>Ga0307375_10007094_pt1 | contig 10261 bp, 5 predicted proteins | sample TR1MG_FD_202531 | JGI IMG/M metagenome (GOLD analysis project Ga0307375, IMG submission 202531) | Soil microbial communities from Risofladan, Vaasa, Finland - TR-1 | ecosystem: Environmental > Terrestrial > Soil > Coastal area > Acid sulfate soil | place: Finland: Risofladan, Vaasa | collected...
CCATGTTGGGCGGGCCAATCAGCGTCGGCGGGCCAAGTTCCTTGGTCTTGGTCATGGTGGTGGAGTCATTTTTGAAACTCGCCATCTCGTAGTCGCCAAGACGAAGAGTCTCGGTGCCGCGGGTGACTTCACCGGAGCCCTTCTTTATAAGGATCTGGTGCTGGTCGGCACGGGGATCGTTGACGACCTGGGCGGAGCTTTCCGGCGAGAGCGAAGCCGTGGCTCCGGCGACCACCACCTGCGAGCGCGAGCCCTGCGAGAAGGTGGCAGTGGAGAGATCGACGGTTCCGGTAGTGACCTGAACGGCGACCTGGGTCTGCTGATTGGTATTGACCGAGTTGTCCTCGATGACGATGAGCGAATCCTGCTTGACGGTGTAACTGGTGCCGTCGGCAAAGACGATCTTGGCGAGGCCCTCGGAGGTGGTTTGAATAACGTCGCCGCGATCGAGCGGGAGATTGTAGTCGGCGTTGATCCAGGTGTTGGCGGAAGCCTTCTTAACCTTGACGGCGCCTTCAATGTTGGTGAAGTGCGCCTGCTGCGGACCAACGGGCGAATTCTTGCGGGCGACGACGGGCGAGGTGACGCCGAGTTTGGCGGCGACACTGAGCAGCGCGTCGCTGAAACCTCCGACGGCAGACTTGACGGCCGTGGGAAAAATCAGGTAGAGGATAAAGCAAACCACAAGAAGGAGCACCGCTACCGCCGCTGCCACGGCGCGGTAGCTGACAGCCGTCCACGAGATTTGCAGTCCTTCTTTGCGCTTCGCAGCCAAAAGAGCGACCTAATCCTTAGAAGGTAATTTCAGGAAGTTACCATAACGCAGAAGAATCATACGCGGGAACAGTAAATTACAAGCAGGGAGGCACCTGAATTCGCACCCCCCTGCTCCCGAATTGTGCCGAATTCCCTGTACGAAAGGTCAGTGTACGGAAGAATTGTCGATTGTCGATTGCTAATCGAGGATCGGCAAAACGCAGAATCAATCCATCTTCAGCACGGCGCTGCGGCGGGTGGCAATGCGGGGCGTGGCGGCGACAGCCAGTCCGCAACGCCGGGCAAGGGCCAGGCTGTGGTCGAAGGATTCCCGGCTGACATGAAACGACGGCTCCGAGAAAAGTACGGCGCCCGATGGCTTGAGCGTGGCGGCGACCTCGGCAAAGAGCTTCTGCGGGTCGGGGACTTCGTGGACGACGTAGAAGAGCAGGACGACATCGACCGCCCCGTCAAGATCGTCCAACCCCAGGGAGTGCGCCTCGCACAAGCGGGTTTCAATGCGTGGAGCAACTCCAGCGGCGGCGGCACGCTGCTTCAGGCCGTCCAACATGCCCTGCTGGACATCGACGCACACCACGCGGCCGGCGGGCCCCACGAGCCGGGCCGCCGGAATGCTGAAGAACCCCATGCCGGGACCAACTTCCAGCACGGTCATTCCGGGAGCGACGTAGGGGGCAAGGACGCGTTCGGGGTTCTGCATGAGTCGCCGGATGGGGCTGGCGAGGAAGTATCCGACCCAGACAGGGCAAAGTCCGTGCGCCATGACAATCCTTTCCGCATGGTGACATCCATATATTAACGACGGGCCGCGCGGCCAATTTACCGCAACCCTGCTCTGCTGCTCGGCCATCGTCGTTGCCTGCGAAATCCCCGCACTCATGATAGCCATCCCACCGGAAAAACTGCTTCCAATAGTTAGGACGGAGGAAGAGGGGATTTATTGCGGGAAAAGGGGGGGCAGAAATGAAGTTACGTTTGCAGCCGAGGGGGAATACGCCAGAAATTGTACTCGTAGCCGCCACGAATGAGCTGTTTCAGCTTCTCCAGCGAGTCAACTAACCCTGGCAAGTTCACCGAGTATAAAACATATCGAAGTATGTCGGTCGCAATTTTGTCTGGCTCCAGAAAAATCGCTTCTGAGGTTGTATCGATTGAAAATGTAACGTCATTGTCGAGTTCTGATCCCCGCATAGCGGAGCCCTCTGGGCTTGAGCTGCGCAACCAGGGAATAGAGCGTATCGAGCCTAGTACCACTTCGATATAGATGGGCCCCGTATAGCCCAATACACGCAACACGGTTGCTGCATGCCGGATGAACAACAATAGGTACCCTACAAATCCAAACAAGTGAATTCCATAGATCACTTGAATGTTGTCATTATTCGCGACTGGCGTGCCGTAATACAACGTGCCCCATGTGTTCATCTCAAACATTGACGTAGGTCCTGATGCCCCCAACACTATGGAACTCTCTTGCTGCGAAATCACGCTACTGGCGCTCACAGGGAATCCAGTCTGGCGCCAGCCTAAGCGGTTGCCAGTAATCAGCGCAGCAAGATTTTCAATCTCGCACACTGGCTTAGACGGAAATCTTGGCAGCACGCAAATCTCAAGAAGCGGCAGCGATGTTGCGGATGTGCCACCAGGAAGTTGGCGCCGTGCTTCGGCGTAGGTGTTGAACCTCCTTCTCGCTCTCGCTAAAAGAGCCGTTCTCCTTTCCAGAATTAGTTTTCGCCTGTCCAACAGGTGTCGGAGTTCGCTATCGTTGGCAAGTCGCGCCTCAAATCGTGCGCTAAACTCGTCTGTGCGTACGTAAACGCCCTTCCTTCCATTGAGGAAATGCGGCGCGACGTCGCTTTCGGCTGTATAGACAACGTAACAAACCTTTCCATTGCCGGAGGGCGCAGGAATCGGGTCCGATACTTCAACGACTAACGGAGGGCTGACTGCTCCAAAGCTCCACTGAACAACCTTCTGCTTATAGCCCGATTCCGGATCAACGCCAGGAAGACCCTCGATTCGCCCGTCTTTGCTGTTCGCTTTAGCGCCGACGACCATGAAGCCGCCAAACGTATTGGCAAATGAAGAAAGCTTCTTAAGAGTTTCGTCTTTGATCGGAACCTCGCTCTTAAACTCCAGGCGAGCATTCTCGACGGCACCGTCCGTTAGCAGTTCCTGTAAGTCCTCTGTCGTAAGTTGCGATAGGGGCTTCGTAAAGATCGACACTTTAAACTCCCTTCGCCCGTCATTCTCTGTCAGAACAACACATAATCATTGATGGGCTGGTCTGGCGCAGTGCCACCATACTCGCGGCCCGTCTGGAAATGCGAATGAATTGTGCAAAAATGAGCTGAGTTTTCCCGGCTATGAATGGCCGGGCTATTTTCATGCAAACTACCGCGGGCGGGGGCGCCCGCGCCACATAAGCAAAAACAACAGCAACTTCAAAGGCAAAATCCCTGCCCAGACAAAAAGTTCTGCCGATCCCATGCAAGCAAACGCGGCTTGCATGGGCCACCCCGGGGTTATCCGGCGTCATTCCTAAACGAAAAACTCACGAACTCATGAGAATCGATCGCGGTCGCATGTACTTGCCGCCCCCCATGGGCAACGCATACCATTGAGAGTTTTCACATTGGCGGAGGCACTGAACAATGGCATCAACTGAGCACGCAACTACTACGGGAAAGGCTTCGACGAAGCCTAAGGTTTATCGCAATTTTATCGACGGCGAGTGGGTGGAGGCTTCGACGGGAGAGACGTTCGAAAACGTTAACCCGGCCGACACGCGCGACATCGTGGGCATTTTCCAGAAGTCCGGCAAGAAGGACGTGGACGCCGCAGTGGAGGCCGCCAAGCGGGCTTATGCCAAGTGGCGGCTGGTTCCGGCGCCGCGGCGGGCGGAGATCATCTACAAGGCCACGGCCATCCTGGAGCAGCGCAAGGAAGCCTACTCGCAGGACATGACGCGCGAGATGGGCAAGGTGATCAAGGAAACGCGCGGCGACACGCAGGAAGCCATCGACACCGGCTACTACATGGCGGGCGAGGGACGCAGGATGTTCGGACACACGACGCCGAGCGAGTTGCCGAACAAGTTCGCAATGTGCGTGAGGCAGCCGCTGGGAGTGTGCGGCATGATTACGCCGTGGAACTTCCCGATGGCGATTCCGTCGTGGAAGCTCTTCCCCGCCCTGATCGCGGGCAACACGGCGGTGATCAAGCCGGCGCAGGATACGCCGCTCTCGGTCTTCAACTTCGTTTCGGCGCTGACGGACGCGGGCGTGCCGAAGGGCGTGGTCAACATCGTCACCGGGTTCGGGTCGATGGTGGGAACGCCGCTGACGGAGCATCCGGACGTAAGGGCGATTTCGCTGACTGGATCGTCGGAGGTTGGGCGAATTGTGGGCGCGGCATGCGCGCAGAGCTTCAAGCGCTGCTCGCTGGAGCTGGGTGGCAAGAACCCGATGATCGTGCTGGATGACGCGAACCTGGAGCTGGCGCTGGAAGGCGCGTTGTGGGGCGCGTTCGGAACGACCGGACAACGCTGCACGGCGACGAGCCGCATCATCATCCAGAAGGGCGTCTACCGGAAGTTCCTCGACGAGCTGGTGGCGCGGGCAAAGAAGCTGAAGATCGGCAACGGGTTGGATGAGTCGGTGGACATGGGTCCGGCGGTGAACAAGAAGCAGATGGAGACGGACCTGGAGTACATCGCGATTGGCCAGAAGGAAGGCGCGAAGATGCTGTGCGGCGGCCATAGGCTGGACAAGGGCGAGCACGCGCATGGCTGGTTCCTGGAGCCGACTGTATTTGCCGATGTGGATGCAAAGATGCGGATTGCGCAGGAAGAAATCTTTGGGCCGGTGGTGTCGTGCATTCCTTGCAACGACCTGGACCATGCGGTGGAAATCGCAAACGGCGTGGCCTATGGCCTGTCGTCGGCGCTCTACACGAAGGACGTGAACCGGGCGTTCAAGGCGATACGCGACCTGGAGGCGGGGATCACGTACATCAACGCTCCGACGATTGGAGCCGAGGTGCACCTGCCATTCGGCGGCGTGAAACAGACGGGCAACGGTCATCGCGAGGGCGGGATCGGGGCGTTCGACTTCTACACGGAGTGGAAGGCGATTTACGTGGACTACTCGGACCGTCTGCAAAAAGCGCAGATTGACCGCCCGGAGTAAGCGATAATTGAGAAGGCCCCGGGAATGGCCGGGGCCGGGCTCTACAGACAGACAAGGAACCGCAATCATGCCTACGAAACAAGCCTACGAGATTCAGCCGGCGGCGCGCATGGAGAACGTGCGCTATGCGATCCGCGACCTGGCGGTGCTAGCCGATGAAGTAGCTCGCAAGGGAAACAAAATTCTCTACCTCAACATCGGCGATCCGTGTAAATACGACTTCCCCACACCTCCGCACCTGATTGAGGCCGTCCACAAAGCGATGCGCGACGGGTACAACGGATACGCGGATTCGCTGGGCATACGGCCGGCGCTGGAAGCGATCCGCGGCGAAGCGGAACTGAACGGCTTCCAGAACATACAGAGCGTGTTCATCGGCATCGGCAGCGGAGAGGTGATTGACTCGTGCCTGACGGCGCTGGTGAATCCGGGCGACAACGTGCTGACGCCGAGCCCGGAGTATCCGCTGTATTCGGCAGTGCTGGCGAAGCTGGGAGCGACTCCGAACACCTACGCGCTGAACGAAGACAACGACTGGCAGCCGGACATGGCAGAGATGGCGCTGAAGATCAACGACCGGACACGCGCCATTCTGCTGATCAATCCGAACAACCCGACAGGCGCAGTGTTTTCTCGCAAGACGCTGGAAGCAGTAGTGGAGCTGGCGCGGCGTCACAACGTGATGATCCTGGCGGACGAGATCTACGACAAGCTGATCTTCGACGGCGAACGGCGGCATATCTCAATCGCCACTTTAGCGCCAGATATTCCGATCATGACATTCAACGGGCTGTCGAAGTCGTACCTGGTGCCGGGATGGAGAATCGGGTGGGCGATAGCGACGGGACCGAGAGAAGTGCTTGCACCGTACCTGGAATCGACGCACAAACTGCTGCGAGCGAGACTGTCGGCGCCGCATCCGTTCCAGTATGCCGTGCAACCCGCGCTTGAGGGTCCGCAGGACCACCTGAAGATGGTGCGCGAAAAGTTGCGCCGCCGCTGTGAAGTGACGGCAGCGTGGGCAGCGAAGACTCCAAGGGTGAAGCTGGTGGCCCCGAAGGGCGCGTTCTATGCGCATCCCTCGCTGGACATCCCCGAGGACGACCTGACCTTTGTAAAAGAACTGTTGATGCAGAAGCACGTTCTGGTGGTACACGGCTCGGGCTTCGGACAGAAGCCTGGCACGAAGCATATGCGCATCGTCTTCCTGCCGCAGGAAGACGTGCTGAGCGCTGCGTACGAAAAAATCACGGAGTTTATCCGCGAACGCTACTAGCAGAAGGGATTTGCCCGGACGGCACGGCTTCGGCTGTGCCGTTACCATTTGCACAAACGCGATACCGCGAGAGACTTACGGCGGTTACCTTTCCGAATCGGCCGTGGTCTGTTTTAATCATATACACATGGCAATGGTCGATATTCACTCACACATTCTTCCCAACGTCGATGACGGTTCGAATTCATGGGAGACGACGGAAGCCATGTGCCGTATCGCGTTCGAAGACGGCATCCGGCACATGGTGGCGACGCCGCACGCCAACTTCGACTACTACTACGATCGCGACGGACACCAGGCACTGCTGGAAGAATTGCGTGCACGCATGCCGGAAATGCAGTTCAGCCTGGGCTGCGATTTCCACCTTTCCTACGACAACATCGAAGACGCGCTGAAACATCCGCGCAAGTACACGATCGGCCATACGCGGTACCTGCTGGTGGAGTTCAGCGACTACGGAATTTCGCGACAGATGCCGGAAGTGCTCTACTCGCTGCACCTGGCGGGGATGCGCACGATCATTACCCATCCCGAACGCAACGTGGTGATGCAGCGCGATCCGGAGATCGTGAAGAGCATGGCGGAGATGGGCTGCATCATCCAGATCACGGCAAACTCGCTAACGGGATTCTGGGGAAAAGTGCCGCGAAAACTCTGCGAGAGTTTCCTGAAGCAAGGCATTGTGGGAGTGATCGCGAGCGACGCGCATAGCACGAAGCGGCGCGTACCGGTGCTGTCGGAAGCGTGCGCGGCGGCGGCAAAGATTGTGGGCGAAGAAAAAGCCCGCGCGATGGTGGAACGCATACCGCTGGCGATCGTGAAGGACGAACCGCTCGATTGAACGATTCCCGGCGGAACCTGCGGTATTAACTTCAATTGTCCTCTCCGGGTTTGAAGACGGCGGTTGAATGGGTTATAAAGTGTTCAACCGCGACAAAGCCATCGCCATCCCTGGAGGGCTCATTTCCGAAAAACCTAAATCGCCCCTCACCAGCGGATCGAGTGAGCGGGAATCGATTTTGCGTCCGGCAAACACCGGCGGCAAGGGCGCAAACGCCCATCGCGAGCTATTGCTGCGCCTCCCAGTACCGGCATTTCTTTTAGATAACTCAACGCTGGCGATCCTGGAGTGCAGCACCGCCGCGCGAGACAAGTACGCCTTTGGAGAACGCGAGCAGGCTGATGGCGGATTTGTGCATCTGCACGCAGCCGAAGATCGCGAGGCCGCTCAGCGGGCCCTGCGAAGCGGCAGCGCGGAGTACGCGGCAACGTTGCTGGCGAAGGATGGAACACAAAACAAAGCGACGGTGCGAGCGGAGACGCTGGAAGTAGACGGTGCGGCCTGCCTGCTGGTTACGGTGGAAGCCACGGCCGGACCGGCGCTCTCGACAAGCGACGGGTTGCGGATTCTCGGCATGCGCGCGCCGCTCGTCCTGTGGACTACGGATACGGAATTGCGCTTTCTGAGTTCAACGGGCGCGGGTCTGACGAACATTCCCGGCGACAGCGTGGTGGGCACCACACTCTTCGAATTCTTCCAGACAAACGATCCCGAACACGCAGCCATTGTGGCACACAGGCGCGCACTGTCAGGTGAGTCCGTCGATTATGAATATACCCACTACGGCCGCGTCTTCGACAGCCACGTGGAACCCATGCGAGACTCGCGCGGCCACATCATTGGCGCGATCGGCACGGCGATGGACCTGACGGAGCGCAATCTGGCGGAAGCAATCCTGGCGGCCAGTGAAGAGCGCCATCGCGAACTGATCGAAAATGCGACCGACATCATCTACTCGCACGACTTGCAGGGAAACTTTATTTCCGCGTCGCCGTCCGTGGCCACGGTTACCGGTTACAGTCAGGCAGAAGCCTTGAAGTTGAATATTGGGGACGTGGTGGCGCCGGAGTACATGGCGCCGGTACGGCGGACGATTGATCAGCTGGTGCGAGGCGAGGCGGCTTCCCCGTTCGAAATCGAGATCATCCAACGCGGAGGAGACCGGGTACCACTGGAAATCAGCGCGCGACCGATCATGCGCAACGGTGAACCGGTTGGAATCCAGGGAATCGCACGCGACATCTCCGAGCGCAAACGCGCGGAGCTGGCGGTACGCGAGAGCGAAGGAAAATTCCGAGCGGTAGCGGAGACGACCGCATCGGGAATCTTCATCTACCAGAATGACCGACACGTGTACGTGAATGGAGCATACGAGGGGATTACAGGGTACTCGGCGGACGAACTGGCAGCGATGAGTATCCACGACCTGGTGCATCCCGATCACCGGGAATCGGTAAAGGAACGGGCCGCGGCAAGACTGCGGGGAGAATCGATGCCCTCTCGCTACGAGGTCCTGGTCCGGCCGAAACAGGGAGGCGGCCGCTGGCTGGACTTCACGGCGGCGCTGATCACGTATCGGGGCGAACCGGCAATCCTGGGCACGGCGTTCGACATCACGGCGCGCAAGCGGGCGGAGCAGATGCAGGCTGCACTGTACCGCATCGCGGATCTTTCCAGCTCGGGACAGGAACTGGAAGAGCTCTACCCGGCACTGCACGGCATTGTGGGCGAACTGATGGACGCCCGGAATTTCTACGTCGCGTTGCTGGACGACGAGACGCAGACAATTCACTTCCCTTATTTCGTGGACGAAGAGGACCCGGAGCCGCCGCCTCCGGCCGAGCGCTCGCGCGGGCTGACCGACTACGTGCTGCGCACCGGAAAACCTCTGTTCGCCGATCCGCAAGTATTCGACGAACTGGTGGCAGCGGGAGAAGTGGCGCTGGTGGGAGCGCCGTCGATTGACTGGATCGGAGTTCCACTGAAGTCGGGCGAGAAGACGTTCGGCGTGCTGACAGTGCAGAGCTACTCGGAGAAAATCCGATACGGCCAGGAAGACAAGGAAATCCTGCAATTCGTTTCGCAACAGGTGGCGCGGGCCATCGAACACCGGCGCAACCAGGATGCGCTACGACGGTCGGAAGCGCGCTACCGGTCGCAGGTGCAGAGCGCGGTATACGGAATTTATCGCTCAAGCCGCGAAGGACAGTTCCTGGACGTCAACCCGGCGCTGGTAAGAATGCTGGGGTATGGCTCACCCGAGGAATTGTTGTCCATCAATATGGTGCGCGAACTGTATGCCGAACCGGGAGATCGCGAGCGAATTATTGCGCACGTGGGCAACGCGCCGCAGATCGAGGGCATTGAAACCCGCTGGAAACGCAAGGATGGACGCGTCATCACGGTACGGCTGAGCGGAAGGTGCATTCGCTACCCAGGCGAGCTGACGAGCTTCGAGATGATCGTGGAAGACACGACCGAGCGGCGGCAACTGGAAGAACAACTGCTGCACTCGCAGAAGATGGAAGCCATCGGCCGGCTCGCGGGAGGCGTGGCGCACGACTTCAACAACCTGCTGACGGTCATCCGCGGCTACAGCGACCTGATGCTGAACGACCTGCAAGCGTCACACTCGATGCGCCAGGAAATCGAGGAGATCCGGCGGGCCGCGGACCGTGCCTCCGACCTGACAAAACAACTGCTGGCATTCAGCCGCCGGCAGGTGATGGAACCGAAGGTGCTCGATCTCAACGTGATCGTCCACAACATGGACCTGTTGCTGCGAAGGTTGCTGGGCGAAGACGTGGAACTGCGCGTGGTGCTGGATGACAAGCTGGGTAAAGTAAAGGCCGATCCGGGTCAGATCGAACAGGTGATCATGAACCTGGCGGTAAACGCGCGTGACGCCATGCCGACGGGCGGTCTGCTGACGATAGAAACGCGCAACATGGAACTGGACGAGGAATTCGCGCGAGAACACGCACTGCCACGCGGCGGCGAATATGCCCTGGTGAGCGTGAGTGACTCGGGCAGCGGCATGGACTCCGAAACGCTTTCGCACATTTTCGAACCATTCTTCACGACGAAAGAACTCGGAAAGGGGACAGGGCTGGGGCTTTCGACGGTCTATGGCATCGTGCGGCAAAGTGGCGGGCTGGTGTGGGTTTACAGCGAACC
>Ga0307375_10007095_pt1 | contig 10261 bp, 16 predicted proteins | sample TR1MG_FD_202531 | JGI IMG/M metagenome (GOLD analysis project Ga0307375, IMG submission 202531) | Soil microbial communities from Risofladan, Vaasa, Finland - TR-1 | ecosystem: Environmental > Terrestrial > Soil > Coastal area > Acid sulfate soil | place: Finland: Risofladan, Vaasa | collected...
GGAAAATCGATCCGATGATCGGCTTGAATGAGAATTCATGCCGAACCACACCCGCTTCAGGGGGAGTACCCACTACGTAGACGCCGAACAATGAGGCAATTATCCGCTCGATACCTTCGAAGTAAAGCCGCCCGCCCATGCTGCCAGTCTGCTCGGGATAGTCACCCGGCATAATGAGAGTTGGCATGTCATGGTCAAATTCGTCACCATTGGTTGTCAGGCCCCGGTCACCTTTGGGCGGCGTGAATCGTTTCAAATAAATCCCATCTCCGGTTGTCGGCTCAACGGCAGTTCCCCAGTCAGTAGCCTTGGCCAGCCCGATACCCCTTTCGCCTTTTATGTTACTCATTTAATCACCTCTCTTTTGATATACCCAAAGCGCGGATGATACGTTGTAATTATCCGCTTAACCAACTTTTTCTCTGCTGGTAACGGCGGGTATTTAGCAACTATTACCTCGACTGGTTTTTGTTTTTCAGTTTTCAAATGTCCCTCCAATACGTGAAGTTAAATCCCACGTTAAAAATGATGTAATTCCCGACCAGCTTCGACATGACCGTTTTTAGCACCATGCTTGGAATTGTTGACAGCGCTTTGAGCAGTGTATCTTCCACAGTTTCGATCTTGTCCAGCATCGCTATGACTGCCGCCTTCCGATCCCCGCCTGCAGTCAACTTATAGGCAAACCACAAATCCAGCATCTTGGCTTTTTCCACCCTGGACCCGCTCAACTCCTTGACTTCATCGGTACTGATCTCCCAACGATATGCCTGATCCATTATCGATGAAGGCACGGCATCAAAGTCAAAATTGTCCTTTGAAAGTCCATACCCCAAAGCATCAATTGCCGTGATCACATTCCCAACATAGGTGCTTTGACTGCTCACCTTACCAACTCCACATTGCCGAAGCTGGCCGTTTCATCGACCGTACCGCTCTCGTCGCTGTCATAGGCAATATGCAAGCTTTCAAAATCAGTGACGAACTGCTCTGCCTTTTTCAGATAACGATTCCACCAGATATCTTCTGTGTCCTTGGCAAAGTCAAAAAACACAAGCTCCAGTGCATGACAAACAATCACGTCCTTAATCTGCGTCGCATCGATCATCATTCGCGCCCGACGCCCGCGTTCTTTCAGTTTTCGCTTTATGTCTGCAAATGCCTTTTCAATTTGTGGTAGAAACGTTGTCTGCCCAGCCCAGCATTCACTTGCCAAATCGGGATGAAGTTCTATTAAGTCATCGTCACTGACAGGATTCAGCAAAACAAATCTACAGACATCGAAAAGCAAATTCAGTTTATACGTTACCCCGCCGATGATATACGAAAGCAGCAACCGCCAATCTTCGGACAGCGCGTCGATTTCTGTAAATGCAGCTGTGATCTTCTTGGTAGTACCGTTAATCGTACAAATTCGCGTGGCAACCTTTTCCGTCCCATCTGGATCATAAAGCGTCAATGTAGCAGAGGACGGGGCTGTTTTAGTCCCGTCCACGCTAACTATGATTTCTGGCGTATAGTTGGCCTCATAGAGCGCCTCATTGTTGAGGAACTCATAAGATTGAGCCATACTTATTTACCTTTGCGTTTTGCTTTTTTAACCACAACAGGTGCTGCCTTCATCGCAACGATCACGGGCAATTTCAGCGGCTGCTCAGGCTGCTTGGGTAGAACGTAAACATGCCAGTCGGGGTCGAGCTTCAAGCCATTCTCCCAAAGTTTCAGGGGAACCGTGACGATCACCCCGGCCTTATTTTGGATTCGAATCTGTGCGTTGTCAACGCCCATGGCTACCTCCAAACTTTGATCAGACCATTGGCATTGCCGGAATAGCACATCTTCGCGCCGTACACGGTCAGGCCCTTGACTTCAGTGCCGAACCGTTTTTCAGGTTCAAACATACTTAACGACCCTACTCCATCAAGCGGAATCTGCTTGGCCAGGGTAATGCCATCGGGATGACCAATAAGAATATTGGAAACGGTTTCGGTGGATGAAGTACCAGCCAGGTTTTCATCCGTGGATGGGACGTTGTGGGAGAGCAGACAGTTAAAGCCGCAAAAACTTCCGACATAGCCATTGGCCGAAACCTGGTCACCTAGGGGACTGGCCTTTCCCTGTAAACTGGAATTGATCAGCATCTTGGTCCATGCGTCGATGATGGCGAAACGGTTTTCCAGCGGGACTTTAGCATCGGTCAACAGGCGGTCGGCATTGGCGAAAGCATCCCATACCGTTGCAGAAGTGACAGCGGCAGCGGGGGTCCAAATGTTGGCGATGGCGACGTTGATGTACTGACCGATGACAAACTGATCGATGGCATCCCGGATTGCGTAAATTGCCCTGTTGAAATACGCTTGCTGTACATTGACCGGGCACTGGGTAATGTCGATTTTGTCCATGAAAAAGTCAATGGCTTTCTGTTGATCCAGCAGTAGAATGGTCTGCGTATCGGTCGGGATATCGGCAGCAGGCAGGTCAGTGTTCCTTGTGTAAGTTTTCACCGGCACATCGCCCGGGGTGAAAATGTTTACACTGGCGGCATTTGCGGCGTCCTCGGTGTAGTTCTTGTTGGTCGCCATTTCAGCTACCAGTAATTTGTTGAGCTGGTCGATAATTCGCAGCGACCAGAAAATTTTCAAAGCAGCAGTTGTCATGTAAGCCTCCTATAGCTTATTTTAGTAAACCCGCCGCGAATTGCCGGTCAATTTCTTCCCGGTTATCTTCGCGTTGCTTAGGAGTCATGGATTGTAAATCGTTTAGGGTAAATATTTTACCTGTACCCCTCCAACTCGCCCCCGCGTTTTGCGTACCAGGCCTTTTATCAGGTTCAGGTTGTGTAAAAAGAAAAGGTTTTTTCTCTTGCAATTCCTTGAAAAGTTCATCGCCGTTTTCAAGTTCATCTTGGTCATTGAATTTGGCAGACTTTATCAGGATATCAACATAGTCCATATCCTGCAATCCAGCGCCCTTCGCGGCAACTTTCAGTTCAGCCCGGCGGATACGCTCCGTTTTGGCAGCAATATCCTTTTCCTTTGATTCGACAAGCTCCTGCAGTTTCCCATCGGCCTTCAATTTGTCATCAGCCGCTTTTTTCTTTTCGACTTCATGCTTGTCAAGTTGGGCCTGAAGTTTGTCCGCCCTTTCCTTTTCCTTTTTCTTTTCTGTCAATAGACCATCCCATGACTCTTTTGATACGTGCTTTTCAGCATCCTGCTGACCAGCCTTCCCATCCTGGGACTTGTCGCCCTTCAGGGCATCATCGGCCGCTTTACCATCCTGGTCTTTGGCCTGCTTATCTTCCGGCATAATTTCCTCCTGTTGAAAATTTTAACTTCATGGGATAATAATGTATTACAATCGGAAGTGTAGCAAGTGAGATTTACTTAGATTTACTTTTATTGAGTTTTATTCAAAAATTCAATCAGATTCTTCCCAACGATATAAGGCGTCTTGCCAACTCTATAAATAGCCAATGTCCATATGCCATTGTGCTTGCTTTTCAATCCGAAGTTAGACCAATTCTGAATAGTGTAAAATGACTTGCCAACAATATTCGCCACTTCCTGCTGGGTGTACATTTTGTCGGATTCGATCTTTAAATCAATCATCTTAAACCTCTCAAAATATCTCGCCATTTTGCGATTGACAGTTCCTTGATTGCTTTCGTTATTGCCTTATCAATTCCAAAAAATTCAGCCTTCGGCATTGTAAACCCAGACCCCCGCCCAGACCTCATTCCAAAATTGTGGACACTTGCGAGAGTATGAACGCTCACACCGCCGCTATGAGGCCCTTCCATCCATATCCTGATCATAACTCGTCCACCCTGGAAAATAGTCTGATACTTAAACGATCCGCGACTTAACATTTGGCCGCTTAAAGTTAAATCCCTGGAATGATAACCCTTCTTTTTTGCATACGCTTTTGAATATGGCTCAAACTTTATACCACCGACATCAACACCACTCTTCGTCCTGCTGATTATTTTGCCGACAACAATATTATTTATGTTTGCAATATGCTGGGAATCAGGCGATATCATTTCAGCCAACAACTTATCCTTGATCCTTTTCCATTCACCTTTACGATCAAACGCAACTCTCATCCGTTTTCACTTAGCCAATCGGCAAGAAAATCTATCCGCTTACTTATGGCACTAATTTCATAATACTCAGGCGGCAATTTACGGCCTCCGGTAACTGCCTTATATTCTCCGATCAAGTCATCTAATTCAGCAAAGGTTTGATATGAAGTATTTAAGTTGGCTACTTCACCAGTAAGCAACCCATCATCAATGACAATTTTACCTTCGGTTTTCAGGTCAGGGTAAATTTCTATAAGACCTGTTGGAACCATAGCGCAACGGCAATGATCCCCGCAAACCGTATCACCGCGCCCAGGCTCCGTCCTTTCAGTCACCCATACAGTCATCGATGCGGGAGACATTCTAGCCAATCGTTCACAGTCCGGGCAAACCCTATCATCCCCCATGTTCACCCATTCCCATTCGTACTGATCTAACTCAGCATCAATATCGTCAAAGTTCAAATTGAGATTAAGCGCCATTTCCATATCCTACCATGTAGCCCGTATCCGCTGCCCGGCTGATTGTATTTGCCACGGCCTTTTTAACCTCACTAACCATTCCCGTCCATTCAAATTTCCCGGCGTCGGAATTCAAAAATTCGGCTATCTGTTCTTCAGTTGCTCCGTGCGATTGCAAAGTTAAAATCTTAACCCGATACCTTTCAAGCATAACCTTTTCCAATGACTCAATTCGCGCCTGTAAAAGCAAAAGTTCCCGATCAAGTCTATCCCGCAAAGTCATTTATTTTCTCCTTAATAAATGCGCCAAAGGTCGCACCCTCTTTCAATGCGTCCATTGATTTTTGCATTGTAACCTTGATAACCATGGAATTTAACTGCTGAAGGTTTCCCTGGTGCAATGTCGGCTTTGCCATGATTTTGTCAATCTCAATATTTGCCGCATTCTCTATCATCTTTACCTTCAAACGAAAGCCTCGCATTACCTCGCGCATTATGGCTCCCGATCTATAGATAGGTGCGGCGCATCATGCCGGTGGTCAATAATGGCCGCTATCACGCCCCTTATCCCACAGGTGTTATTTTGTAAAGCCTCAATAAATATCTGAGCTACGATTTCAGGCTTTACATCGATCAATTTGATCTCAATCGGTTTTAATTCCGCCATTATTTCCTCCTTGCGGTTACATAGAAAAACCGCTCCTTCTGTTCAATCTCAATTGGGATACCATCAAAGGCTGCCCGTAAACTCGCCTCTGTAAATAATCGCAAGTGTCCGGGGTCACTGACCCTTACGCATGGAGTAGTGACGACAAGCACCTTTTTTGTCATGGCCCAAAGGCAAGATATCAACTCAAGTGGATCCTCGACGTGCTCAATGACTTCTGAACAAACAACACCATCAAATACGAATCCCGTCAATTCATAAACCTTATCGAGCCCGATGAATTGGAGGGTCGGAAAATTCACTCGCGCCCGTTCAACCGTCGGTTCGTGAAACTCAATCCCCGTCCAGGCGCCTGGATGAAACCCGGCCATGATAGCCGTCGAATGGCCCACCCCGCAGCCGACGTCAACGAAGTTTGCACCGATCATTTTACCCGCGCATTTGCCAAGCCGTTCTTGATGCGTCGGCTGTTTCAAGTGCGTCCAGATTTCGTTTTTATTCCAGTGACTCGTTAAATATTCTTCTGCTGTCATAGTCCGAACCTCTCTTTTAATATTTTATTATCCGCCCTGTTTTTTAAAACGTGCTTCATTCCGGGGTGACTCGAAGTGTTACGATCATGCAGCAGAACACAGAAGTTCCCTGCTGATAGTTCCTGGGGATGATACGCGGCCACTGACTTATGTCCAGGATGCCGCTTCTCTCTGTCAAACGATTTCATTGTTTTTGGATTCAACCGATGCGCGAAAAAGGGACCGTTGAAAATCGTATCATAATGAAATAACTGCCCGGTCAAATAATTGAATGCATAACCATAGCGAAATGTCATCCATTCCTTATTGTCCGGTTGCATCATGATCGCCCCAGCATAGATCGAATACATATCATCGCTGTCAATTAAGGCGTAAACCACTTCATTGAATTGTCTTAATATTTCCAGCCCTTCCAGGTCATCGTAAACATAAACAACCCGATCATCTACCTTCGGCATGATAGGCTCAGTCATTGCCCTCAATGACGGGTCCATAATGACTATGTAAATAAAATCATCGTGCGTCTGTTTGAATATCGACGGCAAATTAAACTTGGTAAAAAGTTCAATGCGCCGCTTAGTCCAGGCCAGGGTTGTCACCGGATGCGGGTCACCCGGCTGACATTGCCGCATAGTGCGCTCGGATTGAAAGCAATTGAACGCCGTCCAGAAAACAAGTTTGCGGGTCATTTATAAAATTGCTCCCAGCATTGCTTATAGAAAGCCCGCCTTACAATTCGGGCCTGTTTATTCCCGCACAGTCGTTCTGCGTCCCTGCTTGCCGGTAACTGTTCAAAATTATGTGTAGGAATTACCCATTTCTGAACATCATGGTTATACCAATTCAGCCAGTATAAATCCTCGATTGCTGATTCACAGCCCCTCAGATCAAAGCCTAAGTATTGCCTTGGCGTGAAAGTTATCAGGCCCAGGAAGTCAACCTTTGTGGCAACTTGAATATGCTTGCAGGAAAGCATTTTGGTATCAGCATAATAATCGGGACCGTGAAACGTGCGACCATGGATGCCAAGAACACCCTCAACATTACATCGTAGGAAGTCAGCTACAAGCCCCGGTAGCGGCTTCAGGTCATCGTCTGCCTTAATCACATAATCACCCTCAGTCATTGTGGCCACAGCATGACGAATCTTATTTCCAGGGTCCGGCCATGCCCTCACAATCTTAATAGGCAAATCGGTTTTATATCCTGCCGCGCTGCAATCGCACAACCAAACATCCGGGGTCTCATTCAACCAGGCCCGCAGAACTTCGCCTAATCGGTCAAGGCGGCGATAGGTTACAATGACAACTGAGACGTTCATGTCGTTTGCCCTGTGATCATGTCCACCCCGTATCCGACTTGCTTCCTGAAACGTCTTGATGCCTGGAAGTGCTCAATCACCGGCATCTGCTTTTCGGGATATCGGTAATCAAAAATGTGCGTATATTGAAACGGCATCCTGTAAAGTTTATCACACCGATCCAATTGATCAACCGCCAATTTTAAGCATTTCTGATGCCTAATATTGGGATGCGTTAATCCTATTTTGTGCCAGCACTCAATTATTTCTCGCGCAGATTTACAATTTTTAACCCACAACGTCCCGCTTAGAAGTTCATCGTTGTCTCCTCCGCGCCCATGGTAACAATGAAATGCCGCTGCAATATCATAGGTGCCGGATGCCGTCAACCTGTCAAATAACTCCGGCCACTGCCTGACAATACCATCGGCATCAATAAAAACAATATCCTTCCGGGGAAATTCCTTCATGGCTTTTAGGATGCACTGCGACTTGTAATTGAGGTTTGCCCGCCAAGTCTCAAGCGGCGGGTAATGATAAAATTTGAAAGGTATTCCAAAATGCTTCAAGGATGCCCTGAGAGCCTCGATCTCTTTCTCATATCCCGTCCCCTCAGTGTAAAATGAAACAACCTTCCATTTGCACATTCGCTTGTTTAATTTGAATTCGCCAAAAGGGAAACATCGCAACTTTGATTTCGGATTCATATTGACAACCTGAATGCCTGCCGCTTTCAGTTTAATAGCCAATCGGTTCATCCCCTCGATCCATCCCCTGACTTCGGGGTCTCCATTTGTCCCGGACGGATAGCCGCTGTGAAAATTGCCCTTCTTGTCCATATCATAGCCAAGCAGGTATATCTCCTTTGAGCCCAAGCCAACGGCAAGCTGAATCGCTGCATATCCGCTATTCCCACCCGTGTAAATCCCTTCCCTCAATGAAGTCAACAATCCGTTGCAGCCGATGAACTTCACAAGCAAAACATCATTTTCAAAACTGGCTTCCTTATGGTCCGTCCATATCCGCAAGCCGCGATAGGCGTTAAATTTCTCATAGGCATCATCCGGCAGTTTCCTTCCGCCGCGCCCCTTGTACCAAGTATAAAGTCGTGAGTCCATAGAAAACATGATCTCGGCAAACGGCGCGTATTCAACCGCCCTGTTTATAGCAATAATATTTTCACCACGAAGCGTTTCAAAATCGAAACCTGTCAATGACTTCCCGCCACCTATAATAAAGCAGCGCTGCCCCGCCCAGGGCTTGTCGGGAATTTCGTCAACCAGATATCTATTTGACATTTCCGAATCGGCCTGGCGTCGATGCCAATGGTTGAGCTTTGCCTTCATCCTGAAACGCCGCCTCACCGATAGCTGCCTCCGGCTCCATCTCTCCGGTTATTGTATTGAAAAATTTATCAAAACTGAAGCCCTGATTTCGCATATCCTTGTATTTCTTCAAGTTAGCAGCCATGCGTTTTTCAGCTTCCTTTTCATCGACTATATCGGGATTGAATTTCATAAAGAACTGACCTGGGGACAAAACACCGTTTTGAACATCCCATTGATACTGCTTCCTTTTCTCCATCGGCTCAATGTAGGTCTCCAGTTCCGCAAAATCAATTTTGAATTCAAGTGATTCTGGGATCGCGCCCGGGTTGTAGGTATTGTAAACCAATCGAATCATCTCGAATAGTTCACCTTCTACCCTGCGAAATACCGGCAACTGCGCCTCCCTGATTTCCCGCAAGCCCCGGTTTTTGATATTCAATGCCTTACCACTGGCCTCCTCCCCGCTCACTGCAAACATATCAATTGATAATCCATAGGTTGCCAGGAAGGCATTGATGTCAGCCTGGAGCGATAATTCCATTTCATTGAATTGCGCAACCAAATCCAGAACCCCAACCTCTGAATTCTCTCCGGTCAATAAAAATGCAGTCAATGGATCGGATGCCATCTTGGGGGCAACGTCTCCTTTTTGCGACCGAAACCAAAGCTGCTTGAATGACTGGTGCTTGAATAGATGATCCTTCAGCGTCCGCTTGAATCCTGTCGCAATTGTACCGTCAACTATATCGCTGCCTTCGGTAGGATTCCAGAACATCCCCGGCAACTGATTCATGTGAACAATTACAAACGGCAGTTTGCCATAAGGGTTGATCATTTCGGGGTTGTCCTCTGTTGGGGGTCTCACATCTCCTTTTTCGTTGAAAAGAAAATGCTCAAAGTCAGACCAAAAGACATTGATCATTTCAACCTTAAATTCGCTATCGATGTATTCGATTTCGTAGTAAATGGCGGCAGCCTGCTGCGGGTATCTATCCCGCTGAATGACTGATGTGTTGGCCGGAGTCTGTAAATCTAATGTAATCTTTTCCGTATCCTCATCCCATCCTACCCGGATTAATACATCATTCAAGGCTGTCCCATATCGGTTGCACTGCTTCATGAATTCGTTGATGCCTAGATAATCGTAAATGTCATCTATGATTTCATTCTCGCCATAGTCCCGCGTAGGGGCAACCTTGTAAACGACTGAAACATCATTGACAACCTTTTTATAAATGTTCTGCGTTGTGTTTTTCAGTAATCGAATCCTTTCATAATTTTCCTTGATGAATTGCCCAGCTAACGTTTTCTCTAGAATTTCGCTCCAATCATCATGATATACAGCCAGGCGCACATTAGCTTTATCTTGCCTCGATATTTCCTCTTGCTTCTTTGCTTCCAGAAACGATTTCAAAACAACCGCCGCCGTCTTGCTCTCAAATAATTGATCCGGCATAATTCACCTCACTATAAAGTACTTACGCTATCACCCCGCAGGGGGTATTTCCAGGTTACGAAAAACTCAAGCGCGGTCATCATGTGCGAAGCCCAGTTATGGATCGGCTTGTCGCTCGTTGGCCGCCCTTCATCGTCAACAGGAAACCGATAGTTTGAAACACGGTCCTGAAATAAAACACAACGCTTTGAAACATAGAGCTTCGGCATGATCTTTCGAGTAGCCAATATCCGTTCATCATAAGTATGAATCCATGGCGTTCTGATTTCAATGCCGCATTCATGCAACCATGATACCCATGATTTCTTTGTAACTCCCCGCGCCTTGCCCGCCGGGTCTCCAATATGATCCTCATATTTGTTTTTGTATTTGCCCTTGACAAGCTCTGCAAAATACGGCGGCTCTTCTTCATTGAGTTCAAATTCATCG
>Ga0307375_10007097_pt1 | contig 10259 bp, 7 predicted proteins | sample TR1MG_FD_202531 | JGI IMG/M metagenome (GOLD analysis project Ga0307375, IMG submission 202531) | Soil microbial communities from Risofladan, Vaasa, Finland - TR-1 | ecosystem: Environmental > Terrestrial > Soil > Coastal area > Acid sulfate soil | place: Finland: Risofladan, Vaasa | collected...
AACTGTCGGCGAGAAGGCGTCCGTCTTCGAGGTGGACGATGATTTCGAGCGCCGCAAGCGCACGGGAGCTCGCGAGGTAGACGACAGGTACACCCGGATTGTTCCACCTGCCACCGAACTCCCTGGCGCCGTCGCCTGAGAAGGCAGTGCTCAGATACCTGGTTTTCACCAGTCGGAAAGCGTTCAACATCGCCTAAGAAAACACGCCATATTCAACCCGCCCCAGGAGCCGTTCAACCTCCTGTGCACCGGCGAGGGTGTCGCAGCAATCAAGCGGCTTCCGTCCCCCAAGCGCCCGCTGGGGCGATCCCATCCAGGAACGGGCGCTTTCGACGTTTTCCAGAACCGCGACCGCCCGCTGGAACACCGAGTCGATTCGATAGAGCCGGTCCGACTCATCGGGTTTGAATTTTTCCCGCCGGGCCAGCGTTCGGGTCGGAATTCCCGCGATTTCCGAGAGTTTCTCGATCGTGGTGCCCAGATTTTCGCGAACGAGATCGAACGCAGCCCGCGGAAGCCCGGACTTGACGGCGCTGCGCACCTGCATGAGAACGCTTTCCGCTGGGACCCCGGCGACCTTTCGCTGCGAGGCAATCAGGAAGGTGATAGAGTTCTTCTGGAACGCTGAGGAGCTCTTTCGCACGGTTTTTGACTTGTGGGATTTCGACCTGTTTGTCGCGATGCCGCTGTCAGCCTTTGCGCCCCGCCTGGAGGCAGAACTCGCTTCTTTGTTTGTTATCGCCATATGGCAAATTATACTTCGCCTTTTGGCGGGAATCAACCGTTTGACACCCGGCGTATCGCTTCAGATCCGGAGATCTGCGAAGCCATCACCAGCATCTGCAGTCGATTTTCGATGTTTCCCCAGCTGATATCCGGATCGTAGTCCAGGGCGAGGATCTGGATGTCGGGAAACATTCCTTTCAGCGTTTTTATCATTCCACGGCCGGTGATGTGATTGGGCATGCAGCCGAACGGGTTGAGTATTACGAACGAGCGGGCACCCTCTTTTGCCATTTGGATGATCTCTGCCGGCATCAGCCAACCTTCACCGATCATGTAGCTCTTGTCGATGATCCCGTCGACGTTTCGCTGAACCTCGTCGAAACTGTGCCGGGGCCGCAAATGGTGAAAACCCGCAAGAATTTTTTCCACCCTGTCGCGGGCGAGTTGAAAGGCGCGCTCCTTGGTCGACATAACGAGGCCGGTGAGAATCGGCCGCAGATGCAGGCCGCGCGACACCATCGAAAGCTCGGCTACATCCTTCTTGCGGAAGAACTCGACAAGGCCGGGAACGACAGTCTCCATACCGTGATCTTCGAGATAGCGTTGAACCCGTCGGTTTGCCGTCTCGTGGTAGTTCATGAGAATTTCCCCGACGATGCCGACCCTCGGGCGCAGCATCTCGCGATTCACCGGGATTTCATTGAAGGCGTCAACCGCCTGCCCGAAAGCGTCGAAGGCGCGCCGCCAGGATTTGCGCAGGCCGTCCGCGCATCGCGAAAGAGCGCGGTCGAAGACACGGTCGGTCTGACCCCGCTCAGTCTCATAGGGCCGGGTGATCTGCCGCATTTCCTCCATGCCGTCGGCGATGGTCATACCCACGAGCATATCCAGGTGGAAAACCGGGCTGATTCGCGCGCCCGGGTGAATTCCCTTCACGTCCTTTCCGGTGGTGACGATGGGAATCTGCGAAAATCCTGCATCGTCGAGAGCCTTGCGCGCGAGTGCCGCGTACTGACCGGCCCGGCATGCAACGCAGTTCTTGGCCAGCGCCATCGCCGATTTCTCGGGTGCCACGGTTCCCGACTTGAGCAGCCGGAGCATTTCTCCGATATTCACCTGTGCCGGGAAACAGATGTCGTTGTGCACGTAGCGTTTTCCGAGCGCAAAGGCCTCTTCATCGGCGAGCGGAAGATCCTTCGCGTGGAACCCGACTTTTTCAAGCGACCGGACAGCAAGGTAGGAGAACGCGGTTGAGAGCACCGGTGCGTAGACGGTGCGGCGCCGCTTGTCACGGGCTCGAAACTTCACCTGATCTGCGCCGGGTTTCGAAGAGCCTCCAACAGCGCCGGTCTCGCGCCGTTTGCGGACCGTTTCGACAAATGATCTGACCCGGATCGAAAGCGGACCGGCCGCGTCCCCTTCGTCGAGCTTCAGGACGAGCGGTTCCTTCGTCGCGTGGCCGGAGCGCAGAATACGAATCACTTCGTCCGAAAGGATCGCGTCGTGGCCACAGCCGAAACTGACAATCTGCACGAGCTCCAGGTTCGGCTCGCGGGCCACGAGCTGGGCCGCAGCAATCATCCGCGTGTGAAATGGATTGAACGCTTCCAGTCTGCTGCGGGTGACGTCCTCGTTCTCCAGCCCGGGAAGCGATTCGAGATTGAGAACCGGGATCCCGAGTCGGACGAAGAGGCGCGAGAGGCCGTGATTCACCAGTTCATCTGCGTGGTAGGGTCTTCCGGCCAGCACGACCGCAAACGCGTTTTCCCCGGCGGCCGCACGGGCGTTTACCTCATCGATCACGGCGCGACCGCGTTCCCGCATTCGCGCACTCATCGCATCCTGAGCCGCCTGCGCTCGTCGAATCGCACGCAGCACCACGTTGTGGCTGCTGGTGCCCGCACGACCGATTTCGACAAGAAGCTTTTCCACGTAGGCAACAGTCTGGGTCCGTTCGAGCCGGCGATTGAAAAAGTGAAACGCGGGAGTATCCATCGGGATCCCGTACCGTGCGAGAGTCTCCTCGCTCTTGGCCGCGACCATCGGGTAGCCCTGGACAATCGGGCAGGTCTCGGAGCCCTCCGCGCGCCGGTTCTCCTTAGGGACGCGTATCATCATGGGAAGGAAGATGCGGTCAACTTTGCGTCTTACGAGCTCCAGCACGTGTCCGTGTACCAGTTTTGCCGGGAAGCAAACGGTGTCGCTGGCGACGCCGGCGAGACCCGCGGCGAACATGCGGTAGGTGCTGCGCGGGGAGACGACAACGGTGAACCCGAGCGACGCGAAAAGCGTCCTCCAGTAGGGGAGGCTGCGGTAGAACTCGAGCACCCGCGGGATGCCGATTGTGTAGCCAAGTCCCGGTGCAGAGGAGCCGTCGTCGGCCGAAAGCTGGGCCGCATATTCCCGCAGCAGATCCGGTATCGGTTCCGGAGCGATTCCCGCGCCGCCGTCGCCGATCGACTCCCCGGTCGGGCGTCCTGCCGTCTGCGAGAGCCCGATCACCTCGCCGCGTTCGCAGCGGTTCCCGGTTACGTGGAAGCCGGCCTCGTGTGAGCCGGCGCCGGGCCCGGCCTCTGTCGGCGGAAACACCACGATGGTGCGTGAACAGCTGTTCGCGCAGCCGGAACAGACAACGCCGGGCCGCCGCTCGTAGGTAAACGACTCGAGCGCCGTCAGGCCGATGAAAGAGGATCCTGCACCCGGGTGAGCGTCCGCCCATTCCTGGGCGAGCAGTGCCGCGCCGATCGCGCCCATCTCCCCCGGGTAGGGCGGACGGGTGACCTCACGGCCGGTGAACTCTTCCACCGCGCGCAGCACCGCGTCGTTTCGCAAGGTACCGCCCTGCACCAGGATGCGGTCTCCGAGTCGGTCGAGATTGGACATCCGAATCACTTTGGTGAAGACGTTTTCGATGATCGACCGGCACAAACCTGCGAGAATATCGTCGCGGCTCTTGCCATTTTTCTGTTCGGTGATGACCGAGGAGTTCATGAAAACCGTGCAGCGGGAACCGAGCCGCGAGGGGGCGGCCGACCGAAAGGCGTGATCGGCGATCTCGGAGACGGCAACCCCGAGCGACCGCGCGTAGGTCTCCAGAAATGAGCCGCACCCTGCCGAGCACGCCTCGTTGAGCACGATGTTGGTGATAATGCCCGTGGATATCTCGATCGCTTTCATATCCTGGCCGCCGATGTCGAGGACGAAGGATACATCCGGGACATACTGGGCAGCCGCTCGCGCGTGAGCGACAGTTTCGACCTGGTGGACATCCGCGCGGAACCCTTTCGCGAAGAGCGCCTCTCCGTAGCCGGTTGTCGCGGCCGCCGCGATCTGCGGATAGATCCCGCGCTGCGAGAGCTCATCCCGCATGCGGACCAGGCCCTGCCGTGCGACAGCGAGCGCGTCCCCGCCGTTGGGTGCGTAGAAGCGATAGATCAGATTTCGCCCCTCGTCGAGAAGGACGAACTTGGTGGTAGTCGACCCCGCGTCGATCCCGAGGTAGCAGCGCGGTCTTCCGGCGGCGGAGTCTGAAGAGGCGGAGCCTCCCGGTGCGTTCGCGCCGGGTGACCTCCTGGCATGGCGCGAGAGGAATGCTTCCCGCTCCGCCGGTGACGCAAAAAATGGTCGTGCGGTGGGCGCGTCTTCGTATTCGTGCGTTTCCTCGGTCGCGGCCGTCTGCAACGCATCGACACCCCGGTAGCGGTTCTCGTCGCCGGCGAAGAGGCTTCCGTTCGCCAGCGCGGCGCCGAGTGCGATGAAAAGCTCAGGATGCGCGGGAATGATTATGTCGCCGTCGGAAAGCGACAGACGATCCTTGAAGGCCTGTACGAGCGAGGGGTTGAATGTCAGCGGTCCCCCGGCGAACAGAACCGGCGGCTCGAAACGAAGGCCCTGGGCGAGGCCCCCGATGGTCTGTTTGGCAATAGCATGGAACGAAGAAAGCGCGATGTCCTCGATCGACGCACCCTGGTGGAGAAGCGGTTGAATGTCGGTCTTGGCGAACACGCCGCAGCGCCCCGAGATATCGTACCGCGCAACTCCCTTCGCGGCGTAGGATTCGAAGCTCTCGACCGGGACGTGAAGAAGCTCGGCGATCTGGTCGATGAAGGCTCCCGTGCCGCCGGCACAGCTTCCGTTCATTCTCAACTCGTGAGGCACCAGCCGCAAACCGTCCGAGCTCGGACGCAGAAAAATCACCTTCGCGTCCTGGCCGCCGAGCTCGATCACACTGCGGGCCGGGAATCCGCCCGTGGTGACTGCGATCGAGGTGGCAACTACCTCCTGAACGTAGAAGGCCCCGATTCGCGCGGCTATATCCCGGCCGGCCGAACCGCACACTGCAACGCGGAAACCGAAGCCCGGATATTGCTGATGAGCTGCAACGAGGATATCTCTCACCGTCGACGTCTGATCGGCGTTATGGCGGCGGTAGCTACTATGCAGGATTTTTCGCGATCGCGGGTCCACCACTACGAGCTTCACCGTTGTGGATCCAACGTCGAGACCGACCCAGGCTTCGTTCAAATCCATGGGCGTTCCTTATGCCAGTTACGGTATATGAAGTATATCCACGGCACAACGGTGAATCAATCAGGGCAACCTGGCTGCCCCGGAGAGCCCTATCTTCGAGCGCCTTCGGGTTGCGGTTCTCTACTCGGGGGATCTGTAGAAGGATCGGGTCAGAAGGGGCGCACCACAGTTATTCCGGGAAACCTCGAGAAGTCCGTGTCTCTGGTGGCGATCTTCGCATTGTACTCGAGGGCAAACGCCGCGATGTGTGCGTTGGTAACCAGGTTGCCTCCCGTGCCGGTTACCGCGAGGAGATGACGCAGAAGTGGCCAGTGTCCTTCGGTGGGGAGAACCTTGCGCACGAGCTGTTGATTCAGAAGCGCGTCCACGAATTGCGATGCCTCATCGGTGGTCAGCGGCCGGGGAAACAGCCGGGGGGAGCTGGCGAGGCGAAGAAATCCCAACAGCACGACCCATGCAAGCCCGACCGACTCTTCTCCCGCTTCGAGCACGGATCGAAGCCAGCCTGAGGCACGAGCGTACTCGGGACTGTCCCTGTTCACCGCGTAGAGCAGGATATTCAAATCCACAAGAATCATGAGCCTTTTTCCATTTCGTGGCGTACATCGTCCTGCTCGAACTCGGCCACAATCTCCCACGAGCGATCGATCGGATAGAGCGGTCTTCCCATCCCCCAGGCGGGTAGCTCCACCGGAGCCGCCGACCGTGTCCCGCCGAGGCCTCGCGAGATGATGTCGTTCATCGTCTTCTTCAGGCTGCGCCCCGATTTTTGGGCCTGATCCGCAATTTTTCGCATCAAATCATCATCAATATCAACCGTTGTACGCATAATATCACAGTATTATGCGTGTCTATTCCCGTCAACGTCGAATCGCTATAATTGCCACGGAAATTCGCATGCGAAGGGTGAGGACAATGGGCAACAGGAACAATTGGTTTTCGCGGAAAGGCGGGCTCTGCGCCACCTTGATCGTCCTCGGTGCGCTATTCGCCGCCGCGCCGGCCGCCACCTATGCACAGGTAATTACCGATTCGAATGACCCGATCTACACGGACATCGATCAGTGGTACAACGCCGGTTACATCGACAGGCTGCCGCCTATCCGGCCCTATCCGGTGCAGGTGGTTCGGGCGCTTCTGTCCGAGGTGGAGTCCCGCGGCGGTGCGCAGGATCGCCGCAAGGCGCAGGAGTACCTTTCCACGATGGCGGGTGGATTCAACATTCACCCCTCGGTCGAGCAGGTTGTGCGGATTCGCGCATCCGGCCCCGCATCGGACACCGCGCTTTCGGCCGGAATCGGCGGAGCGGGATCTACGGACACCTACAGCCAGACCTCGTTCGGCCTCGCCATCACCGCGATGCCGATGGATATCCTCGGCATTGCCGGGCGGCTTCAGATTTCGCTTCTGAGCAACACGCCGCTTATCGGAACGCCCGCCGGAAGCTATCCGACACTCGATTTCCTGAGCGACTGGGCCGACATCCCCTTCTTCGGCGCTGACCTTGCAGTCCGCCAGGGACTCACCACCGACGTGACCGTGGGTACCCCGGATCTCTATCTCCAGACGGGAATTCTCCGGACCGATTACGGTCCGATTTTCGGCAACGGCATAGTGTTCGGCGGCCAGTCGCGCCCGACGCCTCGGTTCAGCCTCCACTGGGAAACGAAGTACCTGGCGCTCGACATACTCTACCTCGAGCTCACCGCGACCGATTCCTCAGGCGGCGGCCCCTCACCGGGAAAGCATCTGAGCTTCCACTCGGCGCACTTCTACCCAAACGACTGGCTCACCCTCTCGGCCTTCGAGTCGGCCATTTGGGGTAACCGTTTCGATCTTTCCTACTTCGTGCCGCTCTCGGAGTTCTACCTGACGCAGGGGCTCGGCGGCTTCGTCGACAACTCGATCGTCGGCCTTTCGGCCCACGCCCAGCTGCCATACCATACCGGGATTTCCGGCGTGCTGTACGTGGATGATCTGAACTTCAATCAGGTAGTTCGCTTCAACTTCAACACCAAGTGGAAGCTTGCCTATGAGCTTTCAGCCAACTGGACTCCGATGTGGGATCTTTTACGACAGGTGACTCTCGATTACACCGCAGTCATGCCCTACATGTACACGCATGAGGAGGGCGGGACGAACTACACCAACTATACTAACAACGGTCTGAATATCGGTCCCGCGCTTGATCCAAACTCGGACCGGCTTACGCTCACCGTCTCACTTGCCCCGCTGCCGCGGATGACGGTAGACATCAAAGGCAGGATGATCCGGCATGGAAACCCTCTGGGGGGAACAGCAGGCCACTACGGGACCATTTTCGACAGCGGGTTCGATGCAGGCGGGTATGCATTCCAGACCAGCACGCCGTTTCTCACTCAGAGCGTGATCCAGAAGACTTTTCAGGCGGGATTCTCAGTTGGATACGACTTCAACCCCATAACGGCAAAGCTCTCCTACACCTATGAGTACGTGTTGAACTCGGGGCTCGTTGCCGGCGCGAACGTCGGGAATCACTTCATCGAGATGAGCGTTGGATACTCGTACTGAGCTTCGAATGTCATAATATAATCTGCGATTGCTTCGGTGCCGTTCCGAATTGAAGTTTCCTGAATGTGGCGATCGAGCGCCACAAGCTCCCCGGGATTCGTGATGAGCCGATCTACCCGGCGCGCGAGCCGCTCCGGATCGGTAATGAAATAGCCGAGCTTGTTGCGGACTACGTACTCCATGTTGCCGCGCTCCTGCCCGTAGATGTATTTCGTGAGAATCAGCGGTTTGCCGAGGATGAGCGTCTCCAGGACCGTCGCCGGCCCCGCCTTCGCAACCACAAGATCGGCCATGTTCATGAGCTCATAAAGGAAATCCACGAAGCCGTAGATCCTCGTGGTGGTCAGCGGAAATTTCGCGGCCACCCGCTCGGCCGCGCGCTTGAGCTCATCGTTCTTCCCGCAGACAAAAGCAATTTCCACATCCGTCCCCTGCTTTCTGACGGCCTTGAGAAAAAGTGATCCGCGGGGCAATCCTTCACCGCCTCCCACCATCAACAGCAGCTTCTTTGCGGGATCGAATCCATACTGCAGCTTCAATTCGCGGACGCGATCCGGATCGAGAGTGGCATTGTACTTGCGGTTGAGCACCGGCGGGAGAATCCGCACAAGTTCGGACGGATAACCGTATCGTCGGCAGGCGACCTGTTTTGCCATCGCCGAAAAGACCACTACCGGCATGAACTGGCGAAAGAACCAGATCGGGTGCACGGTGAAGGGGTCGGTGACTATGGTGAGCGCGGGCATGGGCTTTTTTCGGCGGCGGAAAATCCGCGCAATCGAGCGGATGAGCAGAAAGTGCAGCACGACGATTCGGGTGATCTGCTTTTCTTCGATGAATCGTTCTATGTGCTTCCAGCTGTTGTTGGTCATCGGGGCCGTCTGCAGGTGCATGACCACCGGGAACCGGGTCAGCTCGTAGACCCCGGTCCACAGGAGCGGAAACCGTGCCGACATGTACATGTAGCCTTTTTCTACGATCGAGCGCTGGAATTTGTTGCCGCGCGGAATGCCGTCAAGCAGATAGACTTCCACTTCGTCCGGTCCGTGGCGTTCGCGAATTGCATCGGCGAGCGCCCGAGCCGCAGACACGTGGCCGGCACCGGTCGAAAGGTAAAGAAAGAGAATCCGCTCTTTCGAGCGTTTGACTTCAGCCACAGTAGCTCCAAAATTCCGCTGTTTCTATATACACATCATACCGCTGAAATCGCAATTTTGTCCAACATTGTCCGGCGCGCGCCTGCCTGCGCAAGATGTCCATCTCACTTGGTCCTCGGGCGGACCCTGCGGAAGCGTTCGATGGCCATCCCGCGGGCGCGGCGCGTCAGGATGGACCGCTCATTGATTCGATGGTCTTGAGCATGCGATACATCGCCCGGTTGACGGGAACCGGAACGCCGTACCGGTCGCCCATCTCGATCATTGCGCCGGCAAACAGGTCAACCTCGGTTTTTCGTCCGGCCTCGACATCCTGGAGCATCGAAGTCTTTCCGCCGGGGAGAAGAGTCGTCAGCGTGTTGTCCCATTGGTCGATGTCGGCTCGGACAAGGCCTATTCCGGCGGCGGCAGAGAGAGCCACCACCTCTTCCATTGCCGAGATCATCAGAGCCCGCGCATCCCGGTTCTGCTGGAACACGCCGTAGGGCGCCCGCAGGATCGCCGAAGCCTGGTTGATGCCCACATTCACCATGAACTTCCACCACAACGTACGTTCCATGTCGGCTTTAACGGTGCACGGGATGGCACAGTGCGCAAAAAAGGCGCGTACCGCCTCTACGGTTGTCCATTGGGGGTGATCCGAAACCCGCACCGGGTCTATTGGACTCACTGCCGCGTTCGGGCCGAAGTTGATGTTGCCACGGCTGGCGTAGTCGATTCGTCCGCCGACTCGTACCGCGTCGATTCCGATTATCATCGCCGGCAGCACCCGCTCTGCGCCGAACCGCTCGGCAATCAGCTTTTCGCTGGTAATGCCGTTCAGCAGAGACAGAACTACGGTTTGCCGACCAATAGCAGGGGAGAGAAGCTCGATCGCCGCCGGGAGGTCGTAGGATTTAGTGGCGACGATGACGAGATCGGGGGCCGGGTCGACCTTCGATGCCTCCTGAACTGAAAAGTGGTACTGCTTGCCGTTCACGAGCAGGCCTGAGCTCCGATAGCGCTCGGCCCGGTCTCCCTCGGCAATAATAGTCACCATATCCGGGTCGGTGTCGTGAATCATTGACGCCACAGCCGCCCCTACCGCCCCGGCGCCTGCGATCGCCGCGTGGTGGATCTTTCGCATTCCCACAGATCTATCTCCTTGCCCAGGATTGTCCGCGCCTGTTCGGTTCGTTGCAAGGCCTGCGAGAAGCGCGGGGTGTTGCGGTCCGGGCCGGGGGGGGGAATCAGCGCGCAATCTGAATCGGCCCTCGGTTTTGGCCGTTATAGATTGTGTCGGAGGCAGGTATGGGC
>Ga0307375_10007098_pt1 | contig 10259 bp, 12 predicted proteins | sample TR1MG_FD_202531 | JGI IMG/M metagenome (GOLD analysis project Ga0307375, IMG submission 202531) | Soil microbial communities from Risofladan, Vaasa, Finland - TR-1 | ecosystem: Environmental > Terrestrial > Soil > Coastal area > Acid sulfate soil | place: Finland: Risofladan, Vaasa | collected...
GAATGTGCTCGCACGGAAGCTGTCGCGTATTGTAGACGAAGAGAATGACATGGATCAATGACAAAGCGCGGCCGGCGGGAACCACTTTTCAAAAACAGGTGTGGTCGTTAGGAAGGGACAATTCAATCAGTCCCTGTCCTCCTCAGACAATGAGTCTGTTGCAGGCTATATCGTGATCTGCTCCGATGCCATCGACCGAGCAGTTGATATCGCTTCGCCGGGTATCGCCTAGTTTCACCGACCTGAGATGACTAAGAATTGCAAGCGGGCCGCGAACATGCTCGGCGGCGCGATAACTGACTTGCCCCCGGCGGCATAGCATTCGCGCCGGCCGGCGGTGACGCCGGGGCTTATGCGCGCTCGCCTTTCAGCATCCAGATCACGGCGAGCACGATGGAGTATTGGGCGAGCGAGCGCCACCACTCGATCGCTTCGGGCCGGAAGTTGTTGATCACGAGAGCGAATACCATTACGACGATCCATGCGATGAATATTCCCATCCGAAGTGGACCGTCGATCGAGCCGATGCTCATGAACTGCGAAAGAATCAGCAGCGCGCCGGCGATGACTTCGATCACGCACACAATGATCGTGACGGCTCGCCCGTCCCGATTAAAGACGCCGCCGATCCTGCCGAACAGGGAATCCGCGTGCATCAGGCCGCTTAATCCGTCAAGCAGCAGGAAAGCGCCGACGAGTATCGCCAGGATAGCCATGATTGACAATTTCCGCACCATTCTCTTTCCTCCTTGGAAACCGCTGGAGCTTCACAGAAGCGTTTCACCAATAGTACTCGTTCTGGCGTGAAGTTGCACGTAGAGAATCGTGTGGCGTCTGAGATTTTGGGATATCTTTAGGTGGTCGTCCATGGAAGGAGGTATTGATCCATGAGGGCCTCTGTGAGCATGTCGCTTATCGCAGCGTTCCTGATAGTTGGGATCGATCTCGTGAACGCGCTTGAGGTGCCGGAAGTCCACTACCCGACCCTCGCCAGGTATGCTCCAACTTCGGAAGGCTTCATACCACAGGGATGGAAGGTCGAGACACAAAGCGTTGGAGACCTGAACGGAGACGGCCTTTCTGATTATCTCCTTGTTCTGAGACAGGACGATCCTGCGAACATCATCGCAAACGACCCCGACAGCCTCGGCGTGCAGAGGCTGGACACGAATCCTCGTATTCTGGCAGTCGTTTTCGCACGAAAGCGTGATGGCTACGAGTTGGCCCTCGAGAACCACGATTTCATACCACGCAATGAGACGCCCACGTTAGACGATCCATTCGGGCAAGCTGATATTGTTGACGGTGCCCTGCAGGTCAGCCTCCACTACTGGGCCAACGCCGGTTCATGGTACACCGATGATGCCACCTTCATTTTCAGATATCGGGACAACGCCTTGCGTCTTGTCGGCTACAAAGACTTCACGACGAAGCGTAACACGGGGGAGACCTGGGATCTGAGCGTTGACTTTCTCGCCCACGAAGCGAAGATCACTCTGGGAAACTACTCCGACGACGAGAGCGAGAACAAGACATATCGCAAATCTGTGCCGGAGTCGCCCCTCCCGACGATCGAGGAACTGGGGAGCGGATGGGACTTTCAGCCCGAGGAAGCAAATCTTTCCTGGTGGGGTCTGGGTGAATCCGAGAACTAGAGCGATCGTGCCTTGCTGCCGGTAAGGTTGGGCACTTTCCTTTCCCAGCGAGGGCGAAGAAGCACTCAACTTTGCGGAGACCCGTAAGCTCCGGGGACACGCGGGGCCGGGTTTGCCTGCCCGCGTCCGCTCCACTTACGCAATCAATTTTCCGGTCCCCGGTACGATAGCTCGTCCTATCCGGGCTCCCACCTGGCTTGGCAGTTGACAGGGTCATAATTAGTTGCCATGGTAACTAATTATGTACTCAGAAGCGCGTCTCGAGGATCTCAGTTTCTATTCCCTGCTTGCGGTGCTCCAGGCGGGCATGTGGCTTCAGTCGGACCTTGAAAAGTTTTGCGAACCGTTTGGCCTCTCGCACGGCCGATTCTCGATACTCCTGGCAATACTGGACAAGACCGAAGGCGGCGTGATAGGCAACGAACTGGCTACAAGACTAGGCGTGGCAAAACCGACGATCACTAAAATGGTCACCAAGCTTATCGATGATGGATTCATTGAGAGTGTAACCGATACGTCTGATTCTCGGAAAAAGCGGTATTCAATTACCGGGAAAGCGTCCGCGCTCCTCGACAATGTCGTGCCGGGTTACGTGCGGCGATTGCGGGAAATGACGGCTGGTCTCACCAAAGACGACAAGCATCATCTTCTGGAGACACTCTCAAAGATCAACTTCCTTGATCCGAGCAAGGCTATTCTCCGCAAAAGGACTAAGTCCATTACGGAAAAGGGCGCCGAAATCCGAGCACTCTGCAGGAGCGGAACGGAAGAAGATATCGATCTGGTGCTTTCCTACCTCGATGATGATGTCGATATTCCGACCACCAAACTCGTGGATTTCTATCTGGGAACGGTGGACACGACGGACGGGCTGCGCCGTATAGAGCACTACCTTTTCAACGGATCACAGATACAGCGGAACTACTGTACTCTGTTCTTTGCGAGAAGGAACGAATGGCGCCTGGTGAACAGGGCGTATGAAATGGGACTTATCGACCGCGTCCAGGCCTTTTCAAGATGAGGATGTTGCACCACGGTCGAAGGCATAAAGGCAGACGGAGGCGTCAACTTCCACCCCGGGAGAGCGAGGTCCGTGCTTTGATTTCTGGAAAGGGGAGCGAACGCTGACGGGGCGAATGGGTTTGCCGTTGCTGCTCCAGACGTTTCGTCGAGTGGAGTCCGCACCACCTGGATAGCGAGTGGGCCGGTTTTTCTTGTTCGTTTACCTTCTTGTTGACATCCTGTTGCGGCCGACACATATTATTCGACATGACGTTAACGTCATGTTTGAGGCAAACCGATGAACAAGGAGATGCGCATAGGTGATTTGGCGAAACTCGCCGGGGTGACGCTTCGCACCATTCGCTACTACCACAGCATAGGGCTGCTTCCTCCTGGTAATCGTGAAGACCACGGTCAGCATTACTACACGGAGGAATCGCTGATTCGCCTGCGCAAAATTGGCCAACTGAAAAAACTTGGACTCAGTTTGGACGAGATTGGCAGCGTCATCGACCTCTATTTCACCGACCCGAGCGGTATACAGTCGAAGCAAAAGGTTCTTGTAATTCTTCGCCGACACCTTGCTGACGCAGACCGAAAGATCGGTGCATTGCAGCAATTCCGTGTCGAGATACGGTCTCACATCGACCGTTTCGAGCGCTGGTTGGAGGAGCGGGAAAATCGCTGATTTTTTTGACCAAAACATGACGTTAACGTCATGTTTTAAACACCAACTCATGCAGGAGGATGGACGAAAATGAATGATACGATTGGATTTATCGGACTGGGCAGACTCGGTCTTCCGGTGGCAACCAATCTTCTCTCCGCTGGGTATACTCTTCGAGTATATAACCGTACGACGAGCAAAGCGGAACCACTCGTTGCTCGGGGCGCGGAACTGGCGACGACACCCGCCGACGCGGTGTTTCCCGGTGGAATCGTCATTACCATTCTGTGGGATGATACGTCACTGGAAAGCGTTGTCATGAGCGATGGTTTTCTCGAACGTCTTGGACCGGAAGGAATTCACGTTTCAATGACTACCGTGTCACCCGAAATGGCGAGGAAACTCGCCGCCGTTCATGCCCGGCACGGCTCCGCATTCGTCGAGGCAACCATCTTCGGCAGACCTGAGGCCGCGGTAGATCGGAACCTCATCGTTCCGATTGCGGGCCCACGGCGGGAAAAGGAACGTGTTCGTCCGCTGCTGGAGGCGATGGGGGCGCGTGAAATTTTCGATTTTGGAGAGGAGACGGGCGCAGCCGCACTCGTCAAACTCGTAGGAAACTTCCTCATTGTCTCGGCCGGTCACTCGATGCGGGAAGCACTATCCGTTGCCCGGGACTTTGGCGTTGATCCGAAAGCCGTTGTTGACATGCTGACAAGTACGCTCTTCTCCGCCCCCATCTATCAAAGCTACGGCAAAAGAATCGTCGAGCATTCCGCACCCTTCGGTCAGAGTCCGATACCTTTGAAAGACGTCGACCTGTTTCGACGGACCGCTGAAAAGTCGAAGTCGTCGACACCTATTGCAGCTGTGTTGCACAGTCTGTTGACAACCGGCGACTGAGCCTTTTGGCCGCGGCATGCACTGAAGTTCGCAGCCGCGGCCACTGCTCTGGCCTCGACAGGGTGAACGTCGAGGCGAATCTCTTTTACGGTGTTGTGGGCGACCTGACGAGGTAATTCATCTGAGACGTCAAAGTCATTTTGACCGATCGGGCATATCGTGTCGGACAGTCCATGCTATCCTAGTACTCTCCCTTGATCACAAAGAATGACCCCCGAATTGTCCCGGCCAGTTTCGACTTCTGCCTGGCAAACTTGAACTTGCCCTCCAATTCCTTCGGTACTTCCATCCCCTCTGAGAGCTTGAGCCCTACCGCTCGCTTCTTGTCGTTGTCAATTGTGTACATCACGTTCAGCACAAGCCCATCCTCATAGATGACATATGTGAATCTGATGTTTTCCACTTGAAAGGACGACGTCTCCAGAGGCTTAGCGGCGAACACAATATCTCGTTCTTCCTTGAGAATTCGGTCAACGTAGTCTATCGCATCCCGGCTTTCACGGGCTGCCGTAACCGTGAAAGCGTGCCCGTACTTGTTCATGAAGTAACGGGCCTCATTGGCTCTCAAACCGGCGAGCGCCACCGCAACGGGTGACGTCTCTATTCCAGTGGTGGAAACGTTCTTAAAATCAACAACCTTTGACACTTTGACCTCCCGTGTCTTACTGTTGCAGCAAGACTAAAATAGATGTATAATCAAGATACTCGATAATCGAGCAATCGTCAAGGAGATCCTGCCATGGATGCAAAGATGGACGCCAAGAGACAAGTGGTTATGGCGACCCAGGAGTACGGTATCGCCTCAGTCCTGTTTCGCAACGCAATCGGAAGAAAAATGGGCCTGAATATCACCGACATTGGATGCATCAATTTCCTATTCATAAGACGTACTTCAACTCCTACGGAGCTTGCTCGATATACCGGCCTGACTACCGGTTCAACCACCGCAATGCTTGATCGACTGGAAAAAGGCGACTTGATAAGGCGAAGACCAAATCCAAATGATAGACGAGGGATTGTGGTCGAAGTAAATGAACGATCAAGAGAGGCAATTGGACCGATGGTTGCGGGTGCTCAGAAAGCACAGAACAAGTTGCTGGATAGCTACTCAGAAGAGCAGCTTGCAACTGTCGCTGATTTCCTGAGACGCTTCACGGAAAACGTAATTCAGCAGACAAAAACCATCGAAGGACATGAGCCGAATGTGGATGCGACATGACACAGGTAACGCTGCCTCCGGTCAAGTGAGCGTGCTCAGGAAGGTTGTACCGACGTCGCGTGGCAGCAAAAAGTGGAATTGTGTTACGCTGTTCCGCACGGAAAGATGTTTTATATCGCGGACTCCGCAGCGGCAGCACCACCGGCTGACACTTTCAGGTGCACGGCTGCGGCAGTTGACTTGCCGAAAGAGTGAGGCCCTGGAATGAGGAATCTCGCATTACCCCTGGCACTTCTCATTATCTGTTCCTGTGCGTCGAAGGCACCGGCGCCGACGGCAGTGTCGATGAAGTCAACGAGTGTCGCCATCCCGGCGCGAGAGCTGAGCGAAACACTTGAGCTTCCCGGCATTCTCCATCAACCGCCGGGCGACGGTCGTTACCCTGCAGTCGTGATGCTGAGCGGCTACGGCGGATGGGCCGGCGGCGGGGCGAACGCCGACCACCAGCGGTTCTGGGCGGGCAAACTCGTTCAGTGGGGGTATGTGGTTCTTCAGGTCGACAGCTTCCTTCCCCGCGGACCCAGGGCGCGGGATGCCGGCCAGGTATCGTCGCAAATGACAGCCCGTGACGCCTATGCTGCAAAGGCCTGGCTGTCAACGCTTGGCTTTGTGAATCCCGACGCGGTCGCGGTAATTGGCTGGTCTCACGGTGGAATTGCCGTCATGGATATCGTCGATTCAGCCGGCGTTCTGCAGCGGGAGGTGTCGGTCGGTGGACCGGATTCCCCGGTGCGCAGGATGGAACCATTTAAGGCCGCCGTCGCCTTCTACCCCTACGCACACTCGCTTTCGGCCCCGGACACGCCACTGCTCGTGCTGACCGGCGCCCGGGACGACACCTGCCCGGCCAGCTCCACCGCCGGCCTTGAGTCCGACTACGCTGGAACGGGCCTCGAGATGGCTTTGACCATTTATCCGGACGCTTACCACGCGTTTGACGTCGAGGGCGCCGGCGTGCGGGGTATTAATATCAACCGCCACCACCTCCAGTATGATCCGGATGCGACCGTCGACGCTCTCCAGCGCACGCGCGCCTTTCTCGGGAAGTACATCGGCGCAGCGAACAGGTGAATTGCAGCGCATCCCGTTCTCCCGATGAGCATGACAAACGTTGGAGCTGACGTATCTGGTGATCCTCTCGTTCAGGCGGTTGCCCCTCCGGCGGGTGCGGCGGTGTTCAGGGCCGAACTCGCCCGGCCATCGAAGGCCCAATCCAGGAGAAGAGCTTTCGAAGCTGCGGCACCAGTCCAATAGGCGCCGCGAACGGGATAGGTCCGGAGCAGCACAAGGACGACGGCGGACTGTGCGTCAACCCACGCCTGGATCCTTCTGATGGGATATCGGCCTTGCAGGTTGCTCATAGCTGACTTGAACGCTATGTTTATCAACTAAGGGACTGTCGCGTGGGCTGGCCGGGAGTAGCGTGTGACAATTGATCTTGAGGCGGTGTTCAAAGAACTCAGGCAAATACTCATTGAACACAAAGGTGGGCTTACCGTTTCCAAGGATACTGATTCGATCTTTTGCCTCGAAGGGGGCGTGCATCCCAGGACAAAGAAGGCCTTTCCCGTTGCGTGGACAGAAATCAACAAGAACTACGTAAGCTTTCATCTGATGTCTGTCTATGCAATTCCTCGAGTTCGATCCGCCGTACCGGAAGCTCTGGAAAAACGGATGCAGGGCAAGTCATGCTTCAATTTCAATTCCGTGGATGCGAGTCTACTTCGTCAGCTTTCGGAGCTCACAGCGACATCGCTCACTGACCTTCCACGAAACCCGATGGAATGGAAATAAAAGGCAACCGGCGAACGCAACGCCCCCGGAACGCAATTGCCCGGATTGGCCGCGCGTTGCCGTCGCGGAATGAAGAATAATGGAGGCCGGCGCCCCGCAGGACGCCGGCGACGCACGGTACGGTTCACCGGGGAAGGACTTCCGCCAGAAACTTCCGCACCGTTGAATAGTAGGCTTCCGGTTCTTCGAGTTGTGGAGCGTGTCCACTGTGTTCAAAGATCACGAGCCGGCTCTGCGAAATTTCCCGCGCAATATCCTCGGACGCCTCGACCGGGGTGATCCAGTCCTGTTTTCCGACCATAACGAGCGTCGGGACTTTTATCGTGTGCAGTTTTGAGAGCAGGTTAAAACCCGGCTGGTTCCTGGAGAAAGCCCAGTTGTGTGTCTGGTACCGGAACGGAATTTCATCCAGCTGCTGCTCGATCTCTTCATCCGACGGAACGGTGACCGTGTAGAGCGGGAGAATGGATTTGTACATTGCCCGGAACTCCGCGTTGCTGTGCACCTGCCCACCGAAGAGCCGTTTGATATTCTCCGGCGTAGTTCCGGGCAGGCCGCTGTCGAGTGCGGTCCGGATGGACTTTTCATGGTATGAGTTCGAAGCCGCAGTGTCTCCCAGGATGAGGCCCGCGAGATTCTCCTGAAAGCGAAGAGCGTACTCGAGGGCAAGGTGCCCTCCGTAGGAGTGACCTTCGAGCACTATCCTTCCGAGGCCCAGCTTTTTGCGGAGAGCTTCCGCATCCTGCACGAACTGCTCGTGGCTGTAGGGCGGAACCTGGTCGGATTCGCCGTTCCCGCGCTGGTCATAGGAGATGACCCGGTAACCTTCCTCCGCGATGGTTTTCCAGACAGCAACGTCGGTGTGACGGCTGCCAAGCCCCGGCCCTCCATGGAGCGTCATGATGGCCGGACCGGAGCCCTGGTCTTCGATGTAGAGCCTGACGCCATTCACTTCTTCAACTCGTAACATAGCGAACGAACCTCCTCCTGCAAAGCATGTTCGAAGCCGCGGTTCAGTACCAGGCGTCGCCAAGTACGCGGAGGATGTTCCCGCCCACGGCCTTCGAAATATCGGCATCGGAATAATCGTGCTTGACCATCCATCGCACGATGTTGGGGAAGGCCTCTACGGGGCTCTCGAGTCCCTTCACGTACTCAACCTCTTCAAAATCCTTCTTGCCGTGAGAGGCGGAAATCGAGAGTGCGGCGGCAAAAACATGATGCAGACCAACATGGTCGCCGAAGAGCACATCCGGGCCAAAGGCGACGTGGTCGATGCCGACGAGATTGACGCAGTACTCGTAGTGCTCCATGAACGATTCTATACTGTGCTCGGGATGTTTTTTCGTGAGCGTAGTGTGCGGTGCAGCTTCGATGCCGATTACTCCGCCCTTTTCCGCGCACGCTTTTATCACATTGTCCGGTTTCAGCCTGCTCGAATTCCAGAGTGACCGGGCGCCTGCGTGAGTAATGAAGATCGGACGTTCGCTCTCTTCGATCGTGTCGAGAGATGTCTGGTCACCGGCGTGGGAGACGTCGATGGCGATTCCGAGTTTGTTCATCCGGCGCACCGCCTGGCGACCGAACTCCGTGAGTCCTCCGTCCCTGCGTTCCTTAAGCCCGTATCCGAGTTGATTTCCTTCGCTGTAGACGATACCCATGCACCGGACACCGAGGCCGTAGAGAATGTCCAACCGATCGAGCTCGTTCTCGATCATGGTGGACGCCTCGAGGGAGGGTATGAAGGCGATCTTGCCGTCCTCCTTCGCGCGGAGAATGTCCGACACGCGTCCGCCGACGATTACCATATTCTGATGAGCGATGTCGGACAGCCTCATGCCGAGATCATAGATGATATCGCTCCACTTCCATCCACCGCGGGAGGTGATCATCGCGGTGCCGTCCATCATGTTGTCGAACGCGGCGTCGAGTCCCGACACGCTGAGCCCTTCGTAGCCGGTGACATCCCGTCCCCATCGCCGGTATTCGAATATCTCTTCAAGGTTCTCGGGCGTCACGAACATGTGATCGTGCAGCGATATCGTCACGTTCTCGGCGAAGATTTTCCGCACCCGCTGTTCTTCCTTCTCGCTGATCGGATATTTGAACTCGGGAACACGGCCAACCTCTTTCGCCAGTTTGAACGCTTTGTAGTCGACACCGGGTTCGAGATATTGAAATGATCTGTAACCGTCGTAGTTCTTCTGCTTCATAGATGTACCATCCTCTCCTGCTTGTGAATAACTTCAGGCATGATTGAGGGCAAACGCCCTTTTCAGAAATGTCCGTACCTCGCCGAGGAACTTCTCACGTTCCTCGATCTGGGGTGAATGGCCGCTCCGTTCGAAAATGACCAGCCGACTGTCGGGTATATTCGCGGCGATCTCCTCGGACGCTTCGAGCGGCGTAATCCAGTCATGTCGTCCTACGAGGACAAGCGCGGGAACCGAAATCTCGTGCAATCTGGAAACGAGATCGAACCTGGGCTGGTTGATCGAGAAGGCGTAGTTGTGAGTCTCGTGGCGGAACCGAATGGCCGCAAGGTGTGCTTCCTGATCCTCTTTCGACGCCCCGACCCAGTAGAGGGGTTCGATTGCGGCAAACAGGTCGTGAAACTCCTGATCGCTCGCTACTCGCCCCTCGAACAGGCGATCCATCATTTCTTCGGTAATATTGGGAAGACCGCTTGCCAGTGCCCGCTCCTTGGATGTTGCCCCGAATCTGTTCGATGCCGCAGTGTCCCGCAGAATGATTCCTGCGACGTTCTCCGGGTATCGTAAAGCATACTCCAGCGTCAGGAATCCCCCGTACGACCCCCCTGCAACGACGATACGACCGAGGTCGAGTCGTTTCCGAGTCTCCTCCGCATCCGCTATGAACTGCGCGTGGCTGTAGGGCTCGCCGGAATCCGAGTCGCCGTTGCCCCGTTGATCGTATGACACGATCCTGTAGCCCTCGGAAGCGAGCCCACCGTATGTTGCGACGTCGCCCGCTCTCGACCCCATTCCCGGACCGCCGT
>Ga0307375_10007100_pt1 | contig 10258 bp, 5 predicted proteins | sample TR1MG_FD_202531 | JGI IMG/M metagenome (GOLD analysis project Ga0307375, IMG submission 202531) | Soil microbial communities from Risofladan, Vaasa, Finland - TR-1 | ecosystem: Environmental > Terrestrial > Soil > Coastal area > Acid sulfate soil | place: Finland: Risofladan, Vaasa | collected...
TCTCTCTCGGCATCTCCCATTCTCTCTGTGTTTCCTTTAAGACTCATCTCCTGGACTGTGATGAATGTCTGATGCCATCCTCTTCTCATCTTTCAGGTCTAGCGTCCTAAAGCGGATTGACGCCGTATTTCCAGACCGATCAGCGCAATGGCGAGAACTGAAGCGCATATCCTTGCTCTCCGAAATCTCTGGTCCTCCTAGCCCCTCCGAAGCCTCTCTTCTGGTTCGTTATTTGGATCTTCTCGTCGAAATTCAACGTCGCAATACTGTCCCCGCCTCTTCATCTGATGTGCTTGCTATGTTGAGGCGTTTGAGCGAGTTTTCCGTTTCCGTCGCAGAGCAAACTGTTTCCGAGCCCGTCCGTGATCAGATTCGTTCCATTCTGGCTCACTTTACGTCTTACTGCATGTGCTACCTCGTTTTCATCCTTCATTTGTACATTTACCGACTTTGCCCTCAGTGTACGTGCTATGGAGCGCCTCTTCTGTTCAGCGCACTCGCGACCCCTGTTTAGCCCTTCCGTGTCACCTTTCGGTTGATGACATCAGGTCTGACCCCTCATATTTCCTTGTGTATATACTTTTTTTAGTGGAAGCCATGATCCATTACTGGTCTCAGAGGACGCAGGATCGAAGGCGTTGGTGGTATCTCGTGGAGAAGACCCCCATCTTCTGGGCTCGGTACTTTCAACTCTTCCAAGTCTCTCATCAAATCGTTCATCCGGAACTGGAAGTGAAGATCCGCGTATCGTGGCTTAAGAGGCTGAGAGTGGCGTTGCAATATTTCCTCGGTCGTTCTCACTACGACATGACTCTGCGGGCCCTTAATTCCGTAGAAGATGTTGAAGCGCTTAGCGTTATGCTCAGACGAGACGTGGAGACGATGGATGCAGTTCTGTTGCAGGCGTTTGTGATTCCTGGATTGGAGTTTGAAACGAGCGATTCTGGCCTCAAAGCGACTCCTATAGCCCCCACTTCATTCGCGCCAGTTCTGTCAACTCGTCGTCTCAATCTTTCAACGATGAATCTCATGCAAGCGATGCGTCCGAAACACGCAAGCACGGATTCCATCCCCCCCCCCTCCCTACTCTCTCATTCCAGCCCTCCCATCATCGCACAAGACGTCACCATCGAAAACCTAGATGCTAGTATGTCTATCTCTGCGCCACCTGTCGACGAGATGCTCAAATCGTACAAAACACTTGAAAGGTCAAACGCTCATCCACACGCTCTCGGTGCCTCCCACCTGATGTCATCTTACTCTGGAAAGGTACCATCACTCAGCAGAGCACCTACTTTGGAGCGAATCCAGGACGCAGAAGCTCATCGAAGGGCGGACGAGAGTACGAAAGTCGACACATCAACCACTTCACGTCAATCTCATCCTCAAGACTTACCTACCCCATCAAACGATACATTATCTATGCCTATGCCGGCCATTGTTGATTTTTCGATGACAGAAGATGTAGAAGCGAGAAGGATCCAAATCGAGACTGCCGTCGACATTGTGAGAAATGTCATTGCTGTTTGTGATGTAAAGATGCGACAAAACGACATTCCATCGTTTGTGGAAAGACATTGGATGGTGTGTGGACTCGTGGGTGCAGTGACTGTGTATGGAGGTTTCAAGCTCTTCCGCTACTGGCCCGTCCTTAAAACTCAATGGAATGAGACGAAGAGTGCAATTGGAAAGTTTGTGTACGAACACGCTTGGATTCCCCTCGTCAGCATCTGGAAAACGATCCGCTACGATTCGAGTGAAGTGAGCGTAATGTCCAAGGCCAATCTCGATGAAGACGTTGAAAGTTTGGTCAGAATGGTGAATGACTTCAATCGTGAGAAGAGAGATGCGAATGCGTCCCTCAGTGGCAAGCTTGCAAGTTTCAGCAACTTTGGTGGAAATTTCGAGCGAAGTTCGTCAGATTCTGGCGTCTCAACTGCTTCACCTCCTTCACCTTCTCCTCTGTCTCGAATCTTGACCGGGACGAACCCTTCTGAGTGGAATGAGGATGTCTCTCGATTGATCGATGAACAGACGCGGTCAGGTATCATACCGAGCATTATGGGAGCGTATGAGAGAGAGATCCCGCATCCGATCTTCAATGCGCTCTCAGGTGATTTGCTTCGATTGGTGTTGATTCAAGTACAAAAGCAAAAGGTGGACGTGGAGAAGGCAATGGCGCAGCTGGATCGCCTACTGAAGCAGAACGAGATCAATTTTCAACTAATGGCCCTCTTTCCCACCTTCCTCTTTGTTGCATTGACATCCTTCTTCTCAGTTCAATACTACCGTAATCGTGATCCATGGAAGAAGTATCATTCCAATGTGAGAAAGCTGTTGAGAAGTGTGGCGATCCACATCAATAAGTCGTCCTCGTCTTCTCTCTTGGATGAGGAGGATGAGCTGATGATGGGTGGTGGAATACTTTATGAAGGTGGTGGTGGTGGTGATGATGAAGATGATGATGATGGTGATGAGGACGGGGAGGACCACACGCCGTTGATGTCGGAAGAGGAAGGAACGGAGGATTCGCTCGTTGGAGTAATGAGGAAGAGTGGTGGTGGTGGTGGTGGTGGTGGTGGTGGTGGTGGTGGTGGTGGTGGTGGTGGTGGTGGTGGTGGTAGGAGTAGTAGTAGAAGCAGGAGATCAAGACACAAGGCTCGTAAAGGAGGTGCAGCTGGAAGGAGAGCACACTCTTATGATTCATCGTTGGCAGCAGCAGTGGCATCGTCGTCTCGTGATGCGGATTTGCCCATCATGATGAATGATGAGAGCGCCGAGGCGTTCACTGGGGCGGGTGCTCAGGAGCAGGAGGTTTCTCCTCAACCCTCCTCCTCTCTCGCACACTCCTCCTCTCTCATGCGTGGAGAGGACTTTGGTCATCTTCTATCTCTCCTCTCTCAACTCTTAACAAACGCAACCTACTTACCCGATAGAGAGAGGATTGGATTCATCGAGGACATCTCCGAGCTCGCCAAGGTGGACTTCTCCTCCAGACAGAGACTCGCCACCATCCAACGCATGTACAACAACTACATGTTCCTAAATATTCAGGACTAGAGTAACTAACTGTAAAGAGACAATAGACACCGGCTCCAGACCGGCTCTACTCGCTCTTACCAAGTTCTGTCATTTGGCGTCCCTGCAACCACCCTTCTAGGATATTCCACTATCCACACTTATTGGATGCCCTGTTCCGAGGCACATCCTGCTGGAATCCGACTGTGAGAAGAGAAAAGAGTCTGCCAAATGTTCCCAACGGCCGCTCCGCCCCTTCCGAAGGAGCGCAACTTTCATCCCTCTCTGTGGCCTCCCACTGCACACATGGAGGACGCTCCCCTCCTAGTGGGCTCCCCTCCGAAGACTTCATCTTCTTCATTCTTGATCATCCTCATTCTCAGCTTGGCAGTGGTGGCGGCGACTGTTGCAGTCATCGTCCTCGGCGTGAAACTTCGCAATGCCACTCGTCCCCTTCCTCCTCCCGGACCGACCCCCTCTCCATCTAATCCTCCCTCTCCTGTACGCACCCATACACGTTGAGCCCGTATACACTACTGCAACCGAGTGCCTCTGCCAGAACGGAGGTGTATTTGCGCTGACCCTAACTCCTCTCCTCCTCTCCTCTTCTGATTGCAGTCTCCTGCACAAAACAGGGATCTCTCTTATGACTTCCCTCTCTTTCCCGCCTCTCCATGGAACATCAGCGCCAACCATTCGATATCCGTCGACTTTTCTCTCTCGGAAGGCACTTGGTACGTTCCTTGCTCCCTACACGGATCTGTCTCCTCCAATCACACTTTAATCGACATGCACCAATGCTAGTACAGATTTGAGATCTAAGAAATGCAACACTATACCGGTTGAAGCGAGATCTCAGGCTGGGTTTGTGCGAACGTCCTGTCGCCCTCCATTTCTGCCTTCATGACCCTCATTGGGGGGGGGGACTCATACGATCAACTTGTCTCAAAGTCTCTCCATACAACTCATGTTCCTGACCATCCTGTATGTTCGGTTCTTGGCCCACAATCTCTCTGCCGCTATTGCTCTTGCGATTCTCTCCCTTCTCTCCGCCTGCGCTCCACTCTCCCTATTCTCTCCACACACATACGTTCTCTCTCTCTCTCTCTCTCTCTCTCTCCGGCCATCTCCCCTTCCTTCCATCACCATCCGTTCACCTCATTCTTCGTCGAGATTATGTAGGATGAACGTTGATGTATATAATCGTACCCTTGTGTTCGATCTGTTGGGCGATATCTACGCGATGCCCTTGTCGGGAGGTGTGGATGCCTCTCTTCTGATTGGTGGAGTTGCTTGGCAGTCTCAGCCTCGTTTTAGTCCCGATGGTAGTAAGTTGTTGTTTTCTAGTGATGAGAGTGGTTGCGATAACGTGTGGGTGTATGACTTTGTGTCTGGTGTGTCTCGTCAGGTGACGTACGAGCCCTTCTTCTATGTGACGAATGGCAAGTGGCGCAATGCCACGCACATTGTTGCAAATCGTTGGCATTTGGTGTTGGATCGTGGTATTGCAGGTGGAGAGGTGTGGCAGTATCCGGTGCCGAGTGACTTCAGCGCTCCAGCGCCAGCGTGGGGCGACTCTTGGACCAGGAATCCAGGCGTGATGCTCGCTGGTCGCACGAATGAATACGCTCAATTTGGACCCGAGGAACCCTTTTTCGACGTCGCCTCCGGGCGCTACTTGTACTTCTCGCGCAATATGGCCGACTCCGTTCGCTGGAACTACAACAAGGACCCACACGCTGGCATCTACGCCATACATCGCGTAGACCTGGGAAATGCAACTAATGGCAACGCAGGCACAGATTGGACAGTCGCAGACCAAATCATCACCGGCGGTCCAGGCGGCGCCGCTCGCCCCATCGTCTCCCAAGACGGACAAACACTCGCATTCATCAAAAGAGAACTATTCCAAACCACACTCATGCTCAGAAACCTCACCTCTGGCAACGAGGCTCAGATCTTCAATCTCAACTATCTGGACCAACAAGAGTCATACGCACCCTGCGGCGTCTACCCATCATTTTCATTCATAGAAAACAACAATCCACTCTCACAAAACACATACCCCACCGCGATCATCACTTGGGCGGGAGGAAAGCTGTGGAACATTTCGCTCCCCATCTCCATCGACTACCCCAACTCACATCCCGCACCCGCACCTCCCAATGAAATCACCTTCAACGTATCTGTTCACAAAGACATGGCACCCGTGACCAGATTCCAACAGAACGCCAAGGGAACCGCCTTTGACGAGGCCACCTCCACCTTCATCACCAAGGTCGCACTTCATCCCTCTCGCAACCCGTCAGTCTCAACCATCGCCTTCTCCTCTCTCGGACAAATCTACACGGCAAAATTCACTGGAGGCGGCGCAGTGAACCGAACCATGACGTCGCCAACGAAATTCGTCTCTACTGTGCCTGCAGGGATCGACTCCAACCAAACGATCATGTATTATTGGCCGTATATCGATAATCTCGGGACCAAGATCTTGAAGTCCGGATGGAGTGACGTGCAGTATGGATGGGTTGAGATGAGTGATTTATCCACTTTGACCTCCGTTCTGGTGACTACTGAGCCAGGTCGCTATGTTAAGCCTACCTTCAACTTGGATGCGAATAGGATTCTCTTCTCCAAGGCCTCAGGTGATGGTGCGACAGGATCTCGCTTCAGTAACAGACCTGGAATTTACGTCTCTGAACTCTTAGCAGTTGCAGCCTCCTCATCATCCTCGTCTGCCTCTTCTTCATCTCTTTCTGTGAAGCCTTCTGTTCCTCGTTTCCTGTGTGATGGTGAGTGGGCTGAGTGGACTGTGGACGGTGGAAGTGCTCTTGTGGTGCGTTCCAGTTCTTACCCCTACGTTGTGGATGAGGTGAGTACTGATGTGCCTACGTGGGGTCAAACTGTGCGTCCGTTTGCAGTGGGTCAGTATGTGACGAATTTGGCTGTGAATGATCGCCTGCAGGTGGTGGCGTTCGTGGAGTTTGAAATCGTTTACGTTCAACAGATTCCCTTCAACATGGCGGACTCGGATTGGCCGCTAAAGGTGACTGCGCGGCTGGACAATGCGATTGGAAGCGGTGCGACGCAGATTCTATCGAAAGTGGGAGGAGATTTCTTGCAGTTCCACGGAGACTCTCTTTCCTTCGGATGGGCGAACAACTTCACCACGGTCGACGTCTCTCCCATGAAGTCTCGCGATTGGTCGTGTCCAGATCAATACTGCTTCATGAATGCTCAGTACATGCAATCCTTCTCTCTCGGTCTGAACGTTTCGCTCGGCACAGCGACGGAGACGCTCGTTCTCTTCACCAACGCGACCATCATCCCTCTCGACCCTCGCAACGATTCCTCATCGCAATATGTTTTCGATAATCAACAGATACTAGTGCGTGGAGATGTGATCGACGCCATTGGTGTGAATATCGCCGTTCCCGCTGGCGCCACAGTCATTGACTTGCAAGGAGGTGTTGTGTTGCCTGGTTTTATCGATGCGCATGCGCATTGGGATTCAGCGTTTGTGCAGAGGTGGGGAAAGTCGGCGCAAGGTTGGGAGTTTCTGATGAATTTGGCTTTCGGCGTGACGACGGTGCACAACCCTTCTGCAGAGTTCTGGAGTGTTTGGACGGATGCGGAGTTGGTGAGAGCAGGGATGAAGATTGGTCCTCGAGTGTTCAGTACGGCGACGGCAATGTTCGGAGCAGGCGGCGAGATTCACTGCGAAGTGGCGACGGTCTCCATGGCGCAGGAGGCACTGCAGAGGCGCGCCGCCTTTGGTGGCTTTTCGGCCAAGTCCTACATGATTCAATGCCGAGCTGGGAGACAGAAGGTGTTGGAGGCGGCGCGTCGGCAGGCGTTTCTTGTGGTTCCGGAGGGAGGCATGCACTTCGCTTGGGATCTCTCCTTCGTAGTCGACGGCCACACCACCGTAGAGCACTCTCTTCCCATGGCACCGTTCTATGCCGACATCATGCAGATGTGGAACCACTCGCAGACCGCGTGGACTCCGACCATGGTCGTCTCATTCGGTGGACTCTGGGGAGACCGCTTCTTCTACCAAAACTCTTCCGTATTCCTAGACCCAACCGTTCAACAATGGATTCCAAACGACGTCATCAGACCCACAGCCATGAGGAGAACTGAAGCTGACAAGCAGGACTATCACGTCTTCACCATCGCAAAGACCGCCGCAAACTTCGAAACCTCTGGACTACTCGTCAACGTCGGAGCACACGGACAAATGCAAGGCATCGGATACCTATGGGAACTCAAACTCTTCAAGGAGGGCGGACTCACCAACTACCAAGTACTCAAGACTGCAACCATCAACCCGGCAACCTCTCTCGGACTAGACTCGCAGATCGGATCCGTATACCCGCGGAAGCTCGCTGACCTACTCTTCCTACAACCAGGTGCAAACCCTCTCCAGGAATTGGACGCACTCAGACAACTCAAATGGGTCATGAAGGACGGAAAGATGTGGGACGTCTCAAACTTCGAACAAGTGCTCCCAAACGCCGCACCCGCACCAACTCTCACAGTCACCAACACTCCCAACGTTGCAGCATAGTACATTGTTCGACAAAATGAAACATCCTACGAAGCAACTGTGGCATTCCATCATGCATGGGCAGTTCGTCTCTGAATTGAACAAACCCCGATGCCTCGATTGCATGAAGGGCGTCTCGACATAGTGCTCCAAGGCTCTGCGTTCATTTTACTACACGCAACATTGACGTTTCGCTCATATTCAAGGGTCATCGGAAGGACGGTGCGGGATGGTGGTCTTTGACGAGGGAATCGGTCTCATCGAGATGGCTGCTCGAGCATCAGAAGCCTTCCTAATTCGGATCTTTCGTGTTGATCAGGAGGTTCGGCTGTCCAGTGTACGTTTAATGACCATAAAGGGGCCCCTAGTGCTTCGTTTCGTGTCGTTCCATCACTGCAAGACCGTTATATCAGCTGTAGGTCTCTATTGGTGTTCATAGTAGAGTTGTGGGTACAAGTAAACTAGACATTTTCCATCCTCAGCTAATGACGTTCCTGTTCAGTCTTGTTGGTGAAGTTCGTCTATTTGATCGATTTGAGTGATGTAGGAAGGAGTGAGATTCAGAGAGGCTTTACCTGACCAGCAGGAGAGGAACTGTTTCACCAGGCCAACGACCATGCCTCAACTCTCGCCATCCATCATCTGGTACCACCTTATTGAACATCAACACATTTCCACGTCATTGAAATCCGATTCAAACATTTTGTCCGAGAATGGTGATGGATACGGAGTGGTGGAAGAAGAAGCGTCGGTTTTCGATAGCATATGGCTTTCCGCGGCTATCAGCTGTCCACGTGCACATTGTAGCATTATGAAGAGATAATGGGCAAAGTGCGATGAGCATGTGCCACAATGTTGGGAATAAACCCAACCACTCAAACTCAAACAAGCATTATGAAGAGATAGCAAGCCCTTCATCAAGCGGCCCAACGGTGGATGACTTGCCCACAGATGAAACATCAGGCAACGTGTTAGACTTGCTCCTCTAATGAGGAGAAGATGTCCAAGGAGATGCCCAAGTGCCCACACGGGCGACGACCCGCGCGCTGCTTCGATCGGGCTGACCCTTCCTTGCCTCGAGAATATCAATGTGTTCAATCACAGAAGGATGAATAGTGCGTTCATTTGCTGCATGTGTTTGGAAGAAGGGAGGGAGAGGGAGGGGGATATGCCTGAAGAAGTAATAGAAGTAGTTGGTATAGGTATGCTCTGCAACACGACGCGATGATGGCATGCGGACGGGCATCGCAGTTGGTGGCTTGGGCGAAACTCAACGGCGCGTCCCGCTCCGCCGCGGAATCATTCCGACCTGGACTGGCCGCGAACGTGACCTGAACGTACCAGCTTCCAGCGCCCATGACCTACATAGCACTCTTTTTTGCTTCATCACATTGCTCACTACCCTTGGTTGCACATTCGAGGTCCAATGTCAATAACCAAGCCAATTAGGTAGCCATCAAGGACAGAGTCGCCACCTCTTCTCCTTCAAAACCTCACAACGGATCCTCGTCAAAAAGGCACAATAAGCGCTAGCACGAGCACGAATTTCGGTGGGACGGTCCAATAACAAGCGATCACGTAGAGAACGAGAACACACGAAGAAAGCGAGAAATTGCAACGAACACAGCTCGATTACTCTCACTGTCGGTCGTGGTGACACTCCAATGATCCAACTTCAACGTCATCCAGCAACACATCAAACACTCATAACAGGCACCGACCATATAGGGTTGCGAGATACCAGATGCGATTTCGGCACATGCTCCACATCAGAGATCGACTCACTTCCTCGTAAAAACTCAAGTTACCTACACTAACAAATAAGGAGAACATGCTATTGTGAGTTTAGCAACAAGAATACTCGAACAACACAGAAAGACACAGAAACTGTTGATACAAAAATCCACGTTTTCCTGCATGTGGTGGTGCTCAATTCGCATCTGTCCCATGAATAACGTACGAACATCGCCTTAGAACACTGATATTACGGTTTCAAGTCCCAAGAGTGTCGTGCGAGGAGAGAACGAGACTGTATCGAATCCAGAGGCTCACCATGGGCGTTGACATTCCAACATTGAGAAAGAAGTGTGTTCCATACATCGCAAAAGAGCGAATTGTCAAATGAAATGGGGAGTAGGAGGGTCATCAGAGACGAACGACGCAGAAACGAGGGAAACACTTGAAAGAGCATCTTCTAGACTCTGTAACCACTTTCAAGCTTCTGTTCATTCAAAAAAAAGCAGTTAGACATCGACGCAAAAAGAATCTTGGTACCAATATGGTGCGAATAAGAGATACTTTAAGAACTGAACACAATGATTGGAAGAGACTCTCAATGCCCTCTTTCAGAGCTTCAAACAGGGTCAGTGACATTGTCATAGCTCGATACATACCTGCGAGGGTAGCTTCTCACGGTTGATTGGGTCTTCCGGTTGTATTGAGTGTTGGAAACATGCTAAAGCGGACAAGAGTGAATCGAGAGCTTCTTGGAGGTCGTGTTGTGATTGAGCGTTCGAAGTTGGTCGTGATTTTCTGATTTCTGAGGAAGTAGGCAAGAGGAGAACTCAGGAAATTGCCTGGAGGCAGCCCTCTGAGGCCGGATGCAGTTGCAGAGAGAAATGAGAGAGATTCGGAGAGAGAGAGAGGGAGATTCGGAGAGAGAGAGAGAGAGAGAGAGAGAGAGAGATTCGG
>Ga0307375_10007104_pt1 | contig 10255 bp, 7 predicted proteins | sample TR1MG_FD_202531 | JGI IMG/M metagenome (GOLD analysis project Ga0307375, IMG submission 202531) | Soil microbial communities from Risofladan, Vaasa, Finland - TR-1 | ecosystem: Environmental > Terrestrial > Soil > Coastal area > Acid sulfate soil | place: Finland: Risofladan, Vaasa | collected...
CGGTGTTCGTGGATGTGGACATCCCCACCTACAACATCGACCCGAACAAGATCGAGGCGGCGGTCAGCCCCAGGACAAAGGCCATCATGATCGCCCACACGCTGGGCAACCCGTTCGATCTGGATGCCGTCATGGCGGTGGCCAAAAAGCACAACCTCTGGGTCATCGAGGATTGCTGCGACGCGCTCGGTTCGCGCTACAACGGGCAGCATGTCGGTACCTTCGGCCATATCGCCACCTGCAGCTTTTATCCGGCCCACCACATCACCATGGGTGAGGGCGGCATGATCTTCACCAAGGACAGTGAGTTGCGCACCATCATCGAGTCATTCCGTGACTGGGGTCGTGATTGTTACTGCGGTCCGGGCAAGGACAACACCTGCGGCAAACGCTTCGGCTGGCAGCTGGGATCGTTGCCCATGGGCTACGACCACAAGTACACCTACTCGCACCTGGGCTACAACCTCAAGATTACGGACATGCAGGCCGCCTGCGCACTGGCGCAGATGGATAGGCTGCCGGGCTTCATCGAAGCGCGCAAACATAACTTCGCCTTCCTCAAGGAACGCCTGAAATCCTGCGAAGAATTCCTAATCCTGCCCGAAGCCACCACAGGCAGCGAGCCATCCTGGTTTGGCTTCCCGATCACCGTGCGCGAATCGGCCGGAATAGCGCGGGTCGAACTGTTGAAATACCTGGATCAATACAAGATCGGCACGCGTCTGCTGTTTGCCGGCAACCTAACACGCCAACCATACTTCGAAGGCCGCACATACCGTATCAGCGGTGAGCTCACCAATACCGACAGAATAATGAATGATACCCTGTGGATCGGCGTTTATCCCGGCCTGAGCGAAGAGATGCTGAGTTTCGTGGTCGAAAAGATCGAAGCGTTCTTTGGCGTGAATTTCTAGAACCAAGAGAATACAGGGAAACGCTTTGAAGGCTTCTGACGCACTTGCCAAATTTCTGATCGCCCATCGGGTTCAAACCTGTTTTGAACTGGTAGGCGGAATGATCACCCATTTGCTGGATAGCCTGGCCGAATCGGGACAATTCAATATTGTATCGATGCACCATGAGCAGGCCGCAGCCTTTGCTGCGGAAGGCGTGTCCAGGCATACCAAGGGTAAAATAATTGGGGTAGCGATGGGCACCAGCGGTCCCGGTGCAACCAACTTGATCACTGGTATCGGCAGCTGCTGGTTCGATTCCGTGCCCTGTTTGTTCATCACAGGCCAGGTAAACACCCGCGAACTCAGGGGAGATCGTGCTATCAGGCAACAGGGGTTTCAGGAGCTGGGTATCGTCGAAGTAGTGCGTTCGCTGACCAAATGCGCCGTGCGAGTGGACAGGCCGGAAGACCTGTTGCCGGCATTGCACAAGGCGTTGTCTATTGCATTGAGCGGGCGACAAGGCCCGGTGTTGCTGGATATACCCAACGATGTTCAGCGAGCAGAGATTCCTGACGCGCTGGTTGAAAAATGGTTGGAAACAACTTTGGAAGTCAACACGGGACCAGAAATACATACGAACGATCTTAAGAAATTGGAAGCACTTTGCAAGGATGCGCGGCGTCCGTTGATATGCATCGGTGGCGGAGCGCGCTGGGCCGATTCGATGGACGAGTGGCTGCTGGCAGCTGATAAATTGGGGATTCCCTACGTTTCGACGCTCATGGGCCACGAACGGGTAGTTGCCCGCAGCAACTACTTCAACATGATCGGCAGCTACGGCAATCGCGAGGCCAACTGGGCCCTGCAGAATTGCGATCTGTTGATCGTAGTTGGTGCGCGGCTCGATGTCCGGCAAACGGGAGCGGATGTGAACGATTTCGCCCGCAAGGCGCGCATCGTCCAGATCGACATCGATTCCGCCCAGTTGGGCAATCGGGTGCAGGCTGATCTGAACATCTGCTCAACGGCAGAAAGTTTTTTCAGGGCATTCCTACTCTCAGATGCGTTCTCCAGCCTGGATAAAAGCTGGTTGGCCGAACTGACAAAACTCCGCGATCAAACTCAGCTCAATGAATATGCTGATTGGGAGATCAGCCCCAGCGAGGTGTTCAAGAAATTGAATCAGAAGCTGGCTAACCAGCCTGTCGATTACGTTTGCGATGTCGGCAATCACCAGATGTGGGCGGCACAAAGTTTGCGCTTATCACCTGATCAGGCGGTTCATTACAGCGGCGGCATGGGTGCAATGGGGTTTGCGTTACCCACTGCATTGGGGGTCGCACTTCAATCACAGAACAAGGTAGTGGTCATCACTGGAGACGGTAGCCTGCAAATCAACATCCAGGAACTGGACACGCTGAATCGGCTGGGACTGGATCTGACCATTATCGTCATGAACAATTCAGTGCTGGGCATGGTCAAAAATTTCCAGGATATGTATTTTGACGGTCGCGACCAATCGACTAAAAAGGGTTACAGCAGCCCTTCATTTGCAGACTTAGCAGCAGCTTATGGAATCGAGGCGCATCGTGCCGACAGTGCGACAGATATGGATCGTGTCTTGAATCTGATCACAGACCACAAGGGGCCGCTGCTTATTGAACTCATGATGGACGGTGCAACGGAATGCCGTCCACGCCTGGCATTTGGCTCCAAGCTGGATGATCAGTATCCTAAGCTGAACGGCTAGCCGACACGCCAGCATTATGCAAATAGCCATACTCGGTGCAACCAGCCAGATAGCCAGAGACTTGATTGTTTCGTTTGCAGCTAAAGGAAACAAGCAACTGCACCTGTTTGCACGCCGCCCAGATGAAGTGAAAAAATGGCTGGTATCCGCTGAGTTATCAGGGCACTATCGAGTAGATGATTTCCCTGAATTCGTCAGGCACGAATTCGACGCTGTCATCAACTTCGTCGGGGTTGGCAACCCGGCTCAGGCTGTGGCGATGGGTAATTCGATCTTCGATATCACACTACGTTTTGATGAATTGGTGCTTGATTACTTGCGGACGCATCCAGATTGCCGCTACTTGTTCTTGAGCAGTGGTGCCGCATACGGATCGAACTTCAACGAACCGGCAGCTTGGGATACGCCAGCCATTGTTCCAATAAATAATCTGACACCGCATGAATGGTATGGCGTTGCCAAGCTGCATGCGGAATGCAGACATCGCTCTCATCCTGATTGGTCTATCATCGACATTCGCGTTTTCAATTACTTTAGTCGCACACAAGAACTTTCGGCGCGATTTCTGATTACGGATATTCTGCGTGCCATTCGTGACAAATCAGTGTTGAAGGTATTTTCTGATTACATCGTGCGAGATTTTTTGCACCCGTCTGATTTCTATCAATTGGTCAGTGCACTACTTTCGGCGCCATCTGCCAATACGGCGGTCGATTGTTACAGCCGTGCACCGATCGATAAGCCTAGTTTATTGGCAACCATGCAAGAAAAATTCGGGCTACAGTATGATATGACCGAAGCGAGTGCAAGCGTTAACGCAACGGGTAGTAAGCCCCATTACTACTCGCTGAATAGAAGAGCGGCAGATTTTGGGTATCAGCCTGCCTTTACTTCCCTAGGGGGGATTTTGCAAGAGATGCAAGCGATGTTGTAGCAACCTAGATCAATCCTCTATAGAGGCTCGAACCACTTACTTATGGATGCCCCGAATATTTATTCGATATTGATTTCATCAATGTTGCAGATTGCATAATTCGGTGAGGCTACGCCCCATTTTTTGGGGGCTTATTTTTTATAATATTGGCTGAAAGGAAAAGATATGAGTCGTATTTCAATTGTGGATTTCATGCCACCGATTATTCCAAGAGTGCTTCGATACATTGATAGATCGATAATCTCGACCAATATCAGGAGACACCCCTTCGACCAAGCGCCGAGAAATATTGACGCCAAGTTAGTGCTAGATGTTGGGGCCAATGTGGGGGATGTGACGCTTGCGGCACTTAAAACGTATCCGGCCTGCCGCGTTATTTGTTTTGAGCCGGTGGATACAACGTTTGAAATTTTAAAGCGTCGACTGACCCCGTACGCTGACAGAGTAACAATATTTAGGGAGGCTCTTTCAAGCGTAAATGGTAAAAGTGAAATAAACATCACAAGTTTTCATGGTGCAAACTCTATTGAGCCTCAATCCTTAATGCACTCGACCCTCAATCCTCACGTTACAGAAGTTGGCAAACAACAAATATCTTTGGCTCGTCTGGATGACTTTGCAAAGAATTTCCCAAACCAAAAAATCGACATAATGAAAATCGATGTTGAAGGGCATGAATTAGAGGTCATTATTGGGGGCAAAGATTTTATTAAAAATAATGTTGATACGATCATCATAGAAGCTTCACTAATGCGTGATCCATCATGGGAAAGACAATCTTTTGTAGACATGTTTTCGTTATTAGGCGAAATGGGATTTAGGTTGATTAATGTGTTTGACTTGAACTACGCAGAGAGCTCAAACCTAATGTGCGTACAAATGGACTGTGTTTTTAGGCACAAATCAAGGTTGATTTAAGCGCATTATGCTCGTTATTACCATAGGTCGTTTTATTCAGTTCATGCTGCTGTTCGCAGCATTAAAAATGGCGACTACCTTAATGCCGCCGGCACAGATGGCGAAGGTCTACTTAATTACCTCTCTATTTTCCATAGTTGCGCTAATCTTCATCAACCCCATAGGTATGTTCATTAATCGGCGTATTCATTCTTGGAATAATGGAGGTGGAATTGAAAATTATTTCCAATTATTTTGGTTGTATCTGCTTATAGTTTGTGTGATCACTTATGTAGTCCTGGAAGTATTAATCAATGTAAAACTAATTCAATTTCATTCTGATACCGGTTGGATTGCTGCAATAGTTGTAGGCACACTTTTCTCCGCCACTGTAAATCAAACAGTGATTCCGGGATTAAATCTGTTGGGATATCGAAATTGGTTTATTGGATTAACATTAGCAACGGGTGTTGTATGTTTGTTAGCTTCTACTCTCCTGGTTGAGCTAATTAAAGCAAAAGCTGAATACTGGCAATCTGGAATAATATTCGGCAATTTTCTTGTAGCTTGTTTAGGTTGGAAAATATTTTATCGTAGGATAAACAAAAAGAAGAATACCGCTATACTCACCAAGCATCATGCAATTGTATTGCTAAAATTCGCGCTTCCAATAGCTGTAGCTGTAGGTCTTGGCTGGGTCCAGACACAGAGTTATCGTTTCATGATGGAATCAAGCCTTGGTTTGCATTCACTAGGTTTATTCGCGGCAGGGTATGGAATTAGCGCAGGGTTAATCTCGGCATTCGAGTCGATATTCACAACCTATCTACAACCCATGTTCTACAAGCAGGTTTCCAATGACATTGTGGTTGAACAATCTAGTGCTTGGAATGATTATGCTGGCGCTATCTTTCCATCGCTGATATTAGTTGGATTCATTGTAATTGCTACCGCACCTGAATTGACCCGTGTAATGCTGGGACCCCAGTACCAATCATCTTATCAGTTCATTGTTTGGGGTGTAATTGCTGAAATGGCAAGGGTTGCCTCTGGTGTATATGGGATGGTGGCACACGCGCGCATGAAAACCAAGTTGCTTCTTGCACCCAATTTAGTAGGAGCAATCTTGTCCATCACATTAATTTGGTGGTTAATGCCAAAGTATGGATCAAGCGGGGTTGGTACAGCATTAGCGCTTTCGTCGGTTGCGGCATGTATTTTCACCTATGCAACTACGCGCAATGAATTTGTCGCTAAATTACCCCTTAAGATGCTAGTAGCAAGTATGTGCATGGGGGTAGGTATTATGATGCTGACAAAATTTATACGATGGTTAGTCGGTGGGAATGGAAGCCTGGTAGCAATCGCAACTATTCTGTTCACGGTAGGTATAACGTTTCTCCTTTTTCAATACATTTTGTTACGGCATTTATTGCACGGTAGCCCATTAGATGAATGATCAACTGATAGCAATGGCTAAGATCATTTTTATCGATCCCTCCTATAAAGCTTTCGAATGTGATGGCTTGTTTGACTTGTCCAACTCGGTATTAAATCGCGACGGTCAGTTGTTGCCATTCTATCGGTTGCGCGAACACATGGCGAGTATAGGTATTGAAGTGCATACGGCAGACTATTTGTTTAAAGATGGTGAACATGTTACTCAACAAGTCGATTACTACTCCCTTGGGCTTCTTGATAATTATGAACGCGTGTTGCTTGACCAGCGTGCGCGATTGGCTGCGTTTGTCATTATGGAACCCCCCGTTGTTGCCCCTAAACTTTATGAGGCTTTGCCGAGGCTGACGGCGGTATTTGATAGGGTATATGTACATAACATCTGCGGAGATGGGTATTCGCTGGATGGTGTGGATACAAGCAAACTTCATAGATTATATTGGCCTATTCCTCATGACGATGTGCTGGAACCTTATTGGGGAAATGACAGGCGAATGAAACGCGTCGTAGTAATCAATGGCAGTCATAATCCCCTCTCCAAGAATCGTGAGCAGTATAGCTTGCGTATCAAGGCCATGGCTGAATTATCAAAAATTGAAATTGTTGATTTATATGGTATGGGTTGGGATAAATGGTGGTCGCGCGAAGCCATGTGGTTACCCTATTGGCGAAACTTCCGTGCGCTTATGTCGATTTACAAGGGAAAGTGCGCATCCAAATTTGAAGTGCTCCAGAACTACGAGTTCTGCTTGTGTTTTGAAAATATGGCGATGAATGGATACATAACAGAAAAGCTCTTCGATTGTTTGTATGCAGGCACAATCCCTCTTTATATGGGGGCGCCTGATATTTTGGAGTACATCCCAAGGGATGTCTTTGTAGATTGTCGTAACTATTCAACATGGACAGAAATGTGGAACGACATAGCCGTGATGCCAGCTGAAAATATACAGGCCATGAAAGAGGCAGGCCGCACTTTTTTGAGAAGCGACATGGCAAAGAAATTCTTCGATTCCATCGAACATATCTGTGAGCGCTGACAGTGACCATGAGTGAAATCTGGCTAAATAAAGACGACGAACCGCCGCTGGTTTGTATTTGTGTTCCAACTTACAACGTTGCGTCAACGGTGCGCGAAACACTGGAATCGATCCTGAATCAGACCTATCCCAATCTGATCGTGCACATCTCGGACAATGCTTCTAATGATGACACGCTTGAGATCATCCAGTTGATGGCAGATCCACGACTGGTCATTCATCGGCATGCTGAAAATGTCGGCGGCGAAGGCAACTTCAATCGATGCATTCAGATAGCCGAAGGGAAATATACGGCGATATTTCATGCGGACGATATTTACGAGCCTGATATGGTAACCAAGCAGGTGGCTTTTTTGGAAGCCAACCCAGAAGCTGGCGCGGTGTTCACTGAAGCAAGCACGATTGACGAGAGTGGCAATAAGATCGGAGAGATTCGCCTACCGAAAGACATGAAGTACAAAAATGGGCTTTTTGATTTCACGACCATGTTTAAAGCAGTGTTGCGCCACTCTAATTTTTTAATTTGTTCCAGTGTAATGGTGCGCACACAAGTGTATCAACAAGAGATTAAAAGTTGGCGGGGAGATATCTTTAAATCCAGTGCCGATTTAGACGTTTGGTTGCGTATTCTTCAGCAGCACCCGGTAGGATATCTGCCAGAGTTGTTGATGCGCTACCGGATTAGCAACAATCAATTTTCGGCGCGCGTTCGCTTGGGTACTGAACGTGCGGACTTCTTCCTTGTCATCGACCATTACCTGGCGCAAGAAACAGTTCGTGCGATGCTATATATAGCGGATCTGAAGAATTACAGATTGCTGGACCGCAGAGACCGAGTGATGCGAGCAGTCAATCTATTTATCACCGGATACCCAAAACGAGCGAACGGGTTGATACATGATATTTTTTCTTGTGATGCGCTAAATGCTGCTTTCAAAACCAAGCGCGGGACATTCGTTCTTCTCATAGGCATATATTTGAAGCTATTGGCTTTATTGAGGCTTAATAAGCTTGGGCAGCTGTCTCTGTCTTACATGAAGCATGTGATCCAAAAATAACTAACAAATGAACGGGTCGATTGCTACAGTAGAGCCCTCGCTACAATTTCTCACTCAGGGTTTGGTGCAAAGATTACACAACAGAGGATCGATACGGCATTGGAAAGATTGAATGCCAGATATCCAACACATAATCTTCAAGATTATGCATTGCACTTCGTGTTTTAACTCGATCCATGAATTGATATAGGAAACATTGATGATAAAGGTTACGCTCTCAAAGTATGTTAATGAAGATCGGCTACGCTGGGCACTTATACTGATTACGGTTCTTTCGTGGTTTCTTTTTCCTCTAGAGCTAAACCAACTAAATCCTTCAGCCTTTAATATTGGATTTTCCTTATCTGCTTTCGCAGTAATTATTGGTGTCACAATTGGATTAACAAGAAACCAGCTCACCCTGCAGCTACTCCATAAGATGATGCTGATATGTTGGATGGCTATCTGCTCGCATTGTTACTAGCAACAATCGAATCCGCATCAGCGTACAGCCTTATCCATTGGTGTATTTTGTTTGCAAAATTTCTTTTTTTTGCGTTCCTTCTTTTTTATTTAAACGAGAAATTTATAGTCACCACATTGCGCATATATGCGAATCTTATGGTACTTACGGTCCTTTTTGCAGTTGTTGCAGTTGTTGTTGCCGCACTAGGTTATCAACCCCTTGCAACAGTAGATTTGCATGGTACGTTAACAAATTTCTATTTTGGATCTTACTACACGCCTCATTATTCACCAATCTGTGCGCCCGCTCCAATTTATCGGATACAGGGGCTTAGTGAAGAACCAGGTACTTTTGGATTTGTATTGCTGCCCGCCTTTTTTTGGCTTGTAATTGCGGAGAAGGCTTACGTGCGCTCTGCCATAATTGTGTTAGGTATTAGTTTAACCATGTCTCTCGGCACCGGGCTGTTTCTTTTGATGTTATTGCCTTTAATTGCATGGAAATTTTCTAGTCATTACAAAGTACCAGTTTTCTTCTTAAGCGTTATATGTATTATCGGTACGATGTACGTTGTCTCTGGTCCTTGTCAAACCAGCTATCTAGAAAATTTACAAAAAAACCAGTCCAACCTTAAAAATAAAGACGAAATAGCATTGTCGTCTGTGCTTGATGAGTGTACAAAATTGCACTCGAAGAGTGAGTGTATTAGTATTTTGAAATACAATTCTGCTTCTACAGCAAGCGGTAAAGTTCATTCCTTCAAAGATCGATTCGGTGGAACGCTTATTGCCTGGAGTTATCTCAAAAATCATGTAATGGGCACAGGTACAGGCTTGGGAATGTCTTCAATTAACGCTATTGCCGCGGGCACCTCTGCGAATGCCGAGGGTTACGTCGTGGCTATCTTGGAGGCGGGAATTGTGGGCGGGCTTTTATATTTATGTCTTTTTGCCATAATGGGCTGGCTAGCCATTAAGGCAATTGTTTTCACCGCTATTTATTCATTTGACGACCGCGTAATGGTAGTTGTTGCACTAAGCGTGTGCAGCGTTTTGGTGATGGGTGCGCAAAGAATTCAGCCTGATATCACCCTGTGGCATTTGTGGATTTATGCAATGTGGTTTTATTTGCTACAAAAGATGTCTTGTTCTAAGGTTGCAGGCTAATCTAAACGTTATGGTATTCATTGTGAATGAAAATCAATCCTTGAATAATATCGCCTTCTTGATATTCAAAGATCATGTGTAACTGTAAACTTTATGCGTAGGCTGATTATTCACGCTACGAATATCAGCCAAGGCGGCGGGAAGTCATTGTTGTTCGCTTTCCTTAGTGCACTACCCAGTGATGTTGAGGTATTGGCACAGCTTGATAGTCGCATAATATTGCCAGCAGTTACTTCAGAAATTCATAAAATCAGGCTTGTGAGACCAACTATTCTGCAACGATTGCTGGCTGAGCTGTGGTTAGTGAAGAATGTGAAAAGTTCCGATCTGGTTATTTGCTTTGGCAGCCTTTCGCCATTGTTCAAATTGCGGGGAAACACGACTGTTTTTGTTCAAAACCGTTATCTGATCGAAAAGAAAAGGTTAACTGGATTTCCCCTTAAAACCAGATTGCGGCTGGCCATTGAGCGCATTTGGCTTGCGCTGACTGCATCAAATGCGGATGAATTTATTGTTCAGACGCCTGCCATGGAAACAGCTTTGCTGTTATCAGGCCTTGTTAAGCAACAACCCGTTTATGTCAGGCCATTTACAAGGGAGGCGAATGGGTA
>Ga0307375_10007107_pt1 | contig 10252 bp, 21 predicted proteins | sample TR1MG_FD_202531 | JGI IMG/M metagenome (GOLD analysis project Ga0307375, IMG submission 202531) | Soil microbial communities from Risofladan, Vaasa, Finland - TR-1 | ecosystem: Environmental > Terrestrial > Soil > Coastal area > Acid sulfate soil | place: Finland: Risofladan, Vaasa | collected...
CGCGGTGATGCGGGCGACCTCGATATCGCGGCGTGTCCGCAGCCGCTCGATTTCCACTTCGGCGTTTACCTGCTCGGCGGCGGTGCGCTCGCCGGCGTGGTGGTCGAGCCCGCAGTCAACACAGAATGACATGGTGTCCTCACTTGTCCCGGTAAACGTTGTAGGTCAGTTTCTCGCCGCGGTTGGCCCTGCTGGCGATCTCGGCGCGGCCGGTCTTGCGGTCCCAGACTCGCAGCGTGACAATCCAGCCGTCGCCGGCCAGGGCCTTGCTGGCGGTGGCCTGGACGGACATGGGCAGGTCGCCGCACTGGGCGCGGCCGGCGCTGGTGTGGTGCCTGGAGTTGTACAGGCCGCGGACGGCGGCGCGGGCCTCGGCCTCCGTGGCGCAGGACAGGACGTGGGGGGTGCCCCACGGCTCCTGGCCGGCGTCGACGCGGTCGCGGATGCGCTGGAGGACAGGGCACCAGGTGTGGTCGGCGGGCCGCGCGGCGTGCGGGTAGGCGGCGCCGGCTGGCCGCTGGCTCATGTTTCCCCGATTCGCTTAGCGACGGTAATTAGTTTCGCTAATGATATAGTGCGGGGTGTGACTAGGACCTGGGGCAGGACCCGCGAGACGGTGTCGGCGGCGGCGGGGAAGGTGCTCGCCGCGGCGGATGACACCCGGTCGGCGATCCTCGGGATCGCTGGGCTGGCGGTGCTGGCGCTGCTGGTCGGCCTGGCGGCCCTGATCCTCGGCGTGCGTAAACGAAAGGTGGCGGCATGATGCTCAGCCTGATGTGGGGTTTTATGCGATGCCCCGCCTGCGGGAGCCGGAAGCTGACTCCCTGGACGGCCAGGGCGCACTGGCGCAAGGCGCACCTGGTGCGGCAGGAGGCGGCATGAAACTCCCGGAGGAGACGGAGCACGTCGTCGACGCGGGCCAGTACGCTCGGTTCCTGGCGTGGCAGGCCGGCGCGGAGGATCTCGCGGCGCTCCAGATGGCGGCGCTGAAAGCCGAGCGTGGGCAGGGGCGGGCGCTCGCGACGGCCCGCCATGACGAGCTGCACGACGCGCTCGACCGCATCGAGGCGCAGCTTGGCGTGATCGTCACCACGCTCGGCAATGAGGCCGCGACCGCGGCGATGGCCCAGATGGTCGCCGCCGACGTCCACCAGGTGATGTCGAGCCAGCCCGAGTATGCGGACCTGGTGCACCGGCTGGCCGTGGCCACGATCGCCGGCCTCGAGACCGAGACGGGTCGGCTTCGGTGCCCCGCCTGACGCCGACGGCGGAATGGCAGGCGCGGGACAGCGCGCTGACGCTCGCGATCCAGATATGCGCGCTGGCCGCCATCTCCGTCCTGATCAGGCGCCAGAGGATGACACGGTGACGCACTCCGTGACGCGGACGCGCACCTACACCTACCCGCGGACGTTCGCCGGCTGGCGCCCGGACCCTCCGCTGAAATACGTCGCCAAGGGCATCACCAACGCGGGCGAGTCCTGCGACTACCAGGGCGTTATCTTCAGCGACGGCACCGTGGTGGTCAGGTGGATGACCGAGTTCCGGTCGCACAGCGTGTGGGCCTGCTGGGATGACTTTTACCGGGTGCATGGTCATCCTGAGTACGGCACCCGGATTGTGTTCGGCGACGGCGGCGATCCGGAATGACCACGGCACCGGACGCTGACGACGTGTTCATCGCGGCGCTGGAGCGTGAGGCGGCGCTGGCCCCTCCTGAGGTGCCGGCTCCGCCGCGGCTGGCGCCCAGCGCGGATCCTGAGGCCCCGCACGGCCGCGCTGAGGACGGCACGGCGAACGCGCCCTACGGGCTGAACAAGAAGACCGGGCGGCCGAACCTGAAGGCGGCCGGGCCGGGCCGCGGCGGCCGGAAGGCTGACGCGCCGCGCACGACCACGATGATCCCGGCGGCTGACCCGAAGAAGACGGCGGCGGGCGTCACCGACTACCGGGCCGACCTCGCGGGCCTGGGCCAGACGGTATGGATGGCCGGGGCGATGCTGCCTCCCGCGCGGCCGTATGCGGCGCTGTGGATGGAGGCGCTCCCGGGGCTGGTCGAGTCGTGGAATGTCGCCGCGCAGAAAAACGGGACGGTCCGCGGCTACGTGGAGAAGCTGGCGGGCGACGGGTCTTATGCGTGGGTGATCGGCGTGACGGTCGCGACGCTGCCTTTCGTGGTCGGCTGCGCCAAGCTCAGCCGGAAAGAAAAGGACCCGGTTAAGGCGCAGGCGCAGGATGAGCTGAAGGCCGCGCTGAAGTCGCGGACTGAGGATGAGTTCGCCGCGTACGTCCAGTCGCAGATGGGCGTTTCCGAGGTGGCGGCACAGCAGGCAGCATGAGGGTCGCCGAGCTTTCCCGCGACGATTTCCTGAACGTTTACCTTGATTATCAGCCCGGCGAGCATGTCGCGTTTTTCGAGCCGACGCAGCAGGGCAAGACGCACCTGATGTACCAGATGCTGGGTGTGACGATGGACCGGCACCCGGAGCTGTCGGCGGTGAGCCTGATGCCGAAGTCGCGGGACCCGGCGACACGGGAATGGGCGGAGCGGCTGGGCATGCGGGTAGTCGACCGGTGGCCGCCACCGGGCCGGTTTCCGTGGCAGGACAAGCCGCCCGGCTACGTGCTGTGGCCCATGCACCTGGCCAGGGGCACGGTGAAGGCGAACCGGGAGCACGTGGGCCGTATCCTCCGCGCCGGCCTGCACCAGCAGTTCAAGCGCGGGTCGAGTATCACCGTGATGGACGACATGTACCTCGGCGCCGTCCTCCTCGGCCTGAACCCGGAGTGCGAGGAGATCCTGACGGCGGGCGGCGGCGGCGGCGCGGGCCTCTGGCTCACGTCGCAGAAGCCGTCCGGGACGCGGTCCGGCGGGTCGCTGACATCGTTTGCGTATAACTCGCCGCAGCACATCATCCTCGGCCAGGACCCGATGGTCGAGAATCGTAAGCGTTTCGATAATATCGGCGGTATTGATTCCGGCGCGGTCGCGGGGATTGTCGCCCGGCTGAGGAAACACCGGGTGGAAACACCGTACGGTGTTAAAAACATCTCGGAGAAACTGTACATCCGGAAAGACGGCCCTTACATGGCCATCATCGGCATCTGACCTTGGCATTGTTGCTGCCGGTCGCATAAGATAGCGAGCGTCACGAGAGAGCCGGGACCCGGTGAGAACCAGGGTCCTGGCTCTCGTGACGCCCGGGTCCTGGTGCTCTCGCCCTCTATCGAGGCGGGGTGCGATGCCGGTTCCGGTGCTGGTGCGTCATGAGCCCGGCTGCCAGTACGCCCGGCCGGCGGACGGCGGCCATTCCGACGCGGCGAAGCGCCTGTCGGACGTCAACAACCTGCACCTGGCCGCCGGGCAGGCGTTCGGCCGGAACCCGAACGTGGGCCGGTTCTTCTGCGTGGCGCTGGCCGACGGCCGCGGCGACGGCACCCTCTACGACAGCTACCGGGACTGTGTCCGCCACCAGCACGGTGACGAGCAGTGGCGGGCCTACTTCCGGCTCACCCCGGGCGGCATGACCGTCTGCGCGGCGGAGAGCCAGCTCTACACCCACCGGCTGTTCTATAAGCGCGGCTGGCGTCTCCCCGACCCTGACGACCGCAACGGCGGCCGTACGCCCATCACCCTCGAGTCCGCCGAGAATCACCGCGCCATGATCACCGCCCTTGAGCGCGGCGACTGGCTCCGCCTGGAAGGACACTGACATGACCAATCCGGCAGGCGCCGCGACCGCGCAGGCCCCGGCAAAGGCTGGCCAGCAGGCTCCCCCGCCCGCGTTCGCCTTCCCCGTCGGCGTGTATGACCAGGAAAGCCAGGACGGCGGGACTTTCTCGCTTCTGCAGACGTCGGCGGCGCAGCAGTTCGCGGTTTACTCGGTGAGTCCCACGGGCTGGATTCGCGGTGTCTGGTGCGACTTCACGATGACGGTGGCGGGACAGGCGACGAATAGCGTCAGCTACTCGGGCAATGACCCGTGGAGCGTTATCGAGAAGATGACGCTGAAGGACCTGGGCCAGCAGGAGGTCATCGGCCCGGTCGGCGGCTATGACTGGATGTGCCTCAATAAGCACGGCGCCTACCAGGACGTCAGCGACCCGCGCTCAGACCTGACCTATACGGCGACGACAGGCACCGGGAGCACGGCCGGGTCGTTCACGTTCTCGCTCTATATCCCGTTCGAGTTCGTGGCCCGCGACGCTCTCGGCGTCGCGGAGAACAAGAGCAAGCCCGGCTGGACCATCGAGATCTGGATGGATTCCCAGGCGAACACCTACAACCAGGTTCCGTCCGTGATGGGGACGCTGACGTGCGCGTTCTACCCGGTCAGCTACACCGACCCGGAGTCGGGCTCGCCGCTGGGCCGGCCGTTCGCCCCGGCGCCTCCTCAGGTCGGCACCTTGCAGTACTGGCGGACTGAGAATGACGTGCAGCCCTCCGGCAGCAGCGAGTTCGATTTGACCAACGGCATCGGCTTCCCGCTGCGAAACGTCATTTACAAGACGGTGGACACCAGCAGCGGCCTGCGGTCGGATACCGATTTCCCGTCGCCGGCGCAACTCAATTACGGCAACGTGATCCTGTTCTCGGAGTCACGGGCGCGGTGGCAGTCGGAGATCGGCCGGGCGTTCGGGTGGACCGTTACCACGGTGGACACCGCGCAGGGCCGGGAGCAGGGCGTCTACCCGGTGTGGATGACGCAGGACTTCATGCTCGCCGTCGGCGCCGAATTGCGCAGGCGGTACCTGAACACGAACACGAACACGCTGGTCCGCATTCAGGGGAGTTTCGGCGCGGCGTGCACCCTGTACGCGATGACGAACTGGATCTCGATGGCGAAGGCCAACAACTACGCGGCGCTGATCGGCTGAGCGGCCGAGCAAAGAGAGGAAGCAGGATGAGCACTCCGAGCACGACTCCGGCGCCCGCGGCTGTTTTCAGCATCCCGGAGGCGCGCGTGGCCCCGCCGAACCCTGACGGCGTCACGATCACCGCGGAAGACCTCGCCGAGCTGGCCGAGCTGCGTGCCGAGCGCGCCGAGAAGCGGGCCCGTGACGCCGCTGACGCCGCTGAGGCGGCGGCCCGGCTGACCCCCCCGACCCACTACGTCCACCTGGCCGACGGCACCGTGATCACGGGCTCGCAGCTGGGCACCCATCACACCAGCGGTGACGGCACCGGGCACCCGCGGGCCGACACCGTGCTGCGCGTCCTCGCCGCGGTGCAAATCTAGAGGGAGCTGAGATGGATAAGAAGACCCTGCTGATCATCGTGGCCGCGCTGCTCGCCGGCGTGGTATTCGCGGACAAGATCAGGTTGCTGCCGCTCGGCAGCCACATCCCCTCGCTGTAGTCATGGCGTCATCCACGGGCCTTGTCCTGGCGGCCGGCGGGATCACCGCGGCGAATGAGGTCCTGTTCGCCCCGCTGGCCGGCCAGGGAGGCAGCCCGTGGAAGGACTTTAACTGGCGGATCATCCCGGCGACGCTCGGCCTGGCCCTCGCACTCGGCCTGCTCGAGCGGATCGCCCCGAAGTTCGCCGCCGGCCTGGCGGGGCTGACCCTCGCCGCGGTGCTCATTGTCCCGTACGGGAAGGCGCCGACACCGCTGGAGAACCTGCTGAAGGTCATGGGCTACAGCAAGCCCTGAGAAGGAGGGAAACGTGTCCACCGTCCAAAAATGGCTGGCGGGACTGATCGCGGTCGGCGCCTTGTACCTGGTGGTCAGCAGGCCGGCGGGCATCGCGTCGGCGCTGACCTCCGCGCAGAAGTTCGTCAGCGGCACCGAGCACACCGCGATCACCGGGAACGCGTGACCCGTGGCCGGACTGGCAGGTCTCACGGGGCTGCAGCCGACTGTCGTCAGCAACCCGGCGGCGTCCGCCGCGGAGGTGCAGGGCGGCCCCGCGCACCCGGCGCACGGCCAGTACGAATGGGGGGCCACCCCGCGGTACGCGTGGCAGGCCGCGGGTGCCACCGCGGCGGAGGGCGCCGCGACGCTGCCCGCGTCGGCTGGTGACGTCCCCGCCGGGCTGCCCGCCGGCACGGACCCCTACAGTTTCATGAACCCGCTGGCTACCGGCTCGCACGGGGCGCCGTGGCCGTCGTTCGGCGTCGGTGATTCCGCGGTTAACAGCCGTGACCAGGCCGCGGCCCGGCAGACCGCTAACCAGGACCTGCACGCCGCGGCTGACGTGCCGATGATGCGCCGGATGGGCACGATGCTGCCCGCTAACCAGCAGATGGATTTCACCCTCGAAGCCGACTACGTCAGCTCCGGCGAGTCGATGCTCGAGCCGGTCCCGGGCCAGCTGCGAGGCATCTACGGCCGGGACCGCATTCAGGGCTACGCGCTGCTCAACGAGCACGGGTTCGACTCCGCGCACGTGACCCGGCCGCGCCGGAGCGGAACTATTCCCGGTAACTACCTGTGGCTGGACGGGTCGCAGCGGCCGATGATCGCCGGGCATGCGGGCCGTCAGAGCTGGCCGGTCGGCCCGGGGTCCCCGTTCGCGGGGCAGGTCCCGGGCACCGGGTCGGTAGCCGGGGCGGCGCTGCAGGGCCTGCCGCCGGGCTATGTGCCTCCGCCGCCGCCGCCGTCCGGTCCGCCGCTGCCCTCCGGCGGCACGTCGTCGTACGGGTGGAGTTATGGCTGAGCCCCCGGGCGGCGGCGGCGGGACGGTGAAGACCCCGTTCGGGACCATCAGCAAGAAGACCGCCGGCATCGGCGCGGTCATCGCCGGCGTCCTCATCGTCATCGTGTACGAGCGACAGAAGTCGGCGTCGGCGGCGACCGCGGCCAGTACCGCCGCCGCGGTCCCGGCTGCCGCTACGGCCGGGTCGCTGATCGGCTCCAGCTCCGACCCCTATCCGGCTGACGGCACCGTCGGCAATCCCGCCGACCTTTACTCCACGGACCCATCGACCGGTGAGACGTACGGCGACGAGCAGTCCGGCGCGTACGGGTACGGCGGCACCGGCAGCTACGGCGGCGGCGGCGGCTCTTACAGCACGACCGGCCAGTACACCAGCAACAGCCAGTGGTCGCAGGCCGCGCAGGCCGACCTGGTCAACGCCAACCACACCGCGGAGACAGCCGCGGCGGCGCTCGGCGTCTACATCACCGGCGCGCCGGCGACACCCGCGCAGCAGGCCCTCATCGAGCAGGCCATCGCGTTCGAGGGCTACCCGCCGGTCAGCGGCCACACCGGGATGCCGCCGGGCATCAACCTGGCCGCCGCGCCGCCCGGCGGGACAGCCACCCCCGGTGAGGTCACCGTCCCGAAGGTCACCAGCCTGTCAGGGGCGCAGGCCGTCAGCAGGCTCCGCGCGGCGCACCTCCGGGGCCAGCTCCCCGCCGGCCGGCACGGCACCTACACGGTGGCCAGCCAGAACCCGGCGGCGGGCAGCAAGGTGGCGCAGGACACCATCATCGAGCTGGGCATTCACGAACAGCCGGCCAGGAAGAAGTAGGAGACACCATGGCACCGAGCTCCATTTTCAAGCCCGAGGGAAGCATCGTCGCCGGCCTGGCCGTCGTCGGCCTCGTGTGGGCCGACTACTCGCTGCACATGGGGTCAGCGGCGAACGTGCACGCCTCCAGCGCGAACCATCCCGTGCTGGAGGCGAGCCGGATGAAGGCGGGCTACACCGCGGCGATCCTGGTCGCCGGCGTCGCCCTGATCGCCCGCGACCCGAACATCCTGATCCTCGGCGGCGCGGCGATCATCGTCATGGAAATCTCGATGCGGCACGCGATCATGAGCAACCCGGAGACGGGGCAGATCGTGCCGCCGCAGGCGTCGGCGTACCTGGCCGCCGTCCCGGCCTAGGCCATGGCCGTTAACGGGCCCGCTCTCGGCGCGGTTGCCGCCGGGATCGTCGCCGTCTATGCGGGCATCAAGGGCTACAGCATTCCGCGGACCATCCAGGACATTGTCTCGGGCAAGTCGCCCGCGAAGCAGGCGCAGGCCGCGGAGATCGCCTCCCCGGCCGCGACGGCGGGAAGCACCACAGCGCCGCCGCCGGGCGGCAGCTACAGCCACTCACAGCTCATGGGCCTGTGGCAGATGGCCGGCGGCAGCGCCGCGACGGCGAACAACGCGGCGTGCCACGCCATTCAGGAATCCGGCGGCAACCCGAAGGTCACCAGCCCCAACCCGGACGGCGGCACCAACGTGGGCCTCTGGCAGCTGGACACCCCCGGCGGCGTCGGCGCCGGGTACACCATCGCGCAGCTGCAGGACCCGGTCACCAACGCCCGGGTAGCCGTCCAGGGCAGCGGCGGCGGCACCAACTGGTCTGACTGGGCAACCCCCGGCTGCTGAGGAGAGTGACATGACGAGCCCGCCCGCGCCGCCGGTAATCTCCGGCACCAGGGCGCAGCAGGTCAGCGAGATTGAGAGCTGGATTGTCAGCCAGACCGGAAACCAGTCCTACGGTGATTCCTACGCGGCGTTCTGCGCGAGTCCAGCCAACCGGAACGTCAGCGCGAAAGAATGCTATGTAGGCTGGTTCTTTCAGGAATCAAAGCTGGCACCGCACCTGATGCAGGACCTGGGCACCGCGATGGGCGCGCCGGGCCGGCTCGCACAGGCGTCGCTGGCCGCGATCCCCGCCACCGCCAGCCCCCTCGCCCCCCTGTTCCAGGCATCATTGTGGCTGCGGGTCGCTGAGGTGGTCCTCGGCCTGGTCCTCATCGCCGTCGGCGTCGCGCGGCTCACCAGCGCCGTCCCGGTCGCCACGAAGATAGCGCGGTACGTCACGTGATCTGGCATTTCCACCACCACCACACGGAGGCACCCATGACCACTCCCGGCCCGAGCGTGCTCGGCGAGATCAAGGCTGACATCCGCCAGCTCGCCGTCAAGGCCGAGCGCATCGACGAGGGGCTCGTCGGCAAGCTTGAGCAGCTCGCCGGCAACCCGGTCGTCGACGCGCTGCTCGCCGCGGCACACGTCCCGGCCGGTGCCCTGTCCATCGTCGTCAGCGTGCTCGAAGGTCTCGGGCAGATCTACGCGCCAGCGGATACCGCCGCTGACGGGAGCGCATGATGGCTGAGGGAGTCCTCGCCGAGGTTCAGGCGGTGAAGGTCCACCTGACCGGGTCGGATGTGCCGCTGTCCGCCGCGGCGCCGGCGCGTGCTGAGATAGTCGCGACTTTCTATACGCGAACGCTGACCGCCCTGGCCCCGGCGCAGCTGCTCGCGGGCGTGGCCACCTCGCGCGAGTACCTCATCGTCCAGGCCCTCGATCACGAGGTGGTCCTGTGCGACTCGCGGGGCCAGGCCCAGGCTAAATGCAACGCCCCGCTGACCGGGCGCCTGGTATCAGCATCAGCGGCGATCACCGCCGGCGCCGGCACGTTCACCGCCACGCTGCCGACGGGGAGCACGATCACGAAGATCGACCTGGCGACGATCGTCGGCTCGGCGAGCACCAGCACCCTGGTCACGGTGTCCGGGGTCGCCGGCGGCCCGTACTCATTCGAGTACGTGAGCCCGTCCGCCGGCATCGTCTACTGGCCGGACCCGACACCGCCCGGCGGGTTCCCCGCGTCGTCGGCGACGGCCACGCCGGCCGTGACATTTACCGGTGTCGCCGGCACCGGCGCCGGCGAGCTGACCGTGCTCGGCACCGCCGCGCCGGCCGCGAGCCCTGAGGGCGCCGTCATCCCAGCCGGGGTGGCCACCCCGGCGATCCGGCATTCCGGCGAGATCTGGGTAGCCGCGCTGGTGGTCCCCGCCCGCGTGTCGGTCATCGCCGGCTACCGGCGATGACGACCGTCCCGCTGAATCAGTCCGCCGCCGTCATCCTCGACGGGTCGGGGGCCGGCACGGCGAGGCTGGGGCCGGTGGCCGCCCGGGAGGCCTGGACGCCCGAGCGCACGGCGGTGCACGTCAACGAGGACGTCGTGACGCTGGAGGCCCGGTGCCGGGTCTACATGGGCTCCGAGGTGAGCCCGGCTAACTACGTGGACGGGACGCTCAGCGGGTCCTCGGGCGACTCGACAGACCGGGTGCCTCCCGTCCAGGCCGGCCAGTACGTGTGGGCCGTCTGGGCCGGCGGTGACCCCGGGGCGCAAGGGTTCTGCAACGTGACCGGGACGAAGACAGTCGGATGATGAGCTGCCAGAAGATCCGCTACCGGGACCGGCTCGCCGCGCTCCTGGCCCTCGCCAGGACCCGGAACACCGCGGACGCCGCGGGGACACGCCACGAGAGACGCGCCTACCAGTGCCCCGCCTGC
>Ga0307375_10007108_pt1 | contig 10252 bp, 9 predicted proteins | sample TR1MG_FD_202531 | JGI IMG/M metagenome (GOLD analysis project Ga0307375, IMG submission 202531) | Soil microbial communities from Risofladan, Vaasa, Finland - TR-1 | ecosystem: Environmental > Terrestrial > Soil > Coastal area > Acid sulfate soil | place: Finland: Risofladan, Vaasa | collected...
CCCTGAGACGTCTGTGGCGGGCGTGTGTGAGAGCTTGGGACTGGAGTTCGAGCCAGGGATGCTGGACTACGGGAAAAGGGTGGGCGTGCTTCCAGGAAGACTGGTAGATCCGAAGAGCATTCAGAAGCACGGAACCGCCGTCAACGACTATGCCGATGCCTGGCGATCGAAGTATACATCTCGGCAGGAGAGGCATTTCGCTCGAGGATTGCTGGCCGATCTGGGACCAGAACTTGTGAATAGCCTGGCGTACTCATACGAGGACCTGGCGTACTTTGTTTCTCCGCAAGGAAGAGGGTGGGCGCCGCTTGTGCGGTGGGAAGTGTTGATGAAGCATCCTGCACAACGAAGCCGTCTTCAGGAATGGCGGCTGAACTTTGCTTTCCACTGGCAAAAGGAGGGGGCAACATCGGCTATCAAGCACGCCGCAAGGGGGATAGCCCGCCTGACCTCCAGCCCTGTGCGGACGGACTGGCGGATGATCTCGAAACAGGCCGGGAACGCCCCGGCTCAGCTTTCCCCTCGCAGGCCGGCGCGCGGCGTCCGCGAAAGGCGAGACCAAGGCCAGGGCACTTCGGATGCCCAGCCTGCATCCACAGACTATGCCGTTCTGAGGGATGCCAGCGCAATGTGCGCCGATACCTTGCAGGGGTGGCAGTCGCCCTCCGTGGCCGAGAGACAGCTTGCGTCATATGCTCCGCTCTTGAAGGCGATGTACGAAAGGCATCCGCGGAGGGACTTCGTCGTTGCCGCCGAGGCCCTGCGGTTGACGAGCCTGCCCGGGCCGACGCTTCTCGAGATTGGCTGCGGCAACGGTTACTACTTCGAAGTATTGTCGCATCTCACAGGGCGTGCAATCGGTTACGTAGGGGCCGATAACTCCCTGCCCATGATACAATCGGCTCGCGCGCGCTATCCCCATCTCAACTTCACGCTGGCAGATGCGGCTCAGCTTCCCTTCGCCGACAACTGTTTCGACATCGCGTGGTCCGGCACGGTGTTGATGCACGTGGCAGACTACAAGAAAGCAATAGCAGAGACATGCCGAGTCGCGCGCCTGTTTTGTATCTTCCACTCTTCGCCTCTGCTCGCCGACGGAGCCACCAGTTATCTCAGCAAGAAAGCTTATGGCGCCCAGGTGGGCGAGGTGATCCTGAACCAGGTGGAATTCGAGAACCTGCTGCGCGAGCAGCGGCTGAACATACGTCACATCCTGGAAAGCCTTCCTTACGACGTCGGCAGTGTGGTTGGGGGCTCTGTCCACACCTTGACCTACGTGTGCGAGAAGTCGTGACGGCCCTGGCATCTGTCTGGAGAGCGTGCATGGTTGATCAGCCGATCTTTGCCGCTCGCGGCGTGGCCTCCACCAGCTTCAGCCAGGCCGCCGGAGCCCTTGCGCTGATTCCACCCACCGTCCCTTCAACCACCCGTAGATCCATCCCCGATCCGAGCTGTGCACGCCGGAGGATCGGCCGTGACGCAAGCCGCACACCAAGACCGCTTTCTCCAGCACCCGCACCGTGTGTGCGTATACGGGCGGAGCCCGAGAGGTTCTGAGGCACCCATGCGGCACTTCTGTACCTACTTCGACCACAACTACTTGCTGCGGGGCCTGACGCTATACGCGTCACTCGCACGCCATGCCGGCCCGTTCGTGCTCTGGGTACTTTGCCTGGATGACGCCACCTACGCTGCTCTCTCCAAACTGGATCTCCCAGGTGTACGGGCGATTTCCCTTCCAACGTTCGAGCGTGACGATAATACCCTCATGGCAGCCAAGCGAGACCGGAGCCCAGTGGAGTACTATTTCACATGCACGCCTTCGTGGCTTTCATACCTTCTCGAGCAGTCGCCACCGATTGACATGGTCACCTACCTGGATGCGGACCTGTTCTTCTACTCCAGCCCGGAGCCGATCTACGAGGAAATGGGTAACGGGTCGGTGCTGATCGTGGGACACCGCTTCCCAGAGAAACTGCGAAGTTGGGAGAGATATGGCATTTACAACGTCGGATATCTGACGTTTCGCAACGATTCCTACGGGAGGCAGTGTCTACACTGGTGGCGGGACAGGTGCCTGGAATGGTGCTACGATCGCGTGGAGGATAACCGGTTTGCTGATCAGAAGTACCTTGACGATTGGCCGACTCGCTTCCCACAGCTAGTTGTCTTGCGGCACAAAGGCGCTGGCCTCGCACCGTGGAATGTAGAGAACTACTCCTTGACGTTACGGAATGGGCGTGTGCTGGTGGATTCCGAGCCACTGGTGTTCTTCCACTTCCACAACTTCCAGCAGGTGGGCCGCCGGCTATACGACCCCGGGTTGGCAAGGTACCGGGCGCAAGCTAGCCGTGTGCTCAAACGGCAGATCTATAGCCCTTATGTCCGAGGCTTGAGCGCCGCCGGTCGGTCGCTGCGTGGACTAACCGACCATTCTCAGGTTCGCTTGGCGTCGATTCGGCAGAAATACCAGGCAATTGACTTGGCTGGCAGTCACGGGAGCGCGCCGGATGGACTGGTGAAGGACTTGCGGGAACGATACGTGCTGGCCAAGAAAGTCTACCATGGGGATCTGTGGCTGTCGATTCACGGGTGGCTCTTGTGACGGGCTCCCTCAAGCAATCGCCGTGCCGAATCAGAAACCTCATGAGTCGCAGACCATGTCCGCTGAGGTGCTACGAGCGTACCCAGATCGACCTAGGACTGATCCCACCGGCCTGGAGAGTCAGTAGACCAAAGAGAGAGCAGCGACGACAAACGTGCGTATGGCGATGAAGTCTCTATCAGCAAGGCTCTGCCAAGTCCGCGGCAACGCAACGCCAACGATTTGAGGGCGGGATGAAAAACGGACCAAAACTGTACATCATCTTGCCGGTGCACAACAGGATAGACGTCACGGCCAAGTTCGTACAATGCCTGCTGGAGCAAACGTACCAGAACTACCATCTCATCCTGGTGGACGACGGCTCCACCGATGGCACGGGCGATTTCGTGGCAGGGCTCGTCTCGCAACTGACCGTCCTGCGCGGAGACGGCAATCTCTGGTGGGCAGGGTCTCTGACCAAAGCCTTCGAGTATCTGTCGCAGAATCAGCCAGAGGACGACGACGTCGTGCTGATCATGAACGACGACACGACTTTTGACGCCAACTACTTGGAGGCCGTGGTAGGCGACACCGATCTGGGGCCCGGAGCACTGGTGGTGTCTCCCGGCCTGCTAGTCTCCGGCCAGGACAGTGCGGCTCAGCAGCCCATTAGGGAGTGGGGCTTCGCCATCGACTGGCCTTCGCTAGGCACCCGACTGGTCCGTGAGGGTGAGGAGGTAGATGCCGCGACCACGCGGGGCCTGTATATGCCCTACTCTACCTACAGGTCCCTAGGCCCCCTGCACCCGCGCCTGCTGCCGCACTACCTGTCCGATCTGGAGTACACGATCAGGGCGAAGCGGCGGGGGCTCGAGCTCATCCCGTCGAAGAGCAGCGAGCTCGTAGTTGATCGATCCACTACCGGGTCGCACAGAGATGAGGCAACAAGCCTGGGAGAATTCCTCTACAACCACCTGGTTTCCAAGAAGACCGCGTACAACACCCTCTACTGGGGCAACTTCGTCCTGCTGGCGGCTCCCTGGAGATACAAGTTCCGAGCGCTGGTCAAAGTCTATGTGCGCTTCTTGGGAAAGCTGGCTCGATTCATCAAACGTGCCTACATCAATCCCAGACGCCAGGCTAACGGTGATCGTGTGTATGACTCATCGACCGACCGACAGTAACATCGGTGAGACGCTCCCTTCAGCACCCTGCCTCCAGGTAGCAGCGGTCTGCGGCGCGATGCTCACCTGGAGCATCACTAGGCAGGGACAGAGAAGGCGTGACGACTCAGCGCGCACTGCCGGAGCGAATGGCCCGCACCGGCCGCCGGGCCACTGTTCTGCGCCCCGCGGGGCTGAGTTCTGAGGTACTCTGGACGATGCTGAGTGGTTTGGGCCTCAACGCTGGCACCAGAAGAAGGCCAGGGGCGTACCGGAGGCGGTTGTGGCGCTGACAACACCCGTTGGATTCTTCATCTTCAATCGGCCTCAACTGAGCCAGGCTGTCTTCGAGGTAATCGCCCAGGCGCAACCACGAAAGCTCCTCGTCGTTGCCGACGGTCCCCGTTTCCCCGAAGAGGTGGACAGGTGCCAGCAGGCCAGGGAAGTCGTCCAGGCGGTGGATTGGGATTGCGAGGTAGTCACCGACTTCTCGCCCACCAATCTGGGCTGCAAGCGGCGAGTATCCAGCGGCCTGGATTGGGTCTTCAGTCTGGAGTCGGAGGCCATCATACTGGAAGACGATTGTCTGCCCCATCTGACGTTCTTCCGCTTCTGTGAGGAACTACTCCAGGCCTACCGTGACGATAGCAGAATCATGATGATCAGCGGCGACAACTACCTGGGTGGCGACCGGCAGTCCAAGTACAGCTACTACTTCTCTCGCTACACGCACATCTGGGGATGGGCTACCTGGCGCCGGGCGTGGCGGTTCTTTGATCCCGACATGCGCCTGTGGCCGGAGATCAGGGACGGCGGCAGGCTCCACCAAATCTACGAGAACCCGGCCGAGGTGGAATATCGTCGCCAGTGCTTCGAAGGCACCTATGCGGGCGCTATCGATACCTGGGACTATGCGTGGTCTCTGGCCTGTCTCATCCAAAGCGCCCTCGTCATCCGGCCGGGCACGAACCTGGTCTCCAATATCGGCGCCGGACAGGAGGCTACTCATACCAAGACGCCGAGCCTAAGCGCCAACTTTCCCAGATCAGCCATGACCTTCCCTTTGTTGCACCCTCCGTTTGTGCTGAGAGACGCCCGGCTGGATTCCTTGGAAGTGGAACGATTGCTCGGCATTCCCCCTCGTAGCCAGACCGTCGCTGGCCACCTGCGGAACCGTCTGAAGCGCTTCGCCCGGCGGGCCAGAAGTCTCTGGACAGGCGGAGCACGCAACCGTTGGAGATTCCTACCGTGAGTGCTCAAGCCGGCAATTCCTTAAGCTCTATCCTAGTCGCTCGATACCTCCGACACCCACGCAGACTGTGGGCAGTATGCCAGTACGCCTCTTGCGACATCAGGCGTAACCTGCTGGGACAGACTCTGCCCTTGAGACCAACGACCCTGAATCTGCTGGTCAACGATGTGTGCAATTCTCGCTGCCAAATGTGCAACATCTGGCAGCGGAAGCGCGACAAGGAACTCACACCAGACGAGCTGGCGCGTATCCTCGGGGATCCCTTGTTCAGCCGTCTGCGCTATGTGGGTGTGAGCGGAGGCGAGCCTACTCTACGTCGGGACCTTCCCGAGATCTACAAGGTGCTGGTGCAGCGGCAACCCCGCCTGGTCGGCACGGGAATAATCACGAACGCTATCCGAGCAGAAGAGGTCCTGAGCAGGATTCTGGCTTCTGCCCAGGTGTGCCGTGATGCGGGCGTGCCTTTCAATGTCATGGTCTCCCTGGACGGCCCCGGCGCAATTCACGACCGTGTGCGCGGTCGTCCAGGCAACTTCGAGAGCGCGGTCTCGGTGCTGCGCCACCTGCGCGATCAAACGGATATCCCTCTGTCCATCGGCTGCACCATCACCAAGGACAATCTCCGGCACGTGGACGAGGTTCTGGATTTCGCGCGGGCCGAGGGGGTCTACGCCAGATTCCGCGTAGCTGAGTTCATCCTCAGACTGTACAACAGCGATCGGACAGAGACTATCCGGAACTTCACAGACCTGGAAGCGTACCACCTGGGGCTTTTCATGGCCAAGCTCGAGTACACCTATGAGCCGTCTCAAGCGATAAGGCGCACTTATCGTAACTTGCGACGTATGCTGATGGAGGGCAGCAAACGCTCCATCGGTTGCCTTTGGCAGACCTCAGCGGTCACCCTCGACTGCAGAGGCCAGCTTCTGTACTGCTCTCCTAAGTCCCCTGTGCTGGGGAATTGCCTGGAAGATTCGGCCCAAGAACTCTATCGCAGCAACATCGATACGCGAAGGGCCATCATTGTCGACCATTGTCCCGACTGCCTCCACGATTATCACGCCGACCCCACCGTCGGCGAGTTGTGGGAGCGGGTAAGACACCGCTGGTGGCGGCAGCGCCTGTCCCTGGACACAGCCCTCCAGGCGGCCAGGAGTCAGGCGTTGCCCAAATCCCATGCCCAAGTGGGGGCTGCGCCCCGGCAGATCCTGATTATCGGCTGGTATGGAACCGAGACCGCTGGCGACAAAGCTGCGCTGGGCGAGATCATACATCAGGTCGCCGCTAACCATGCTAGCTGTCGCCTGGCGCTGGCTAGCCTGTACCCATACGTGTCACGCTGGACACTGCGGGAACTCGCACATCCTGAGATCGAGGTGGTGCCAGTCTACAGCAAGGACTTCCTGGAGCGGGCGGCCGCCGCGGACGAAGTCATCATGGCGGGCGGGCCACTGATGCATCTGGAGGTGCTGGGCGTCGTGCTGCAAGCGTTCCTGCGAGCCAAGAGAGCGGGGCATGGAACGCGTTTGGCCGGGTGCGGGATTGGGCCGCTCGACCAGGGCCAGCGATACGAGGACGCGGTACGGCAGATTCTGCTGCTCGCTGATGTGATTGAACTCCGAGACTCCGCCTCGGCAGACTGGGCCCGTCGCATGACGGGACGGTCAGACATCGTTGCGAGCGGAGATCTTGCAGGTGGCTTCGTCCGCAGGTGGATGCAGGAGCACCCTGCTTCAGAACCAGGGCCCTACCTGAACACGTATTTGCGGGACTGGACCTCGGAGTATCAAGGCCAGCTCACCCCCGCTGAGTTCGAAGTGACAAAGGCGCGGTTCGAGGATCAGCTAGGACGGTGGATTCATGCCCTCTGCACTACCCTGAGCCTTCAACCTCGGCTCCTGGCTATGCACCACTTCTGCGTGGGCAATGATGACCGCGATTTCAACCGGCGTTTTGCACAAGCGCACCTGGCAGATCTGGACCCTATCACAGAGCTGGTCCCTTACTCTGTCAGCGACATCTTGACTTCGATGCAGAGCGCGACGTTGTGTTTGTGCATGCGCTTCCACTCTGTCTTGTTCGCCCAGACGCTAGGGGTGCCTTTCTTCGCCATCGACTACACCCATGCAGGAAAAGTAGCTGCCTACCTGCGCGATCATGATCGCCTGGACCGCATGGTCTCCCTGGAACAGGTAGCTGGTGGACAGTGGCGCGGGACCTTGGCCGCAGTAGAAGGTGTATCAACGAAAGCGGGGGTGTCTGGCAGCTCGGGATAGCAGAAGACGGACCGCGTGCCGTCGACGCCCCGTCGGTGCGTCGGCAGGCCTGGTCGAGGAGGATAGAAGCCGATAATGCTCAGGCGGAGCGGCCCATGGTATCGAGCACCGCTCCTGGGCGTAGGCGGTCCGGCCGCGCCGCGACCGGCGCCGGACTCCCGTGCCTCCCGGCCGGCCTCGGTGGCCGGTGCCAGGACAGAACTGAATACATGCCTGGCCGGAGAGCCCTCGACTTCCCGCGCCATGGATGGAAGTATATTCACCTCAGCGCTCGAGCCGGGAGCCGTGAAGGACTGGCTGAGGGGTGAGCTGCCGGGTTCTTAACCGCTCAGGGGTTATGCTGGATCCGAGTGCCTTTCGGCCTTCGCTGGAGGATCGTCGTGATGCGCATCGTAATGCTTTCGGACAACGAGTCAACCGGCGGTGCAGCCATCGCCGCCAGTCGTCTGGCAGAAGCCCTCTGCGGGCTCGGCGCAGAGGTCATCCGCATCGTCGGTCAGACGGATTGGCGAAATCATCCTTGGACGACTGAGATTCTGGTGACTTATCGCGAGTACCTGGTGATAAAGGCCATCGGCAAAGCCTCCACACGCGTAGGGGCACAGGCACTGGGTCTCCTGACATCTCGGCGGCTGGGAGCTCTACTGGCGAAGCTCAAACCGGATGTCATCAACGTTCACAACCTGCACAGTGCTGGCTGGGGGCCTCAATTGGTCGGTATATGCGCCCGTCTCGCCCCTACGATATGGACTCTTCACGACATGTGGAGCTTCACCGGTGGCTGCGCCTATAGCTATGATTGTCGCAAGTTTATCGGCGGTTGTGACGCCACATGCCCGTCACCCCGCGAATACCCCAGGCCCGACCCAGCGCTCATGGCGCGGGCATGGAGACTGCGCCGCAGACTGTTCGCTCGATACACGAATCTAGCAGCAATCTGCCCCTCAGACTGGCTCGCCCGCGAGGCCCGCGCCGGTCTCTGGTCAGGTCATCGCGTGCAAGTCATACCCAATGGCCTGCCCTTGGACCGCTATGTGCCGCTCAGCCGGGAACTAGCCCGGGCTGCGCTGGGTATCAGTTCTGAGAAGCCCGTCCTGCTCGCTGCGGCGCAAGCGCTCACAGAGCAACGCAAGGGGGGTAACATCATCACGGAGGCGATGGAGAACGTACAGAGCCAGCCCTTTACGCTCATCACGCTGGGCCACGGTGATCTCCCTATCGCCTCCAAAGGTATCGAGCTGCTGTCTCTGGGTCACATCGACCACGAGCGAACAATCGTCCTTGCCTACAACGCCGCCGATCTTTTCGTGCACCCGGCCCCTGTGGACAATCTGCCCAACGTGATCATGGAGGCCATCGCCTCTGGCACGCCCTGTGCGGGCTTTGCCATCGGTGGTGTGCCCGAAATGGTTCGCCCCGCGACCACCGGATGGCTAGCCCAAGGGGTGAGCGCACGAGCCTTGTCTCGTACTGTCGACCAGGCGCTGGCCAGCATCCAACAAGGAGCGGATCTTCGGGCGTCTTGCCGGGCCGTTGCGGAGGAAGAGTATGGCGCCCCCCTACAGGCGCAGCGATACCTCGACTTGTTCGCATCTCTCTAGCAACGTCGCTGCTTCGCCTTTGACGGCTGTCGTGCCAGTTTGCAGTCACCCGCCGCTGGTGGCACCATGGATAACAACGGGCAATGTAGGCTCACCGCAGTCCCCCACGGGACTAAGGCCTTGGGAGGTGTGCTGGAGTGAATCATCATAGCATCAACCTAAAAGACGAGCGCGTCCTGGTTACCGGCGGAGGCGGATTCCTTGGCTCTCACGTGGTGGACCGGTTGCGACACACAGACTGGTGCGGTGAGGTCTTCGCTCCCCGCAGCCGCGAATACGATCTGAGGCGCCAAGATGACGTCATCCGCATGTATGAAGGTCTGCACCCGGACATCGTGATCCACATCGCAGGCATAGTAGGCGGAATCGGAGCCAACCGGGAGAACCCTGGTCAGTTCTTCTACGACAACCTGATGATGGGCGTCCAGACCATGCACTACGCCTACCTACATGGTGTAGAGAAGTTCGTGGCCGTGGGCACGATCTGCGCCTATCCCAAGTTCACACCGGTTCCCTTCAGGGAGGACAACCTCTGGGACGGTTACCCCGAGGAGACCAACGCTCCCTACGGATTAGCCAAGAAGATGCTCCTGGTGCAGGCGCAGGCCTACCGGCAGCAATATGGTTTCGACGCTATCTATCTCCTCCCGGTGAACCTATACGGGCCAAGAGACAATTTCGATCCCGCCAGCTCTCACGTCATCCCCGCTCTGATCAAGAAATGCTTCGATGCGATGGATGCGGGAGAAGAAGAGATTACCGTTTGGGGCGACGGCACGCCGACGCGCGAGTTTCTGTACGCGGAGGACTGCGCCGAAGGCATCGTGCTGGCCGCCGAGAAATACGACAAGCCGGAGCCCGTGAACCTCGGCGCAGGGTTCGAGATCTCCATCAAGGATCTGGCCAATCTCATCGTAGAACTTACTGGCTTCGAGGGGCGCATCGCCTGGGACACCAGCAAGCCAGGCGGCCAGCCCCGCAGGTGCCTCGACGTCAGTCGGGCAGAACGCGAGTTCGGCTTCCGCGCCCGGACCAGTTTCGAGGAGGGTCTGGAGAAGACCATCGAATGGTATCGCACCGTCAGGCAAGAGCAGACGAACGCTGATGACTGAGGACCTACCGCGGATCTCCATCGTCACGCCATCGTACAATCAGGCCTCTTTCCTCGAGGAGACCATCCTCTCTGTCCTGAACCAGGGCTATGAGAACCTGGAGTACATCGTCATAGACGGCGGGTCAACGGACGGCAGTGCGGACATCATCGGCAAGTACGAGGCGCACCTGGCCCACTGGGTCAGCGAGCCAGACGAGGGACAGTATCACGCACTTCAGAAAGGCTTCGCCCTCGCTAGGGGCGACCTCCTGGGATGGCTGAA
>Ga0307375_10007109_pt1 | contig 10251 bp, 9 predicted proteins | sample TR1MG_FD_202531 | JGI IMG/M metagenome (GOLD analysis project Ga0307375, IMG submission 202531) | Soil microbial communities from Risofladan, Vaasa, Finland - TR-1 | ecosystem: Environmental > Terrestrial > Soil > Coastal area > Acid sulfate soil | place: Finland: Risofladan, Vaasa | collected...
GTTGGTCTGTGTGGGCGATGGTGTGCCAACGCGCAACACCTTGCGCAGCGCATCTTCACGCGCCTCTTCCGGCATGGCCGGATTCAGTCGCAAGATCGCCTCGCGCAAACGTCCCACGAGCACCACATCGCCAAAAGTCTCACGCTCTGTTGTTGGCTCGCCAGGAGCCATATTCGGCCCGTGACCAATGGTATAGCCCAACTCCTCAAACCAAGTCAGTGCGGCATCTTCTACAATTGATTCGTTGAGTGTGGACATGGAAATTTGCGTTTAAAGAAGAAAGTCATTTAAAAAAAACACCTTATACGGATCGCCGTAGATTGCACCGGTTTGCGTTTAAAGAGAAATTCATGCCCAAAATGGCACATAGCTACGGTAGCGGGTAGAGGTTTGGGCAGGGTCGGCCAACTTGACCTTTCCAGCATCCATCGTCGCCGCGATGATCTGAGAAACAGTGGCGGTTTTATCTTCCGACAGCTTAAATCTCTCCCTCAGGCTCTGGTTCGTCATCCTCTCATTCATCACATAACGCAGGCAGCAATGCTGGTAGCAAGCGCGGATGCGGTCATTGCGATCCATCTGTTCAATGTCCATGTGGGCAAAGAGTAAAGCCAAGGTGCGCCGTTCGCCCACTCGAAAATCTGGAGCCGGCAATTGATAAACCTCCGCCGCCTGAATGACCTTATCCACACCACTGCCTTTCTCTTCACAGATGCCCAGACGCCGCATCAAGTCAGCCAGCCGTTCATTTCGCGATTGGTATTCGTCAATAAACCGATCAGGCGAAATGAAAGGCTTCCCGGGATTTGAAATCTCCATCCGGTCATCGTAAATTTCGATCATCACCGAGGTGCCAGTCTGGGTGAAGTCCTGATGGATGAGCGCATTCGCCACCAGCTCTCGCACCGCAATTTCCGGAAACATCTTCACCTCACGCCGCAGCGCCTGCTCAATCACCTCGTTTGAAGGCACCAGCCCGTAGATGAACTCCACCAGCCCCTGAAATCCGACCGCATAGCCTTTCGTGCCCGGCTTATCCAACTTCGTTTTCAGCTTGTTCTTGCCCTCGTAAACGATTACCCGCGCAGCCTTCCGCGCCAACCTATCGAACTGCTCCAGCTTCTTGGCAAACAGGATCGCCCCCAGGTTCGTGATCGCCCACCCGCCGTCTTGGCGCTGGATGAGCTTCTCGCTCTCAAAACGTTCTAACACACCGGCCCGATTGATCGGATACGGCAAATGCAACAGGTCGAAATAGCTCTGCGTATCCAACAATTGCACAACCTTGTCGTCATCACAGTCAGTCAGTGCAGATTGAGAAAACCAGTCCGGCTGCCCTTCCGCAAAAATCGCCCGCAGCCGATCCTCGCTCATCGGCACCAGTTCTTCACCAGCGCGCATGAGGTAAGCCCCCTCGAAATCGTAAACCGTGCCGCGCGGGCGACTCGGGATATGGAACACCAGCACCCGGCCATCTGGATGCTGAACCTCCTCGATTTCCACCCGAAAACCCAACGCCTGAAACATCTTCGCCGCCATGTCCACCGGATCATTGAAAGCCGCTGTGCCCACGACCTTGCGGGGTGGTTGATCCTCGATGCCGAGCAGCAGATACCCGCCGCCTTCATTCGCCAACGCCACGCAGTATTTGTAGAGTTTGCGGTTGTCAAACTGCGTCTTCGCTTCCTTGAACTCCAGCCGCTGGTGCTCCGAATGAGCGGCCCGCCATGTGTCAACTTGTTGGATAGTCGTCGCCATAATCAACCCGCACTTTGCGCTAAATTTTCAGTGATGCCAACGCTAGGCACCCCGCTTAACAGCTTCGACAGCAGCGTGTCATAGTTTTCTCCATCGGTGTCGTCTTCTACGATGGGGTTTTTGAGGCTGTGAATAATCATGGGATAAATGAGGCCTGAGTTGGCGTTTGCATAACTCTGGTCATTAGATCAACACCTGAAACATCGTCGTAGCGTGTTGGAATCTTCTCCTTGAGCTTGAAGAAACGCTGGTGCGCTGATCGGGTAAGCTGTCCGTAGGTGATTGCAATCACGCGCCCGCGAAGAACACCATCTTCCTTGATCTCTTTTTCTTTGCTGGTCTTGGGCTGAATCTCATAACCAACGACAAATGCACGAAACATCGGAGTTCCGTCCATGACACCACTACTCAAAAAATCCTGAACATAGCTGTCGGCTTGGTTCATCTCGTCGCGCCCGATAGCTGATTTACCCTTCTTCAATTCGATGATGAGCACGTCCTGAATCTTCGTCAGATTCTGGTCGTAGCTGTCGAAGACCTCTGTGCCGACAACCGAATAGGTCGCATCAGCCATGACCACCAAGTCGGGGCGCTGGCGCGCGTTGATAAATGCGGATACTTCTGGCTTTTGGCCAAAAACTTTTTCCGCAGCGGTTCGCAGTGTGACATTTGAAGCATACTCATGGCTGTCAAACTCGTGGCCAAACAGCCAACGTGCCTGGGTAACTAATGGGTGCAACGTGTGAAGCTCATCGGTATTTGGATCTCCGCAGAGTTTCTCGATTGCCACGATTACTGCTAGCCTGTGGTCGATTTCATCAAGCACTGATAGCGCATCTCTCACCGTCCACTGGCTAAGCAATCGATCCAAGCCATCAATATCTGATTCATCAAGCTGCGTGAGCTTCTCCAGCAAGGCAGCGCCGCTCCTGGACTTCTCTAGGTTAATGACTGCCTGAACAGCTATTGCCAATGTCTCAGAATTGATAGTCGGATGCTGTTTTACCAAATCTTGCGTGAAACTGGCAACCTCGATTCGGCCAAGTGTAGAAAGCTCTTTGAACTGCTCACGATTGCGAACAAGCGCATCCTCCGAGCTTTCCTCAACGAAGTTGGCAGAAAGCTTTTCAAACATTGCCTGCGCGTAACGGCACACAGCCTCGTTGAGTGCCTTAACGGTATCAGTGGACTTGAACCGTCCCCAGTCTTCTTCTACTTCAGGAATCCACTCTGCTCCCGCTCGGACAACGATAGCGTAGCGCTTCGCAAAGCGGCTTCGCCCGTCGAGGATGGCGGTGTTACCAACGATCCATCCAGGAGTACCAACCAAGCGGTTATTTACCCAGAACGCAATTCCCTGATAGATCGTCGACTTGGCAGCCTTTGTAGAGTCCACCACAAAAGCTTCGGCACTAAGCGTTTCCGTGATCTGCAACACAATCCGCTCAATCAGGCCGGAGTGTTCAGGCAAAGATATTGATTGACCATTTACACGCACCACGAACTGCGGATCGTGCAAAAATCGAGCTGAAATAATCTCGCGTATGTGATCCGCATCTGGAACATGCCGCTCCACTACTACCGATAGCCGCGCGCCGTGGCCGTTTCGTTGGAAGGCACGCTCGCTCTCGATTATGAAGGGCGTTTGCTGACTATGGGTGCTCACGACAAACTGCGCTCCCTTCCCTTCGCGCCATGTTTCAACTTCGTAACGATCCGCAAAACAGAGCAAGCCATGTCGGCCTACACCATTACGGCCATAGGCTCGACGCCTCAGATCCTTGCGCTCCGGCGGAAATTCCACATTCTGGCTCTGATGCTTAACTCGATCATAGGCCAGCGTCATCCAACGGCTCTTGAATTGCTCTGTGCTCATCCCGTGCCCATCATCAGAGACGACAAGCGCGTTCTGTTTTTCAGGAGGAATCGTGATGTCAACAAATGAAGCCCCGGCATCCCAAGCATTTGCCACCAATTCAGTCAGAGCCACGTCGGGATCGTGAGCGATACGCCCAAGCGTTCTCAGCAGATAGTCTTCCTCAAACAGAGAGCCGAACCCTGCTACATTTTTCTTTTGGCGCGCCATCCTACTTCCTTTCAATCCGATGCCATCTCAACTTCCTGAGCCAAGTCAGGATGGCGTCTTCTACTATGGATTCGTTGAGTTTCATATGACCAATTCAATAAGCCAGTTACTCGAATACTTGAACTGCCGATTACCAAGTCGATTGAGATATGACACCAAGCCCGACCCATACGCATTCGGTTTCGTGCCATTGAAGCCAAAGCTGCCGCGCAGCTCGCTGGTTTCGTTGTACGCAGCAACCAGTGCGTCAATTTGCGACGCAGTAAGCTTTTCAATGCCCGGCAAAACTTTTGCCAGAGTGTTACCAGAATCCCAGCTCGGACAATTGCGAAGCGCCTGAATATAGGCGCTTAGTATCTGGTCGTTTTTGATCAGTATCTTCACAATATCTTCGACAGCTGCAAGCCATGTGCTGGAGAGCGCTTGAAACTTCCCGATGAATCCGTAAGGGTCTTTGCCTAATCGCACTGCGATGATTGGCACTCCTCGAGCAACTGCATAGCCGACCTCTTGGTCTGTCCAATCACTGTCGTGGAAGCTATCAGTCATGAGCGCCACGAACCCCTCCATACTGGCGAGGGCATTTTCGATCTCATCCTGCCACGCCTTTGTCGGGTGAATGTCTTCGTGAGCCACAAAGCAGGAGATGCCAAACAACTGTAATCCATCTTTTAGAGCTGCTGTTTCCTTCTTCACTTCAGACTTGTGGCTCAAAAAAACACGAAAGCCATCATCTCCCCAAATGCGCTTGGTCGCGTCGGGAGGAACCACTCGTTTTCCGGCTACGAGCAATCCTGATTCTTTCCGCCATTCATGATCCTCCGCAACCTCCATCTCGAGGAATACCTCCTCGATGAATTCATTCTGTTCGTTGTGAAGTTTATTTAGGTCTTCTTTGATTTGATTCCGAATGTCATCTTTTTTCTTTACAGAACTCAAGAACAGCGGCTCTGGGAGTATGAGGAAAAGTGCGTGTCCGTAACTGCCGCCGTTCCAGTTGTCACTACTCCATGCCTCATGAACCCGCATCTGTGCATTGACGATGATTTCTTGAAACTGTCGCTTTCCATCCTGTGCGTAAAGTTTCGACAGAACGGACAGATAGTGCTCAATGTTTTTTGGAAGCTCAAAGTTACTTGTGTGCTCGCTCATGGGGCTACACCTGCATCTTCTGCGCAATAGCCAAACTCCCCGAACCAGATCAGGGCGGCGTCTTTGACGATGGATTCATTAAGCGATGGCATGGGTTAGCTTGTTCCGAGTCTCTTTTTTGCTTCCAAAACAAATTCGTCAATTCCATGATTCATCTGCATCTCGTAATCGCGCCGAAGTCGCTTGAAGATGGCATCGAATACCAAGGGGCTCTTGCGGCGATTTTCAAAAATCTCATCCTGCAAGCTTCGTGCGTTCACGGTTATCTCAGCCTCAGGCATACCTGAAAGTGCATCCTTCCAAAGGCGTTCGGCATGGTTTTGTAGGCTATCCAAGCGAGTCGCCGCTTCCCTCTGTTCTGAGTACTGCCGCAATCCTAAAAGAAGAGCGGGTGCCAGTGGTGCAGCAACCTTTAAAACGAAGTCTTCAATTGTGAAGGCGCTCCCGAGTGAGAGGCTGAGAAGCACGGTGAACAGCAAAACGACCACTGAAATGACGCATGCGGCGTAACGACGACGCTGCTTTGAATCCCACCAGCAGTTGGATCTTTGACAGGCAAGGCGGCCGATGTACAAGGGTAGCTCACCAACTATGGGCGCGTACCAGTTCTCTAATGGTGGCATAGTCTTCGCCCATTTCTTGTATTTTTCAGACTGCTCTAAGATAAGTTCTGGGTCCGGCCGTTTGCCTGCCTTTACATCATTCCAAGGTAGGGCCAGCACATCGCAATCAAACGCTTCTTGCACCCGTGCACCGCTATCCCGAAGACGTTTCTGCCACGGAGTAAGCCAGAACAAATCGCATAGCGCCACTGTGATCCCCCAAAGCGCCGCATACCCTTTAAAGGCGGGATTAGCGATGGCCATAAATGCCATCACAACGGTTACTGGGCCACTGAGCAAAACTTGCCAGCCGAAAATTATTTTAGCAGTCGCGTAAAGCTGCCGCTGCGCTGCTAGGCGCTGGAGCTGTCTATCTGTGTTCTGTTCGCTCGTTATCACGATAGTTTAACGATAGTGGGTCGGAAATTCGTTGTTGTAAAGCAGTCGCCACCACTCAAAAGCGTCAGCGATATAGCCTTTATCCTTAGCCTCCAACGCCTTTTCAGCACGTACCACCGCAGTTCCGAGCTTGGACAAAGCATCAGCCTTCAGCGCATCGCTCTTACATGCAGGTATATAGCCAGAAACACCCATTGGGTCCTGCATGGAGGCCAGCTGCCCATCCCAAAGCATCCGCAAAACTCGCTTCACGTCTATGTCATAGACAATCGACGTCTCACCGCTCGCATACTTGGCAACTCGAAGTTCGAGATAGAACGAAGAAATTGGAACGCTTCGATAGAACTTCCATGCTTTGAGAAAGCGAATCAGCGGCTTCACTTTGCCACCCAACTTGTCATTTACCGATGCAACATAGGCGATGTGCGCGTCAGGGCTAGCCCTCATCCACCCATCTTGGCAGTCTGGGATGTCGTACACGTAGAAGCCGTGTTCTTCCTCTATGTAATCTGCCGGAACAACTTCGGTCGTTTCGGATTTTTTCGTTCCAAAAGGAACAACCACAGCAGGACAGCTTACTCGGACGTTTGTATTTTGAAATCGATCAGCCAGCGCATCCCGTACTTTCCCGAGCGAGTAGGTTGAATTATTGGTTAAAGTATCCCGTCCAAGCGAAGCGAGATAGTCGACATCGCTATAACCCGAAATGCTTGTTCCATTTCCGAATGAGCCAATCCGCACAAATCGCCGCAGACCAAAATCCCGCTTCAATCGTGCCTCGATAGAAGCGCGATGAGACTTTGCAGCATCAGATTCGGCACCGCTCGGTGTGAGCTTGGGAAGAAAATCGCGGAATCCCTCGTCAACAGTCCTTGGCATAGAGTTGTCTCACGTGGTTAGGAATGGAATAACGCTTTTGTCGTCTTGATTAAATCGCGGTACGTTCAGCTCTCCACTCAGCAACTTCGGCAGCAGCGCGTCGCGCAGGATGGCGAGGGTGCGGGATTGGTGAAGGTTAGCAGTGATTTGTGCGTAGAGCGGCGCAACTTTTTCGGTGAAGGCGGCCATCAATTCTTTTGGTGGCAGCTCAACGAGAATCGGGCGGAAGTTTTGTTTGCTTATTTCGGCGAAGGTTGTGCCAGTGGCGCGGCTTTCAATTTCAGCCATATTCGTCTGACACCAGTTCAGCATGAAAAAGTTCGAGGCGCGCTTGTTGCACTTCAGGGCGATAAAGCCCTGATTAATTGCGACGGGTATTGCGGCGATGGCGAGGTAGCCAACTGGAGCGCGTGATGACAGTAGGAGTGTTCCAGCAGGAAGTAAGCCGGAGGAAATCTTGGCGATGCCAGCGTCAGTTATTTTGCGGTCAGTATCGAGGAGAATGGGTGCTTGGAGCGAAGAGAAATCTTTTGGAGTAGTCCAGTGATGAGCGCCACCTTCCCAATACTTCAGCTCGGCAGTACTCGGTGTTCCGCCGCCGACGCATTCGACAACTTCACCGACTGGCTCAACTGTCCATCCCCGCGGGATATGGCCGAAATGTGAGTTTTGAAAGTGGGCTGGGAAAAGTGCGGCAGTGGCACTGTCGAGGCCAGCGGGTTTGCGGCCATCTAGTTTGGCGCGGACGGGATCGAAATCCACGAACCAGCTCTGGAACAGCGCCCGCGCCATCGCCTCCAGCGTCGAGTTCATCCGCCGATTCAACTCGATCTTGTCGTCTAGTGTCCCAAGGATGTTCGCAATGGCCTTTTGTTCGCCGGGGTCGGGCACGCGAATCTGGATCGGGTAGATGAAATTGCGATTCAAGGACGGCTGCGCGCTGCCCGAGTTATATCGGTCAAAGTCGAGTGCTTTGAGGAAATAGTAAGCGAAGCGAGGATCGTTGCGCTTGAAGTCTGTGACGTAGAGTCCTGTATTGTGTGGCCAGTAATCGTTGGCGCAAAAATGAACTTGTCCGAACGACGCGCCGCTTCGTCCGATGACGATACCTGGGCCCTTTGCCAAAGCGGTATCATGAAAACCATTTTGACCAGCGGAACCCATCACGGGGACGTTGCCGGGCTTTCGTTGCGGTTCGGTTAGATCGTGCCCTCGTTGGAGCGCAACGAAATCACCGAGAGTAATTTCTCTCCACTCACTCACCATACCCAAGACCTCTCAGGTTCGCCTTGATTGCCTTTTCCAACTTCGCGGACTCAGCGAATTGCCCGTTCAGTTCTGCCACGAGGCGAGTCATTTTTTCCTCGAAGGGTTCGCCGTCATCTTCGACCTCTTCGGCCCCGACGTAGCGGCCAGGTGTGAGGACGTAGCCGTGTTGCTTAATTAGGTCGAGGTCAGCGGATTTCGCGAAACCTGCCACATCTTCATATTTGCCTGAATCTTGGTCGCCGCGCCATGCATGGTAGGTGCTGGTGATTTTGGTGATGTCGGCATCCGTCAGTTCGCGGTGCACACGATCAATCAGCGTGCCAAGTTTACGGGCGTCGATGAACAACGTCTGTTTACGGCGATCACGGCGCTTGCCTTCCTTTTTGTTTTTCGTGAGGAACCACAGACAGACCGGGATTTGCGTGGAGTAGAAAAGCTGGCCGGGTAGCGCCACCATGCAATCCACCAAGTCAGCCTCGATAATCGCTTTGCGGATGTCGCCTTCACTAGACTGGTTGGAGGACATACTGCCGTTGGCGAGGACGAAGCCAGCGAAACCGTCAGGTGCCAAGTGATGAATGAAGTGCTGCACCCAGGCAAAGTTGGCGTTGCCCTTGGGCGGCACGCCATATTGCCAACGCACATCGTCATCCACACGATGCCAGTCAGAATCGTTGAACGGCGGGTTGGCGATGACGAATTGCGCCTTGAGGTCTTTGTGCAGATCGCGCCGAAAGGTATCGGCCTGCTCGGGACCGAAGTCGGCTTCGATGCCGCGAATGGCGAGGTTCATGACGGCCAGGCGGCGGGTGGTGGCGTTGCTCTCTTGGCCGTAGATACTGAGGTCGCCGATGCGACCACCGTGTTCGAGGACGAATTTTTCCGACTGTACGAACATACCGCCGGAACCGCAGGCGGGATCATAGACGCGGCCTTTGTATGGAGCGAGCATTTCGACGATAACGCGGACGACGGAACTGGGTGTGTAAAACTGGCCGCCGTTCTTGCCCTCGGCGCTGGCGAAGCGGGTAAGAAAATATTCGTAAACGCGACCGAGCAGATCAACCGAGCGGTGCGATTTGGCATCCTTGCCCTCTGTGGCCGTGGCGATAAGAGTGATGGTGCCGATTAGGTCGATCAGTTCGCCGAGGCGATGCTTGTCGAGAGCTGGGCGAGCGTAGTCTTTTGGCAGCACTCCTTTAAGGCGTTGGTTGTCGCGTTCTAGGGCGACCATCGCGTCATCTACCACCTTGCCGATGGTGGGCAGCTTGGCCGATGCCATGAGGTGTGACCAGCGCGCTTCCTTCGGCACCCAGAAGACATTTTCAGCGCGGTATTCGTCGGCATCCTCGGGGTCGGAGCCTGCGTAGTCGCCTTTGCCAGCAATGAGCTTGGCGCGCATTTCCTCGAATGCATCGGAGATGTATTTGATGAAGATGAGGCCAAGCACGACGTGCTTGTACTCCGCCGCGTCCATGTTGTTGCGCAGCTTGTCGGCAGCAAGCCAGAGCTTGGCCTCAAAGCCGATGTTGGCGGAGGAGTCGTTGTTTTTCGTTGCTGCTTTTGCCATCAGACTTCCCTGAATTTTTTATTAGCGGTCGTCCATGCTGATAAATCATGGGCGCCAGAAGGGAATGCTAGCAGATTTCGGCGAATTACTCGCTAATGCGGAAAGCGTGCGTGAGAATGACTGCTGCTGGCACCCGCGCTGGGGTCGGACGTGCCAACGTCGTGCGTCTCGTACCGTACCTTGCTTGATTAACGTGGCTACTGGATTAAGCGAGGCATTTCCGAAACGTGTAATGGATAACCACTAACCGCATACTGCGTGTGATCCCCTGCGTCCCCGAACAACAAGCCGCTAGCTCCACCGGATTTCAGGAAACGGACTGGACAGCTTCATCGTCCAGCCCAGTTTCCTGAACACCGGAGACAAGCGGAGCGCGTCAGTCAAAAACAGGCATAGGACAATTGTGCCCAGTCTGCCAACCGGTTCTGGTTTTGACGTGGATTTTGATTCTGGCAACCGCAGGGCGCAGGGGCACCGATTCGCACAGTCTCATCGTGCGAATTGGGGATGAGCGACAAGCGAAATCCTCCTGTAGC
>Ga0307375_10007110_pt1 | contig 10251 bp, 8 predicted proteins | sample TR1MG_FD_202531 | JGI IMG/M metagenome (GOLD analysis project Ga0307375, IMG submission 202531) | Soil microbial communities from Risofladan, Vaasa, Finland - TR-1 | ecosystem: Environmental > Terrestrial > Soil > Coastal area > Acid sulfate soil | place: Finland: Risofladan, Vaasa | collected...
CGACAAGTTTGGAGCGGTTTCGGACATATACCGCGCCATCAGCACAAATCACTTTGAATTTTGGACCATCCGGAGGGATTCTGAACTTGTCGCGCAGGGCAATAACCCTGGGGTTGATCTCTATTGCAGTGAAGTGTACATCCGGGATATGGCGCAGGCAATATTTCGCCAGCGAGCCGCCGCCCAAACCGATCATCGCGATCCGCTCGGGTTTTGGCTGGAACATCAGGAACCCCATCATTGTCCGGGTATATCCTAGAACGAGATTATCGGGATCGGCTTTGTGCATGACGCTTTGTGTGGCCGAAAAGTCGAAGCGCAGCGTTATCTCGCGATCCCCTTCATGGGCAAAAGGGTTCCCTGTCCAGGTCTGTACCGCTGCGTCCATATCCCCGAGTAAATTATCGACAAATTCATCCATGTTTTCGATTCATCCTCAGAGGCTTCCGCCGCTACTAAAAAGTCGTGTCAAAGTCAGGTTGACCTGGGGTGCATCCAATCCCGGATGACCCGAGTGAATGGATGCACATTGTCATGTTTCCGTCACCTGAGGTTCATAAAAGTTTAATATTACCCTGATATAGTATTCTGTAGTAGTGGATTTTAAGCAGCCTACCGGCAATGGTTGACCATACAGAAAGGAGGAACCGCAATGCAACGCTCTAACGCAATCGCCCTGCAAGCAGCCTTGGCGCTATTTTTCTGTACCCCATTGGCCCAGGCCGCCAGCGAAGGGCTGCCGATTAAAATCCTCGCTTACGACGCCGTATACGACCTCCACCACAACGGGACCTACACCGGCACCATTCATGAGGTCGTCGTCCCGCTCAGCCACTATGGGGTACAGAAGTACGGACAGGTGCAAAAGCAGTTCTCTGCCAAAATGGAGCATGTGACCGTCGTCGACGCCTACACCCTGAGCCCATCGGGGAAACGATATCCGGTGCCTGAGAAGAAGATATTCACGCGTACATTGCCGGTCGCGCAAAATGCCCCGGAGTTCAGTGACGCCAAGACCACCACAGTGGTCTTTCCTCATGTGGCCGTGGGTGATGAACTCGTGGCGGACTGGAAAATCGATTTTCTGAAACCTTATTTTCCGAATGCCATCTCCCTTTCCCATGCCGTACCGTATTTTTTGCAGGCCGATAACATGCAAATCATCGTCCACGCGCCGACCGCGATGGCCCTGCACTGGGCGGGGAGCAACGGCTATGTGGTCACCCGCAAGGTCGCCGACGGGGTACAAACCATTACCGCGACCTTGCATCAACCCACCGCGCAACCCATTCAAATCAATGCGGTGGATTTTCATCAGGTTAGCCCGACCTTCATCCTGAGCACCTTCCCGAACTGGCAGGCAGTCGGCGATGCTTACTGGAAATATGCCGAGCCTGCTGAAGCGGTGACCCCGGAGATCAAAGCGCTGGCAGATAAGATCACCGAAGGAAAGACCGGTGAGGCCACCGTGCAGGCCCTCTATGACTGGACCGTGCATCACATCCGTTGGGTGGGTATTGAAACCGGGTTGAGTGGTTACAAGCCATATCCAGCGGCCAAAACCCTCAGCCAGCGCTACGGCGACTGCAAAGCCGCCGCCGCACTCCTGGTTGCCTTGCTGCACGCCAAAGGCATCGCCGCCCAACCGGTACTGTTAGGTGCAGGCAATGATTTTGAATGGCAGAACGTGGCCAGCCTGCAGCAGATCAACCATGTCATCGTGCATGTACCCGCTTATCATCTTTATCTGGATGCGACCTCCGGGTACGCACCAGCGGGCACCATACCGCTCCCCGACGCCAATCATCCGGTGATTTTCGTCGGCGCTCATTCTGAAATCGCCAGAACGCCGGGGGATGCACCGGAGGCCAGCGGCATGACCGGCATGGAGACGGTATCCATTGCCAAAGACGGCAGCCTGAAAGCCCAGGAAACCCTTCATTTAACCGGATACGAAGCCTGGTTCTGGAAAGATCTGCTGGCGCGGATTCCGATGAGCGAGTATGGCGCGGTGCTCCATCATGTGATGGCGCAGTCCGGGCTAATGACGCAAAGCGTCCATCTGAAGACATCACCTACCCATACCCTGAGTGACCCTTTTATCCTGCAGTCCACTTGGAAAACCGCACCGGGCGTGCCGTTGACGGCGGCCAGCCGGATTCATCTGCACTACGGACTGAACGCCGCCTCTCTGCGTAATCTGACCGCGCGCCTCACCAGTGCCACGGTGCACTACCCCGTTTTCATGCCCTATGGCCATGCACGGTGGGGCAGCACCCTGGATTTGCCCAAAGACTACGTCTGGGCCGCCAAAGATGCAGACCATCAGGTTAAAAACAGTGCGGGTGTTTTTGATGAAAAAATACACCTGCTGGCCCCGGACAAGCTGGAAGTGACCAGTTCCATGCATCTGGATCATATGGTGTATAGCCCCGAGGCCTATCCCGATCTCTATAAGCTGGTCAGTGAAGCGATGGCTTTGGAGCAGGAGGGATTTGGGATACAGAGGATCAAGCCATGAGCGGGACACCAAATGCACAGGCAGTTCGAAAGCCGAACTTATCTATCCCTTTGAATGACGTCATCATCTCCCAACAGAATGACCCGATCGGGCAGCATCCAGAATGTCTTTTGCCTGAGAACCGTTCCTTGTGGGAAATAGATAAGAAAGCAGTGTTCCTATTCATACCACTCCTTGGCCGATTCCGTATCCTTGCCGGAAAGCGTATTGACTACATGCCCAACCCAGACGTAGACCCTCGCCTGATACAATCGTTGATAGCCAGTATGGGATACAGCTTGCTTATTTGCCAGCGAGGTGAACTGCCTATTCATGGAAGCGGGGCCATCGCCCCAAATGAAACGCGCGCCACGATCATTTGTGCATCCTCTGGCATAGGAAAATCCACCACAACCGCCGCCCTCTCATTGATGGGATGGGCGGTCATCGCAGACGATATTTGCAGAATGTCTTTGGAGTCGGATATCGATGGCGAACCGGAAATGATCGTTCACCGTGGATACACCGATCTCAGGTTAACCCCTTCTGCCTGTGATTTGCTTGACATAAATACCACACCACTTTCATGGGAAAACCAAAGATGTGAAAAATTCTTTTTCCGCCCGGACATCATTGCCCCGAAAATGTCGTATCCAGTAGAGAGAATCATTATCCTGCACAGGCCAGCGCACACGTTAGCTATGGAATGGGGCAAATGTTCCGGCGACGTAGCTATTGAGGCGCTGGCGCGGAATATTTATTATACTGAGATCGGAACACAAATATTGGATCGGGAGCGGGTATCGCTCTACATGAAACATCTCGCAACAAATATACCAGTGTATGTACTTTTCGTTCCGGAAGGGATTCAACCTGGCAATGTCGCCTTGGAACTCCAGCGCTTAGCGAATAACATATGCTCTGATATTGCTTGATCATTAGACTCATGACATGAAACTACATGTACCAAATGTCAGCGCATAAAAAGATACGTCCGACATTCATTAGTTAGGGAAAAGGTCTTTTCGACGATGCCGTTAGCAGGCCGGTATTTGTGATAGAGTTTTCGGTGGTAGACACCGGAAAGGTGTGAACTGGTGCCTAGACAGTTAAAATTATAGGTGATTTTTATCTGCTAATTTATCCTGTTTTTATGATATATATTAAGGAGAAATATTATGAAAGAACTAACACTGAGTGAAATCAGCGACGTCTCTGGAGGCCGCCACAGTAGCTTTAACATTGGAGGTTTTGCCTGGGGAGTATTTCAAATGGGTGTTGGAGCGGTTGCAATGGGGACAGCTGCAGAGGGCGATATTCCAGGAGCGGTTGCCGGTTTTGCGACTTATGTAAACGGATATCTAACGGCGAGTAAGTCACTCTAGTCTCGCAGGCTACAGCACTGCCAAATCAACGAGCGGTTGACGTGGCAGTGTATGCATTTCTGAACAGGGAAGGACCCACATGGATTCTTATAAGGCAAAAATTGTTGACTATGTTTTGGTGCCACTACTTGTAGTGATCCCAACAATTATGGGCGCATACTTCGTCATGGTTTATCATTTTCCACAATGGGAAATATATGGATTGACATCACTCTACGTGTTCGGATATAGAGTCTACAACCCAAAATATGCAAAAAACAAAACAATGATAATCATGTTTATGGTCGGCTTTCTTATCTTTACATCAATCGTTTTATTGTATGAAATTTTTAAATTTCCAAGCATTATTCTTGGTGTTTTAACCGCATTATTTATTGCCTTCACTTTTTACTTCGCGAAAATTTATAAGTATTAATGGAATTCAGATCAGGAATCGTTGTACAAAGCGACGCCACCTGGCTCGGCCCCATTCACATGGGTTCGCCGATTCATCACCACATCTTTGCCTGGACAGCCCTCGCACTCACGGCGGGTATTATGACGTTCCTGATATTCGGCCACTACACACGTCATCTCGCGGTCAATGGCACTTTGGTTCCCAGCGAAGGCTTGCTATCCGTCACCGTGCCCATCTCCGGCACCATTCAGAAAGTCATGATTCGCTCCGGTCAAGAGGTGCAGTCCGGCACACCTCTCATGGAAATTGCCAGTAATCTCGATAGCCCGTCGGTTGGTCTGGTCAGTACCATCATTGAGCATTCTCTGGCCGATGAACAAAGTATTCTTCGGCATAACCTTCATGCGGAAGACTCTGTTTCGCGCATTCAGCGCCGGATGCTGGACGATAAACTGCAAGACCTCCACACCGAGTATGCACAGATGGGCACAGAGATTACGATTCAGCGCCGCGATATTGCTAGCACGGAGAGGGTATTGCAGGAATTTCTCAGCGTGAAAGGCCGCGGCCTGGTTTCCGACCCACAACTTCAGCAACAGCAACTCACCGTGTACAGCGCCAAGAGCCAGTTAGAAGACCTGGAAAGCCGACGTACCGCTCTGGCCCAGCAGATCAGTGACAGTACGCACCAAATCGCGGAACTCCCCCTGACCACGCAGAATCAGGAAAACGATATCCGCAGTAAGCTTGATTCCTTGCGTCAGGATATCGCCAAAACAGCGGGCGGCCATGCCTTGATACTGCGCGCGCCCTCTGCGGGGGTTATTTCCTCCCTCACCGTGAATCCCGGTCAGGCGGTGACGGCGGGTTCGCCCGTGCTCTCGGTCATGCCCGCCAAGGATCCCTTGATGGCGCAACTGCTGGTTCCGAGCCGGGCGGTAGGATTCATTCGGGCCGGATCTTCGGTTTCACTGCATTACGCGGCCTTTTCTTACCGCGATTTCGGGGCCTTTCACGGCACGGTACGCAGTATCTCCCGGAGTGCTCTTACCCCGGACGAGATCGCGACGCTTACCCAACAACGCAGTACCGTGCCGCTGTATCGCGTGATGGTGGTGTTGCGCCAAAGTACCGTCATGGTGAATGGCCACCCCAGCCCACTACGCGCAGGCATGCAGTTGCACGCAGAAATTACCCTGAACCGGCTGCGTTTGATTCAGTGGGTCTTTGAGCCACTCTATGGACTGGGACATGACGTTTTCATTGATGGGTATCACAAAACGACGCGTGTGCCTTCGTCGGCATCCGGCACCGCCCACGCGCTGCCTCTTGCGTCATGAGATTCGCCGACGAAATTCTTGCTGATCTGCGCTTTGGTCTTGGCAGGAAGGTCCCGGTTATTTTACAGTCAGAAGCCTCGGAATGCGGGCTAGCCTGTTTAGCGATGATTGCGAGTTACCACGGCTACCAGGTCGATCTCCATACCCTGCGTCAGCAGTTCGGCACATCGCTGAAGGGCGTCAATCTCGCGCGATTGATTCAGATGGCCGCTGATCTGCGCCTGGATGGCCGGCCCTTTCGCCTGGAACTGGAGGACCTGCCCAAACTCCGCGTGCCCTGCGTTTTGCATTGGGGTATGAATCATTTCGTGGTGCTCACGAAAGTCCGCAAAAGCAGCGTCACCATCCATGACCCCGCGCGGGGGACTCGCGTGTTGTCCTGGTCCGAAATATCTGAAGGTTTTACCGGTGTCGCGCTGGAACTCACCCCCGCCGCCAATTTTCAACCCGCGGCCCTGAAACCCGCCATTTCCCTGCGTGCCCTGACAGGGCCGGTCCAAGGACTGGGCAGCGCGCTAGTGCGTATTCTCCTGCTGGCTCTGGTCCTGGAAATACTCGGTATCCTCGGTCCTTTTTATATGCAGTGGGTTATTGATGAGGTGCTGGTAGTCAATGACAGAAGTCTGATGACCCTGCTTGGCATTGGGTATCTCGCAGTAACCATTTTCTCTGCGCTATTCTCCGCGTTGCGCTCCTGGGTGGTGATCCACATCAACGCGATTCTGGGCGTCCAGTGGGCGGCCAATGTGTTCTCCCACCTGATGAATCTGCCCCAAAGTTTTTTTGAGAAGCGGCATATTGGCGACGTGGTTTCCCGTTATGGCGCCATTCAAAATATCCGACGTACCATTACCACCAACCTGGTTTCGGCGGTACTCGACGGCATCATGGGTATTGCGATTTTGGTGGTGATCGCTATTTACAGTGTGGAACTGACCGCCATTGTCGTCGGCGTGTTCGTTGTTTACCTGCTTTTGCGCTGGGCGGCCTTTCATCCTTTGCGTGCCGCTACGGAACGGCATATTTTTGCTTCTGCCAAGCAGCAAACCTATTTGCTGGAATCCATCCGCGGGGTGCAGACCCTCAAGCTGTTCAATCGGGAGAGTGACCGTACTGCGCGTTTCAGCAATCTCTTGGTAGAAACCACCAATCAGAACATTCGAGTGCAGCAACTTTCCGCGCTGTTTGGTGCCGGGCAGCAAATGCTGGTAGGCGTCGGCCATGTCGTCATCATCTGGCTAGCTACCCTGATGGTGATGCACAGCACCTTCACGGTAGGTATGCTGGTGGCCTACGCGACTTATGCCAGCCAGTTCCTGAGCCGTGGGGACGGGCTCATCAATGCCTGGATAGACCTCAAAATGCTCCGTCTCTATGGCGAAAGACTGGCGGATATTGCCCTGACCCCGCCCGAGGCGCATATCCTGCCGGTTTATGAGGGACCGGACCCGGAGCCCAACCTGGAACTGCAGCAGGTCAGCTTTCGCTATACCACAGAGGATCCATGGATCCTGAAAGGATGCCAACTCACCGTGAAAACGGGCCAATCGGTGGCCATTATCGGCCCATCCGGTTGCGGCAAGACCACCCTGGTGAAATTGCTCCTGGGACTGATCGCCCCGGAAGAGGGGGTGATCCGCATGGGCGGCATTGATATTCACAAGCTCGGGTTACGTCGCTACCGTGCCATGGTGGCTGCGGTCATGCAGTCGGATCAATTGTTCGCTGGCAGTATTGCCGACAATATCGCACTCGCATCTCCCGAAGCCCACCCCAGTGAAATCGAACAGGCCGCCCGGATGGCCGGGATCCACGAGCAGATCGCCGCCATGCCCATGGGCTACCGCACCCTGGTCGGAGATATGGGATCGGCCCTCTCCGGCGGGGAGAAACAACGCATCATTCTGGCACGCGCCTTGTTCAAAAAACCCAAGGTACTGATCCTCGATGAGGCCACCAGCCATTTGGATGTGGTACGGGAAAGATACATCAACGACACTGTCAGCCACCTGAGTATCACCCGCATCGTCATCGCCCATCGTCCCGAGACGATTTTGCAGTGCCAGCTCATTTATGGTCTCGCGGGCGGAACCTTGCATGCAATCACGCCAGAGCAGTTCAAGGAAAGTGTGGCGGTCATTCAATCAACAGCACCCGCAGCCTCATGAAAAAGCAAAGTTCCAGATTTCAGGTCATAGCCCCATGCGTTCGGCGATATTGAACGTTTTGCGCTTGCCCCTGATTCGCGGACCTACCCCAAAGGAGTTTTCTTCCTGCATCGCATTGTTCCTGGTTTTGTGTCTGTCCTGGTCGGATCCGGGGTTGGCCACAGATTTCCTGTATCCGGCACATGGTTTTTTTTCTGACCCCTGGGGCACAGGGGAAGGGTTGCCAACCCTCGGCGCTTACACAACCGGGCGTCACGGACTCCCCGAACCAGCCTTGCCTGGAACCCCGGGATCGAAAGTACTCGCGCGTTTGCGCTCCTTGCCCGCGCTCACCGACTGGGCTTTGCTGCACAACCCGCAAACCGCTTCGGCTTGGGCCGGTCTGGGGGCACAAGCGGCCGCCCTGGGTATCGCCAAAGGACTGTGGCTACCGACCGTGAGCGTCGGGATCGGCGGCCAGCGCAGCGGCGACATACTGAGCCGCGGCTTCAGCCCGCCGCTCACCAACACTATGAACGCCACGCTCAGCCTCAACGAAATGTTGTATGACTTCGGGCAACGCGCCGCCGCTATCAGCAAAGCAGAATCGGCTGTACTCGTCGCACGCTACGAGGCCAACGCAGCAATCCAGCAGGTGGCCCTCACGGTTGCCAACGCCTACTACGCCCTCGCTGGAGCGGAAGCCCGAGTGCGCGTATACCGCCAAGGCGTAAAGGAGGCGCAAACCATCTACGCAGACACGCGCCTGCAATACCGCGCGCATCTCAAGCCCATCACGGATATGTACCAAGCCCAGACGGAACGGTCTCAGGCACGGGAGCAGTTGGTCATCGCGCAGGGTACGGAGCAATCCGACCGGGGTGCGCTGGCCCAGGCCGCAGGCTTGCCGGTGGCCATCCAACTTCCCATCGGTACGTTACAATCGCCGCGGCAAAGATTGTCCATCGGCATCCGCCGCTGGTTACGGTGCGCGGTCAGGAAAAATCCTTCAATACTCACCGAGCTCGCCACAATCCGGGAAGCGCACCAAGCCATTTTCCAGGCGGAGGCGCAAGGGCTGCCCTCCATTTCCCTGGTGGGAAACCTCGGGCAGAATCAGTATCAAAGCCAGCAACCCAACGTGAAAATCTACAGCGTTGGATTACAAGTTAATATCCCTTTCGATACCAACTTTACTACCGAATACCAAGTACAGGAGGATCGTGCGCTCTATCGCCAAGCGCATGCGCAGGCCCGGCAGGAAACGGACACGATCCTGCTGGAGGTCTGGCAGGCTTATGCCGGGCTGAAAAGCGCCATGGGCGCCTACGTGAACGCGCAGCAGCAGGTAATCAGCGCGAAAAACGCCCTGTCCGGCATCCGTACCGAGTACCGTATCGGCCTGGCGAACATCTTGGAGTTAATCACGGCGGAGCAGAATCTTATTCAGGCACGCACCACCCGTGCGTCGGAACTCGCCAATTATTACGAATATCAGGCGGACCTATACAGATACGCGGGATTGATACCAGATCGCAGTCGATAATTTTTAGGAAGAAGCCGCGTTCCTGTTCGGCTGGGGAACTGATAGTATCTATCCAGCAGCGGCCCCGGACGATTTTTGAAGGCGAGCGCATGGAACTTGGGAAGTCGGGGTTGTTTCTCCAGTCCGACAGGGCGCAGCGGACGGAAAAGCCAGGCATGCGTATTGTTTGGCAAATGGTGTCTTTACTCGCCATATTTTTCGCCGTGCCGGCTTGGGGATCAGGGACGGAGCGCATCGTGCCCATCCTGCTCTATCATCGTTTTGGTCCCGTGGTGCGAGATGCCATGACCGTTCGCACGATGGTCTTCGCGGCACAGATTGAATACCTGAGGAGCCATGGCTACCGGATTGTCCCGCTCAAGAAAGTCGTGGCATATATTCGTGGCGTTGGACCCCCTCCCCCTCCCCATTCCGTGGTGATTACCGCGGATGACGGGCACCAGTCGGTGTACACGGACATGTTTCCCCTGGTGCAGCGCTACCATATTCCGGTGACGCTCTTCATCTATCCCTCCGCCATATCCCGGGCGTCTTACGCCCTGACCTGGGATGAGTTGCGGATCATGCACGACTCCGGGCTCGTGGACATCCAGTCCCACACCTACTGGCATCCGAACTTCAAGATAGAAAAGAAACGTCTTGCCCCTCAGGCATACGAGAAGTTCGTGGCCATGCAATTGGAACAATCCAGGGCGAAGCTCGATCAGGAACTGGGGATCAAGGTGGACATGCTCGCATGGCCCTTCGGGATCTACGATGAGGACCTGATCAGAAGCGCCGTGGCGGCGGGATATATCGCCGCCTTCACCATGGTAAGGGCGCCTGCCGGGCCATCGGATAATGTGATGGCCCTCCCGCGCTATCTGGTCACGGACCAGGATACGGGCAAGACATTGGGAAGACTGTTGACCACGGACTCCAGATAAACGAGGTGAG
>Ga0307375_10007111_pt1 | contig 10251 bp, 9 predicted proteins | sample TR1MG_FD_202531 | JGI IMG/M metagenome (GOLD analysis project Ga0307375, IMG submission 202531) | Soil microbial communities from Risofladan, Vaasa, Finland - TR-1 | ecosystem: Environmental > Terrestrial > Soil > Coastal area > Acid sulfate soil | place: Finland: Risofladan, Vaasa | collected...
AAATCCGCCAATGCTTCCAGAATAGGATGTAGTTCCTTCATCTGTCGGCTCTCCTGATCATCAAGATCGTATCCTATAAGATTCTGCGATGTTTCGTCCGAACCAACCTCAATGAGGCGAGAAATCGAGTTTCAGGCAAGGCAACAAGAGCGAGCGGCACCGAGCGAGCATCGCTTGCAGATAGAGCGCCTTGCTGAAACCCGGGACAGTGGAAGAAACCCGGGACGCCCTCTAGCGCCTTCACCCCCCTCTGTAAGCCCCAAATGTAGTCTCAGTGTACTCTAAACGATGCTCTCTGTCACATTTTCTCAACTTGCTGCTCGAAGCGATGTTCGCCATGCCGGAACGGACGCGCATAAAGCGATCGTCATGGTTAGGAGCCATAACGCGCCCATTCGAGGGACTGCCACCTACTGCGGTCTATCTAAGTCAGCCCTTCACCGTGCCAAACAAGCTGTTGAGAATGGACGCGAAATTGGTAAAGGAGGAAGACCACCCCGGTTCACTTTCGAAGAGGAACGAAGGATCGTCGAACATTGCCTTGTGAAGCACAGGGAAGGTCACGCCTTGACAAAAGTACAGCTTCTGGACCATGTACGTGTTCCTTTCGTGTGTTATTAGTGTCTTTGAAAGCATTGAAGCCCAATACATGTCTATTAACGAAATCTGTCCGCAGTGTCGCGCCCTGTTGATTGAAAGGCATCGATCAGAGATCTGTGGTGTGCTAAATGAAGAAGACGACCGCAAGAACGTGTCGCCATACCCAAACGACGATGTGACTCTGAGCTGGGTGAGGAGTTTTCTGGCGAAACACGCCGACGTAAAGCTGGCCAATCCGAGGAAAATGGAGAGCTCCAGGATCAAATTTGCGACGAGAGAGAACTTCGAGCGCTATTTTGAAACAGTGACTCGGTTATTCGCAGCCCACGACTACCATCCGTCCATGATGGCGAATTTCGATGAGACCATGCTACAGTGGGGCAAGTCAAGGGCGAAAGTGATCGTTGGTGCGCAAACGAGGCAAGCATTCGTTGAAGAACCTGAATTGAGCATGCATGTGACCCTTTGCGTCACAATCTTCGCTGATGGGACATTCGAGAAGGCTTTGGTCATCCTTCCCCTGAAAAACCTTCCCCCTGAGATTGATGAATCTGAATACCCCAATTTCAATTGGACTGGGCAGAAGAACGGCTGGATCGACACTGAAATCTTCGAGAGGCACTGCCGTGATGTGGTCATCCCCGCCTTCAAGCGTCGCCGCGAAGCACTTCAAAATCCGCAAGCCAGAGGCATCCTATTCGTCGATGGTCACTCTTCCCGACTCAATGATGGCTTGATGGAGGAATTTAGGAACAACAACATCGACGTTCAGGCGTTCATCAGTCACACGAGCCATATTTCGCAACCGCTCGACCTCTGCGTATTCGGAGAGTTCAAGCGACGTCTTCGCCCTGACTTCGACGACCTTGGTGACTATTCGACGGCCTGCATACGAAAAGCGCTTCTTAACGCTGCTCACCATGCTTTGCAGGTGTCATGTGTTCAAAAGTTGATCAAGACATCCTTCAATCGCGCTGGAATTTGGCCGCTCGACCCAAACAAGATTCTCAACTGTTCCTCCGTCACACAAGCCACCCAACTCACAGCAGCCAAGAAACCAACAACAGATGTGCCGAAGAGGAAGAGAAAGTCCATATCTGGTCTCACTCTCACTGATCAAGTCGTGAATACGCAAATCGTCGAAACCACATCGTCGTCCTCACCTCCCCCTCAACCTGCTCCAATCACTCAACTTACCCAACCAACACCTGCAACACCTCCTCTCCGCACACCTACCAAGACAAGGAAGAGGAAAGACACTACTCCTGCTCCACAACAGCATGTTCAAAATGCTTCGTCTTTCAAATGCTCTAGATGTGACAAAACCTCAACTGCTGTCAAGAGAACATGGTTATGTCAGTATTGCGACTATATTCTATGCAATACCTGCCAGGGTGGCTCATCAGCAGTATCTGAACACATGAAGGACGAACATGGCGAAATCGGTCGCGCAAAGCGCCAATCCGTTGTTCCGGTGCAAAACGAGATGGAGGTATCATGAATCCTGCTACGTACGAATATACTGCTGCTTCTATTCAGAGTTTACAACCAGGGGATAGCAACTTGGGGTGTCAGGACGATGATGAGGGCGGATGCGCCAGAGCGAGGCGTCCCGGGTTTCTTCCACTGTCCCGGGTTTCAGCAAGGCGCTCTAGCTACACCTCTTAGAAACGCTTGCTCACCTCTTAAGAGCGAGAAGCATTTGTAAACTATACATGACATATTGGATTATGCAGAGAATACAACAACCTGAGCCTTGGGGGGATCGAAGACGATGGCAATTAGAGAGCGTACAAGTCTTCCGGGTGGTGATCGTTGTTGAAGTACCAGAGCGAGTAGTATCCTTGCACTTGCTGTCTGAGGAAGTAGATGCCGCGGTGAAGGCTCTTGATGACCATGAGGATGTGCTTTTGAATGTTGGTGGAGGTTTGCTGCTCCTTGACGAGCGTCAGGAACTGCTGCGCGACTCCGGTTGAGATTGCGTCGAAGAGTCCCGCTTCCCAAGGTGACCACGCGCCGTTGAACTGCTCTCTCGGCACGTGTACGGTGAATGCAAGTGGAATACAAGTATAGTTGGTGTTCATGTAGGCGACGACGGGCAGGACGAGAGCTTTGTTGATGATCGTGAGTTGGTACGTGGAGATGGGGATATCTGCCCTCAGGTTGTTCAGCTTGATCTTCACGTCTAAAATCGGGTCGACGTCGTAATCGGGATCATCCATATGGTAGAAGCCATTGGCAGGGCTGCTATTGTCGAGGTGCGTGTGCCAGCCGTCCTCCCAATTGTCCGCCCTGAAGTCAATGTCCAAGTCGATATCGATCGTGCCCTCAGTGATCCATGAAATGGGTCCCATAGAACTTCCAGCGATCAGATCGGACTTGACACCATCGATCTTGAGTGAGGAGCGAACGTTTTCGTCTTCAGAACCAAGTCTCTGCATCCTTGTGAGCGAAAAGAGCGAGCCATCGAAGATTCCGTAAGCAGATTTGGCACTTAAAATGTCACGAAGGAGCCATTGCTTTCTGAGCTTCTCGCAGTCGATGGAGTGGATTTGAATTTTCAACTCTCGAGCCGGCGCAATCATGTACAATGATACGTTCACATTCGCCAATTGGAAGGAATCGAGGAAGAAGTCACCGCGCTGCCAAATACGACGGGGAGGAGTCCATCCAGTCCAATCTAAGTGACGCTGGTCGATGCTTCCAGTAACTCCATCCGCAGAGACGTGCTTGAGCAATCCATTGCCCTGCAACAGCCACATGAGAGATACGCTGACCGTCAACTTCTTCACGTCCAATGCCAGGGCAGTCACGTTGCGAGACACTCCATCAGGGAAGGAAAAGGGGTCGCGAGTGATCCTCACGTTTTGCAGCGTAATTCGCCTCTCTCTCCACGATGCGGATATGTTTTCGTACTCAATGCTAATACCAGTCTGATACGTAAGGTAGGCGCTCAACTTCTTCGCCGTCAACTCCTTCCAGCGATCGTTTCGATTCACAACCCAAATAGCCAGCGACACCACACTCGTCGTGCCTACCAATATGCCTACGCCTATTCCAACGAACATGAGGTTGAAGAAGGGCAGCACTTTATCCAGGGTAAGAGGCCCATGAAGACCAGCAAAGCGCTTCAAAAGGTACGGCAAGGACTTCAACTTTCTCCACAACACTGTGCCATAATGCTCTGGTGGAGTCGGCTTGGGTGCTTCAGAAGAGGTAGAAAGGACGTCGGGCGGTAACTTACCAGCATTAGAAGTCTGAATGACTGGGGAAGAGGACGAGGAGGGGAGTGTTTCTTTGGGAGCAGAAGAACAGTACGCTCGCTTGGTTGTTGCGAACTCAAAGCGGCGCTTAGGATCGGCCATCGAGCCAAACGCCGATTTTGAATGTATCAAGCGGCGAGAGGGGACGGCATGTGATGGAAAGACAGAGGGAACTGAGGGGAGCGGATTCGAAATTGAGCCATTGTTAGAGGTCTTCAATCGCCGACGGATAGCGCCAAACGGTGAGGATCGTATTCTTTGCAACTGTACAGTCGGAGAAGAGATATCACCACGCCAGAGGAGAGTGTGAAGTTGCGAGAAGATGCAGGCCGTGCGGTTGCCGATTCGTGCGGCCCCCAGCGAGGCAGAAATGAGTCGCAGATGCAAAATGGACATACTACGATGTACACATGGACCAGGTCTAGTAGGTCATTAAGCAACCTCTCAACAGATACTGACCCGACCGCGCTGGATGCGGTACCGGTCTGCGGAGCTCAAATCCGCAGAACTTCGCCCGCGAAATTTCGCGCCACTCCTGCCGAGAGTTGGCAACCGATCGTATTCAAGGGATCTCTATGGCTCATATACAATCTTGGTCCGCGAGAGCGTTTCAACATGAGTTGGAAACACCCTCGATTGAGATGTTGGAGATGCACACAAGGACGGTATCTCCATTCTGATCTCCGACGTCCGAACCAGTTGTGTCAGTATCTGTTGAGCATTCGAAGCTTCAATTTGCCCTAATTAGCTTATATTCGTTCTCCATTAGTGTATTATTGAGCAAAATGGGCAACAAGTTTCCGATGAGCACGACTGGTTTCGTTTGGCACGAATTGTACGCCTTTCGGTGTTTGCAGAGTGAATTGGATCGGCTTTTCTTGCGGATGGGACTAACCATTTGGTTTTTCACTCAGATATGCTTGGCATACGGCTGGAAACTCTGTTGGGGTCTTGAAGGGCGACGTGAGTACGTTCCTTTGACGTTCGGTCCCCCTTTCAACTCATTGATCTCGCTTCTTGTGTATTCACCCTTGTTTGTCCCCCTCTTAGACCATTTCATCTCATGTAGCTCTGTTTTACCCATTCCTGCCAGTACTGACCGCCATGTGGTCCCTCTCGTTCCTAGACAAGTTCTTGCAGCCCTCCGAGAACTTCGAACATCCCGAAACCAAGCGCCGTCTCTATAACTTGTTGGCCGCTACGGAGTTGTTAGATAGCCTGAATCAAATCAAGCCTAGGAAGATTACGGAGGAGGAGTTGCTGCGTTTCCATACTCAGCGCTACATTGACCACGTGAAGGCGGTGAGCGATAGTGATCAGGGTGGCGATGTTGGTAATCATGCGATGATCTCACATGGAGGTTATGATATTGCGCGTTTGTCTGCTGGAGGTTGTCTTGAAGCGCTGGATCGGGTGATGCACGGCGATGTTTCGAATGCGTATTGCTTGGTTCGTCCGCCTGGTCATCATGCCGAAGCCGACGGTGGCATGGGCTTTTGCATTTTTAACAACATTGTATTGACGACAAGGCATGCACAGCAAGTACACGGTGTGAAGAAGATCGCGATTGTCGATTGGGACGTTCATCATGGAAACGGCGGTCAAAAGGCGTTCTGGGAAGAGGACGAGGTGTTGATGATTAGCATCCATCAGAAGGATAACTATCCTCGACCGAGTGGCAATTTGGGCGAGCGTGGCGCTGGTAAGGGATTCGGATACAATTTGAACATCCCTCTCCCTCCTGGCTGTGGGAATGGTGCCTATCGCGCAGCATTTGAGCGCGTGATTGTGCCTGCCCTGAATGCTTTCAAACCTGACTTGCTGCTCATTTCGTGCGGATACGACCCTTGCGTTTGGGATCCATTGGGTCAGACGCTCGTTTGCGCCCCAGAGTTCGGATTCTGGACTGAATTGATGAAGAAGGTCGCCGACGAACATTGCAAGGGAAGACTCATGTTGCTGCACGAGGGCGGATACTCAAAGGAGATGGTACCATTCTGTGGCCTGTTCGCCATCGAGGCGCTCTGCGGCGTCTCCACAGGCGTCAAGGACCCCTTCGCGCACTTGTATCAACTCGGCGGCCATGACTTGGAACCGCACCAAGACGAGCTCATTTCCAAGTGCGAAGTGTTCGTGACGGATCTGCTGCGATTGGAGGCCGAGAAGCGACCATTGGAGCAAACTCCAGCTTCAGAGCAAAAGGAGACCAACTCTTCTTCGTGAGACCCATGGCACTGCTACCAATGTAACCAAGATGACTCTCTGTAGCATATTCCAGTGTGGTGTGATTTTGGGGAGAACTGAAGCTAATACAGGTGCGAGGAATCGACCTGGAGCGGATCCAGGGACCAGGGCAACCAGCAGCAATGTCCCTGTCCATTGAAGCCAATGCCTGCAGTTGAGGGGTTGATTCGATGAATCTATGAAGCAATTTGATGATGATAGATGAGCTCCGAAGATTTGCTGTCAAAGGCCGACTGAACGGTGTGCGGTCGATTGGAAAGGTTCTGTGGGGGCTCAAATTCGGCGATCTTGGGCATAGACATGAATTTCGGAATCAAATCTCCCGGTTGTGTGAATATCTTTCAGGGAAGGAGGACGTTTGCTGATGGAGAAGCCCACAAAGTGCTCTTCAATGATGCGCAGTTTGACCGTTTGGACGCTTCTCACGTCATTGGACCCTCTGGAGCCCAAGCGTTCACTTGCAAATCGTTCATTTGTGAGAACTTCGTTTGATACACTCTTTTTCTGGTGCAATATCCTCATTGGCGTCGATGTATACGAATGGCGACACATTCTCAACCTGCTGGTAAATTCTCATCCGCACCCCTTCCAATCAAACTCGTTCCGCCTAAAGGTCTGTTTATCTCCTTAGAACCTAATCAAAAGCACAGTGTACGTTCATTGTTCTGTTGCCATGATCTTATGGAGCCAGGAAACGGTACCTTCTCCTTTTTGGCCGTTGTGTTCACTCGTGCACCCGTTCTGACGCCTTCTGCTTGGTATTTCTCAGGTATTCCCAATTAAGACAACTGTAGTATCACGAAATGCGGGCAATGCTCCTCAAACGCGATCTTTGTTGGCTCCAACGCGGGAGAATCATCCGAACGTGGACCGAGCACCTTTGCCGCTGATTTCTGCGACTCTTCCTTCCTCAACAGCTGCATTTTCGTTCGACAAGCCTGTGCATGCTCCCGCTAACTTGGAAATTCCTGCCGTATCCACTGGAGCATTGCGTGGTTCAGAGTTTGCGCCTCCCTCACAAACCGCACCTGCAAACGTGGTCACTTTGGCCGATCCGTCCCTCCCGAAGGTGATTAAGAATGGCAAGTGGAGTCCAAATGAGGATCGGCAACTGAGAGATGCTGTGGCGTTCATTGGATTGGGCGATTGGGAGGCGTTGGCGGCGATGGTGTCGACGCGCAATGCGCTGCAGTGCAAGGATCGATGGACGCTCTTTCTGGCCGCCGGTCTGAATAACAGTGATTTGACGCCTGATGAGGTGAAGTTGATGAAGAGGTTGCTGCCGACGTACGTGAAGAATCGCAAGAAGCCGTGGGCAAAGTTGGCGCAATCGTTCCCGAATCGATCCGGTTCCATCTTGAAGAACGCCTGGAAACGCTACGAGAATAGTCAAAAGCCGAAGAGAGCAGCGACGCTGAAGGAGATTGGGTCGACGAGAAGGTCGTCGTCGGCGAATGTGAATGCCTTTGGAATTGTAGCAGTTGGAGCAGTTGGAGCAGTTGGTGGTGGCGGTGGTGGATATGATGAGCCAACGACGCCCTCGATGACAATGATGATGGGAATGACGATGACGGAGGAGAATGGGGAGGAGGAAGGATTCGACAGTCGTATGGCGAGATCTGTCTCCGTGGCCACGATCGCGAACGATTACAACAGCAACGACAATGACGACGAAGATGACGATGATGAGGAGGAAGCACACATCGATTCAACGCCTCCTGTTCAGGAAAGCAGTGCAGGGTACAACATGGTTGTTCCCCGTCAGCATGATCATCATCAACATCATCATAAACATCAACAACATCACCATCATCATCATCATCATCGACAACAACATCAACAACATCATCACAATAAGGAGCAACAACAGCAACAACAACATCATCAGGAGACGGAGGAGGAGAAGAAGATCCCCACGAACTCTCTTCAACCGTTGTCATCATCACCACCACCACCACCAATAGCATCACATTCATCTTCATCGAGAGCTTCTCACCCCAACGCTCAAGCTCATCTTCCAGTAACAACCCAATCATCGACTCAGTGCTCGTTTGCAGTACCGATGCCTGCAGCTCAACAGCCGCCGTCATCCTCGTCCGAGAAGCCTCTTCATCTTGTGATGATGCCTATCAGTCCACCAAGGAATGCCACCAACATATCGACACTGGAGTTCTCTTCCCCGTTCACGTCGCTCACGAAGCAGTATCACAATCTTCGTTCACCGCTCTCGGCCAGGACCTCAATGGGCTTCGGCTTTGCAGCGCACCACCCGTCCACAGGAGGTCTCGGTGCTCTCGACTCGTCGCTGCTTCTCTCGCCTCCCCCTCGTTCATCAACAGCCCACGTCTCTAGTCTCTTCAGCCCTAGTCCACCCATTGTTCGATGTGACCAATCCTTCTCGGAGAGCGGATGGGAGGTGCCTCCGAGATCCGAATCTAGCACTGGTCCGGAGTATCAGACTCACGGCTTCATGGGATCCCCAGGACATCTTCACTCATCCGTGAATATGCCTGATCAGGACCCAAATTGGAGCTTCTCTGAGTCCAATCAGCACCCGTGGAGGATCTGAGACTGCCTGGCCTCGTTTCTGCCTCGCGCTTCCATGCCCATTCGCTTGAGAGACTGCGCCGTGTACATTGACAGGCAGGTTTGTAATACATGTAATAGAGAACGCCCATTCGCGGGTATGTGAATATCGCAAACAACGTGCGAACGATCGATGATGACCCCTCGATAGATCCCAACTTCCTTGCTGCCTCTTGGGTGCAACTACGTGTTTCATTCCTTACTTGCAGGTTGAAGGTTTCTGTACAATTTGCGACTTTGGGGGCTACAGGATGTGTGATAGGGGTGCATGGTGCGCAGCCGGAGGAAGAGAGGTAACTTGGGGCTATTTCGCTCCAGCCATGGCGTCGTTGAATCCCCACACCTCCACGATGACGGGTTTGAAGTCCTCTTGATATGATAAAGTGCTGTTGAGGAAGGTATCGCATGGTGCGCTTGAGCCTTGCAGGAGATCCTTGTCTAACCAGAGAGCGAACTTGCCAGATCCTCCTCCCACTGCGATGGTGTCCTCCTTGGAATAGATGAAGTACTCGTTGAGTTGTGACCAAGGGTACACGTTGAATGAAGGGTACAGGGTGAACAGGAAGCATTCGCCGGTGCCGTAGTAGCTGCGTTGAGGCTCCCAGGAGTCAGAGATGTAGGCACCGAATCTGAATCCTGCCTCGTCTTCTATGATGAGATACGAAGGTCCCTTCTTCTTTGTCTTGTTGAAGAAGGTCATGAGCGATACGCCATGTCGCTCGGTGCTGTACAAGAGAGTCCAATCGGAGTAGCGGTAGCGAGTGGGGAGGGCGTTTGCGAGTTTGAGGATTGCTGATTCGTTCGTGAGAAGTGCTGATGGTAGGTTCAGCTTTGGCAAGTCTCCAGAAGCGGTTGATGCAGAAGGAGAAGAAGAGGAGGTCGTTTGAGAGGAAGATGGGACAGGGGAAGTCGGGTGAATGGAGGAGGAGACGGCGGGAGAGGAGGCCGATTGAGAGACCGAAGCGGTTGGATCCAAGGGCGCCGTTGAGTTTGACCCTGCCCTTTCTCTCTCATGTTTCTCATACAAACTAAGTTGAGGTTTCAGAATGTTTGGAGCGTGTCTTCTCGTATTTGGGGCCGCGGGTCTTGCCTGAGCGCACCAAACCTCCATCTTCTGATAGAACAGATCCACGCTCTGTCGGTTGATGAGAAAGTATACAATCTTGCCCACTTGAGTGCCCTCTGCCTGTTTGTTCATCAATACGGTGAGTTGAAGGAAGCGAGGTGCGCGCTCAAGGCCGTCGAGGATGGGAGAGGCGGAGGAGGAGGGACCAGACGATCCTGCCCCCGTGTTGAGATGTGATGAAGATGGGCCGTGATTCATGCTCTGTGTCCTTGGTCGCTTGTGTGGATGATGCGAAGGATGGTGACCGCCAGGGGAGGAGGTAGTGGGAGAGCCAGAAGGAGAAGTTGTGGAGGCGGCAGTGGTGGTGGTGGTTGAAGTTGAAGTGGGAGTAGGCGCAGCAGAGGAAGGAGAGCCCGCACTGGAGGCGGCGGCGGTCGCAGTTGGGGTGGTATTGGTTGTGGGCGCTATCTGTCCCGATGAGGACGAATTCAA
>Ga0307375_10007114_pt1 | contig 10250 bp, 14 predicted proteins | sample TR1MG_FD_202531 | JGI IMG/M metagenome (GOLD analysis project Ga0307375, IMG submission 202531) | Soil microbial communities from Risofladan, Vaasa, Finland - TR-1 | ecosystem: Environmental > Terrestrial > Soil > Coastal area > Acid sulfate soil | place: Finland: Risofladan, Vaasa | collected...
TATGAATCTCGCTTTTCGAGATATATTATGTTTTGATGTTTTATTGCCTTGTTTTCAAATACCAAAAAATTTCCTTTTACTTTCATTCTTTCACCTTTTTTAATTTATCTAAAATTCTTATGGTAATCAATGGTGACATGAATCCTATAAAAAACATTATAATTAATTTCGATCCAAATTCTCGTAAATTATCACCCGGAAGTATAAAAGTCAGTGCGAAAACTATGGGTGCGGACCATAAAAGTGTTATTATAACGACTTTTCTATTTATTTTCATATCTGTTGCCTTTTTTTGATATCGTCAAGAAATTTACTTAATGGTTTGACATATAATGCGTTTTTGTGGATGAATCCATATGGAGTGCCCGATCCGATATTATGTTCATCTGTAAAGTGGATTTTATCACATTTTGGATATTTTCTTTGCATTTCTTTAAAATATTGTTCTGTGTCAATTTCATGCTTTAAAGCTCTCCATTTTGGTATTCTAATCTCGTGGAAGTTGATATGTTCTACCCAACACGCATCTATTCTGTTATCAGCAAGAAGTATAAAAAATACTCTGTATTTTGGAAATCGTTTACTTTCATTTAGCATTCCTTTGTGTGAATCAATTTCAATACTATAAAAATCATGTTCAGAAGTAGAGTAACTCATTTCTGCTTTGTATCCTTTGTTGTTGTAAAAGAAGAGTAGATTTCCATTGAAACGAAGTGAATGAATAACAGGATCATATCTTGTTTCGTTTGACATGAGAGTATCATAGATTGCATCGTTAATATCGTCTTTTTTATATGTATCAATACCAATTCTTTTTATAAAGAAATCTTTTTTATTTGCTATTTTCTTAATGGTTGATAAATATTTTTCAGACAACTTTTTTCGATCATAAAATGTCATTATACCATAATGTATATGTTTTTATTTATTCTTTTCGAAAATCTATTTAAGTTGTATTTGCATTAGGAAATTATGGGAGATGATATTGATTTTTCTAACGAAGAACAAAAAGATAAATTGGAATTTAAAACAGATGATGAAATTAATAATCTTATTCCATCTTTAGATAAAGAGAGTTATGAAGGTTTAAAAAATGATATTGATGAAAGAGGCATTCAAAACGAATTAATAGTTACAGAAAATGGAACAATTGTATGTGGAAATAATAGATTTAAAATTGCAAAGGAATTAAACATACCAGATGATCAAATACCATATAAAATAAAATCTTTTAGTTGTCGAATGGAAATGATTATATATGCTGTTAGAGATAATACTATAGGAAGAAAATTAACTTTATATGAACAATGCATGATTATACAAAATATGGAGCCTTATGGAAGAGAAATAGCTGAATGGATTGGAATTTATAAATCTCAACAACACGGTATGTTAGGTGCTGAACACGGTATGTTAGGTGCTGAACACGGTATGTTAGGTGCTGAACACGGTATGTTAGGAGGTCGACCTAAGAAAAAACCTGGACCTAAAAAACATAATTAACAGAAGAAAAACCCCCCCCGCTAGTTAGCACATACTAGCGGGCGGGGGGGGTTTGTAGGAGAATAACTATGTCAATAGATTGGAACGAATATCAACTAAAGGAAATTAACAAATTTAAGGATTTTAAAAAATCTAAAACTGACAAATTATGGTTTAATATTGCAGTACATGAATCATTTCATATTTTACCTAAAGACAACAAAGAAAACCAACGAGTTCCAAGTTATTCTACATATCTTAAATTTATTCAAATTCAAAAACCAATAAGTAAAGGAGGAGGAACAGATATTGAAAATGCATGGGGTAAAAGTAATTATAAATCAATTAGTTTTTTATATAAAGCTATAAAAAAAAGAAATAAAATAATTGATTTGCCAAATGATTATATTGCAGTTTCTCAAATAAATAAAAAAGATACAAAAATTGTGATCGCACCAGAAGATAAATTACCAGAAGAAAGTAAAGTTGTTCCAGAAGGAATTGGAATAGTTTCACCAGAATTTGATGATGAAGGTATACCCAATGGTAAAATTGTGATGGTACCAAAAAATATAAAATTATCTGATGATGTATATGTACCAAAAATATATGAATTAACTATTCATAAAGATAATAATATACCAGAAGGTTTCGAAGAAATAGAAATTAAACCAGATTGGCTTAAAAAAACTACGGTATGGAATTTTCCAGAATTTGATAATCGTTTTGGTTCTGATGAAATTAGTAGAAACTATCCAAGTAGAATTCCAGGTCAAATTCTAATGAACTTGATGTATTGGTATACAAAATCAGGAGATTTGATAATCGATCCTTTTGGAGGTAGCGGAACAAATTATAATGTTATAGATATGAGTAAATATCTACCAGAAATGAGATCAATAAAAGAACGAAAAATAATCTGTTATGACTTAAGTCCTGTAAGAGATTATATTCGTCAAAATGATATGACAAAAGGATATCCAAATATAGAAAAACATTTTAATGAAGATTATCCAAATGATGAATATAAAGGAGTTAAATTAATATTTTTTGATCCACCTTATTGGTCGATGAAAGATTATTCTGGCAAAGGTTTTGAAGATGGATCATTAGATCAATTTCATGAAAAAATAAGAAAATTAGCACAAGATAGTTATGATATCTTAGAAAAAGATGGAAAAATAGCATTTATTATTATGGATCAAAATGATAAAGATACAGGATTACCTATACATCACGGTATCAATTGTTATAATATTTTCAAAGATGTTGGATTTATTCCAATTGAAGTAATTGATGTTCCACGATTAGGATTAAAAGTAACGGCAGCTTCTAAAGAATTTCTTGAAAGTAGGCGGTTACTTGGTACATTTAGAATGTTATTTGTAATGCAAAAATAATTATATCTTATATAGAAAGTTATTTATATTCATATGAGATTGATATTATGGAAGAATTATCCAATTACGAAAAACAATTAGCAGAACAATATAAAGGCAATACATCGTTTGATATAGCTTGTCATATAACATTTAATGTTATGAAAACTCAAGAAAAAGAAGGAGAAATAAATATATGACTATATGGTACGAAAAATATAGATTATTGATAGAGGAAACTGTTGCTGAATATAATTACACACATCAGAATTCAATGATAACTATAGTATATAAAGAAGATAAAACTCCTTATTATAAAAATTTTAAGGAAAAATGCATTCTAATACTTTTTTATCACAAGAAGGGGTTATGGTGCGAAAATGTGGAAGATTTGAGAGCAGGTTTTTCTGAATATAGAGAATATCATTCTGTAGCAAGAGAAATAGATAAATATTATAAAGTTGTTAATACAAAGGAAGATAAAGTTGAGGGAATTGATGAATCTTGGGATATTCGTAAATTTAATTTTCTTTGTATTGAACTAGCAGAAAAAATAAATGACCGTTCCGGTACAAGAAGGAAAGAAGAAGAAAAAAAGTGTAACGAACTTAAAGATTTTATAGATATGATACAATTTGTAGGATTAAATGATAGAGCAATAGAAAGAAGAACGATTTCTTATATCAATAAAAAAATTAGAACATTATCAGAGAAAGGCAAAAAAAAATTAAGTTAAATTAGTAGTAAAGTTATAAAAAAAATAAACTTTTACTATATAAACTAGTACCCTATCAAACTAGTCTTTTTTTCAAATCAAAAAATTATAGAAAATTAAAGAAAATTGAAAATCTTAATTTTACCCTGTCAACTCGTTGACAGAGTTTTGATGATGTTTTGATATTCTCTCTATATTATTACGGAGTAATAATATAGTACATAGGTCCTTTATATATCCTGTCAAATTTTTGAAAAGTACTTCTCGTAGGTAAAAAAAATTTTACTAAAAATTTATTTTCGATTTTTGCGTATTTCGTTGATATAATTTTGATATAGTTTTGACAGGTCTTTGACGTAGTATAGTATATATATATATATTATATATATGTATAAAGTATGTCAATATTATTAAATATACATCTCGTATCAATTTTAAATTCAGTTTTTTTTGTATTTTTTATAAATTTTTTTGTGTGTATCTCTTTTTTCCCGGTTTGATACGCATAGATAACTTTATATATGAAAAAAAAACAAGAAAAAACAGCAAATATTTAAAGAAATTTTGTATTGCATTGTTTATGAGTAATGACTTATCAAAATCCCAAAGAATTATTCTACTTTATATAGGTATTACATCTAAAATAGAAAAAAAAGAATCTTTATCAAAAAAAGAAATTGAAGATGGATTATCTAAAGAATTAGATGAAAATCTAGATACAAAATCATTAAATTCACTTGTCAGAAAAAACATGTTAGAAGAACATGACGATTCTTTTAATCTCTCTGACGATGGTAAAGATATAGCAAGAGAATTACTTCAAGATGTTAAAGATAAATATGGTGATGCCGACTGGGACATTATAAAGAAATACTTTGATGAACAAACAATAAAACCTTTACATATAGATAAATGGATCCGTGAATTTCAGAAGTTACCAGAAAGCATACAGAATAACATTACACATCTTTCTGAAAACATAAAGCGTAAGAAGTCAGTATCACAATTGACAAAGGAATTTATCGAGATTTTAAACACTGACAACAAAGTAAGAAAAATCATTGATGATAGATTCAAATATAATACAGTACTTACAATTCTTTCGAATAGATACACTCCAAAAACTGTTGATCTTGAAGAGATACTTCATAAAGAACCTCTTGAAAAAGATGAACTAAAAATATTGGAAAGAATTGCAAAAAATAATTTTAGAAGTCAAAACTTGATGTTTATGTTAAAACGTGAATTTGATAAGGATCACGTTGGCGACAGTAAAGGTAAACTCTCTGCGTTTCTTGTTTGTTGTAGTGGAAAATTACAGCCGAAGTATAGAGTATCAATGGCATTACGTGGCGATTCTTCTGTTGGAAAGACAAATCTGATGAAAACAGCACTTAGACATTTACCAAAACATTGGTATGCATTTGGAACAAGATTTACGAGAGCAACACTGGAAGACGACGTTGAACCGTTTTACATCATTGCATTTTCTGAAAAAACACAAGATGATCCTGCTGTAATTGAATCACTAAAACAGTTAACAGAGGACGGGCTTCAAACTTGGAAGCATGACAAGGAGTCAAATAAACTTCGTGATGTGAAATTCATTGATAGAAAATCCAGTTTGTATTCATCAACAGAAAAGGAAACTGATGAGGAACTTGCTACACGATATATTGTATATACGGTAACAAGACATCCTTATAAAATCAATAGAGTTATTGAAAGTATCAAAAATAAATACTCTGATGTTGAAAAATTATTTGAAGAAGAAAAAAGAGAAAAGAAACCAACATGGATTACAGTTGGATTGCAACAACTAGAAGACTTCGATAAGATTATAATTCCGTTTTCCAAGTTCATTTGTTTTAGTGATGATTATCCACGATGTCAAAGAGATGTAAAGAGATTTCTCAACTTAATTGCTGTATGTGCTTGGTTGAATCAGTATAATAGATATAGATATGAAAAAGATGGAAAGAAAATACTTGTTGCAAGTGCTGATGATTTCTTTTGGATTGCATTTTTAACTGTTGATATTTTTAAACAAACATTATCAAATATTGATAAAGATATTGAAATTCTTATTTCTACATATGATGATATGATATTACACAGAAAAAATGTTATTTTAACAGAAAAATCAGATGAAGCTCCACTGAATAGAAGACAGCTTATTTGGGTGCGAAGATCAGATTTATTAAAAGAATTGAATATATCATTAAATACATTAAAGAAACGATGTAATGTGCTAAAAGAAAAAGGTGTACTAACAGAACGTTCAGAAAAAAGAGGAAGCCGTTCATACATTGCAATTGATACCGAACCATTAATGATTCATCTCATGAAATATGGTTTTGAGAAGATGTATTTTGTTATGAAAAATATTGAATCAGATTTTTTGAATAAGTTACCAATTAAATTTACAGGAAAATATCCATCAATAAGAAATTCAATTGCATATAAAAATATTAAATATAAACCAAAATTAAATTTTTCATTGGATAGTAAGGGAAGATTACTAACCAAAACAAAAAAAGTCGATGAGGATATCCAAGAGATGATTAGATATATAAATAAAAGTATGTTGTATAAAAAAATTTTGGGTGGTGATTTCAGCGTTGATGAGTTTTTTGACGAAAGCGAAGTTGAATGGGAAGTCTAAACACCGAAAAAAGAAGGACATTAAATTATTTATTTTATATTTTATTTGTTATATGATTGTAATTGTGCCCTGTTCCGGGATGATCCAAAGCGCAATAGACTTTATTATTTTCCTCGTCGGTGCGACATTTTTGACTAGTTTATCGTTTTTCTTATCATCTTTATAAAATACAAAAAATCATTTAAATGTTTATTGTTATTTTTCTATTGGATACAAATCATCTTTTTCTTTGTTTCTCCATTTCTTTATCTTTTCAGATAGATATAAACTCATTTGAGTTGGTTTTTGTTTGCCATTTTTATGTTCTTTTGTTATTATTTTTATTTCAAGATATTTGATTGATCGATACTGTAAATAAGAAGGAATGATGCGACCTAAAAACTGTATTGCAAAAAGAGCAAGAAAAATATATGCAAATATTTCAAGTTTTTCAAGGATCATCATTATCTGATCTGCACTTAAATCTTCAAGTCCCATGTTATCTAAATCCTGCTTTTACAGTTCCAAGACATGCAACAGCTACTACAATTGCAATTATTACAAGAAGTGGTTCAATAAATCCCATTCCATTTAATGTATTGTTAATTGTTACAGCATTTACACTTGACATTTTCCATATTGCTTTTGTTTGACGAAATACTGTAATACCTACTGCAAAAGCTATAATAATAAACAATACAAGTGATATTGCAATAAACATTTTACTTCCGTCACTACCTTTTTTTAACCTTTTTTTTTACTAAATAATCTTGCAAGTATTTCTGATATTACTGCACCTGATCCACCATATAACATAAGAAATTGTGGCGTAGTGAGATTTAGTATTTCTGTTCCATTCCACAAAAATCCAAAGATGAATAATGCAATACAAAAACATTCGATATATCGTACTGCAAGATATTTTATACATGTTTCTTCTGTCATCTATTCACCATTTATCTCATTGCCAAGAATACCACTTCCAAAATCTATGATTTTGGTGGTGGTAGTTGATATATAACAAAGTATAACTCAGAACAAAAATAATTACTATTACAAAAAACCATCCTTCCATATTCATATATGGTTCAAAGAATTTACCTGAATTTACCGTTTTACTTAACCAATGCCAAAAGGCATACCACCATTCAAACATATTATTCACTCAAATTTTGGTTTTCCATATTCTTTTACAAAATCCTTTGTCCATTTAGAAACATATAATTCGTATGATTCATTGTCAATTTTTTTTGATTTTACCCAATGACCGTTTGTTTTGTAATCATTTGCTTTTTCGGTTACTCTTTCCAATGAATCAACAATAGCAAGTTCATAATCACCAATTTCATTTGGTGTTGTAAGTTTATCTATTTCTCTTCTTGTGTGTTTTACTCGTTCTACCTGTTGACGTTTACGATAATCATTATATGTTAGTGATGATGGTCTTTGTCTATTTGATTTTGTTCTACTACTTGTATGTGAATCATAATCTGATACCGAAACAAAATTATATACCATACCAACAACAACCATTATAGCGCCAATGATCAACACAATACCAATGATGTTGAATACGGAATTACCTGTATCTGATATATTACCAAATACTTGATCTATTTTTTCTTTATTTTCATCATCAACCATTGTTGAAATACTGTCTATTGTAATAAAAAATGCAAACACTCCAACTGCAAGAATAATAAGTGCTACGACAACGCCTATAATTGCACCAGGATCGATAAAAGCGTGTTTAGACTTCCATAATTTCCTCACCATAGAGGAATGTATATGTTTCTAAAATTTAAATGTTCCCTATTTAAAATTCGTTCTCCATAATTTTGGTGTTTTTCCTTTATTACTACTCCATATCATAACATTCCCTTCTTTTTTTAATTCACTAATTGCTCTTCCTATTGCCCAAATTGATTTTTCTGTTGGTATGTTTTGTGATCTAAAAAAGAAATTCTTTCCTTTTTTCTGATATTCACTAAGTAGATATTTCATGATTTCTTGTTTTGTCGATTCTATTTTTTTCATAAAATCAATGTGTATATGATAATGTATTTGTATTATTAATTATTTATGACTTTAATTTTTTTTTTAAAAAAAAAAGAAAAGAGATACTACCTATAGCCTATATTATATATAGGGGGTTTTTTTACTTTTTTTACTCTATAAATAATATAATTCTTTTTTCATTTTCTTTTACTTTACCATAAACCGTTATCGTTTTATCCAATTCTAATGTTTCATTTGATGAAATAACAATGTTATTTTCTTCACAGAGATATTTATATCCATCGATTGATGGAATTTCTATTTCTTCTATTGGTGTAAGTTTTACTTTTACTTTTTTTCCAATGGAATCATTAACATCCGAAGCATTAATACTTTCATATTCACTTTTATCTGTAATAACATAAAGCATTGATACAGCTGCTATCAATATTATTATAAAGATGATTATAACACCATGTATTGCTGTTAATTTATGTTTCATTTATTTAACCTCATAATTCGTACGTGGAAAGATTGAATCGATGTTACTTTACATACCAGATGCAATAATGACAAGATAACAACATTGAGTATATACTCCTTTTGGTGTTATAAAATTCATATTAACATGAATTAATCAGATTTTTACATACTATTCTTTCACGTAATACTACTAATAGTTAAATTTATATACTATATTATCATAATATTATATGAGGATATAAACCATGAATAATATAATATCTATAATAGTAGTTGGAGCATTAGTCCTATCAGGAATTGGGGCTATCGCTTTAGATGCTGATGATAACATACAAGAACAACAAATAACAACTTTTTCTGTTTCAGATCCTATCTTTTCAAGTTCTGAAAACTATATCACGGTAAATCTAGAACAAGAAACTTCTGTAAGTATGGAGTCAGGTAAACCAATTTTACCAGTTATAACAAAAGTGTTTGACTTCGAACCAGGAACAGAAATCACAGACGTTCAGGTTATCTATGATGTGAAAGAATATACATTGTCAGGTAAGATTCTTCCCGCTCCTGAACCTGTTCCATTAAGAGATGAATACGTATCTCAAGTTTCAAATGAAATAATTACCGATGTAAAAACATACACGAGTTCTAAACCTTATCCTGATACATCATATACTGTTAGTTATGCATTTGGTATGTATCAAGGAGAACGTTCTCAGATGGTAATTGTAAATGTTTTCTCTCAATATATACCAGCAGAAGACACGCTCATAATTCCATATGGTGAGGTAAAAGTAGACATTAAATATGTTGAACCGAAAGGACAATCAACAGTTGGTGACGAATATGACATGCTTATCATAACTCCTGAACAGTTTGTCTCTAATTTTGAACCACTTGTCGAACATAAAGAAGCAATGGGTATAACAACTATTGTTGAGACGTTAGAGGATGTTTATGCAACATATGATGGTCGTAATGATCCTGAAGACATCAAGCTATGTATCAAGAATGCAATCGAAGAATATGGTATTTCATATGTTTTACTTGGTGGTGGACGTATGAAACAAAAAGTAGACTGGTGGTTGCCAGAATTTAGAAATAACAATGATGACGGCTGGGAATCCGGATTTGCAAGTGATCTTTACTATGCAGATGTATACAAAAATGGTGGTACCGAATTTGAAGATTGGGATTCCAATGAAAACGGTATCTTTGGAGAATGGTCATCTAAAGTTGGTCACAAAGATTATATGGATTTCTATCCTGATGTCACTGTTGGTAGAATTCCGTTCCACTATGAATTTGAACTGGATGTCGTCGTTAACAAAATTATAAAGTATGAAACATCAGCTGATGATTCATGGTTCAAACAGGCTATCATGATTGCTGGAGATACATTCCCAAATGGCAATACCTATTATGAGGGAGAAATGGAGACAGGTCATACCGGAGACATGCTTGAAGATGATGGATTTACCGTTGAAAAGCTATGGACTTCTATGGAAACATTAACTGGTGTGCCTGATGTTGTAAAAGCTATTTCTGCAGG
>Ga0307375_10007116_pt1 | contig 10250 bp, 10 predicted proteins | sample TR1MG_FD_202531 | JGI IMG/M metagenome (GOLD analysis project Ga0307375, IMG submission 202531) | Soil microbial communities from Risofladan, Vaasa, Finland - TR-1 | ecosystem: Environmental > Terrestrial > Soil > Coastal area > Acid sulfate soil | place: Finland: Risofladan, Vaasa | collected...
TCCCCAGGCCTTCAGTGAACCTCGTCCCGATTCAAGGGCTGTAGCTGACGAGGATTCCCCTGTAGCCGAGGGCGGCCAGGCGCGCGGTCAGCGCGTCGATCTCCGATTCGAGGACACCCGACAACACCACGCGCTTCCACGGTCCGGCAAGCTCGATGGAGGCGGAGATGCCCGAAAGCCTGAGCCTTTCCAGGGTCGCAGCCGCGTTCGCCTGGCTCGAATAACTCGCAATTTGAATCCTGCATAGACGTTCAGCCGGGATGGGCGAAATCGCCGCGGTTGCTCCGCCGAGCCTCGGCGATGGGGCCTTCGGCGGCTCGCCGAAGGCCGCTGTGTCCTCCGGCCTCAGCAACTCGCAGCGCACCATGGCCGTGCCGGCGGGGAGAAGACCTATGAGCCGAGCGGCGGCCTCGGAGAGGTCGAGAATACGATCGCCGACGAAGGGGCCACGGTCGTTGATTCGAACGACGACGCTCGCGCCGGTATCGAGGTCCGTTACCCTCAGGAAGCTGCCGAAGGGAAGGCTCCGATGGGCGGCCGTGAGGCCTTCCGGGTCGTAGATCTCGCCGCTCGCCGTCCTCTTGCCCGCGAAACCCGCGTTGTACCAACTCGCGCGCCCTTCGAATACCGAGCCGTAGGCAAGCGGCGCCGACGCGCCGGCGGCTTGCGGCTGAGCGCCTCCGCTTGCTCGTGGAGGCGCCGCTTCGCCGGACAGCGGCGCGAGGCCGGCCGAAGAGGGCATCGAGGGCAGGGAATCCGCCCCCGGGTTGAGAGAGGATACATCGGACAGCGGGGCCTCCAGACTCGCCTGCGCCAGGGCGCCAGGGTCCGCGGCGAGAAAGAGGATCGTGGCCGCCACGGCGGCTATCGAGGCCGAGCGTCCCCGGAACCTTCGCATCAGCCCCCCAGGGCCCTGGCCGCCTCGAAGATCGCCTCGTACAGGGCTGCAATGTCCCTTTCCTCAATGCATGAAAAGGCGATTCGGAGGTGCTTATCGCCCAGGGCGATAACGCCGATGCCCTCGTCGAGCAATCTGAGCCTGATTTTCTCGGCCGAGACTCCTTCGCACTCGATGCTCATGAAATAGCCTGAGTTAAAGGGGAGGGGGCGGAGGGAGGGCGGGAGGGAACTCGCGGCGAGGACGTCGCGGGCCCTGCGATAGCGCGCGGCCAGGAGGGAGCGGTAGCGGGCCTTTTGATCTTCGTAGCCGGGCTCGGTAAGGGCCTTGAGGAAGATGTGCTGGGCGGGCGCCGGCGAGTTCGACACCGTCGAGCGGACGACACCCATCACCTTCTTGGTTATCGCCTCGAGCTGGCTGGCGCTGAGGCCCTTGCCCGCCAAGGTTATGAAGCCGGTTCTGAAGCCCCACATGTAGTCTTCCTTCGTCGGGCCGTCGGCCTTGGCTACCACGACGCGGGGATGGAAGTCGGCGAGGCGACCGAAAAGCGATTCGGCGAGAACGTCCTTCTCGTAGGCGAGACCGAAGTAGGCGTCGTCGCAGATGATGAGGACATCCGAACCCTCATCGGCCACTCTGCCGATGGCGGCGAGAATGGCCTCGGCCTCGGCGATGGTCGGCGAATAGCCCGTGGGGTTGTTGGGGAAGTTGAGGACGGCGAGAGCCTTGCCCTTCGCAGCCGCCGAAGCCCGGAGCCGCTCCTCGAAACCGCGGACATTGAAACCGCGTCCATCGAAGAGGGGGAAGGTGAGTCCCTTCGCGGACTTGCGCTCCTCGACGATAAGGCGGTAGTTCGGCCAATGGAGGTCGGGGACGACCAGGCTCTCTCCCGCGTCGAGGAAGAGGTCGGCGATGAAGGAGACGGCGGCTGTGAGTCCGGGCACCACCACGGGCAGGGAACACTCCTTGCCGCGGAAAGAGGGGTTCTTGACCGCGAGGGCGGCCTTCCACCGAGCCCTGAGTTCAGGGACGCCGCCCGTCGGCGCATAGGCTACCGCCTCGTAGGGCGTGAGGCCCGGCATGGCGGCGCGGACGGCGTCGAGGATCATCGGTTCCCCGTCGGCGTAGGCCATTCCGATGGTGGCGTTGAATCGGTGGGCCCTCTCCGTGGCCTCCGCGCTCTGGGCGAGCAATCCCTTCGGCATGTACATACGGCGCCCGAGGGGGGAAAGGAGGCGGCCAACGGCGCTGCCCTCCAATGTCTCGTTGAGTTCTTCGGCAAGTGTCATGTGCTTCCTCGCAAGGTGGCTGTTGCTGCTCCATACTCGCCGTCGCCGCGGCAGACTGTCAAGCGAAGGAGGCTCGGCCAGGCAGGCCTTGGTTCTGGGAGCCGCGGGGCGGTTCTCGGCCGGCTTGCGCTCGGTGCCTTCCCCGTGCGATTTTCCCGAACCGGAGGTGCGCATGATCCATTCATTCGGCGGGAAGAGCCCCGCCCTGCACGGGGATGTCTTTGTCGCCTGGAACGCCGAGGTGGCGGGAGAGGTGCGGGCCGGGGCCGGGGCATCCATATGGTACGGAGCCGTCGTCAGGGGCGACCTCGCCCCGATCAGCATCGGCCCCGGCACCAACGTCCAGGATTGCGCCGTCCTCCACGTTGTCGACAATGGTCCCTGCGAGCTCGGCGAAGGCGTCACCGTCGGCCACGGGGCCATCGTCCACGCCTGCAAGGTCGGCGATTGGAGCCTCGTGGGCATGGGCGCCGTCCTTCTCGACGGCTGCGAGATCGGGGCCGAGTCCATCGTGGGAGCCGGGGCCCTCGTCACGCAGGGCAAGAAGTTCCCTCCGCGCTCGATGATACTCGGAAGCCCCGCCAAGGCGGTCCGCAGCCTCACCGACGAGGAGGTGAGCGATCTGCATATTCACGCGGACAAATACATAAAGCTCGCCGCCGAGACGAGGATCGAGGTCGCCGGCACTCCCGTGCGCTGAGACCGCGCCGTCGCCGCGACCGGGCCGGGCCGGGTCTGCCGGACTGCCCGCTAAGCTCATGCTCAACTGGACCATCCTTGCCTCCGATACTCCAAGCAAGGAGCAGCGCATGAAACAGTTCGCCATCAGGAGCACCGGAACGGAACCTTCGGTCCTCGAACTCATCTCCGAAACCGAGGGCGGCTTCTATGTGCGCATCGTCCACCGTCACGAGGAGTGGGAGGATGTCCGGGAGGAATTCCTCGCGAAGGATCTCTTCGACACCTGTCTCCGGACGGGCTACATCATGGAGATGTCGGCCTGATAATGAGGGGACAGGATCCAGGGAAAAAAGTACTATGATATAGGGCCGCCCCCGCAGGATTGCGGGGGCCTCGCCCTCTCCTGCGACAGGGGCTCGCCGTTCGGGCCGTAGACATCGCATCACGGCCGAGAGGACAAGTCCGCGGTAAGGTCGCGAGCCAAAAGGGCCGATGATATGATGACGCGAGGTGGGCAATGAATCTAGCGACGGTAATCGGTCTCATAATGGGCCTTGGAGCCATCATGGTGGGTTTTCTCCTCGAGGGAGGAAACCCGGCCAAGCTCCTCCTCCCCTCCCCCTTCATCATAATTTTCGGCGGTATCGTAGGCGCCCTCTTCACCTCCTTCGACATGAGCGACATCCTCGGCATGGGCAAGCTCATGCAAAAGGCGATCAAGATGCCGCCCGTAAAGGGCAAGGAATTGGCCCTCAAGTTCGTGGCCTTCGCCGAAAAGTCCCGCCGCGACGGCCTCCTCTCCCTCGAGGAGGATATGCAGAGCCTTTCGGACCAGGACGACCCCCTGCTAAAGAAGGGACTTCGATACGTCATCGACGGCACTGACTCCGAGGCCCTGACCTCCCTCCTCGAAAACGACGTCTCGGTCTGGGAAAAGCACGAAAAACACGGGGTCGAGATATTCGAGGCCGCCGGCGGCTTCGCCCCCACGATGGGCATCATCGGTACCGTACTCGGCCTCATCATCGTTCTGGCCAACCTTTCCGAGCCGGAAAAGCTCGGCGAGCACATCTCTACCGCCTTCATCGCGACCCTCCTCGGCATCGGTATCGCGAACCTCATCTTCCTTCCCATCGCGAACAAGCTTAAACTGGTCCTTTCCAAGGAGAAACTCGCCAAGGAGATGATCATCGTGGGCGTGCTTTCCATCCAGCAGGGCGAAAGTCCCAAACTGGTCGGCGACAAGCTGGCCGCCTTCCTGGAAGAGCATGAGCGCCACGAACTCGAATCCTTCAACGAGAGCTGATATGTCGACCGATTCCGCGCCGGGTCTGGCGCGCTAAGGGAAGCGAAACAGGATGGCACACAAGAAGAAGCCCGAAGAGCCGGAAAAGCCGCAAAACGCCGAGCGCTGGCTTCTCACCTATTCGGACATGATCACCTTGCTCATGGTTCTATTCGTCATTCTGTTCGCGATGTCGAAGGTGGACACCGCGAAATTCCAAGCCCTGGCCGAGTCCCTATCCTTGGTCTTCCAAGGGCTCCCTGGCGTCCAGCTCCTCGAGGGGGCGGGAGGCCATGCGGTCGTCGAGGGCTCGGGCGGCCCGCCGAAACCCCCGCCAGGTACCGGACTTTCGCCGAAGGTGGCGCCGATGAGGCAAATATTCCTCGAGAAGGCGACATCGACCCTCGCGACGGAAATACAGACGGGCAAGATACAGATGAACACCGAGGCGAGGGGGATCGTCCTCTCGTTGTCGGGGGATACCTTCTTCCGCGCGGGGGAGGCGACTATTGCCGAAGGCACCATGCCCACGCTGGTCAAGGTTGCCCAACTTCTCAATTCGGTTCCGGAGAAGGTCGTGGTCGAGGGCTATACCGACGATACGCCGGTCGCCAGGACCAGTCCCTTCAAGTCGAATCTCCTCCTCTCGGCGGTGAGGGCCGTCAATGTCGTCGAGGCCCTCGATCTCATCGGTGTCGACAAACAGCGCATGTCCGCCTCGGGCTTCGGCGACACGAACCCCGAACGTCCCAACGACACGCCGGAAGGCCGCGCCTACAACCGTCGAGTGGACATTCTTATCCTCTTTCCTACCGAGTAGCCCGTTCCGCCCCTGAAAGACAGGCGGAACCGAGGCCCATGGTAGCGGAATGCCCCCTCCAGCGCGGCCCTTCAGGGCTCAGCCTCCCCCTCCCCCGAGGAAGCCCAGGATCGCGTCGAGAGTCATGGCCCTTTGCCGGTCGCCCCCTATCGTCGAGGGCCTGTCGCCTTTCTCCTCTCCATATTCACCGAAATGGGCGTGATTGCCGCCTTGGATGACGACCCTGCGCGCGTCGGGAGGAAGAAGACTGAGGGAAGCCCTCATCTTGGCCTCTGTCTCGAGCCCATCCTCGGTCGCCGAAATCTGGAGGACGGGGAGGCCCGAAGAGCTCAGGTTGGCCGATCTATCGGGAGCCGCAGCCATGAGGATGAGGGAGGAAACGGCGGCCGGATGATCATGGGCGAAGGCGGCCGCCATCGAACCGCCCTGAGCATGTCCCCCTATCGCCCAAGGACCTATCTCTGGATGGGCCTTTTCGATCGCCATTGCCCGCGAGGCCGCAAATTGCGGGAAATTGAAGGGGAAACGCGCGATGAAGACCGGGTGGCCCTTGGCGGCGAGTCCCGCCCCCAGCCAGGAATAGGCTTCTGGGGGGATTCGCGCCCCCGGGTAGAAGATCAAGCCCACGCCCGATGCCGAGACCGGCATAAAGAACACTCCGAGCATCTCGCGATGAACGGCGACGGAGGGGCCGGTATCCTGCAGACTCGGGTCCGACTCGTCGGGGGCCGGCCTGAAATAGAAGGCGGCTCCCAAAGAGAGGGCCGAAAGGACCGCGATCAGGATCAGGGCTGGCGCCCGCGATGGCGGCGATGGATCGTTCATATCGCGAGGATAAATCCGAGCCGGCACCTTGTCAAAAGCGGTCGCTACGGGAAAGAGTGGCATAAGGCCGTTTAGGCGGAAGGACGGAGTATGGCAGGGAAAGAGAGTCTCGAAAAAAGGATTAAAAAAGGCGCGAAATTTCTGACGGCGCTTTATGGTCCGGAGGGGCTTGAGGACGCCAGGGAAAGGTATAGCGCCCTCGCCGCCCCCCTGCTCGACACCGACGAGGCCAGCCCCCTGCGCTTTTATTCGGCCCCCGGCAGGACTGAGATAGCCGGAAACCATACGGACCACAACAGGGGTCGCGTCATTTGCGCGGCCCTCCGCCTCGATGTCCTGGCCTGCGTCAGACCCCGCAGCGATCGTGTCATCACCCTGGTCTCGGTGGGTTTCGACGGTGAGATCTCGGTCCAGCTCGACCAGCCCGAGGCCAGAACAGAGGAAAGGGGCACGACCGCCGCCCTTCTGCGCGGTGTCGCCGCCGTCCTTGGAGAAGGGGGAATCCTCTTCCCCGGTTTCGATATGAGAATAGACTCGCGCGTCGCCGTGGGCTCCGGTCTGTCGAGCTCGGCGGCCCTGGAAGTCCTCTTCGCCACGATAATGCTCGATCTCGCCGGGTCGGAACTTCGCCCCATCGATATCGCCAAGGTGGCCCGGCGCGCCGAGAACGAGTGGTTCGGAAAACCCTGCGGCCTGATGGACCAGGCGGCCAGCGCCTCGGGTGGCCTCGTGGCAATCGATTTCGGCGACCTCGACGAGCCGAAACTCGAAAGGATCGATTTCGATCCTGCCGCGAGCGGCTACCGTCTCTTCGCGGTCGCTCCAGGGGGTGACCACAGCGACCTGACGCCGGACTACGCGGCCATACCCTTCGAAATGAAGGCCGTCGCCTCCTATCTCGGGGCCGAGGAACTCCGTTCCATCGATGCCGTCCGTCTCGAGTTCCGGGGCCCCGATATCAGGGCCGCCCTTGGCGACAGGGCCCTCCTCCGGGCCCTTCATTTCGCCGACGAAAACGAGCGAGTCCGCAGGATGGTGAAGGCGCTCGGAGCCGGGAAGTTCCGCAAATTCCTCGATTTAGTGGCCAAGTCGGGCGATTCCTCCTGGCGCCTCCTCCAGAATGTCTCGACAGGCCGCGAGCCGACGGCCCAAAGCCTCGCCCTCGCCATCGTCCTGTCGCAACGCTGGCTCGGCAAGGACGGGGTCGCGAGGGTCCATGGCGGCGGCTTCGCCGGTACCATGCAAGCATGGGTGCGCGAAAAACGCGCTTCGGCCTACCGGCGCTACATGGAAGGCTGGTTCGGCGAGGGATCGGTGGTCGAGCTCGAGATCCGCGGCCCCGGCGCCTGCAGGGTCTTATAAAGGAGATCGCGATGGGCAAGCTCTCGGACGCGATAGGCGGCATTATCGAATCCTGGTCCAAGGATGGCGGCGTCAACCATGCCGCCGGCCCCAATCTTCCCGCCCGGGAGCCGGTGATCCGCGCCCTCGGCGACATCGAAACCCTCGTTTTCCCCGGCTTCAGGCGGGAGGACGGGATCGACGACCGCAACCTAGGCCTCGTCGCCGGCGAACTTGTGCACAGGGCGGCCAAGCTTCTCATCCCCGAAGTGGCCCGAAGCCTCGACTACAAGGCCAGGCAGGCCGGGGCGACCGATTGCCCCGCCGCCTGCGAAATAGAGGCTCGAGAGCTCGTCGAATCCTTCTTCGGCGACCTCCCCGTCCTCCGCGCCACCCTCATGAAGGATGTCGAGGCAGCCTTCCGGGGCGATCCGGCCGCCAAATCTCACGAAGAGGTCATTCTGGCCTATCCAGGCCTCGAGGCCATACTGGTGCACCGGATCGCCCATTATTTCTGGGTCGGCGGCCTTCCCCTCATACCCCGCATGATGAGCGAGAGCGTCCACGGCAAGACGGGCATCGACATCCACCCGGGCGCCAGCATCGGCTACGGTTTTTTCATCGACCATGGCACTGGCGTCGTCATCGGGGAAACCGCCGTAATCGGCAACGACGTGAAGATCTACCAGAGCGTCACCCTTGGCGCCCTCTCGGTCAGGAAGGAACTCGGCGATACGAAGCGACATCCCACGATAGAAAACGGTGTGACCATCTATTCCGGAGCGACCATACTCGGGGGCGATACCGTCATCGGCGCCCAGTCGGTAATCGGAGGCAACGTCTGGCTCACCCATTCGGTGCCTCCCCGCTCGAAGGTCTATCTGCCCGAGGCCGAGGACATCATGATAGAGCCGCGGGAGGCATCCTAACCGAATCCACCCTGGAGCTAGCGAGAGCCGCCGTCGAAGGCTCGAAGGCTCGAAGGCTCGAAAGCCGACTGCGGATTCGCCGCGGATCGGGGCCGCGCCGGGGCCGCGGGCGCCGGCCTTGCGCGACTGCTTAAATCAGTTCATAGTTACCATAGAGCTTTTTTTTCGATTGGTCGGCGAGGACGACCGAGGAGGTTCACGTGAAGTCACAGGATAAGCAGAAGGGCGAGGACAAGAAAAAAGCCCAGAAAAGCCTCAAGGAAAAGAGGGCCGAGAAGAAGGCCAAGAAGGATTCCAAGACTTCCTCCGCCGAATAGCCTAACCGCGGGAGCGAAAGCGGCATTCGCCCGGACCGGAGGTCCGGGCCTTTCTTTTAGAAGAGGGTTATCTCTCCCGTCTCGCCGCCTTCCTCGACCTTAAAGTTGGCGATATCCCCAACGGCTCGCTTGTGCGTGAAGATGGTGAAGCGCTGGATCATCTCCTGCAAGCGGTCGGAGTGGATCTCCCTGTCAATCTCGCCTCCGAGAGCGGCGATGGCCCTTGTCTCGAGGTCGGACAGCTCGTCCTTGGCTTGGGCGAGTCTTCCCGAAAGACCCCGGAGACCGGCCAGGGCGGTCCGCGCATCGCGGATATAGGTCAGAAATTCGGGCGTGAACAAGGCGAAATCGACGATGGCCTTGCCTGTCATCGCCCGTCGTTCCTCGAGCGAGGCAAGATCCTCCCGCACCTTCGAGAGAACGAGCGAAATGCCCTTCGCGTCCCGGGCAATCCTTCTCATGTTCGAAGCGCCTTCGCCACCGACTTCCAGACCCTGGTCCTCGGATTCCAAGCCGATCGAAGCGGAGGATTCGGCGTACTCGGTCATCGCCGCCTCGGCCACCTTGGCGAAGCCCTTGGTCGTGCCCATCGCACCCGTGACATCGTCCTCGATCTTGCCCGTAAGCTCCACCATCGCGACAACGGTCGTCGTGACGCTCGAGAGCGAGCGATTCTTCGCTATTTCGATACGCGAGGCGACGACGATGTTCTTGAACCTCGAAAGGAGGGTGGCGAGACTCTTGAAGGAATCATCGAGGCTGCGCACCTGATCGGCGAGCTTTCTGGCGGTCAGGGTTACCGCCCTCTTCATCTCATCGTAGCGATTCGTCTCCGAGACCCCATCCCCGGTTTCGCCCGCGGATGCCGAATTCGCGGCCGAATCCAGGCGTCGCCTCTCGATACCGGCCACCCGCGACTCGACATCGTTAATGTTCCGCTCGAAGGCGACGGCGCTCGCGTCGATCTTGCCGACGATGTCCTCGATGAGCTGGGCGGAGAGCCTGGCGATGGAGGCAACATAGGCGATTTCCTCCTCCTCGCTCGCGGCCTCGCTCTTGCGTCGCCTGGCGGCCTCCTCGGCCTCGGACAGGGAGATAACGACATGGCCCAGGGATTGCCGCACGATATCCTGGTGCTGGACCTCCTGCATGATGGCCTGTACCGGTCCCTTGATGTCCCCCGCCTCGCCAATGAGTTCGGAAAAAAGTCCACGAACCTCGTCGAGTTCCCTGCGATGGCGCTCGAAGGCCCCGAGGACGCTCGCCTCGAGCCTGTCGAAGAAATCGCGCTGGAAACGATCGAGGCGGCTGACCGCGTCGCGGAGTGTGGAAAAGACCTCGAGGAGGTTTTGCCCTCTTACCGTTATCGCCTCGGTGAGGGCGATCGTCTGGGTGGAAAGGCGCTTGAGCTCGTCGGTGATCACCGAAAAAGCCCTGCCCGCAAAGCCCGACTTGAGGGCGACGGTCATCGCGTTGAGCGAGACGATCTCCATGTCCTCGGAATCCATGCGGACGCCCTTGATAAGGCCGTCGAGGCTCGCGAGGGTTTCCATGCTCTCGTTGATCCGCCTGAGGAAGTCCTCATCGCGCTCGTGAAGCCCCTTGAACCACGAGCTCGCCTCGGTGACGAAGGCGGTCATCTCCTCGACGGTGCGGCCCCTGCCCCCGCCCGACAAGCGGTCGAAGGAGGAGAGAGAATCCGTCGCGAGCCTGGCGCTTCGCCCCGTCTCGGCGATGATGGCGGGAAAGAGGCGGCCCATCGTGAGATAGACATCCTCGCTTTCCTTGCCGATCGAATTGACGACGGAGATCAGGCCGATAGCGCGTTCTTCCAGATCGTTGAGCATCGTTGCCACTATAAAGCA
>Ga0307375_10007117_pt1 | contig 10249 bp, 10 predicted proteins | sample TR1MG_FD_202531 | JGI IMG/M metagenome (GOLD analysis project Ga0307375, IMG submission 202531) | Soil microbial communities from Risofladan, Vaasa, Finland - TR-1 | ecosystem: Environmental > Terrestrial > Soil > Coastal area > Acid sulfate soil | place: Finland: Risofladan, Vaasa | collected...
GACAACCGCCATGACAGCACTTTACGCGAATACCAGTCGATCACGGCTACCAAATACACAAACCCACGCGGCAGGCGGATGTACGTAATATCCGTACTCCATACCTGATTGGGGCGGATCACATTCATGCCTCTGAGCAGGTACGGATAAATCTTGTGCTGCGGGTGCGGACGGCTGGTATTCGGCCCCGGCGCCATGCCGGCAAGGCCCAGTATGCCCATCAGTCGCTGCACCCGCTTGCGGTTGATCTTGTGCCCCATACCACGCAGGTAAATCTTGATCTTGCGGCTGCCGTAAAACGGATGCCGCGTGTATTCAGCGTCAATCAATCCAAGCAACATCAATTCCTGCTCGTTTGGTTTTGCAGCCATTGGCGGCGCATAGACCGTGGAGCGGTTGATTCCTGCCAGTTCGCATTGCCGGGTCAGCGCCAGTAGCTCGGTGGTGCTGATCCATTGCTTACGATCTTCTACTGGCTGATCCCCAACTTTTTTTTGAGCCAGTCCAGCTCCATCTTCAGCCTGCCGATCTCAGAATACAGGCGCTCCGGACTGGCAGACGGGTCGGCAGGTTTCGGGCCACGCTTGGCATCAAACAGGCTGGATGCCTGCTCTTGCAGCTCTTTCTTCCACATACCCACTTGCGTCGGATGCACGCCAAACTCCTGGCCAATCTCGTTCACCGTCTTGATGCCGCGGATCGCTTCAAGGGCTACCTTGGCCTTGAACTCACCACTGAAATTCTTGCGCTTCGTTTCACTCATCACCTGCTCCTCAATTGCAGCAGGTTACCACCTTAATTTACTGTCTGAAAATCGGGGTCCACTATAGGTCGGGCAAGGCATGGCACTGCGAACAGATGGCTTGAAAGGATTTACCGGCGGGGGTATTCAAATCGGTGTACTTCGATTTGTCCATGGGCTTCTGAGCGTGTTGTTGCAAATAGGTCACAAGAGTCTTGAGTTCACTGTCGGATGGTGCACTGATGCCATGCATCATGCCGCTCATCATCCGCATGCGGCGGTTCATGCGGTCAACCACTGATGGCCACTCTTCTGCCGTGTGCAGGCCGGGACCAGGCAACGCATGGCACTGGGTGCAATACTGCGCAAGCAGGTGCGCCCCTGTTGACTGCGGGTCAGGAAGCTTCTCAGGACTGATGCCAGGCGGCAATTGCTCGCCCATCATGTTTTTCATCATCTCTTTCATGCCCGTGCGATCCATCATCATGGGGCCGCCAGCCATCATGCCCCCCATGGCTGGGCGCATTCCGGACAAGGCGGACAAACCAATGACGCCGATAATCAACAGGGATATTCCGATTACAAAATTACGATTATTTTTCATGGTCACTGCCCTCAATGTCCTGTTTAATTGTTTCGAAAGTTTGCTTGTCGATCTCCCCTTTCGCATAGCGCATTTTCACGATGTTGAGGGGCGATTCTGCAGGAACGGTACTTACCGGTCCTTCTCTTGCCGCCAACCAGCGGATGATCAGCACCACGCCTGTGATGATCAATATCCAGAACAAAATCGGAAACAGCCACATTCCGCCCATCAGCCAACCTCCAGCTCCATTGCCTATCATGTCTTTTCCTCCTGTTAACCGTTAAATCCTATTGGTGTAAAATTTCAGTAACGGCATTCTCTTGCCTTGCTGGTTCATTTTTTGTTTCAATTCCTGATCACCCACGACTTGGCTGGTGTTGTTTGCCAGCGTTGTCATGTGGTGGCCGCCTCATCATTGTTTTTTCAAATGCTGAGACGACCACTCCAACCTTCTTTTCAACGCGCCGTTACGCTGCGTTTTTGCATATGCCGCCATTCCCACAGCAGATAAACCGCCGGGATCACCAGCATGGTCAGCACCAAGGAGCTGACCATGCCGCCGACCATCGGCGCGGCGATACGCCGCATCACTTCCGAGCCGGTACCGTTGCCAAACATCACCGGCAACAGGCCAGCGATGATCGCGGCAGCGGTCATCGAAATGGGCCGAAGGCGCAGTAGCGCACCGTCGCGTACCGCGTCGCGTACCCCTTCGTAACTTGGAGGCTTGCCTTCTGATCTGCATTTTTCAAGATACAGGCCTACCGACAGATTGAGGTAGACCACCAGCACCACGCCTATTTCCACGGTAACGCCGGCCAGCGCAATAAATCCGACTGCCACTGCCACCGAAACGTTATAGCCCAGCAGGTAAAGCAGCCAGACTCCGCCTGCCAGCGCCATTGGCAGGGTGCCCAGGATGATCAAGGTCTGCGGGATGCTGCGAAACGTCATGTACAGCAGCAGCGCAATCAGCACCAGCGTGACCGGCACAATCAACGCCAGACTCTTCCTGGCCTTTTCCATGTACTCGTATTGCCCTGACCACGTCAGTGAGTAACCGGGCGGCAACTTGATTTTGGCTGCCACCAGTTTCTGCGCATCGGCTACGTATGAACCGACATCACGATTCGCAATATCCACGTAGGTCCAACCGGTAAGCTGGGCCGCTTCGCTCTTGATCATGGGCGGCCCGTCCTCTATGTGAACATTCGCCACGTCACCCAGCGTAACGTGGCCACCGCGGGCGGTGACAATAGGAAGCTGGCGCAGCGCCGCCACGGAATTGCGCCAGTCGCTCGGATACCTCAGATTGACCGGATAGCGCTCCAGTCCTTCCACTGTCTCGGTGACGTTCATGCCGCCGATAGCCGTGCGCACCACATCCTGCACATCGCTGATGTTCAGGCCAAGTCGAGCAGCCCGTTCGCGATCGATATCGACTTTGATGTAGCGACCGCCAACCACCCGCTCGGCATACACCGAAGAAGTACCCCGCACCTGCGGAAGGAGCTTCTCCAGTTGCTCTCCGATGCCCTGAATCACCTGCAGATCCGGACCACCGACCTTGATACCCACCGGAGTCTTGATGCCAGTGGAAAGCATGTCGATGCGGGTCTTGATCGGCATTACCCAGGCATTGGTCAAGCCGGGCAGTTGCACGCGCTGCTCCAGTTCGCGGCGTATATCTGCCTTGGTCACACCTGGCCGCCATTGCGACTCCGGTTTGAACTGGATGATCGTTTCATCCATCGGTAACGGTGCCGGGTCGGTGGCAGTTTGCGCGCGGCCCATCTTGCCGAACGCCGATTTCACTTCTGGCACGCTCATGATCAGCTTGTCCGTCTGCTGTAGCAGCTGACGTGCCTTGTCCGCCGAAATGCCGGGTCGGGCCGAAGGCATGTACATCAGGTCGCCCTCATCCAGTGGCGGCATGAATTCCGAGCCAAGCTGGCTGGCCGGCCAGATGCTGACCGCCAGAAGCAATGTACTGCCCGCCACAGCCAACCAGGGATGCCGGACGACACCATTTACGACCGGCCGGTATAGCGCCGTCAGCAGACGGTTAACCGGGTTTGCATGCTCCGGGGTGATCCGTCCGCGGATAAAGTAGCCCATCAGCACCGGCACCAGGGTGATCGACAGGATCGCTGCAGCTGCCATCGAATAAGTCTTGGTATAGGCCAGCGGCGTGAACATGCGGCCAGCCTGTCCGGTCAGGGTAAACACCGGCAAGAACGAAACGGCGATGATGACCAGCGAGAAGAACAGAGGCGGGCCAACTTCGACCGTGGCATCTGCTACCACCCGCCATCGATTGGCCGCCGTGACGACCCCCCGTTCCATGTGCTTGTGCAGGTTTTCGATCATGACGATGGCGCCGTCGATCATCGCGCCGATCGCGATTGCAATGCCGCCCAGCGACATGATGTTGGCATTCAAGCCCTGTATCCGCATCACGATAAAAGCGATCAGGATGCCGACCGGCAAACTGACAATGGCGACGAGCGACGAGCGCAGATGAAACAGAAACACAATACAAACCAATGCCACCACGAGAAACTCTTCAAACAGTTTCTGCCGCAGGTTGCTGATTGCCTTTTCGATCAATTCGGATCGGTCATAGGTGGTGATGATCTGCACGCCCGGAGGCAGGCTGCCTTTCAGTGAAGCGAGCTTGGCCTTGACTCCATCGATGACCGTTTGCGCGTTCTCGCCGTAGCGCATGACGATGATGCCGCCGACCACCTCTCCCTGACCATTGAGTTCGGTAATGCCGCGGCGAATCTGCGGACCCATTCGTACTTCGGCCACATCTTTCAGTTGCACCGGTGTGCCCTTTTTGTCGGTCGTCAGCGGTACCTGCAACAAATCCTTGATGCTTTTCAGATAACCGCTGGCGCGCACCATGTACTCAGCTTCGGCCAATTCGACCACGGCGCCGCCAGTCTCGTGATTGGCGTTCTGGATCGCTGACTTCACGTGTGCCAGCGTGATGCCGTAGGCGCGCAACTTGTCCGGGTCGACCACGACCTGGTACTGGCGCACCATTCCGCCGGCGGTCGCCACCTCGGCCACACCCGGGACGGTCTGCAACTGGTATTTCAGAAACCAGTTCTGCAAGCTGGTAAGTTGCGCCAGGTCGTTCTGGCCGGTCTTGTCCACCAATGCGTATTCATAGATCCAGCCCACGCCGGTCGCGTCTGGTCCCAGGCTGGGGTGGACGTCGGCTGGCAGGCTGCTGGCAACCTGGTCCAGGTATTCCAGAACCCGCGAGCGTGCCCAGTAGAGATCTGTACCATCCTTGAAGATGATATAGACGAACGAATCGCCGAAGAACGAATAACCGCGCACCACAGTCGCCCCCGGCACGGCCAGCATCGCGGTCTCCAGCGGATAAGTGACCTGATCCTGCACCACCTGTGGCGCCTGACCTGGATAGGGCGTCTTGATAATGACCTGCACATCGGACAGGTCGGGGATGGCATCCACCGGCGTGCTTTGTATCGTATACAGGCCGCCGATAATTACGAAGGCCAGCGCCAACAGTACAAAGCCGCGGTTGTTAAGCGACCAGCGAATAATGGCGGCGATCATGCTTGATGCTCCTGAAGGCCGCCGGATGGCTTGGAGCTGTCTTTCTGCACAGTGGGAAACGCATCCACTTTTTTATCGGATGACTTTTGCATGGACATGTTTTTGCCAGGAATATCGTTGCCAGACAGATTGGCGCCCTGGTCGGTTTCGGGCGCGCTGCTGCAACCGGGTTTACTGGAACCAAGGCGCAGCGCGGCGGCATCGACATTGGCTTCGGAGTCGATCATGAACTGTGCGGAAATCACCACCTGCTGACCGGCCCGCAAGCCCTTGAGGACTTCGACTTGATCACCTGAAGTCATCCCGGTCTCGACCGGACAGATGTCGAAGGCGCCCTTGCCGAGCGAGACGACGACGCGTTTGCTTTGCCCGGTTTGGATCAATGCCAGATTGGGAATGTAGACCACATTGTGTTGCGGCACCCCCTGCAGAGTGACGTGTGCGTACATGTTTGGTTGCAGACGCCGGTCTGTATTGGCAAAGCGCAGCCGCACCTTGGCCGTGCGCGTCATTTGATTGATATCGGGATAGATATAATCAACTACTCCGTGCCATCGCTTGCCAGAAAAAGCATCGAACACGGCGACGGCTTTCTGTCCGGTGCGCAATAACGCGGCTTCACTTTGGTCGACTTCCACCATCACCCAAACCGTACTGAGATCGGCCAGCTTCATCACCTGGGTGGCTGGGGTTACGTAGGCGCCTTCGCTTACATTCAAGCTCATCACAACGCCAGCAGTGTCGGCGCGGTGTGCCACCCGGTCGCTGACCTTGCCGACGCGCGCCAATTTTTCAATTTGCGTGGCGTTGAAACCCAGCGCGTGCATACGCTCGCGAGATGCGCTGATCAGCGTCCGGCTACCACTGGCCAGAGCCGTCAAGTATTCACGTTCCGCCGTGGCCAGCTTGGGTGAGAACAATTCATACAGCAGCTGACCGGCCTTCACAGCATCGCCAGCGCTCTTGACCGCCAGCTTCTCCACCCAGCCGTCGGCACGCGTATTGATACTGGTGATGGTGTCCTCGTCGTAGCCGACGTAGCCCACTGCTTCGAGTTGATTGGACAGCGACCCTTGCTGGACCTCGGCCGTGCGCACACCGAGATTGTTGACCACCGCCGGATCTATCTTCACGTCGCTGGCCTCGCCTGCCGCACTGTTATCGGCATATACAGGTACCAGATCCATACCCATCGGCGACTTGCCGGGCTTGTCTCTGCGGTAATTCGGGTCCATCGGCGCTTTCCAGTAAAGTACCTTGCGATTTTCCGTAGTTGTGTCGGAAGTGGGATTTTTTTCTGCGGGTTTCATCGTGTTGCCGCGCTTGCCGATAAAATATCCGGCGACAATCGCAAGCATCACAACCAAGATGGCGATAACAATCAATTTGGATTTGTTCATGGTGTTGTGTCCTTGATCTGATTGGCAGCCGACGCATGCGTCAGCGCACCACCGGCCCGGTAGTCGAGTGCGGCGGATTGAATGAAGAAGTCGGCGCGCGAACGCGCCAGTTCCAGCTTGGCCGCCAGGTCCTGTTGCTCGGCGGTAATCAACTTGAGGAAATCCCCGTTGCCATTGCTGTAATCGGCCTCGGCCGCATCCATATTGAGCTTGGCCAACGGCAACAAATGCTGCGTATAGAGACGGATAGTTTCAGCGGCCTGGGCTGCCGTTGCGTAGGATTGATCGAGATCACTGAGCAGTTGAGTACGGGCATCAACCAGGTCTGATTCAGCCTTGCGCATGCGCGCGTGCGCCTCGTTCACCTCGGCGCGGTGATTTCCGCCAAACGGGATATTGAAGCCAACCCCCACGGTGAGGCGTTTGTCAGGCGCATCCATCAGGCTGTTGTAACCGGCGATGAGACTGAAGTTCGGGTAGCCGTCCTTATGCGCCAGATCGACCCGGTCCTGGCTGGCGGTAATCTGCGCGTTGAGACTTTGCAGCATCGGATAACGGGCCAGGGCAGCATCGCGCAATACGGCAAATTCCGGCAGGGGAATTTCAGCAGGAAGATCGGCCGGCGCGGGTACCGCAGTGCGCGGATCCAGATTTTGCAGGGCATTTATCTTCGCCTGCACCGTATGCCGCAATCGTTCGAGTACAAGGGCCTGGTTGCGCAGGCGAATCAGCGCCACTTCCGCCTGAAGCACATCCTGCTGCGGTGATTGTCCGGATGCGTATGCGGCCCCCGCGACTTCACGCAGGCGCATCATCAATGTCAGATTTTCGGCGTTGATTGCGAGTGCGCGATGCACGTAGTACCACTCGGCGTAGTCAGCTCGTGCGCGCGCGGCAAGCCGTAGACGCAAATCGGCCACTTGCTGCGCAGCCGATTCGGACTCGGCGGCAGCTGCCTTGCTGCGCAGATCGAGTGTGCCCGGCCAGGGAAACGCCTGGCTGATCTGCAGGTTCTGGTTTAGCCCTTGGCCAGGACCGCCTGCCGTATTTGGCGCCACCGCATAACTCACCTGCGGATCACCCAGCGCATCGGCAGATTCAATCCGTGCATTAGCCGTATCGGCAGCAGCACGCATCGATTTGATGCTTTGATTGCGCAGCAGAACGCTCTCTACCAGTTGATCGACACAGAGCGTGGCAGCTGGCAGCGTCCCCATGTCTGCGGTCGGCGGCATCACCGACGCGCTTCCGGCCCCGTCCGAATTGTTGCCCGCTACTGCTATGTGCTGGTGATTGCTGGTCACGACAATGCGTGTCAGATGGGAGTCAGCTGCCGCCTGTGCCAGCGTGACTCCGGGCAGCATAAACGCCAAGCCCAGGAGAAAAAATAGCGCACGCTGCGCAGTAATTTCAATAATCTTAAAATTCATAGGAACTCCATTTGCGGAAGTAAGAACGGCGGGTGCAGCGAAATTCATTACACCCACCGTACATTTATTTGCCGGTTGGCTGCAGACGGGTGACCACATAATCAGCACCCGACTGAACGAACTCGAAGTGGACGACATCGCCAACCTTGATTCCCCTGGCAAGCGACGCGTCCTGCAATCTGTAACTCATCGTCATGGCTGGCCAGTTGAGGGATGCAATCGGATCATGTGCCAAAGTCACCATCCCTTTGGCGGCATCAATCATCTTGACCGTACCAATGCCCCGATGGGTGATGGGTTTCGCCTCTTTATTCATACCCTCCATATTCATGCCCTTCACGTCCATTCCGGCATCCGCTATCAGCATCGGATTGCGTGGACTCGCGTCCGCACGCTGTACATGAAACATCGAAACGATGCCCAGCAGAGCAGCAGCGACCATCGCAGAAACAACAAATGTATTATTTTTCATGGTAAAAATTCCTTCAGATTAGAACTGCGTTAATTAATTTGGCTTGACGACGCGACTCACCTATCCAGGCACTCGTGCATGCCAGCGCAAATGCTTAACCGATTACGGCTTGGTTTCCAGCACGACTACAGGTATATGCCGCAGGTAGCGCAAGCCGCAAAAATAATCAATGTCATGATCTTTTTCAGAACAAAACTCGAAATCAAGCGCGCACTGCCGCATCGCTGCAAGCGCGAAAAGATAGGGTGAAACGGGAGAACGGCTAATTCAGCAGCCGAAGGAAACGCAGATAAAGAGGAGGGGCAGTATTAACGGGGGACAGCGGGGTTGTTTCAAAATTGACAGCATCCGCCACCATGAACAATGGCAGAGTATTAAGAAGTGCTACTGTTGCGAAAAACGGCAGGTCAAAGGTAAGTTTTAGTGTATCTGAACTATGCCCGCAGTGCTGCATACATGGCTGCTTGGCTGCTGAACTTAGATCTGTACAGGGATTGCCGGCAGCCTGCATTTGCATAGTCTGTCCAGCCTGTTGCATTGGAGGCAAGTAGCCCGAGACCAGACAGCCGCCCATAGCAACACAAACCTGGATGAACAGTAGTACAAACAAAACGAACCCCGCCACCTTTTGTTTAGATGACGGGGTTAAGCGATAGAATACTGAGAAGTTACTCATATGATGCACTATAGCATTTATTCATCCAACACAATTACGTGTTCATATCCGATTTTTTCTGTTCGATTTCTCGCGCTCAATCTCATCGCAAGCGTAGTGTTATTGCTCACAGCCGATCTTCATTTGGACAAACTCCCTTCCATAATTCGGTCAGCCGAAAGCGGCGGTAACTGCCGAGGACAGCGACCATTCGAGATCTTACTCGCCAATTACCCAGCCGGTCTTCTCCTTTGGCTTAGGCAGCCAGATCTGGAAAAAGAAAAAAATAAGCATTCAGCATATATAGCCCAGACAAAACGAGCAGCAGCGCACCAATGAGTTCGAAAGTTTTTTGCGCATGTTGAAGTGGCTTCAGGCTTTCCAACCAACCCACAGCCCACGCACCGAGAATAATCGGTACTGCGCGACCAAACGCGAATGCCAGCAACAGCGTGGCGCCGAACAAGGGCGAGCCGATTCCCGCCGCTACGCCGAGCAGAATAACCAGCGCTGGCGTGCAGAACGGACAAATCGCAACAGAAAACGGGATGCCGAGCAGAAATGCGCCCCAAGTATTCGTGGCACGTTTGGCTCGAATGGTGATTGTGGGTATGGGCAGCTTGATCCACCCCGGCCACATGAGGCCAAGCAGAATCAGCAAGGGGCCGAGCACCAGTCCCCATTCCCGACCCAACAGCTTTTGCACCCACAGGCCGCCGAATCCAGCGGCAAATCCCAAAATAACGTGAGTAATAACCAAACCGGCAACGAACATGGAGCCGAACAACACGGCACGTCTGGTTTCATGGGCCTTCGTCACATAGGCGAGCGACACCGGGATCGCCGCCAACGCAACCGGATTGAAGCTAAAAATGAATCCGGCAGCGAAACCAATACCCAAGGAGGCAAGGTTTGCTTGTTCCAGCGTACTACGCAATGTTTCCAAGTCCATATCAGATTCCTGTTTGCCAAACAAGGAAGGCCGCACCCCACATCAGGGATGTGGTGATGTAAGGGCTTAGCGAAGCCGCTTTGCCGAGAAAGTTTCGAGCAACGGAACCCAGACCGTGGGCACTGCCCAAAAGGGTGGGCAAGGTAAACATGGCGGAAAATACGAATCCAGCCAGCGCAGCAACGGCAGGCTGTCGCACCAATGCGGACAGTACGCCGACGATAAGTACCAGCGGTAGCGTGCACGCCGGCAATGTCAATCCCAGCTTAAGCCCAGGAGACAAATTGTGATGCCGGGGGATAAAGCGATAGAACTCGAGATGTGGCACCGGCAGGTAAACCTTACGAGTGACCAGATAGACAAGACCAATGATTCCAAGCATCAGCATCGTGGCTACTCTGGATATAGTCGTCAG
>Ga0307375_10007118_pt1 | contig 10248 bp, 8 predicted proteins | sample TR1MG_FD_202531 | JGI IMG/M metagenome (GOLD analysis project Ga0307375, IMG submission 202531) | Soil microbial communities from Risofladan, Vaasa, Finland - TR-1 | ecosystem: Environmental > Terrestrial > Soil > Coastal area > Acid sulfate soil | place: Finland: Risofladan, Vaasa | collected...
ACCCCAGCTATGCCGGAGGAGAGCGCTGCCGCCACTTCGGTAAGCAGTACGACCTCCTGCTCGCCAAACGACTCCGACTCCGCCGCATAAATCGAGAGCGCACCGATGACCGCGCCGTCCACCTTGAGCGGCAGGGCAACTATCGCGTTGAGGTGGTGACGCTGGGCGTCTTCGTGCCACGGCAGCGTGTCCGGGTTCGTTATGATGTCATTCATCACTACCGTCGTGCCAAGGCGAATCGCGCTACCTGCCGGGCTGCGGCCGCGAACGGTCTCCGCCCAGGTAACCTTCATCCCGGCTACGAGCTCTCCATCCAGGCCCCACCATGTCACCGGCTCGACGGATTTTTGCTCGTCGGACTTGGCGAACCAGGTTATCGCGCCGCGATACCCGCCTGTCTCGACGATGGCCCGGCACATGGATTCACTCAGCGTCCTTTCGTCCGGGGATTCGACCAGGGTCTGATTCCACGCGGACAGAACTTTCAGCGCGCGGCCGGCCAGCGCTAGGTCTCGGTTCTTCGATTCAAGTGTCTCGGCCATGTCATCGAATGACTGGGCGAGCGCACCCAATTCGTTGCGGACAACACCAATCCCGCTGCGTGCGCTCAAGTCTCCCGACCCCAGCCGGCGCGCAATTCCGGACAGAACGGAAACGGGGCGCAGTATCAGCCGCTCGACGCCAAACCATATTGCCGCCAGGGTAAGCAATAGCAGAACCGCTGTGCCAACCAGGACATTTCGAAAGTGGCTGTCGGCCTCGGCGGTGACGCTATCGGCGGCATAGCCGACCCAGAGCGTTATCGGACCGGTCCGGGTCGGCAAAAAGCGAGCGAGACCATAGACTCGCGGCACACCGTCGAATCCGATGTCTCGCGCAATGCCTTCACCGCCATGCGCGACGACAGCCTTGAAGAATGAAGTCTCGAAGGCGCTTGTGCCGACCCAGTGCTCCGGGTCGGGATAGCGTGCAAGCACTTGGCCCTGGGGGTCAATCAGGCCGACTCGCGCACCTTCCAGATACTTGCTGTTGTCCAAGGAATGATTGAGCCATGAGAGCCCGAGCCCGATGTGGAGGACGCCCCGGACTTCACCATTCCCGTCGCGTACGGCCTTGTAAATGGGAAGCACCCTCTTGCCAGTCACACGGCTATTGCGCGCTTCGCCGATTACCACGCCAGGTGACGCCAATGCCGCTTTGAAACCAGGCCAATCGGCGATGTTCACGGCTTGCTTTAGGGGGGTGGCGATGCAGACGACCTTTCCGTCCGGCAGTGCAAACATTGCGTTGGAAAATTCCGGAAACTGCTTGACCACCTGGGTGAAGTTGCGCTGGCATTCCTCTGCGTCGATGGGACGGTGCAAATCCGAGGATGAAACCAGGTGGGCGAATAACGCGTCGGCAAGCGCGATGTCCTTGGCCGCGGCGACCGCAATCAAGTCGGCCGTATTGGATAGCTCGCTTTCCGCGGCTTCGAGGCGCGCCTGGCGCTCGCGGACTGCCTGATAGCCCATCGCTACGGCGAAGATGGAAAATCCGAATGCGACTATCAGGATGATTCGCGTTCTTAAGCTAAACAATACGCTGTGCATCGGCTCTCCTCGTTTAGAGCATTGCCGCTTATACGGTTGCGGTGCAATCCGCTTGTCAGCGGAGAATCCGAAGTCAGCCTTCCGCAACCAGGCCCGCGCAACCAGCTCCGTATTGCTTCGCATGACGTCACCGAATCGAGGTTCGTAACCTATTCGGCAGTCAGGCATATGTACAGTAATACCCCCTTTGAACCCCAATAACCAATATTTAAGATAATCGTAGGCGCCTGGGTCATGTTGACAATAAGCAAACGTTTGCCGTTTGGCGTCAATCGCTTACCCTGTCAAAGCACGCGGTTTGGTCCGCGCGCGAGTTGTGGTAGATTGGTCCGTACGACTTATTGCCAACCGGGACGCCCATGGAACACGCCAACCCCTACGAAACGGACCTCGACCGCAATCCGGCCAATCATGCGCCGCTGACGCCGCTCGGCTTCATCGAGCGCGCGGCCTATGTCTACCCCGAGCGGACCGCCGTGGTGCACGGGGCGCGCCGCTACAACTGGAGCCAAACCTATGCGCGCAGCCGGCGGCTCGCTTCGGCGCTGGCCGCGCGCGGCATCGGCATCGGCGACACCGTCGCGGTGATGGCGGCCAATACGCCGGAGATGTACGAATGCCATTTCGGCGTGCCCATGCTGGGCGCGGTGCTGAACACGCTCAACACCCGCCTCGACGCCGAGGCGATTGCCTTCATGCTGAATCACGGCGAGGCAAAGGTGCTGATCGCGGACCGGGAGTTCTCCGCGACCATCGCGCAGGCGCTGGCGCGGGTGACGCGGCGCCCGCTGGTGATCGACATCGACGACCCGGAATATTCCGGTCCGGGCGAGCGGCAGGGAGAGATGGACTACGAGGCGCTGCTCGCCGAGGGCGATCCGGATTACGCCTGGCAGCCGCCGACGGACGAGTGGAACGCGATTTCGCTCAATTACACCTCGGGAACCACTGGCAACCCCAAGGGCGTGGTGTATCACCATCGCGGCGCCTATCTGAACGCCGTGTGCAATATCGTCACCTGGGGCATGCCGCAGCACTCGGTCTATCTGTGGACGCTGCCGATGTTCCACTGCAACGGCTGGTGCTTTCCGTGGACGATGGCCGCCAATGCCGGCGTCAACGTCTGTCTGCGCAAAGTCGACCCGGTGCAGATTTTCAGGCTGATCGAGGAGCACGGGGTCACGCATTATTGCGGCGCGCCCATCGTGCACACCGGACTGATCAACGCCGATCCGAAGCTGCGCGAAGGCATCGCCCACAAGGTGTCGGCAATGGTGGCCGGCGCGGCGCCGCCGGCGGCGATGATAGAGGGCATGGAGAAAATCGGCTTCGACCTGGTGCACATCTACGGCCTTACCGAAACCTACGGGCCGGCGACGGTGTGCGCCAAGCACGGCGAGTGGGACGCGCTCGACGTGGGCAAGCGCGCGGAGCGCAATGGCCGCCAGGGCGTGCGCTACCTGATGGAGGAGGGACTGACGGTCATGGACGCCGCGACCATGAAACCGGTGCCTGCGGACGGTGAGACCATGGGCGAAATCATGTTTCGCGGCAATATCACCATGAAGGGCTATCTGAAGAACGCCAAGGCGACGGCCGAGGCCTTCGCCGGCGGCTGGTTCCATTCGGGCGATCTGGCGGTGATGCAGCCCGACGGCTATATCAAGATCAAGGACCGCTCGAAAGACATCATCATCTCCGGCGGCGAGAATATTTCCTCGCTCGAAATCGAGGAGGCGCTCTATCGCCATCCGGCGGTGCTCGCCGCGGCGGCGGTGGCGCGGCCCGATCCGAAATGGGGCGAGACGCCCTGCGTGTTCGTCGAACTGAAGCCAGGCGCGCAGGCGACGGCGGAGGAAATCATCGAGCATTGCCGCGGCCATCTGGCGCGCTTCAAGGTGCCGCGCGCCGTGGTATTCGGCGAATTGCCCAAGACTTCGACCGGCAAGATCCAGAAGTTCGTGCTGCGCCAGAAGGCCAAGTCGGCGCAGGCCATCGAATAGAACAGCAGAGGAGACACGACGATGAATGCAAATACCCAGGCGGTGGCGGCAGAGCCCTTGTTGTTGCGGCGCGACGAGGGCGGCGTGGTGACGCTGACGCTCAACCGGCCGACGCAGTTCAATTCTCTGTCGCAGGCGCTGATGAGCGACCTGCAGGCCGAGCTCGACCGCATCGCCGCCGATGACGGCGTGCGCGTGGTGATTATCGCCGGTGCCGGCAAGGCGTTCTGCGCCGGGCACGACCTGAAGGAAATGCGCTCCGACGCGAGCAAGGAATTCCAGAAGGCGCTGTTTCGCCAGTGCAGCGAGCTCATGCTCAAGCTCGTGCGCATGCCGCAGCCGGTGATCGCGCGCGTGCACGGCATCGCTACGGCGGCAGGCTGCCAGCTGGTTTCGATGTGCGACCTCGCGGTGGCCGCCGACAACGCGCGCTTCGCCGTTTCGGGCGTGAACCTGGGCCTGTTCTGCTCGACGCCCTCGGTCGGCCTCGCGCGCAACCTGGGGCGCAAGCAGGCGCTGGAAATGCTGCTCACCGGCGAATTCATCGACGCGCAGTCGGCGCTCGCGCGCGGCCTGGTGAACCGCGTCGTGCCGCCGGATCAGCTCGACGCCGAGATCAAGAAGTTGACCGACTCGATCCTCGCCAAGACGCCGGTCGCAATCAAGCTCGGCAAGCAGGCGTTCTACCGGCAGCTCGAGCTGGGGCTGGAGGAGGCTTACGACCTGGCGAGCGAGGTCATGGCCTGCAACATGATCACCGAGGACGCGCGCGAAGGCATCGACGCCTTCGTGGCGAAGCGCAAGCCGGAGTGGAAGGGGCGCTGAGCGCGCCAGTCGGAAGCGGGCCGCCATGACGCCTGTCGTCGGCGTCGTCCGGGCGCGCTCGGCCCAGCGTAGGCGCGCTCCTGCACCCTATAAGTAGAGGGATAAATGGGGGGCATTCCGATCAATCCCTTGGACTCCCCACTCCCTTTGTTTGTCGCTCAACGAACCCTGATGAAATGTTGATATCCCGGTATGTAGCTTCAATATGGCTACGTTCAGGCGGCGGCTCTCGGCCACGACCTGCCGCTGGCGGACTTGCCACAAAGCGGCCTGACAGGCACTGTGGGTGTATGCTTCCATCCAATATTTCGACGTGACGCTTTTCACGATGTTTTAATGCTGTATGAAGACGGAAAATGCACAACGGAAAGCCTGATGGAGCAAACCCTTAATTGCGATTCACGATGCCGAGTTAGGGAGCAGGCGTCGGAGTTAGGGCGCAAAACTGTCTCCCCATATCAAAGTTAGCCATCTCTGACCATGACAATTCCGACCTTCCAAGAGATCACATTGCCGCTGCTGAAGACGGCGAACGACGGAAAGGTGCACGTCCTAAGCGACGTGCGCAAAGTGCTCGCCTCGCACTTCGGCTTGTCACAAGCTGAAGAAGAGGAGCTCCTTCCGAGCGGAAGACAAGGCCGGTTCGCGAACCGTGTTGCGTGGGCAAAGGTATACATGCAGCGCGGTGGCTTGCTTTCTTCCCCCGGCCGCGGCCAGTTTCAGATTACCGAGCGCGGACGGGAAGTGCTTGCAACTCCACCCGCCAGGATAGATATCAAGTTTCTTGAGCAGTTTCCGGAATTCCTCGACTTTCGTTCGAAAACATCTCAACCGAAAGCAGGAGTAGTTGAAGCAAGCGATTCCGAAACGCCCGAGGAGGCTCTGGACGCTGCGTACCAAAGCATCCGCGCCGGATTGGCGTCCGAGCTGCTGGGTCGCGTCAGATCCGCGAGCCCACGGTTCTTCGAGCAACTCGTCGTCGAGTTACTTCTCAAGATGGGCTATGGTGGCGCTGGTGGTGTTGAAGAGGCGATCGGTAAGTCTGGAGACGAGGGTATCGATGGCATTATCGCCGAGGACCGTCTGGGCCTTGAGATGGTCTATCTTCAAGCCAAGCGATGGGAAGGGACTGTCGGGCGACCCGAAATTCAGAAGTTTGTCGGAGCGCTTCATGGTAAGCGCGCACGGAAAGGTGTGTTCATCACGACTGGGACGTTCTCTGCTGAGGCAACAGAGTACGTGCGCAATATCGATCCGAGAGTCGCACTCGTCGACGGTACGCAGCTTGCACAACTCATGATCGATTTCAATGTCGGTGTCGCACTAGATCGCGCCTACGAGATCAAGAAGATTGATTCAGACTATTTCGAGGAAGATGGCTAACCTTTTGTTGCTGCGGACGTGCGATCAGCAATGTGTGGGTGCTGATATCGTCTCCGCCCGCCGCAGAACAACACGTTATGCGGCAAGATGACCTGCGCCACTTAATGATTTTCGCGTCGAGATGAAGGTCGTCTACAAGATTACCTACCCAAATGGGAAGATCTACATAGGTATGGATCTGACCGACAGCATCAACTACTTCGGCAGTGCCGATAGCCAACTCGTCGCCAAGGACTTTACGCGGGATCGGCGCCGGGACTTTACGATCCGGCGTGAGATTCTCTGGGAGTCCGCAAGTGCTACGGACGCTGAGGTACGCGCGAAAGAAGCCGAACTCATCATCGCGTGTGGTTCCAATGACCCATCGGGGGGCTACAACAAGTGGCCGAAGTTCACTGGGTGAGTTACATGCCGCATAACCTGGCAGTGGTGCGGACGGGCGGAGGCGGCGTACCATTTTCGAGCGCTTTGCGCGCCCGCCGCACACTTCCACGTGTGTGCCGGGCATGGCACGTTACTTTGCAGGTGCAAGTCCTATGGCCAGTGTTTCGCAGAGCCGAAGGCAAGGGGAAGGGCAAGGGCCTCGTCGCGAGGCGGGGTCTGAAGGAAGCCCAATTCGAAACTGCGGGGCGATGAACAAAAACTGGATATGAGGCGTGATGCATCCGGGACGAGCGGGCACGTGACCGCGAAGCCCTCTATCTGCGGTTGGGGTGTATTTTGTCCCACAGGGATTTCCTTCGGTCATAAATCCGGCGTCTATGCAGCGAAGGTAACGCGTCTTACCCCGGGAGATCTGCCGGGTTGTTGGCGCTAGTGCGTTGACCCACGCCAACTGGGCGAGGCGAGAGCCGAGCCGAACGAACGGCAGAAGTCTGCAGAGGGCGTAGTAGGTGGCGCGAGTCGCTGAAGGCCCGAACGGTTCCCCGCGAGGGGATTGAAAGAGAGGAGAAGTCGCTTGCCAAGGAACAGCGGTAATGCATCCGGCGAGTCCATGGGGCGCAAGCTCTGTGGCTGGGATGAAACCGACGTTGGCGCGGTTGCAAATGACGCTTCGGTTGGCGTGCAGGGGCGGTATGCTTTGCACGTTGACTCAATCTGCCGAACCGCCGTATACGTGATCCGTTCGTACGGTGGTGTGGGAGGGCGGAGCCGTGAGGCTTCTCCCTATCCCAAATCGGCGTCAGTCCAGCACTCGCCAAAAAGCAGGAGTATCATTTACGCATGAAGATCGCTACAGGTACCGTTGTCGACCGCAAGATCGTCGTGGACGATCCGGAACTCAAAGACGGAACGGATGTGTTTATCCTCGCGCGTGACCGTGAGGACAACGTCCGCCTCTCGACCGAAGAGCTGGCTGAGCTTGAAGCAGGCATCGCCGAGGCTGATCGAGGTGAAATCATTCCTGGCGACGAGTTCTTTGCTCGTCTACGTCGCCACGAGTAGCCGTGGCGCTCGAACTTGCCGTCTCGCGGCGCGCCGCGCGCGAGCTCGAGCGGGTTGTAGCGTGGTGGGCCGCTAACAGGCCTGCTGCTCCAGGAGCGGTTCGCCAAGACCTGGAGGCCGCTGTCAATGTCCTGCTCGTCCAGCCAGAGATAGGCGCGCGCGTTGAGGAAGCAAGTTCTCCCGACGTGCGGCGATTCCACCTTGATCGAATCAGGTACTGGGTCTACTACCGAGTACGATCGAATCGCCTCGAATTGCTTTCCGTATGGCACTCAAGTCGTGGCAGCGGCCCAGCACTGTAGCGGATTGCCGCCGAGCTTTAGGTGCAGCGGACGCGCGAACGCGCGCCGTTGACTTTGACCATGACGTTGGGCGTCCGCTTCTCGAAACGCTGACTGACTGGAATGGTCGATAACAGGCATTTTTCAGCAGACACACGATTTGAGGCAAGCTGAAGGGAAGGGGTAGGTAATTCGCTGCGCCGCTGTTACGGGTCCAGCTGCACACCGGCCCAAGCGAACTATTGGCCTCGGATGATCGCCGCTGCACTCCATTCAGGGTTCAAACGATGCCCTTCGCGGCGAGCGCGTCCAGCGCCTGCCGGTCCATGCCCAGCAGAGATTGCAGAACTTCGCGCGTGTGCTGGCCCAGCGCCGGCGGCGGCAGGGTGTATTCCACCGGCGTTTCGGAAAAGCGCATCGGGCTGGCCACTGTGGGGCAGGGGACGCCCGCGGCGGTCGGGATATCGACCTTCAGCCCGCGGTGCTGCACCTGCGGATCCTCGAATACCTGCCGCATGTTGTTGATCGGGCCGCAGGGCACGTTGGCGGCTTCCAGCACTTCTATCCATTCGTGCATGCCGCGCGTGCGCATGATGTCGGCGATCAGCGGGATCAGCGCATCGCGGTTGACGATGCGCCCGGACATCAGGCGGAAGCGCTCGTCCTCGGCCAGTTCGGGGCGGCCGGCGACGGCGCAGAAACTCGCGAACTGGCTGTCGTTGCCCACCGCGAGGATGATGTGTCCGTCCTTGCACGCGAACACCTGGTAGGGCACGACGTTGGGATGCGCGTTGCCGTAGCGCTTGGGGATGTTGCCCGAGACGAGGTAGCCGCTGATCTGGTTGGCGTTGAACGCGACCATGCAGTCGAGCAGCGCCATGTCGATATACTGGCCGCCGCCGCCGCGCTCGCAGTGGGCGATGGCGGCGGTGATCGCCAGGCTCGCGTACATGCCGGTGAGAATGTCGGTGATGGCGATGCCGACTTTCATCGGCCCGCCGCCGGGCGCATCGTCGCGCTCGCCGGTGATGCTCATGAGCCCGCCCATGCCCTGAAACACGAAGTCGTAGCCGGGGCGGGGTGCGTACGGACCCGACTGGCCGAAACCGGTGATGGAGCAGTAGACCAGGCGCGGATTGATTTTGCGCAGATCGTCGTAGCCGAGGCCGTAGCGCGCCAGCGTGCCGACCTTGTAGTTCTCGATCAGGACGTCGCACTTCGCGGCCAGTTCGCGCGCGATCTGCTGGCCCTCGGGCGTGGATATATCCAGCGTGACGGACTTCTTGCCGCGGTTGCACGAGAGGTAATAGGACGAATCGCGCGTGTCCTTGCCTTCGCGGTCCTTGAACCAGGGCGGTCCCCAGCCGCGCGTGTCGTCGCCCGCGCCGGGGCGTTCGACCTTGATCACCTCGGCGCCGAGGTCGGCCAGGTTCTGCGAGGCCCATGGGCCGGCGAGGATGCGGGACAGGTCGAGCACGCGAATGTGCGAAAGCGGGTGGGGCATGGATGTTCCTTGGTGCGGTTGCGTTGAGAATGCGGTTCGGCGCTGCGCCGGCTGCGCAGCCGAGCCGCATCGAAAGTGGCGAAATCGGCTACGCCGTCGCGCATGTGCATTTTACTGTAGGCCGTGCAAAGTCGTGGCGGAAGGAGCGGACGCCGGGCGCGGCTTGTCCGGTACCCGGCATCACAGCCGGCGGCGGTATGATGACGCTGATTGTTGACATCTCGTGCGACTGTCCCTAGGCTCGAACCGACCGATACTGTTCCAGCTTTCAGGAATGCGGATGGCATCGCTGGCCGAACTGTACAGGCGCCTGCGCACGGCCGGCGCCGAACCCGGCGACTCGGACGAGCTGCGCCTGAAAAAGGCCGTGCTGCTGCTCACCTGCGGGCTGATGATCGCGGCCGCCGGAATCTGGCTTGCCTTGTACAAAATGCTGGGGCTGCCGGTGTCCGCCTCGCTGCCTTTTGCGTTCCAGCTGGTTTCACTCTGTACCCTGGTGATCTATCTCTGGACGCTCAACTTCGATGCCTTCCGCGCGCTGCAGCTCGGGCTGATCCTGTTCGTGCCGTTCACGGTGCAGTGGTCGATCGGCAACTTCATCTCGGCGAGCGGCGTGATCCTCTGGGGCCTGCTCGCCCCGGTGGGCGCCGTGCTCCTGTATTCCGCGCGCGAATCGGCGCCGTGGTTTTTTGCCTATGTGTTCTTCGTTCTGCTTTCCGGCTACGTCGATTTCGAGCTCGCGGGCCTGCCTTCGCAGGGACCCAGGGTCCCGCTCTCGACCACCGTGGTTTTTTTCGCGCTCAATTTCACCGCCATGTCGGCGCTGGTGTACTCGCTGCTGCGCTTCGCGTTCAGCGAGCGCGAGAAGTCGCGCCTGCGGCTGGAGACTGCGCACGCCCTGCTCGCCGATGAGCAGCAGAAATCCGAGCGGCTGCTGCTCAACGTTCTGCCCGCACCGATCGCCGAGCGGCTCAAGCACTCGGATGCAACGATCGCCGACGGATTTCCGGAGGCGACGATCATGTTCGCCGACATCGTCAGCTTCACGCGCCTCGCCGCGACGCTGCCGCCGGTGGAAATCTTCGACCTGCTCAATCGCCTGTTCTCCGCGTTCGATGCCCTCGCCGAGCGCCTTGGCGTGGAGCGGATCAAGACTATCGGCGATGCTTACATGGTCGCCGGCGGCCTGAATACGAAGCAGCGGGACTTCTGCG
>Ga0307375_10007119_pt1 | contig 10248 bp, 10 predicted proteins | sample TR1MG_FD_202531 | JGI IMG/M metagenome (GOLD analysis project Ga0307375, IMG submission 202531) | Soil microbial communities from Risofladan, Vaasa, Finland - TR-1 | ecosystem: Environmental > Terrestrial > Soil > Coastal area > Acid sulfate soil | place: Finland: Risofladan, Vaasa | collected...
AGAGACCCAACAGTGGAGTTCCAAATCCCTGAGAGAGGCGATTACATCATCAATTTTAGTGAGATGCGGCAAATTCAGAAGTCGAATGACCACAGGTGGCGCAGAGTCCGACTTCACCATCCGACTGAGAATGTTGCTTCGAAAAACGCCTCCACGACCCTTTCCTCGTCTTCCAACACTAAGCCTACTCAGTCAGCTACCGGTTCCTCAACTCTTGCAGATATTGTAATCGGTACGTGTCCTTCCAAGGCGGTAATCACTCATACACTGAGAGTCACTCATTACCTTCCTTTTCCACAGTCCATTGTGCGCCTTTTGGAACTTGGTGCTGACTGATGTGATGTATATGTGACTCTTCTATTGCTGATCGCAGAGAATGTGTATGAAACGCTGAGCTTTGTGACACCGATGGAGTGGTTTGCGGTCGTTCCTGATCCTGCGGTGAAAGGTGGTGTCATGTTGACTCCCGTATTCACACTCCCATCGAATCATCCTACGCACCCCGGACTTCGCGCCATCAAGTACCCGACGAACGGCACAGAGACGGTCTATGAGTGGAGGGACAAGGGCACACTGCAACAGACGCACCACTTCACTTGCATCTACGGTCGACCTCACCAACCGCCTCCTCAAATGAGTGTTCATTCCCCAACCGCATTCTCTTTGCACATGAATCAGTCTGCATTGGGAGGCAGTGACTACACTCCCTATGGCGCAGGCGACGCAGGATTCGGCGGCGGAATCTCTGGTTATGGCAGCATGGGAGGCCGAAACCAGAACCTACATGGCTCAAATAGCGGAAACCATCAACAACAACAACAACAGCAGGTACAGCAACAGCAATATGGCGCTTTTGTGAATCAGCAACATCGGCTTGGTGCGAATCCTACGCAACAACTTCCGCCGCAGTTTGGTCCCGTGGGAGGCGGAAGCCACCTACAACATCATCAGTACCAGTATCAGCAACATCAACATCAACATCAACAGCAACATCAACAGCAACAGCAACATCAACAGCAGCAACAGCATCCTCTTCAACATGGCGCTCAGGACAACGAAAGCATCAGGCCTCCTCTCTACAATCCAGCGGAAGCGCATGGCTTGCCACGCAGCAGTAGCTATGGACTCGCAGGCGGCTTTGGCTCCTCCTCGGCGAACTTCCCGGGCTCTGCTCAGGGCGGAGGGTTCGGTGCCTCTCCTGGAGAGACCAGCGATCTTTTTGGACTCCCTTCGGGACAAAGAGACGCACCGGGCAGTGCTCAGTTCAACCGCGGCACAGAACCCGCTCCTCTGGCAGAACCTTCCATGAGGCCCCCCTCTTCCCACTACTCGTTGAATGGCGCATTTGATGGTCTCAATCTTGGCGCACCCTACCAACAAGCGCCCCCACAAGACTTGGAATTCGACGCAGAGCCCCATCCGCATGAGGTCGACTGAAACATCAGCACTATTAAGTGCGCCTGTTATTCTCTCTTTCAGAGGCTCCAACAGCCCGGTCCAACTTGTGTACGATAAACGCCTTGCGTGTAACATGATTCAGTGCTGAAGGATGAATGTCCCCAACTTTCAGCGAGGCTGGTCCCACGCCACGAGAGAAGAGTTGCTAGGGTCTCGATCAAGAGCTCGTAAATGGGAGGGCTTTCTCTCCTCTCTCGAGGCTGTGGCTCTCTCCGTGCACGGAGCCGGGACCCCCTGTGGTGAATAAGCCCGTGCAGTTCAGCTGTACACAAATGGTTATGGAAGCTGATACATTAGCTCTGAATATCAGATCAGAGATTCAGTAGGAGTTACACTGGGAGGAGGAGGGGTTCGGTTTACCGATGTAAGGCCATCGTCGATAAGTGCTCCAATGGAGAATGCATGTTGCTGTCCAACTGGCAAATCCGGTTGTCCTTGCCGTTCTTGTTCGTTTGCAGCCATTTGAAGCCCACTGAGATCGATACGCGAAGGAGGAACAGGTGAGAGAATCGTAGGCGGAACATCTCCTCCATCTTGTGCGGCACTGATAGCCGTGAGGGCCGCTGTTACGCGTTGCGCCGATACTTGTGAAGGAGAGGTTGGCTTGGTCTGTGCCTCGTCTTCGTCGTCCTCACCCTCGCACAATGGGCACTCTTGTTGTTGTTGTTGTTGTTGTTGTTGTTGTTGTTGTTGTTGTTGTTGTTGTTGTTGTTGTTGTTGTTGTTGTTGTTGTTGTTGTTGTTGTTGTTGTTGTTGTTGTTGTTGTTGTTGTTGTTGTTGTATTGCGGGCGTAGGTGTGGGTTGAGGTTCAAATACGGCAAGTTCCGTCGGCGGTGACATCGGTGAGGCTATGGGTCCTTCGCGACCCGTGATGGTTCGTTGGTAGAGGCGAAGATATACCATTTGAGCTGGATTGTAGAGCATTCCGGGTCGCACGGTTCGAATGAGAGAAGTAGCAGGTCCAGGTTCCATTCCGAGCGCGACCAGTGTAGCTGCGACGACGAGTCCTGTGCGCCCCTTTCCTCCATTGCAATGGACAGTAATGCATCTACCCACCTTAACGCGTGCCGTGATGAGGTCTACGAGCTCTACCAAGATACCCACGCGAGAGGGAATCCACTTGTCCTTGATGGGTGCGTGTATCACTTCAATGCCTGCTGCGCGCACTTGCGTCATCATATCCGGAATCTTCATAGAGTCAAGCTCTTGTTGCTGTACGAGAGAGACCAACACTTGAGTGCCCACCTGGAGAAGCGTGGCAATGTCCATCTGCAAGTTGCGCCTGTGGTTCTTCTTATTTCGCCCAGGACACATCGTCATTCCAATTCTCGATTTGCCTAAAATGGCGTGAGTCACAAAGTTGATCTCCAGAGGGTGTGATGAGGACGTCTTCATGCCGCTCAAAAAATTCTTGATCTCTGGATCAGTTGCGAGATCGCTTGGTTTCTTACCAACGGGATTCGAAGGTGAAGTGACAGTCATGGCGTTGATATCGGCACGATGTCGCCAAAGAAGGCTACAGATGGCTCCAAAGTTGCCTCGAGCTGCCAAGTGAAGGGGCGTGTATCCCTGATAGTCGCGCACATTGACCAACGCCCCATTGAGCAATAGCAACCTTACTATATCAGCATAACCATTTTCGCTGGCAGCATGGAGAGGGTAGATGTCGGTGTGAGTAGCAGCGTTCACAGAGGCACCCGCCCTGACTAGCAGTGCAGCGACCTTGTAGTTGCCATTCAAGCAGCAATAGATGAGAGGGACGTGGAGAGACGCGTTTCGGATGTTGACGTCGGTACGAGGATCGGTACAGAGGAGGCGTACGATGGCCTCCATGGGAGTATCATTCTCTCCTGTGGCGTCATTAACGCTCGAAGCAGGGACTAACATGGTGGTATTCAGAGCAAAAGACGAGAGTCTTTTGGATCCCGAGGGGCTAACAGTAGTGGGGGCAGTTGATGGAGTACCGGTAGTGGTTTCAGTGGAAGACGAAGATGTTGGTTGCGTTGCGGTCGATGATGATGATGTGAAATTAGAAGGCGTTGTTGATGATGTTGACGATGTTTCAGTGGTTGAGGAAGGAGGGGAGAGCGCGGGCACGAGTTCCGACAGATCCGGAGAACAGCGCACTGCTGGGTCTGCGTGTACTGAGGCAATGTGCAGTGGCGTATTGTATGCAATGTCTACCATGTTAGGATCCAATATTGGACAATCAAGCAAGATCTTCACAATATCGGGACTCTGAGCCAGAACCGCCAAGTGCAACGCCGTTTGGTTCTCTTCATTCTGCGCATTCGGATTCATTCCTTGTTTCAATAGAGTTTGCACCGATTCGGCATTTTTCGACTTAACAGCCTTCAACAGACTCTCTACACCAAAGGGGACACTACGGACTGCGATGCGCGGCGTGATGCTCGCCCTTGGCTTCGCGCTGCCATATTCAGCGGAGGAGAGCTTCGTAGCACCGAGAGAGGACGCAATGGAAGAAGTGAGCACAGTAGTGGAGTCATTGGCGGGGAATGGATTCGATGAGGTAGGTGTAGAGATGGAGGGGCTACTCTCCAGCAGAAGCGGCTTGAATGAGGGTTCTGACGTGTGGCTGATGTGGAAGGGCGCTTCTAGAAGAACGTCGACAGTGGGCGTGGGGGATTCGTTCCAAGTGGTGGCAGCAGGAGAGCCGACGGACGTGCTTTTGAGATGGAGCGCGGTCCCAACCAGTAGAGGGTCCGCAACGACCTCCTCCTTGAAGATAGGCTCCTCTGGCTTCGGTGGAGAGCTCATGGATCTAGAGTAGGTAGCAATGCCGCGAGGGAAACAGCTAAAAAAGTCAGGAGGAAGCGAGAAAGACGACATAGAGAGCCGGGGAGAAACACAAGATGAAGAAGGTCTCTACTGGGTGCAATCAGGTCCATTGAGGGGAGAAATGGAAGAATACGCTCACAGAGATCACAAGAACACAGAAGAAGAGGGGAAGAGACATACCAGTGTTCAACTACAGCAAAGTGAAGCAAGGCGAAGAGTGGAGGGCAGAAGAGTGAGATTCCATGGATTGTACCTTCGATGACTCGTGTGTACCTCCATGTAGTAGCCTCTTCTCACTAAGAATCTCTCCTATCGCATATTTGCATCATTTTCCCGATATTCGTGAGAGAAGAACTCAATAGAAGGACAAGAGAAGCTTCAAAAAAAGGGCGGGGGAGACGGCGTAGCGTTGTTTATTGTGATTTCAGTTCCCAATGTATCCTAAAGAGAGAAATTCATTGGCAAACATGATAGCCCACAAACGCTGCGAGGTCTGGGGCTGGATCTCCAGGAGCAGGGAAGATGGGCCTTGGTTGAGATTAGAATGAATGGTCTACAAGTTGTGACGAAGTGTTCGATCAAGGGGATCCGTTTGAAGGGCAGACACACCTGTAGTGATTAGTGTTGACGAGAACGAGCCGAACTATGGTTGGGGGACGACCTCTGGCGGACCGGGCGGAACGAAAGTTCCCTCATAGACGCTCGTACTGAAATGGTTCGTTGGTAATATTGAGCGGCTGATTGTACGACATTTTCATCACCCCATACTCCATCCTTCGCCTAATGCTCCAGATACTGAGCTTTCGTCTGATTGGTGGGCAATTTAAACCAATCAGTATCCTTCGTCCTCATGAACTCCAGCAGATTCTTCCTCAGTTCCTTTTGGTCGAAGTCCTCATCCACTACACGCAATTGGCGCAAACTTTGGACCAATGAACTGTAAAGGCATGAATGCCCCATGAGGTGACAATACTCAGACCAAGTGTAATGTCGACGATTGTATGAGACAATACATCTTGTTTCGAAGTCTGTGGAATTCAGAGTAGGAAACCAAGGGGAGGTCTGTTTTCTGGCGACAGAAAAGGCATTCTCAGCTGACACGCTGGTGAATGGACGAGGCAAAATTGATCGGATGGCATGAGAGATTTGAGGGAATTCGGTACTGGAAGCGCTACAAGCCCACTAAATGGGGTCGATTGATCTAGTTTCGAATTTTGAGATTTCATCTTGCAGACTACTAGTAGTAACTAGTAAGGCGAGCAGGAGACGCAGACTTCCAGCGGTTGTTCAGCGTAGCGAAGAGGTTTGAAGCTGATCTTGTGGGTGTGACGTTGATTGAGGACATGGTTGCAACCGAACTAGATGGGAGCGGATTTTTCAGGAACCATTATTGAAGCAGGGAAGGGCCTCTTTGTTGGGGTGGGCCTAAAATTGCGAATCGTTCCAGCGTTTGTAAACATTCTCAAATCGATGTTTAAAGTGCGCTACGATAGAATCACAATTTAGGAGAGTGCCTTATTGCCAAATCTGACTCACAGAAGCGTAGATGAAGTCCAAATCGACCATGGGAAATTCATCTCTCGTAGCAGAGCCGATTTGCCCTGTACGAGAGCTAGAAGACAATATTACCTCCATGTCGAGGTGAGATCCAAATCCAACCTTCGTAATGCATCCTACATTGAGATCATGACCAAGAACGATGTCGTCAGGGATGGAGGTGAAGAATCGTTGGTCAAAGCCGAAAAGCAGGGTGTAGATGAATTTGAAGAGTGCATTGGAGCTCTCGATGGACATGTTTCGCCATTTTATGCTAATGCCAAGAATCGTAACAGAGAAGAAAATCGCCTGTACCCAACGGTAGCGACCTCCATAATGAGCTGGGGGCAGGTTGGTCCGGTCGAGCCCTTCCACGTCAGAACGGCGCGCCGCCGTCAGAACGGTACGCAGCCGTCTGCTCGAGCAGCTCACCACGGAGTCTCATCTCCATGCGTCATCAGCAACCGCACACTCGATTACAGCCGATTCTCCTGATTTGAAGGGGACTCATGATGTGCTAAGATGGATATCAGAGTTTGTACGCGCCTAGGCATCGCTTGACTCTTTCCATTCCAATCTGTAGTGGCGCACAGCCTACTTTGCCCCAGCAAAGTTCAGACTCACATGGAATCACAAGTTTTACACCCCAACCACTTGTTTAGAGGTATGCCACTTGTTCCACAACGCGTCCAGCGCCCGATGAACGACGCCTCCACTTGTGCTTCGCTTCCTACTCGTCTTCTGATGTTAGCTCCGGTTTCTCACTCGTCTTTGACTGTATCACTCTTCAGAAAATGCGCTCATTCCCCCACTGAAGGATGAAGTATCACTAGGAGAACTGCATTGCGAACTTAGTACGTTTTGATATCTCTCTGCCTCTTTCGATGTACCATTGCCTTGAATCAGCGTCCAACCCTATGCTAACCATTACAAAGTTCGCATTAAATCCAACAATGACCCAAATATCTCGAGATTCCTTCAATCAGGTGTACGCAACGCCCTGCCATTTGTAACGAACCTCACGTGCCTGCTTTTGCCGATTCCCAGCATGCTAACTGAAGTCTGCCCTTCTTTTGTGCTTCAAACTAGGGCGTTGTCTATCCTCATATCATCATTCCCCTGTTGGAGCTCGACGAAGCCCAAAATGCGCCGGTGAACGTTACACGTCCGGTGGCTGCACAACGGGCCTCCCCTTTGTCTTGGTACGTGTTTGATCGCTTCCAATTCCATCTGGATAGATGCTCCGTTTCGTAGGGTCTGACATTTGGTTGGCTACAGGTTGGAGTCGATTGGAGCATTCTTCCAGACGGAGGATATTGATGAGACGGAGGTTCCCGCCCCTGCTGTGCCCTTGGATGCCCCTCCCATGCCGCCATTGAGCACGTTTTCAGTTCTGAGTATGGCTTGCAAATCCTTTTTCCAGAGTCTTTGGCGTCCGAAGTGCAACATTGAGCCCTGCATCGCGATTGATCCCGATTTCCCCATTCGAGCCTTCAGTTGGCATCCTTACCTGGCGAAGTTCGCAGTGGCCCTCCAAGATCACACAGTTCGTGTGTACGATTTGAATTCTGGTACTTGGTCTCCGGTGGTGTTGCAACATGAGTTCCAGCGGAAGGTGTTTGGTTTGGCTTGGAAACCGTTGAGTGGCAACACTTTGGCAGTCGCTACACTTCATGGCGTGCTTGTATGGAACATTTTGAGCAAATCCGTATCTGTGATCAACCAGGCGAAAGGCGCAGGGACAACGCCAGCACCGATTCTTGCGGCTCAGCAATTGAACGACCGGATGTCCGCGTCTACGCCTCAAATGGCCACCTCTTCTTCTGCTGCGTTCTCTTCTGGCTCCTTGCATCCTGCCCTCTTCAGCTCAGTGAGCTCAGCTTGGTCACAACTTGGCATGGAGGGCGGAGGTGTCTCCACGACGAAGCTCGTTGACTTGGGTGCTTGGTGCAACTTCTTCCATCATTTTGGACATTCCCCCATCAATGCAATCGATTGGTCCCCAGGAGGTCGGTTTTTGGCAGCAGGGTCAGTGCAGAACGGACACATGCTCATGTGGGACGTGTTGCTCGAGACCGTCACTCCTATCGCTCAGTACATCCCTGGCAACATCACCAAGATCGTGTGGTCGCCAAATGACGAATATGTCTTTGTCGCCTCCTCGTCCAACATCTTCCGAGTCTTCCACACGAGGAATTGGACGAGCCAGCTTTGGACCAACCTCACCCAGCCCATCCACTCCGCTTGTTGGTCCGGCGATGGGTCTCATTTAGCGTTTACTGTGAAGGGGGAATGCAAATTGTATATCATTAGTTGCTCGGGCGAGAGCAACCAAGTCATTGGAGAGCTTGTCTCCGTCATCGACTTGGCGCCGTACGCAGTGGAATCGAAGAGACTAGGACCTGATACGGAAAACGAATTTGGAGGAACGCTAGCATGCGTTGCGTGGGATCCCACGTCGTCTAGACTCGTAGTGGCATTCGAAGGGACAGAACTCATCGCCGTATTCCAGTGCAACAGCCTCTCCTTCTCCATCTCCTTCCAACCCCTAGGATACCTCAGAGGGACACCCGAGACTGCCATCACTGGGCTACACTTCAGACCAAACTTCCCAAGAGGCGCGCTCCTCACAGCAACGTTCTCGAACGGGAAGATATCCTTCTTCCCGATGTACTTCCTACCAACGATGATATGACGACCATTCCCAACCAGCCTCGACCCATGTATATGCACTAAACATGTTAGTGAAGCGATATCCTATCTCTTTAACAACGTATTCTGAAGCGAGAACACGGGGGTGAAAGTTGTCTCGGACATTTTTGCCAGCCCATCTGCTGGGCTGCTTGCTGGTCATCCTTCCGCTCATTGGCACCGCTTCCCTCCCCCTTGTGGTCCGTACGTTACACACTGCAAAGCTCTTTTCCAATTACACACACATGCTCTCTCCCTTTTGGCTATGCGTCATCTCTGCTTCGAGGATGGCGCCCAAACCGCGAACGGACTCCTCGACCGCCACCTTCGCTGCTCATCTGCGGTCCCCCCTCGCTCTCTCTCTTCTCTTGTCGTGCACGGATGCTAACTAACTAAGGCCGTACAATTGGATCTACAGCACCAAGTACACATACATCACAGGATGTCGAGTAAAGCAGCTTCGCAAAGGCCGCACCAGGGGTACGTTTGCCCTCGTCACCCTCTTTTCCGCCATCAACACCCCCCAACACGGCCCTTTAGTACCTGATCACCTTCTGCCTTCCTTTTTTCATTTGAAACCCGCATTGGCACGACCAAACCATGTCGCTGACGTTGCATGCGCGCCTTTTGCTTTTCTGGCCGTTGCCGCCGCTTCGACTTGTCTCGTTTTCGTGCTTGTCTGTGGATATTTGCCCCTCTTATGCCTATCTCAGAGGTCAAACCATGGTTAAAGCATCCGATTATTGGCAAATGGAACTGGAAAAGCGTCGAGCAGAGGATGATTCGGTCTCGATTGGTTCGATGGTTGTTTCAGACGATGAATCAGAAAATGTGAGCAATGCGCTTGGTTTGGATCCTGTTTCCGAGAAACGTGGTGCTACTTCGTCGCGTGATCGTACTGTTGCAAAGGCGTCTGCTTCTGCTGGTGGGTCAAAATCGTCGAAGTCTTCCGTGAGCGGCTCGAAATCTCGTGGCTCCGAATCATCTTCAGCAGCGGCATCGAAGCCTGGTACTGGTCGCAAATCATTGGCTGCTACCACTGCAACAACACCTGCTGCGACGAAGCAGTCTTCATTACAGAGATTGGTGGAGCCGCGTGATGAATCCGCTCGTTCGGTCGTGCCGTCCGCTGAGGTGTTGAAGAGCCGTACTGTGTCCGCAAAGAAGAGGAGAATGTCAGTGGCGAGTTCATTGGGAGGAGACGAGAGCTTTGCGTCATCAGCATTGGGAACATCAGCGTATGGAGGAGATTCTCTGTGGTCGGACGATTTGGCACTCTCACCCGACACTTCCCTCAACGTCTCGAAGACTATAGCAGGATCCAATGCGCCAGCTAACAAGGCATCGGCAGCACCATCAGCATCATCCACTGCATCTACAACAGCCGCGAATACCTCTGCCAATGCTCGTTCCTCATATTCCGCTAGCTCTGCTGCTGCTGATGCTTCAAATGCTTCTTCTACGTCTACTACTCCTGTTGCTGCCATTGCGAAAGGAAGGAAGAGACAATCGTTGGCCAGGAGTTCGTATGGAGGAGGCGACGATAGCTTCATTTCGGCTGGTGTCAGTTCCACTGGCGGCGCCTCACTATGGTCTACGACATCGGCAGAAGATCAAGATCAGAGTCTAGTCAGTGTTGGTGGTGTTTCAGGTGGCAGAGGTGGCGATGGTGATGTTGGCACCGTGAAGAAGAGTCCTCCGGCGCCGATCCTCAAGTCGAGTCTCAAGAAGACCAATCGCCAATCTATTGTCTCCATAGCGTCC
>Ga0307375_10007122_pt1 | contig 10245 bp, 11 predicted proteins | sample TR1MG_FD_202531 | JGI IMG/M metagenome (GOLD analysis project Ga0307375, IMG submission 202531) | Soil microbial communities from Risofladan, Vaasa, Finland - TR-1 | ecosystem: Environmental > Terrestrial > Soil > Coastal area > Acid sulfate soil | place: Finland: Risofladan, Vaasa | collected...
GTTCCTTCGTTTGATTACGATGTTGATGTGGGGCAGATCAGATGATGACGTATGTGGGCTTGGTGACGATGATGTCCGAGCCTCCGTTCTCCTTGATGATCCTGACGAGGTCTCCTAGGTTCTTTTGAGCGGCAGTCTTGACGGAGAAGACGGTGTGTCCGTGTTCGTTGTGGAGTTGAGTGACGGTGGGCTGTTTCATCGCCGGGAGCACTGCGAGCAGCTTCTGTAGGCTCTCTCCATGGACGTGGAATTCTACAAGCATGTGCGCTCTGGCGAGGAGGACGGCCTTCATCATGGTGACCATGTGCTCGATGATGGCGCGCTTCTTGGGATCCTTCATGGAGGCGGAGTTGGCGTAGAGTCCAGTCGTAGACGTGAGGATGGTGTCGACAATGTGTAGATTGTTCGCCCTAAGTGTAGATCCAGTAGCTGTGTTATCGACAATCAAGTCTGCGTCCTCAGGAGGGAACACCTCAGTAGCACCACGTGACTTGACGATCTGGTAAGCGATGCCACGTTCCTTCATCCAAGCACTCGTCAATGACTCGTACTCGGTAGCAATACGATAAGGACGATCAATCTTCTTCAATTCGCCATCGACGATGAAATCAGAGGGAGCAGCAATCACAATGCGAACAGGAGAAAGTCCGGTGTCCAACACGCACTCTACGCCCTTGATACCCAACTCATGGATCAGATCATGACCAGTAAAGCCAATATCACGAGAACCCAACTCGACCATCTGAACAACGTTGCGCGGCTTTAGAAGTTTGACGTCAATACCAGGGTGAGAGATGGCAGGACGGTAACCACGACTCGTAATCGTCAACTTCAAACCAGCATCGGCGAGCAATTGATGAATTTCGCCCTCCATGTTACCTTTGGGCACAGCGAACATGAGCACCTTCTCGGGCTCGGCAGGAATCGAGTGGGGCATGTGGTACGTCTGAACCGACGATGACGAGGACGGGGACGAAGATGATGCATGTTGAGTCGATGAAGCTGAAGAATGGGATGAAGTGCCATTGGCAGTAGTAGCAGTAGCAGCAGCAGATGATGATGATGCTCCGACCAAAAGTCTCTTCTCAGCAGACCTCGCGTGTGCTTCCAGTCCCTCTAGTCTTGCCATGTCGATAGCGTCCTTGACTGCGTCTTGAGCCGCCTGAAGGTTTGTGATCTCGATCCAAGTGCGTGGGCGGAGGAATGTGAATACCGAGAGACCAGCGGAAAAGCGTGCGGATCCCAATGTCGGTAGTACATGGTTCGGACCGAAGCCATAGTCTCCCAAAACCTCTGCGCTGAGGTGACCTACGAATACCGCACCAGCATTGGAGAAACGGTCTCGGTAGGCGACGGCATTTTCGAAGTGAAGTTCGAGGTGCTCCGGCGCGATTGCGTCCACGATCGGGATTGCCTCGTCGATGGTGTTTACGATGACAGCGAATGAATTCTTGAGTGCATTTTTGGCAGTTGGCGCAGAGGGGAGAGTCTTGAGTTGGAAGGCGAGTTGTGCCTCGACTTGTTCCAGGAGAGTTTGCGACGTAGTTACTAGGATTGCTCTTGCGTCGTCGTCGTGTTCTGATTGTGCCAACAGATCGGAAGCGATAGTAGAGGGCGATGCGGTGGCGTCAGCGACAACGAGACACTCGGAGGGGCCGGCGAGAGCGTCGATTTTGACGAAAGACGAAACGATGCTTTTGGCCGCAGTGACCCACCTATTGCCTGGTCCAACGATGCAATCGACGGGATCGAAGCCGTGGAAGCCGTACGCGAGAGCGGCAATGGCGTGAGCACCGCCGAGAGCAAGCAAGCAGGATGCGCCGGAAACGAAGGCGGCGGCGCGGACGAGTTGATTGGGACGAGGAGAAGCGACGACGATGCGCGACACGCCAGCCACATGGGCCGTCAAAGCCGTCATTAGCACAGAAGAGGGCAGAGGGTATCTTCCTCCAGGAGCGTAGCATCCAGCACTCGCGATGGGGACCAGGGAATGACCAACTTTACCACCACACACCGACACACTCAAGGGTGACAGCGCCGCACGCTGCTCCAAAGCGAACGCCTTGATACGCGCAGCCACGCGATCCAACACACCACGCGTTGAGGCATCCAGACTCTCGTACGCCTCCTTCAACGATTCACGGGGGATAAGAACCTCAGACAACTCACCACGCTCCACCTCCTTGAACTTGAGCGCCTGCTCGAATACCGCAGCCAAACCACGACGCTTCACATCACCAACCACTCCACGTGTACTCAAAAAGGTCTCCTCATCAAACAACTCACTCGAACTATCGCGTACCGAGGCCAAAGAGGCAGACTTCACCTGAAGAAGACCAGAAACACTCCCAGAAGACATCTCAGGGACGTAACGACAAACGACCTCGTTCGGATGCTAGATGTACACAACACAGACGAAAGGCACCCAAAAGGACTCTCTCAGGGACCGATGAAGGGTGAGAGGAGGACTGATCGGCGACCCATGGCATTCGGGGACCACCCCACGTGGGAGAAAGAGAGACCGCGGCACGTAACGATCGCCGGTCGGTTGCACAGAGAGAAACGGGTGCTTCAGAGAGAAACGGGGACCTCGAGAACTCTTCCCGGAAGGTGTCTGACTGTGCAGAAAAATGTCCGAACCACACCTGAGAGACTCCCTCACCTCCCTCACTCGATCACACGTGGGCAGCAGAGCCCGGACCTCTCTACCAAGGCAATTAATTGCACAGCTTCAGCGCTTCATTTGGCTTAGATAGACTCTACATTTCATTGAGCAGATGACGAGGGTTGTTGTGTATCGTCGCTGTTCAAGTATTGTGGCTTGGCAAGACCTGGTCTGCGCGTGACTTTGAGCGATCTCTTGTCGAGCTCGGCTCCGAGCTCCTGAAGCGAGACGCCGCTCTTGGCCGCCTTTGCGAGTGCGAAGTAGATGACGTCCGCTGTCTCTCCAATGACCTCCTGTTTCGTCTTCGCATTCACCAACTCGTCCGCCTCTTCTCTTATTTTCGCTTCTAGGAGACCAGGTTCATTGAAGAGCTTTGCGGTGTAGGATCCGGGTGGAGCGTTGTTGAGTCTGGACTCCAGTGTGTTGAAGAGTGCCGCGATGCCAGTGTTCATCTCCTTTCCAAAGCAAGAGAACTCGGGGATGTGACAGAATCCAGCGCCGTGCTGTTTGACGACGAAGCAGAGCGCGTCGCGATCGCAATCGAGGTGAATGGCCAAAAGGTCCTGTCCAGCGCCAGACGATTCGCCCTTCCTCCAGAGGCCTCTCTTGCGCGATTGGTAGACGCCCCTTTGCGTGTTGACAGCTTCCTTCACGGACTCAGCGCTGGAGTAGACGAGACCGAGTACGACGCGAGACTCGTTCACCACGACCGTCGGGAAGAGGCCGTCATCTCTGTCCGACACGAGCGGCGCCGCAATCGCCTCTCCCAAGTCCATGTGGTTCGTATATAGTGCCATTCCGACCTGCGCGTGAATGTTCAACTTATCCAAGGCTGCAATCTCTAAAACCGTCGTCACGCCGCCTGCAATCGTCAGTTCAAGCTCGGTGCCGACCGCCTCCTTAAGTTTCGCGCACAAGTCGAGATCCACGCCTCCCATGCGGCCCTCGCGCTCCACAAAGGTAATCAAGAAGCCTGCAACATACGGCTTCAATTCCTCAATGCATTCGAAGAAGTTGCGCCCAGTTTTCGTCGTCCAACCATTCACCACCACTTGACCGTTCACAGCATCCAAAGCAGCGATCACACGCTCACGAGGAAGTTGCGAGAGAATCTCGGGAGTAGCAGCAGTACCAAGAACGATCTTAGGAGCACCAAGATTCAACCACTTCAGCGCAGTCTCGACAGAACGAATGCCACCTCCCACGCGGCAGCGCGCCACCTTCATCAGCTCTTGAATCGTCTCCGTATTGTCACCATGACCAAGAGCCGCATCCAAATCAACAACAGCTATCTCGCCCGCCAAACGAAACTTCTTCGCAATCGGAATAGGGTCTCCAGCATCAACTTTCAGCGCCTCGACCTTGCCGCCAACCAACTGGACTGCGTGGCCCTTGATAAGATCAATGGAGGGGATGATCATGTCATACAACTAATCTAGTACACAAGACAATCACAAGGGGAACCAAAGGAAGTCGTCAAGAGCACATGGAGGACTGGGGGAGATGATTCTCGAGAAAAGAGTTTCACAGCTCCTCTTGACACCCTCTGCCTTCCAGTTTCACTGCAATTTCGAGAAGGAATAGGTATGAAAATGGGCCCCAATCGACAGGAAACTGCATTGTCTCAAGAATCTACCGAGACGTTCACTCAATCAAACCCCAAACACAGCCACAAGGGACTCTGCAAATACGGATCTGCCTCCTCGCGTATCTCGTGCATATCCGTGTTTGACACCCCACATTGGGCCTCGTGGATGCAATGGAAGATGATGTTGGGGTCTAGAGATTGTATATTTGTGGTTGTTAGGGCATCTTGATCCAATGGTGGTGTCGGACACGACTCAGATTCTGACCATGAAGTCTTTCGATAGCTCTGCCTTCACCTTGTTTGGAGTGGTCTGTCCGTAGTGGAATATTGAAGCAGCGAGTACAGCATCTGATCCTACGCGAAGAGCCTCTGCCAGATGAGCTGTATCAGCAGCACCGCCGGACGCGATGACTGGCACGTGAACAGCACTGGATACGGCTTCTAGTAGATCCAAATCGTATCCAGATTTGGTGCCATCTCTATCGAAGGAAGTGAGAAGAATCTCTCCAGCACCAAGGGCAACGCCTTCCTTTGCCCACTCCACAACGTCCTTTCCGGTGTTCTCTTTTCCGGACGAAATGACGACCTGCCATCGCTTCTTCTTCTTCTCGCTTCCTGCGCTTTCAACTACGCCTTCACCGTCCTTCAGTTGAACAGCATCGATGGCAAGAACGGTGCACTGTCTTCCATACCATTCCGAGAGCGAAGTCAACAGCTTCGGGTTTCTGACTGCAGCACTGTTCACCGATACCTTATCCGCCCCTGCCTTCAAGATAGCTGATGCATCGTCAATGGTTTTGATGCCACCGCCAACAGTGAGAGGAATGCCGAGCTTTTCACGAATCGATCGGATTGTCGTCAACGCCGCGTTTCTTCCTTCTAATGTTGCCGATACGTCCAGCATTACCAATTCATCTGCGCCATCCAATTGGTACTGTTCACTGAGCAGAGCAGGGCTTCCAGCCTCCTGTAGTCCTTGGAACTTGATGCCCTTGACTACCTTCCCATCCTTCACGTCCAAACATGGGATAACTCTTCTCGTGAGGGTGGATCTGATGATTTTGGCGTTTTCAGTGGGAGTTATGGAAGGAGACTCGAACGGCACGGGGAGAAAGTTGCGGGGGTGGCTCACGAATTTGCCGATGTTTGAAGAGGACGTCGCCAGCCAATTGGTGATGAGCTGCAGACCCCACTCTCCGGAGAGCTCCGGGTGCAACTGACAAGCGAGGAATGCACCACGCTCGAGCGCGGCGATGAAGCCCACGCCGTGGAGACTCGTCATGGCCACCCAGCCGTCGGGCACCTGATGCAGCGCATACGAGTTGGAGAAGTACGCGAACGCCTCCATGCAGCCAGAACCCTCGTTGACTTTCGTTTTGGGAGCATAGGACGAGTCTGGAGAGGCGAGGATGCGATTCCAACCCTGTTGAGGTGCATGAACCTCCGCAGGGAAGTGCAGAACCTTCGAATCGGTGCCAAACAGCGAGAGGCCCTCCACGCCAGGAGACTCCTCACTGCTCGAAGCACACAATTGAAGGCCTACACAAACCCACAACGTAGGCAAGTTATGTGTGAAGCGGTGCTTCAGAGCGTCGCGGAGGCCGTGGCGATCGATAGCCTCCATCGCCTGTCCAAAGGCACCCACACCGGGGACGACCACATGAGGCGCTGTACGCACCACCTCCGGATCCAAAGTGAAGACCACGTCGCCACCTGCTCGATGAAGCGCGGCAGTGATGGAACCCAGATTTGCTGTTCCGGTCGTGACGAGTTGAACGGTTGGTCTCGTTGATGATGACATGATGTCTTGTTGTTGTTGTTGTTGATTGTGATGATCGATCTGATGAGGGTCTTCTTCGAAGAAGACCGAGACTTGGAATGAGATTTCGCTCAGCAACAGAGTCAGTCCTTGCGTTCGATGGACAGCAGAAGATGATGACTTATTAGAAGAGAAAAGTTGAATAATGAATCAGATCAACCTTAAAGGCTTCCCTTGGTACTTGGAACGTCGTTTGAAGAGCGCTTGGAGTCGATAGAGATGGCCTGGCGAAGAGCGAGTGCGAGTGCTTTGAATGCAGACTCTGCCTTGTGGTGATCGTTGCTGCCTTCGATGACAGAGACGTGGAGAGTGAGTTTTGCAGAAGTGGCCAGGGATTGGAACACGTGTGTGAGCATCTCAGTCGAAACTTTTCCGACGGACTCTCTCACGAACATGAGATCAACGGTTGCTGATGGGCGCCCTGAGATGTCTACGACTGCACGAGAGAGTGCCTCGTCCAATGGAGCGTATGCGAATCCGTAGCGATGAATACCAGCCTTAGAACGGCCCAGAGATTCGTCCAGCGCTTGACCCAATGCTAGCGCGCAATCCTCTGCAGTGTGGTGATCGTCCACCTCCAAATCTCCTTTGCAATGAAGGGTAATATCGATCAAACTATGCTTTGACAAAGCAGTGAACATGTGATCCAGGAAACCAAGACCAGTTGAGATATCGGATTTACCACTTCCGTCGAGATCTACAGTCACTTCAATGGTCGTCTCCTTGGTAGAACGCTTCACCGTGGCCGTGCGCTTAGTAGAAGAGGGGAGAGAGGAAGACACAAGCGAAAGCAAAGACTTGAGTTGATCAGAAAGTTGAAAACGCTGCTCTGCAGTGAGACTGGCAACGAATGATGAGCGCTCAGAGTCAGACGATAGAGATGCAAATGAAGTTAATGAAGAAGTGGACGAGGACATGTTGACGACGAGTGAGTAGAAGCAACAGATGCGGTGATGTTTCGCGTGCAAAGGCGCGTATTCGATGCAGATGAAGATTTCGGTTCAGCAACCAGAAGCACATACTCAGGACGAGAGTAGAGCAAACGAAGCAAGTGGTAGTCGGGGAGGAGAAGGCGAGTGTTGTCGACTTGAGCGAGGGTCGTACGGAGCTTTGTAACCAAGAGGTCGTTGTGAGGATTTGAGGCTTGCTTAGGTGCCACATTGGAGTCCATAGGGCGGTTCGAGAAGAGCTTATCGAATGTCGTTCTAGAGGGCTGAGATGAGAGGGGGCGAAGAGAAGAGCGAACGTGGGGAGAGCGCAAAGGCCAGGAAGTCGAAGGAGTCAACCAACTTCTCACTGCTCGAGTGACATTGGTGCGAGAGAGGTTAGGTAGGGAGATGGGTACGAATTCGCGGAAAGAAGTGGATGACTCATCACAAGGAGTGGCGAGAGGGGCCAGGCAAGATTGGCGAGCAGCGATTTCGCTATAACTCCACAACTGCGCCGACTTGGGGTCGGCAATGTGGGCAGACGGAGAAGAAGATAGAGCAGGGAATTGCGAGTGGTAATCTTGAGGCTCGGCAGTGGCCAAAGAGGGGCGAGAACGGGGACGGTGACGACGGCGACGGTTTCGGTGTGTTTCATCCTTCTGTTCGGGCACATCGGCGCTTCGTTTCAAAGTTTCAATACTATAAGGGACAATGTGCAGTATGATTCAGTAAGATGAAGGTTAGGATGCGATAGATGTGTGGAATTGGAAGTGTAGCTCAACAGTCTTCGCCGTGGAATGGGAGGTAATGACATGCGACGGATTGCGTACATGAATGATTGGAGGTTTGCAGAGAGAGAGCACTTAGGCAATACCTTTCCATTGGACAATGAACGGAGGTCCTGAAGAGTGCAGCAGCAGATTTGAGTTAGTGAGAGCCAATGATCGTCAATGGAAACAAATGACCATGGAAAGGATGTAAATACAAACTTAGAATCTGTTGTGAGGGTAAAATGGGAGAGAGAGGGAAGACAGTTGAACGGAAGAGCGTGCGCGAGCCCGCGTGCGGAAGGCTGCCCGAGCGAGCCTTCAAATGCCACGCACCTCAACCACAATGTGGGAAGTCTCTACGACGTTCAAAGTGCAAGTTGGATCGCGTTCAAAACGCTCCATAACGAGTGGGCGCGGGCGGAAATGGACTCAACTTGAGGGCGATGGAGTATGTTCAGGAAAATACGATTGTCTTGAGGAGAAATCCAATACCAATAGGCGAGACCGATGCAAGTACAAGCTGCAGGTCTATCTAGCACCAAAGTAGTTTCAACAAAGACTGTCTGGACGAGGGAGACCCACCTTAGCGAACGCCTTTGGGCGATATCACCAGAAACGCGAAAGTCGATCCTCGAAAACTCTCAAAAGGCGGCTCAATTTCGCTAGTTTCTCTCCTACCGCGCCTTTATCAGTAAGTCCTATGCTTAATGTTACTGATACAACAAGGTGATGTGGAACAATCTAACGTTCGCCAATCGGGAGGATGTAGATCTAGGAGGATGACGCCATGGAGGAAGCAGTAGTCACTTCAGGGAGGTTTCGCTGTAGTCATTCCTCTCCTCTTCTTCCTGAGACCATGCTGGCAGTGGCGTCACAATCAGTTCGAATAGGAGCGTTAGACAGAATAGATTCTGGTCGTGTGAGATTGAATGTGATGGCGAAACGCAGTTCAATGCTGGAGGCGAATGAAGGTAGAAAGCTGATCGTGGGACTTGGTAACCCCGGAAAGCAGTTCCATGGCACTCGTCACAATGTTGGATTCACTATTATCGACCATCTAGCGGAGCTACATGGGATTTCCATGACGAAAACCAAATTCAACAGCATCTACGGCAGTACGAACCCTGTTTCACTCGTTTCTCCCGCCGTCGCCCATTCTGACCTCTGTTTGCACCTAAAGCTGGGACCATAGGCAATCAATCGGTAGTACTTGTAAAGCCTCAAACATATATGAACCTGTCAGGATCAACTGTGAAGCCATGGCTCGACTTTCACAAGATTGAACTTCGAAACTGGTACGAACCTCCCTCCTTCTCTTGTTTCGCCTCCCTTCGTATGCTTTGACTTTCCTCTGCGTACATTAGAGAGTACTCTAACCGAACATATCTGATGGTGTGGTCCTTAAGTCTCATTGTACATGATGCGGCCGATATTCCGGTTGGTGACTTGAAGTTGAAGATTGGTGGCTCCTCTGGTGGTCAAAACGGCGTTAATCATATTATTGAGCGTCTCGGCACTAAGGAGTTCCCGCGATTGAAGTTAGGCATTGGAAGACCGGATAGAGACGGCACCGACATGACGACTTGGGTTTTGACTCGATTCTCGTCCTCTGACTCTCAAAAGGTTGATGACATGTTCGCTAAGGCTCGAGAGTGTTTGAGCGTGTGGATAGAGCAAGGCTCTGACAAGGCGATGTGCGATTACAATGGTGGTGCAGCGACAACGAAGAAGGTGAGGAAACCTAAACCCGACTCTGCTGCCTCTTCAAGTGCTCCTACTCAGCCCATTTCTGCTGAAAAGGTTGATATCAACGCTGTTGTACAAGAAGGATGAGACTCTACTGAATTATGATTCTGAATTGTCTCCCATCATGTGAGCGGTTGCCGTACCGTTCCATTCCAGTCGACCGAACCTCGGTCCTCCCAACGGCGCTATGTCATCGCGGAAGCTGCGTAGATTCAACCCGATTGAGTGCGAAGGCGGAACAATGGAATGGAGCTGCTCAGTCCGTCTCATCATCATCATCATCATGATGCATCATCCTTCTTCTCCTCCATCGCCTCCTCCTCAAACACTCGTACACAACGTTACCTCTCTTGTCAAATGTACCACCCTTTCCATCTTCTCGGAGGCAAACGAAAGGAAGAAGACCATGAGAGGCCTACGACATCATTTGGAATCGCATTACTTACACTATACTTGACACATTTGAATGAGAGAGGGAGAGAGAGGGATTGTCCTTCCCTGCATGTAGATCGAGGTAGATCCAGGTGCATTTGGTGCGCTACTAATGAGGCTTGGGAACATGCCCGTCAACCATCATGTTTCTCGTGGCGCTTGGGAGTCTGATATACATTCCGTCCAGCTCTCTCGTCAACTTGACTTGGCATCCTAGGCGAGAACTGTGAAGTGTTTGTAAGGACAGGAAAGAGGACAGATGAAGAGAGAGAGGGAGAGAGAAAGAGAGAGGACAG
>Ga0307375_10007124_pt1 | contig 10244 bp, 5 predicted proteins | sample TR1MG_FD_202531 | JGI IMG/M metagenome (GOLD analysis project Ga0307375, IMG submission 202531) | Soil microbial communities from Risofladan, Vaasa, Finland - TR-1 | ecosystem: Environmental > Terrestrial > Soil > Coastal area > Acid sulfate soil | place: Finland: Risofladan, Vaasa | collected...
CACTAATCCTGGGGTACCATCGATTCCGCGTGACCTGTACGGATAATGACTCCGAGTGGGAAGGTGATGCCCAATCGAGTTATAAAGAGTATGTGATGACCATCACAGATGATGATGAGACCCCGCTCGAACTTCAAAATATCACTATTAATTCAAACTTGCAGGTGAATGAGACCGCCATGATCGAGGTGCAGGCACATATTACGGACCCCGCATTTACTCTGGACCCCACCCTCTATAAGTTTCTCGTCTTTGTCGATGCGCAGTGGGTTCCGGAAGTGGCGATCTCCTATGAGTGGCAGTACGAAGATCCCGCAAATCCGCTGACATTCCAAGAAGTTTGTGTCCGGTTCCTCTTCGAGAATCGTTGGGCAGAGGAAGGCTGGGCGGGAAATCATACAGTCGAAATCGTGTCGATTGATGACGATTGGGACGTCCTTAATTGGAACCCCGATCCCTTCTATTCCTATAAGGATTCGGATTATGAGATTTATACAATCTCTCAGCAGGACGAAGCCATTTCAATAAACAATTTCCTCTATGATAATGAGTATGTAAAGTTCCCCTACTCATTAGAGGGGTTCTCCGTGAATCAGACCGTGCTGTACCTTGATATTTTACAGAATGGCGGCTTTGAGCACATTCCCGCCTCCATCGTAATGCAATTTCTGTTGCTCTTTGGATTCCCGCATATGAATTTTACCTTGTGTGACCCGCAAGGGAACGTAGTCTCGCAAAGCCAGACGATCTCACTATTTTTCTCGGCGATCCTGCCGAGTTTCTACTCGGCGGCGCAGGTGTTCTTCGTGTTGCAGCATAACTCCCTTTTGCAGAAATTTGCCATCCCGTGGGCGCTGTATAATGAATCCTCCGTGCCGATGCAACGGGGACAGCTGGACCTCGCCACGCTTATCAAGCAGCCACCCAAGTGCCAGTTCGTCCCAGGAACATTCATTTTCGAAGGGCTCGCCCTAGAGTATAATTTCAGTGAATTAGCAGGAAACAGCTGGACCTTCCATTTAGCGTATGAGCCAATAAATGCAACGCAGTTCCTGCTCACAGGTTCTGCGCAGACTGGTGAATATACGACGCCCTTTTCTTGGCGGGAAGATCTGATCACCCGCCAGATATCCCATGCGACCACCGGCGTGGGCGCTGGGAACCATACGCCCCTTTGGATCTTTACCAATGTTTCTTTAGGCGACACCATTCGCCTTGCGCCTTTCGTCGAGCCAGATCACTGCTTCAACGTCTCAGGGGCCGTAATATATGAATATCCGGGCGTGGGTCCTGTCGAAGTCTTGGTCTTGGAGGATCTAACGCAGCCCGGGGGAGTCGCGTGGTACGAGAAAAGTACGGGGCTACTCCTAAATGGCACCTTCTATTATGACGGGGGGCTCAAATGCTTTATATTCAATTTAACCGCGACAAATGCGGAATTCCTTGCACTGCCTAATAGCTACGCGCCCACCCTCTTCGCGGGGCAAGTCTCCCCTCTAATGGGGAACACCACCACCGAATTCACCTTCACCGCGCTCTACGCCGATCAGGACAACAACCCGCCGGCGTACATCAACTTGATTCTCAACAGCACCGCCTACCCCATGCGGAAACACGATCCTGCCGATCGGAATTATGTGGATGGGTGCATCTATCAATATACCACTACTTTACCGGCAGGACAGTATCTGTATGCCTTCGAGTGCGGCGATTGGCTGACGCATGTAGCAATGGAAGGGGGAGTTGGGCCCACAGTCGTGGAACTCGAAACGCCTACAGAGGGGATTATTCGGGAGACCCTGACCTACATCATCTATCCTGAGCTGCTCTATGGTACTTCCCACCTCTTCCAGCAGCTGGCGAATGGCACCCGGCTCTTTGAACCGACTGAACGCCTCACCCTGACCTACGATTTAGCCACCGGGATTCTCCTCCACTTCCTCGTCGAACACCTCGCAGATCCCACCACCCCTACTGATGAGTCTTACATTGCGCTGGAAATCCTGCTGCAAGAAACTAACCTGCTGATGCCTTATAAGTTTTCGTTCCACGATCAAATCCTGCCGATTTTTGTGCCAGCAGATGCAGCGCTGAAATCCTTCTTCACCAGTTTTGAGGTAGAATCGCAATACGGAGTGGATATGGTGATAAGCCCTGCAACCCTTACCATCTACGATGATGAAACCGGGCAGGTCGGGATAAATGTAACGAACACCGGGAACGTGCCAGATACCTTCCACATAAGCCTCCATAATTTGACTCTGGGAACGGGAACCTTCTCCCATGAAGGGGCACCCCTTATGAATGAGACGCTCACCTTAGAGCCCAAGACCTCCACCTTCATTTTATTATCTATTGATCCCCAACAACTCGGTTCAGAAATATGTATTATTCAAATACAATCATTAGGATCCCCTATGAATCAAAAATCGCTGATATTACCGTTCATTATCCTCGATGATGATGCCCTGCCCCCCTCTATTACTCTCCAATACATTGGCGATTTCACGGATGCAAGTCCCGGCTTCATCCGGGTAATTGCTTCCGATCCGAGCGGGTTGGCTGTCGATCCCAGTGGTGACTATGAAGTTCTCCAGACTTTTGAGCCCCAATATTTTGAATTTACCGCTGTAGATAATGATACAGACCGCCCCGATGATCAACTTCAACAAAACGCCTCTACCACCATAACGATCTATGATGATGATAGCGCCCCTCCCGTCGTTACAGACGTTATAATTATCGATGATCTTCATGAGATTACGATTCGAATGACTATTTGGGATGCATCTGGAGTAGACGCAATTTCCCTCCTAATCGACGGCGTTTCGGTCGCGCCGCTCTCGCAATCCCACGAGGGCGATATCTGGACAATTTGCCTCCTCAATGAATGGATTACGGAGAAGGGGCTACATTCAACCAGCATAACCGTATGGGATGCGGATGCTGACAGACCCGCTGATACACTCTCGAGCTTAGTAGAGGGATCTTTTGAAATAACCAATGAGGAAATGAAGCAGTTTGTCCTCTGGGAAATGGACCAATTGATAGAAAATGTACAAATTTCCCCTGATGCTTGTTGGGATAATCCAGCGGATAATCGAAAGGTGGCAATGGTTAATAAGATAGTGGAATTAAAAGATTTGACTTCCTGTAACGACTTTGGAGCCGCGTACGATAAATTACTCCACGATATTAAGCCCAAACTAACCGGTTTGAAGACAGGTGAGACTGAAGTGCCATGGGGCAATGGTATATTCAATAACCCATGGGTAACTTGCCCTAACCAGCAAGAGGTCTTTCGTGAGGCTTGTAACCAACTCCTTACCCATATTCTACTATTAATTGAAGGAATATAATGCCTAAGATGCCCAGTTACACCAGCATGACGCCACCGGGGACAACTTTTTCAGGTTCGAAAAGTCAGAGTGAAAACTTTTTCAGGTTCGAGAATCCTCTCTATCCTAAAGACATCCAGCGCCTTTTATCGAAATTGAGCCGCTCGTGGGACACTGCCTATCGGAATGCACATAATTAGAAAAAAGGGAAAAATCTATATATAGGCGTATCTTGCTATTATATTATAAAGCCCAAAGGACATATGCTCTTCATATCTGCAATAAGATCGCATTCTGCGAAGACGGAGGGATGGTAAATCGCCCCATTTGGTCGGCATAAGAAAGTGAGTGATGAAGATCTTTTACGAATTATCGCCCATTATAAACAGATCACGCAAAGTGATTTGCAACGCGAGTCCGGATTGGCGAAAAGCTTGCTCTCTCTCCGGGTGAATAGATTGCTTCGGGAGGGCAAAATAAAGGTGACAAAAGTGAGGCGGGGAAAGGCGATCGTAACCTTAATTTCATTAGCCACCGCTCCGGAGGAATCCCCTGCGCAACTAGTCCATGTACCTGCAGCCATAGATTCCCCATCGAATTCCGCTTCACAGGCTCGCCAGAACTAAAACCTTCGCCCTCTGGTGTTCCTAGGACGCTTTCCCCGAAAGCATCAACGGCGCTCTGGCTGGCCAATTATCTTAAAAAGTTCATCTATGAGGAGGGCGGGACGCAAGAGTTAATCTTGGAGCTGGTCCCCGCACTTTCCACCAAGACTGTGGATGCCTTAGCAACCGACCTCCTTCACCAAGGGCATCCACTCGCTAAAATACAATTAAATCTCCAATTGGCCCTCACCGTTAAGCACGAAATCCAAAACGAAGGCGGAGATGAGCCCCTTGTTCTGAAATTGATTTCTGGCATACAATACTTTCCAGATGATCTCCCGGGTATATCGAAAAAAAACAAATAAGAGTTTTCATTGCATTAGTAAAGACGACGTATTTTAGGTGGAATGATTGATATTACACTTATATAATCAACATACTACAGGACCGGAGATTTTAAAGTTCTTCCTCCTTAAGAATTTAGCTGGCTCTGATATAGATGACGTTCGGCTCGGGTATAACCTCTCCATAAATGGAATTTCATCTATTGATCGAGGGTAACATTTTGCACAATTCATGACTCCAGACCAGTGGTACGCGATCGCTGGAATTACTGCACTCCCCAATGGGTCAGATTACCTCTGCCAGTTCCACATCCACCATGGCGATCTCGCCGATATCGCGTCCTTTCAGATCATCGTGGCATACATCGTCTATCTTTAATCCCTTTTTTTTATGTGTTTGTTTATCGCACGGGTCTCAAAGGGTTCTTTGAAGTGGATTTCTGGATCCTTGAGATGTTTTATACCATTGTGCTGGGATTTTCTTACTATGATGATCACTTTTTATTAAAAAGATTATTTGGAACTGCTCCTTATAATTTTGGTCTAGCTGAATGAAGATATCGCGAAATTTTTCAAGGGCCTCTATTGTAATACCAGTTATAATATATAAATTAGGCATCGTAAAATATCCGTTTAAAGATATTTCTAATAATGAAATAAAATAGAAGAGGCGGGTAGAGGTTGAATCAATTGGTTGTTTAATGCTTCGGATAATATCATAATAGTTTAAATTCACTAAAACTTCCGAATTAAGATCTAATTGTTCTGGATTAAATTCAGAAATTAACTGAGCCATATTTTTTCCTAAAGTATTTCCTAATTTTATAGCGGGTGTCCTGAATAAACTCCTACACTCATCTAAAATGCTTTTTGATCTTGAATTTATGCCCTCATGAATAGAATTTATTTCTCGTAACTTTTTATCATAACTTTTTATTAGTCGGCCATTTTTTTCAATTTGCTTATTATTTTGCGTAATAATTCTGATTAATTGGTATATTCTGGGTTTCCGCGAACGAATATTTTCAATGCTATTAATGAAGTTCGTTAATTCAATAAATTTCTTAAAAGCTTCTTTTATAGAACAGCAGATTTCTTCTGATTTATCATTAATAATTTCTCTCTTCGCCTTTTCTATAAGTTCTCGAATTGATTTAAGCTGATCCTCTTGAATATCATGGCGTCTTTTAGTTAATCCTATTTCTTCTTCAAGTTTTTTATCTTTAATCCTTAGTTCAGTAATATCTTGTTTAATTCTCTTTAATTCTGTACTTCTTTGCGTTTGATCTGGAGGTATATTTCCACATACAGGGCATTTTTGTTCCTTAGTTCTTTCATTAGCAGTAACTTCATCTACATTAAACCCACAAGACATGCAGACGCGATTATTAAAAATTTTAGAATATAAACCTGTCGCTTCATCCCTCAGGTTTTGTCGATTAAGGAATAAAATAGTTTTTTTCCGTTTTAACTTCTCAATATTATTTTTTAGTTCTTCTACATTGTTACTCAATTTTCTTTCTTTAATTAGCAGGGGATCTATGTTAAATTTAGTCTGTTGGGTATCAATCCCTTGCTTTTTCTCGTATAATTCTAATTGTTGTTCATAAAATGATTTTTCTTTGACTTTTTCTAATAATAATTCTGTGATTTTATCATTGGACTCTTCTTTTAAACCTATTTTTTCTAAATCATCTTCAATAATCAATTTTTCTTCGGTCTTTTGGTTATTAATTATTTGCAATTTTTCAATATCTGATTTCAGAATTTTAATTTGCTTTTGATTTTTATTCATTTGGTCTTTATAGAACCCAATAGTTATTTGTAAAATATGGTAAATATACAGTTTTTCACGAATTTCAGGAGTACCAAATAAAAACATTCTTTCTTTTTCTTTAAAATCCCGCGGTTTACGGTTTAAATTAATGAAAATTATATTATCAAAAACATTTAGCCCAAAGCTAGTCTTTCGTTTAGATAGATGAAAAATACCAAGGTTCAATGCAATTGGAATTTGTGCTTTGGATAGATTCCTGTAAACTTTTTTGTTCAATTCTACTAAATCAAGATTATTGCCGTCCCTTTTTAGATTAAAGGGAGTTTTATTAATCGAAAAATCTAATTCCACATGAGTATCCGCTTTAGAACCAATGTTTTGGGGGTGAGACAATAAACCCATTGCAAAATACCTAAAGAATTGATCCTCACTGTCTTTTAAGATATTAATACCTGGTTCAAGATAAAACCTCGTAGTTTGATCGAAATTGACCCTTTGAAGGATTAATTGATGTACATACTGGAGCTTATTTTGAAAGAAGGGAAGAAGGGTTTCAATTTCTTGTTGCAAAAACCAGGTATTAATTTGCTGATATAGTTTTTTACCATAAATAGTCTCTAATACTTGGCAATTTTGAATAATGTAGGGATCAATTCCTTTATATCCCAATTTTCCATCATAATTCTTCTTAACATAATTATCTATTTTCCCTCTTATCATTTTAATTGACTCCAAAACCTCTTTTCATCCCAATCTGGGATGATATACTTTTTTATAAAACCAATGAGCTCATTCCCTGTCATATCATCAAAAAAAGGTTGTAATTGTTTTGCAATTTTAACAAAGATCATAAAGTCCTTATCCTTCTTTAATAATTCCTTGATATGTGTCCTTCCTCGGTCTGTTAATTGAAGATAGATTGTTCCATTTTTTGTAATTTCACAAGAAACATAATTAGGTCTGATTAATGTGATATTGACGTAATTATTCATAGTCTTATCATACATTCCAAAGTTAGCTACCGCAAATTCAGGGGCACTATATGCAGGATAGATTATAAATTGCTCAAAAATAGATTTATATTCTATATTTTCCCTTTCGAATAAACCACTCATAATTTCTATTGCTTTTCTTCTTTTTTCATCCTCAGCAAAAAGAAATAGTAATTTCTGCCGTTTTTTACGTCCTAATAATTGAATCTTCTTAAATGTTATTAATAAAGCTAAATGAAAGAATTTTATAAATTTACAAAGATCTTCAATCTCATATTCATAAAATTTCTTTTGATAATTTACTTCTCTATCTATATATTCATCTAAGTTATTGAAAATCTTCCATAATGTCTGTTTTGTTAAATCAGCCATAGTTTTTTCAATAAGCCCTTCTTTTTGAATCTCATCAATGGCTAAAAAATAATAAGAAAATATTCGTAATTCAGAAAATATAGTTTCCTTGAGCACGGATAGTTTAGAAATTCTGGGTAAATTCTTCAGTTGGATTTCAAAAAATTTTGATAAAAGCCAATCAAATTGTCTATCTGATAAAATAACATCCAAATATTGACGAATATTTAAGTTAAACATTTGAAAACTCCCTTTATCTATCCTCCACCCTATAAATAGCGCATATCGCGCATTCTTCGCCTTCATCAATAAATTGTGGACGAAATGAAAAAATTTGTTTTAGGGTATAAGGTTGAATTATTCTAAATACTTCTTTAAATAATATCACCCAAATGTTTTGCATGGCACAAAATCCTTCGGCGTTTAACTCTTTGCCCTTTCTACAATTAAGCTTTTTAGGGCAGGAAAATTTAATCTGTAACGAGTTTTGACCTAGATATCTCCCCTTTTTAATTTCTTCAATTTGACTAATATTGATTTCTAAACCATTTTGGGATAAATTATCCAAAATTTTTTCCAAAATATTAGTATATAGTCGTAATACTTTCCAGATTAGATCTTCAAAAGATTCAATTTTTGCAATTTCCTTACGAGCTAGGATATCCGCCTCTATTTCCTCAAGGTCGTTTGCGGTTTCAAGAAAAAAGAAATTTGGAATGAACTGTTTTTTACTCTCCCTTTTAAAAAAATTCTTGATATGAAGAACAAGTCCAATCTCCTTGACCCTTTTTAATGTCTCATCCTGAGCTCTTTTTGAATTCTCATAAGAATCTAGGTCGACATCGACATCGCGAGGTAATGTAAATAAAATCTCTTTTTGGTGTGCGGTCCAATTGAATTCTACATTAGAAAATTCCTTATGCTTTTCGAATTTGTCGATTTGATCTTTGATTTTCATATTAAGTCAATACCTCCATTATCCTCCTTAAACATAATATTTTATACATCTTTTCTTGAAATTTTTATGTAGCTTTTCATACATAATTTTCCAAATCTTTTATGTCGCATTGTTCTTATATTTTCTTTTCTTGTTTAATTCAAAATTCTATATTGAGTGAATATTTTATGATACATTATGGGTCTAAAGTAGAAGAAATATGTGGTTCGGAAAAGTCGTTTTCTTTGACTAGTCAAGATTATATTCACCAAAAGGTTATTAATATCAGATTTGTGGCTTTAATGATAGAGCTACACAGGATTTTAAATAAGTTAAAAAGAAGTTTGGAGGTTATTAAGTTTGACAGCGCTTGAAAATTACGAAATAAAACGTAAAAACAAATATACAGAATTTCGGATAAAGATTGGCTCGGACTTGTCTAGATCACAAATTGAGCCAAAATTCTTTGAATTAATTAATCATATTCTGCAACTAAAAGCAGAAGGAAAAGGAAAATAGGGCTTAATATAGGAGCATTTAGAAAAAATTATATAGTAAAGGTAAAATTTTTATTATGTTATGGGATTTAAGATGGATGAATATAGAAATATTCCGAGGGAATATCCGGAAATAAGAAGGACTCTTGCAAAAACTCCATATGAAATCAATAAGACATACCAGCAAATAACCGATATTCTCATTAGATATGTTCAAAAAATGCTGGATGATGCGAAGATGGGAAAGTCGGTCAATTGGATTAAACCATGGAGCCCACGCGGTGTAATACACGCCAACGCACTCACGCCAACAAGAGCTTACTCGGGTATAAATCAATTAATTTGCACGATTTATTGCCAATTTCATGGCTGGAATTCAAAATTTTGGTTAACGCCTTTAGGTATTCAAAAACTCGGTGGACAAATACTTCCTAGTCAAGAACCAGTTATTATCTACGGATTCATTCCTAACCTGATAGATGTCAATAATGAGGGTTCCTCTGTACAAATTAATAAAACTAGAAGAGAAGAAGATAAATTTATTATAAATGTGCCTCGCGTTGAACTCCACTATTCTATTTTGAAAGTTCCCGTCTTTAATAGAGAACAGACTACATTGCCTGTTTTGATTAAAAAACGAGTTATTAAGCATGATCCTAAAGCAGAATGCGTAATCATAAATATGCCTAAGCGCCCCCCGATTATTAATCAGAAAATCGATAAACCCTTCTATGATCTGCAATTAGATGTTGTTCATATACCTTTATTGGAGCAATTCAAATCAAAGGCACTTTATTACGATACTGTTTTTCATGAACTGGCTCATAGTACTGGTCATCCGAAACGTCTTGGCCGAAAATCTCTACTCGATATTAAATATAATGGCGATCATGAGTATACTCAAGAAGAACTTATCGCAGAACTTGCTTCTGCCTTTTTATCTAACGTGTGTGGTATTAAATGCGACCGAGTTATAATTAATGATGCAATATATTTACAAAAATGGCTTAAACAATTGAAAAAATGGAAACGTAACGCCCCAAGCAATCTCACTAAATTTATTTTTATGGCAAAACAAGCCTCGGATTACATCCTTGGTCGAAAATATCCAAAACAATCGGTGCAGAAATCCAAGAGGGAATCTGAAGAATTAATCGAAATTAGCCTTACAAAAGATATCTCAATCTCATAATAGAGATTAATACGTCTATTAGGAAATTAAAAAAAAGATGATCAAATGCTCACACTTCCCGCATCGACTCACCACTAGGGATCCTCTCTCGCCCGTATTTTCTATAGATAAAAAAAAGTACACTCATAACATATCATTGGGAAAAATAAAAGAATTTCTAGACATAATTGTTCAATAAAATTATGAAATACATATTTAAGATATTGGATGA
>Ga0307375_10007126_pt1 | contig 10243 bp, 10 predicted proteins | sample TR1MG_FD_202531 | JGI IMG/M metagenome (GOLD analysis project Ga0307375, IMG submission 202531) | Soil microbial communities from Risofladan, Vaasa, Finland - TR-1 | ecosystem: Environmental > Terrestrial > Soil > Coastal area > Acid sulfate soil | place: Finland: Risofladan, Vaasa | collected...
GCAGGAAAATGGAGCCAGCCTCCTGCGCTAGCTCCGTCCCGTCGGGAGCTACCAGTTGCGCGGCCAGCTCGGCCTCCACGCTCGACCCGGAGCCGGGATGGAGCCACATCTCGACGGTGGCAGACTGGCCGGCGCGGGCCCGGAACTGCCATTCGTCGCCGGTTTCCGCGCCCAGCTCCCCCTCCATCGGTTCACCCGGCGCGAGCCACGCAGCAGCCTGCGCCGGAACCCGCGTCGGGACCCGCGTCTCACTGGGAAGTGCGAGCGACGGCTCGGCCCAGCGCTGTGCCAGGCCTGCCCCGGCCAGGTAGGCCGCTGCCGCCAGTGCGGCAGCCAGGGCCGCCCACATGAGCAGCGAAAGGGGGCCTTGTCCGCCCCCTTCTGTCCCATTTGGCTTCATCTGCACTCGTGATTTTAGCGCTGCACGACCTTCCCCTGCATATCCGGCGGCACCGGCATCCCCATCAGGTCCAGCACCGTGGGAGCCACGTCCATGAGTTGCAGACCGTCCACGTGCCGGCCGCCGTGATCCCGGCGCGGGTCCCACAGGACAAAAACGCCGTTCTGGTCGTGGTTGGCGTCGTCCGGCCCGAGGTCGTTCTCAAAAGTATAGAGATCGGGCAGGCCGAAGGATCCCAGCGACCGCCAGCGCAGGTTGCCAAAGTAGACCATCAGGTCGGGCGCGACGTTGCGGACCTCCCGGTACAGTTCCTCCGGCTTGAAGGCCACGGAGCCCATCGGCTTACCCTCGTGGTCGGGGAGCGCCTCGATCATCTCCTTGAGTTGGTCCCGCACGTTCTCATAGTCGCGGGCGGGGATCCTACCCTGGGGTTCGCGCCCCTCGACGTTCATAAAGACGCGGGCGTAATACCCGCCAGCCCCCCAGGCGGTCGTCTTCTCCCAGTCCACCTCCACCTTCTCGAAAGGGACCAGCCCCTCGTACCGGGGTTCCTCTTTGAGGACCAGCAACCCCTCCCGGCGGAGCCACTCGTTGATGGCAAAGCCCCCGTCCATCCCCTTGGCCCCGTGGTCGGAGACGACCATCACCACCGTGTCATCATCCAGCATCCCCAGAATCTCTCCCACTTCCTGGTCCAGGTAGCGGTAGTAGTCGGGGATGGCGCTTTGATATGGGTTGCCGGGCTCGTGCTTGGGATGTCCGGAATCCCAGAACTTCCACATCCCGTGGTGAATGCGGTCCAGGCCAATCTCCACGAACATGAAGAACTCCCACGGCTTCTCCCGGAGGAGATACTTGATGACGGCGAACCGCTTCTCGGTCATCTCCTGGATCTGCCGCAGGAGAAAGTTCTTGTCGTCGGTGCGGAACTGGGGCACGTCCACGTCGTAGGGACGGCCGCCGAGCACCCGCTCGATCTCGTGACGCAGTTCGTTGGGGTGCGTGTACTGCCGCTGGGTACTGGGCGTGAGAAAGCTCGAGATCAGCGTGCCCTTGAGCGGCTTGATGGGATAGGTCTGCGGCACGCCGACGACGACGGAGGCCCTGTCGGCATCACTCAGGATCTCCCAGACCCGCTTCTCGTGGATAGCGTTGGCGGTGGCGATGTTCATCCGGTCGTAGGAATGATCGGCCCGGTTGCGGAACCCGTAAAAGCCCAGGATGCCGGGGTCCTTGCTCGAGAGCATCGAGGTCCAGGCCGGGACGGTGATGCAGGGGATGGAGCTGGAAAGCGGCCCGTAGATCCCCTCGCCCATCATCCGGCTCAGGTTGGGGAGTTGGTCTTTCAGCCCCAGGTTGTTTTCGGCACTGGTATGGAACAACACCGCCGGCGGCGCACAATCCAGGCCCACGACGAAAACCTTGCGGCGCTTGTGACGAGAAAATAGCTTGAGCATACGTTATCCTTTACCAAGCCTGCATTACAGGCAAGTTCCAGGTTTCAGGTCCACCAACCTGTACCCTGAGACCTGAGACCTGAAACATTCACTTGTGGCGCTGCACTCCCTCCAGCAGCACCCGGGCGACCTCAGGGCGGGTGAACTCCTTGGGAAGCATCTCCCCCCGCTCCAGCATCTCGCGCACCTGGGTGCCACTGAGAAATACCCAATCCTCCGACCCGTGGGGGCAGGTCTTGGCGGAGACAACCGCGCCGCACTTTTTGCAGTAGAAGGCATGCTCGAACCTGAACGGGACGATGCCAATGTCCTCTGGAGGGAACTCGTCAAAGATCTTTTGAGCATCGTACGTGCCGTAATACTTGCCCACGCCGGCGTGGTCGCGCCCCACGATAAAGTGGGTGCACCCATAGTTCTTGCGGGCGATGGCGTGAAAGATGGCCTCGCGCGGGCCGGCGTAGCGCATCGCAGCCGGAAAGACGCCCAGGAGCACACGGTCGGCGGGGTAGTAATCGCGCAGGATCGCCTGGTAGGAGGCAATGCGCACGTCGGCGGGGATGTCGTCCTTCTTGGTCTCGCCGACCAGCGGGTGAAGGAACAGGCCGTCTACGATCTCCAGCGCCGTCTTCTGGATGTACTCGTGGGCACGGTGGATCGGGTTGCGGGTCTGGAAGCCGACGACCGATCGCCAGCCGCGCCGCGCAAAGATGCGCCGGGTCTCGGCCGGGGTGTGGCGCAGTTCGGGGAACTCGGTCTTCACAGCACTGGGCCAATCGACCAGCCAGATGTCGCCGCCCAGAAGCACCTGCCCCCGGCGGTAGATCCGGGCCACGCCGGGGTGGGCCTCCTCGGTGGTCCGGTAGACCTCACGGGCCTCCCGCTCCTTGACGTCGCGGTCGTAAGGATACTTTTCGGCAACCTCCATCACCGCCAGGACGCGGTCAAGCCCTGGCCTGAGCTGTGTCGAAGGCTCGCAGAGAGCCACCTCCTGCCCCTGCTGGATGCGGCCGGCCAGGTCCTCGTCCACAGCCAGCGTGACCGGGACGGACCAGAGCACACCGCTGACCAGACGCATCTCCCCGACGCAGCGGTCATAGTCGGCCTTGCGCATGAAGCCGGTGAGAGGGCTGAGAGCACCGGTGGCGATGAGCTCCAGGTCGGAGAGGCCCATCTGGCCCAACGGAATCTTGATCATTCGCTCGGCGCGCTCGTGCACGGCCTCGCGGACTTCACCGCGCAGGACGCGGTCCACCAAGACGCCCCCGTGGGGGCGGATGACGTCGTAGTATGCTTCGCTCACGTTTCACTCCTTTTTCGTATGGTTTCCACGGTGGAAACCAGGGTGATTGTACCACCCTGATGGGGGGTGTCAAGGAGGCAAGCAAGTTGCCTGTCCACACCTTCACTCGTGCAATAGCAGAGTTTTCTGCGTTGCTGCTTCCACGTGGTGACGAGGATCGTCATACGCTCGGTCTAGCGACTTTCTGGCACCCTTTACACTTACAAAGCACCTCCTGCGCCACAGCAGGCTGCCCGGGCCTGCCGTGCGGCGGCGGGGTGCTTGGCGGCTTCGCTCGACCGAGTCATGTGCCCATCGTAGCAAAGTTCTGTCCACATGGCGTTAAAGGAACGTGAGACATTTATTAGAACCGGCTACAACAGGGGTACCCTGGCTCTGGCGCACGTGTGGACAGTGCGAGTTCTGCTCCGCCCAGAACGGCGCGCTGGCGTACTTGAATCCGCCGTCGGGCAGCAGCGCGACGACGACGCCGCTCGCCAGCTCCCGGGCCACCCGCAGCGCGGCAACGACCGCCACCTCGGCCGAGATGCCGACGAAGAGACCCTCCTGGCGAGCGAGTTCGCGGGCCAGGCGTCGCGCCCCGTCAGTCCCGATGGCGGAGTCGGTGAGCGTCAGTTGTGCGCCGTAGGCGCGCAGGATCTGCACCCGCTCTTGGCTGGCGTCAGCGGGTAGCATCAGCCGGACGGGGAAGCCCAGCGCCGCACCGAGCATGGCGTAGGCAATGCCGGTGTTGCCGGAGGTGGCGTCGAGCACCGTCTTGCCAGGGGCCAGCGCGCCGGTCCGGAGCGCCTCCCGGACGATGGACAGCGCAGCATGGTCCTTGACCGATCCACCGGGGTTGAACCCCTCCAACTTGACGCAGAGGGCGACGGTGGGGCTCAGTTCAGCGGCCGTCCGGGCCAGCCGGACCAGGGGGGTCTAGCCGATCAGGGACACGACCGGGGACGTTTGGACAGGGACCGTATTCGCGGATCTGTCAAGAGCAGCACGTCATTCCTGGCCGACGAAGCGCCAGGTCCCGCCAAAATGCGAGAGGAGAACAACCGAGCCGTCGATAAACCGGAGGAACGTGCCACTGTTGTGCATCCCTGACCCGGAATAGCTCTGGCTCCAGCCCTGGAACCCCTCCTCGGGCGCCAGCGCCCAGCCCAGTCCGTCGCGCACGGCCGGGTAGGTGCGCCAGACGAGGCCAAAGCCACGGACGGGCTGAAGAAGGCCCTCGGGAGGCGTGATGGAGGGATCGCTTTCAGGGTCCCCCTCGTGAAAGTTGTCGGCATAGCTCTCGTACCGGCCGCCGGCGTAGAGAACATAGATCGTGCTGTTGTCCTCCAGCCAGATCATATACCCTCCGCCGAACGCCTGGTAGGCAGCGTTGCCCACCACTGTCCCGTACGGGCAGTTGCCAAACAGTTGCTGCTCCTCCAGCGCGGGCAGTGGGTCCTCGACACATGCGATGGTCACGTTCACGTGCGCCTCCGCCGCCCCTGCGCTGTTCTTCACGGTGAGGACGATATCGGCAACCCCTGGCCGCCCCGGCGCGGTGGGCGTGACGGTCTCTGTGCCCCCATCGGGATCGAGGGTGCCGGGAGCACACGCCATGATCGCTTCGTGGGTCACCCAGCAGATGTGGGCTTCCGTACCACCGGCCGCCCGCCAGGTCAGGTCCACACTCTCCCCCTGGACGATATCCGTGCGGTCGGCGGTGAAGGAGAGAATGGCCGGCGCAGACGGTGGCGCAGGTGTGGGGGTGGCACATCGGGTGCCGCATCCACCGGGGCATTCCCCCTCGCAGTAGTACACCTCGCCCTCGTTGCACGCCGGAAGCGTGCACATGATGACCGGCGTGGGCGAGGGGGGCATCGTGGGCGATATCTCCTCTGGGACAGGCGTCGACGTCGGACCCTCGGCCACGGGCAGCTCCGTCGACGGCGATTCGGTGGGTGGTGCTTCAGTCCTCGCCAGCTCGGTAGCCGCAGGGACGTCAGTGGGAGGGACATCCACGCCGCCAGGCTGCGGGGCATTGCAGGCCAGCACTGAAAGGGCTAGCAGAAACACAGCGAACGTCAAGCGTCTGCGCATTGCGCTTATCCTCCGGGACAGCAAAGGTGCGGTTCAGGGACTCTGCTCAAGCGTGCGAAAAACAGGCTCACATGATTCATATGCCCATCGTAGCACGCTTGTGTTCATACCGCGTCAAGGGAATATGAAACAGTGCCTAGAACCCAGACCTGACAGGTCAGGCACAGACTCGTAACCTGCCAGGTCATTGGATCATCTCCAATATCCCGAGCAAGGACCGCACCACCGACTCACGCTCGCGCATGGTTTGTCTCACCTGGGCCACGTCCTCTGTGTGCGTGGTGAAGCACGCCGGCTCTGACAGCGCCTCGTGGTAGTAGCGCATCAGTCCATCGAACATCGGCTTGAGACGAGGGTAGTCGGCGCTGAACGCAATCCCGGCTGTCGCGTCCGCCGCTGCCATCTGCTTCAGCCGCTCTGTCAACTCCAATGCAGTGAGGGACCAGTCCTCAATGCACTGCCCGGCCTTGCTCTCGAACCCATCCCGCACCAACGGGCGGACGAAATCCGGTAGCTCCCCAAACTCTGCCACGGTCTCGGCGATCACCCCCTGCAGCCGCTCGCTCAACGTCAGGGCCTGCTGGAGTGCCCTGGCCCGGCCGGCGATGGGCGCCGGTGCAGGTTCAGCCGCCGGGGCGCCGGTCTGTAAGTCAGCACCCGGCCCGACCCCAAGGCCGGCGCGCGCCAACACCGTGGGGGCGTCCACCTGCTCCCCGTGATATTCGTCGGCCAGCGCGACGACCAGGTAGGCGATCGCTGCGGCGACCTGATCCGCGGGCAAGTCCCGGGCGGCGGTCCCGAGCCCCGGCGCATCCACCACACCTGCCGCAAGGGCGATGACGCGCACCCCCTCCGGCCCCACCTCCACCGCCAGCGAGCGGCCGAACCCGGCGATCCCCTCCCTCGAGGCGACGTAGGCCGAGAGGAAGCGCGTGGCGTCCGTCGAGATCACGTTCACGATGGTACCGCGCTGGCGGGCCAGCATCTGCGGCAAGAAGGCCCTGCAAATCAGGAACGTGCCACGCAGGTTGACGGCGATGGCCCGATCCCAAAGCGCCACGTCCAAGTCCTGCACGGAGGCGACCGGGCACGCGGCGGCAGCGTTGATCAGGACCTCGGCCGGGCCGAACACCTCCTGGGTTCGACGCGCCAGCCTAGCCACGTCGGCCTCGTCGGACACGTCGGCCCTGACGAAGTGCACCCTGCCCCCGCCCTCCCTGATGATGCGCTCCGTTTCCTGGCCCGCAGCGGACGTGTCTGCGACGACGACGCTGGCCCCCAGTTTGGCAAACGCGACGGCGACCTCGCGCCCGATGCCCTGTCCGCCACACGTCACGACGGCAACCTGGCCGGCCAGCGCATCCGGCGGCAGTCCAATCCGTTCAACAGCCAGGTCTTCCATCATCGTACTCCCTATGGGGTCGCAAGCACAACCCATGTACCGCCCTGGTCCAAGCCGCCAATCCCACCGCCTGCGTGCACGAGATTCAGGCGACCCTCTCTCCTCCCCTCACCCCTGTCTCCCACTCCGCCCGCACGGCTTCCCATTCCTCAGGCGTGTTGACGTTGCGGAAGGAGCGCAGGTCGGGGCCGAACGGAATCACGTCCTTCGGGGTCACGTAGCGGACCCGGACGTGGGGGAAGAAGGAGATGATGCGCCGCCGGTTGGCGTGGATGGCCGCCTCGATCGCCGGCAGGCAGGCGCGCCGGTAGGCTCCATGGAGGGGCTCCACCTGCTCCCCCTGGCGCAGCACAACCACGTCGACCCCCTCCGCCCAGCCTGCGAAGGCCCGCAAGAGATCCGGCTCCAGGAAGGGCATATCGCAGCCGACGGCCAGGGCCAGCTCATGGGCCGCCGCCTCCAGCCCTGCGTGCAGCCCTCCCAGCACGCCCACACCCCGGAATCGGTCCTCGACCGACCGGGCGTCCAACCCGGCGTAGGGCTGCACGTCGCCTGCCACGACTAGCACCTCGGCGCATACCTGGGCCATCCGCTCGATGACGTGCGCGATCAACGGCCTCCCACCCAGCTCCAGGAAGGCCTTGTCGCGTCCCATCCGCCGGCTGGCCCCGCCCGCCAGCACGATCCCGGTCAGACCATCGCCACCGAATTCTCCGCTCATCTTGAACCAGGCGTCCTCGTCAGCCTCGTCTCGGGTGTGCCGTCCCCCGCATGCTCGACGGTCCAAGTCACGCCGGCACATAACGGAGCGCCGTGGCCGAGCTTGCCGCCGCTGCCCGCTGACCAACCCTCACGCGCCGCTATGTGCCAGCGCAGGCAAGAGACACAGCGGTTCGGGGCAACAGTCTAGCCACGGCGCTCTGGGGGTAGCGCTGACACATCGCGTCGGCTCACGAGAGCAAGCAGGCTACTTCTGGCCCAGAATGCCCCCCAGTCCCTTGGCCAGATCCCCCAACCCCGCCGCCGGCCCAGCACCACCCAACACGCCGTCGATCTGACCAGCGATGGGATCCGGCAGCTTGTCCTTGAGATAACCCAAGACGACTTCTACGGCCATTTTGGACATCTCTTCGGAAATACCGGTCTTCTGTGAGACCAGCTTGACCAATTCGTCCACCGTGCTCACCTCCTCCGTGCTTGTGAACCATGGGGCCTGCGTTATCGACCAGTCCTACAGGCCGGTGAATCACACTCGCCGGCCCCCCTTGAGCTCCTCTTGCAGGACCTCGAGTTCGTCCCACCTGCCAGCAGCCGCCAGGCGGGCCTGTTCAGGCCAGGTCGTGGGATCCGCGATCGTGATGCCGGCCTCCCTGACGATCCGCTCCAACCGGCCCACGTCGCCGGCGGCCAGTTGCGCAAAGGTCGTGATGCCGGCCGCTTGAAGCAAACCGGAGATCTTGGGGCCAATCCCCTCGATGCGCTGCAGATCATCGGGTGCCGGCACCTCAGCGGCGCGAGGTGGAGCTACTGCCTCAACCCCGGCCACCGGCTCCGCCTTTCTCTTGGTGCAGTGGCGCAGACACCACCAGAGCTCCAGCAGCATCACCAGAGCGATCAGCACCCAAACCCACCATCGCTCGCCACTCTGCTGCGCGGCTGCCTGAGATGGACTGCAGGACGCGACTAAGGCTGGGCTGACTACCAGCAGGCCGATCAAGAACCTAGATTTCCGAAACATGGCTGATTATCCTCCTTTCGTTCAACTGAATCCAGGTCCGTCCTACGAAAATCTCGTCCTCTGCCTCACCAGGCGATCGCATCACCTCCTCTCCATAATAGCGCCCCCACAGAATATTATACTCATCCGGCGGAATCTGCCAAAAACCGGAGCTGGAGCTGCATGCAAGCAGAGCCAGGCCTGAAAACGTGGCTCACATTCCTGAAGGTGATCAGATGTGGTATAATCCCGCCAGAAGTAACCACCACCTGCACCAGCGTGCTCAAGGAGGCCCACGATGAAGCTTAGATTGCGCGCCATCTTTGACCGCCTGCAAAACGTCCTCCTCATACGTCATCAACGAGTGGTTCATCACCCGCTACGTCCCGCTGCGCGACCACCTCGGTCAGGTCGTCGGCAGCCTGTACGTCGGTGCGCGACGGGCCACGTTCATCGAGCTGCAGCGCACACTCCAGACCAACATCATCCTGGTGGCACTCGTGGCGATCGTCCCGGTCGCGCTACTGGCGCTGCCCATCGCTCGCATGATCACCCGCCCGCTGGAGGGGATGGCACAGGCCAGCCACCAGGTCGCGCAGGACAACACCCAGGTGCGCATCCCCAACCGGGGCGTGGGAGAGGTGGCCGTCCTGAGCCAGGCTTTCAACACGATGGTCGCTGAGCTGGAAGAGACCCAGGCACAACTCATCCGCAAGGAGAAGCTGGCCTCGATGGGACAACTGGCGGCCGGTGTCGCTCACCAGTTGAACAACCCGCTGGGCACGATCCTGCTCTTCTCGGACATCTTGCTCCAGGACATGCCGGAGGGCGCCCACGGTAGCAAAGACGTGCAAATGATCGCCAGGGAAGCACGTCGGGCCAAAGAGATCGTGACCGCGCTGCTCAACTTTGCCCGCCAGCAAAAGGTCTGGGCGCAGCCGACGGCGCTCGACACGCTGTTGCACGAGCTGATCGAGTCCGCTCGCCAGCAACCGGCCTACGACCCAATCCAGATCGTGGAACAGATCGCGCCGGATCTCCCGCAGATCGAGGCCGATCCAGCCCAGTTGCCGAACATCTCTGTCAACCTGATGGACAACGCCGCCGACGCTATGCCAGACGGAGGCACGCTCACGATCCAAGCGGATCCGTCGCCGGACCACCGGTCGGTGGTGGTCCAGGTCAAGGACACCGGATGTGGCATCTCACCGGAACACATCAAGCAGCTTTTCAGCCCCTTCTTCACGACCAAGCCCGTGGGGCAAGGCACCGGGCTGGGGCTTTCGATCGCGTACGGGATCGTAAAGATGCACCAGGGGACAATCCAGGTCAAGAGCCAGGTTGGAAAAGGCACGACTCTGGGACAACCTGGTGAGCAATGCCATCAAATACACGAAGGAGGGCGGGGCAGTGGACATCACGATGACCATGCAGGGGGAGCAGCTCGTCACCACGGTCCGCGACACGGGTATAGGCATCGCCCCCGACGATCTCGCGCGCATCTTTGAGGAGTTCTACCGCACCAAGGCAGCCAAGGCGTTCTCACAGATGGGAACCGGCCTCGGGTTAGCCCTGGTCAAACGGATCGTCGAAACCTACCATGGCCAGATTGACCTGCAGTCCACAGTAGGCAAGGGCAGCACGTTCACCGTCACGCTGCCCGTGGATACTGGGGAGCCCTCCTCGACGCTACCCGCTCCGGAGCAGGAAGAGGCAGGGGAAGGGGGACGATAGGATGGCCAAGATCAAGATCGGTGGAATGATGCAATGCACCGGCCTGGTACAAATGGGGGTGATGTCTGTCCCCGACCGCCCCGGCATCGCCGCGCGATGTTCTCCGCCCCGGGCGAACAGGGTATCAACATCCTCGCCATCAGCACATCCATCT
>Ga0307375_10007128_pt1 | contig 10242 bp, 21 predicted proteins | sample TR1MG_FD_202531 | JGI IMG/M metagenome (GOLD analysis project Ga0307375, IMG submission 202531) | Soil microbial communities from Risofladan, Vaasa, Finland - TR-1 | ecosystem: Environmental > Terrestrial > Soil > Coastal area > Acid sulfate soil | place: Finland: Risofladan, Vaasa | collected...
CAAGTTCAGGGTGGATTGAGTTATGCCACCGAGATCCCTCAAAGTCTCGTAGATGGACTGAAGACTGGACATACCCCAATAGCGATTGTCCCACGTCACGCCCAACTGCGCCCGTGCAGGGATGGGGTCATTGAAAAAAGGAATAATCCTTGTATGGTGAACAAGCATGGGGATGTAAGAACCATCAGATACATGGTAGTTGATGTAGTATTGGAGAATCTTGCCGAAGGTGGGGGAATTTATATTCTTGTCAAGGACAGACCTTCCTATGACCACATCCGTCCTGTCCACCACCTTCAGGTACTCGATGTTCTTTATCTGATTTTCCCGTAGAGCCTCACTTGGCTTCCTACCGTCCATTGCCCCCACGATGATAAGGGAGCCTCCAAACAGCCGTTGCCAGCGAATAGCCTCATTCATGGTGGATTCGGCTCCAAGGCGGATTAGTTCATCGTTGATGACCTTGGAATCACCTTCATCCTCATCATCCAGATAGATCCACTCACGGGTCATATCGTCGGCCACGGCATCAATGATCCTTCGCCCAAGCCCGTCACTCATGTAGACGGCAGCAAGGGAATCGTCATCAGTGAGGGTAAAGTCATCTTTGGTAGTGCGGATGGTCTTGTCATTCTGCCCACCAAGCCCTGCCAAGACGTTTGACCACCCATCGGTACGGATTGCCGGTTCGGATGCCGTCACAGGCTGTTTTTCACGCTCTACGGTCGATCTATTCCTACTGCCTTTCGGCCTACTCATGGTTCCTCCCATATAGATAGAATAAAAATCTATTCTATCTATATAGAGAATGGCATATATATGGATAAATGTCAATAGAAGGGAAGTGTCAGGAGTATCGTGTGTAATCCTGACAAAAAAGCCACCCGTGAAGGTGGCTTATGTTCTCAACAGATATAAACTACATCTCTACAGAAGACTCCACTTCATTTCCCTTCTCAGAGAGAAGAAGTGCATCTGTAGTGACATCCAATACAAGGCGGGAGAAACTTGACCAAGGGCCGTGACCATTTCCTGCATGGTTCTCCACCGCTCCTTTCAACTTCTCCAACGCCTCGCGGAGAATAATTACGCTTGATTCCATCCTCTCAATTTCAAGAAGATTCCACTCTTCATTGTTACGAATACGCTTGCTAACAAGCCCCTCCATCGGTTTTCCATCGGAATCGATAAAGCCCATCACTCGCCTCCTTTCATCACATCTTCCACATACCCCAACCACCAAAAGTAGAGACAGACGAATATCCCCCTTCTCGTGCCAACGAAGAAAGCGAGTCACAGTTAGAAACCAACACCCCATTGGCGTAGTACATCCCCACTCCTTCAACTGTCAGATTGTACACGAATGCTTTCTTGAAAACGCTTGGTTTTGAAGATCCCCTTGCACTTGTCGGAGCAATACTTTCCCCAATCCTTTTGCTTGGTGGTAAAGTCTTTTCCACAAACAAGACATTTTTTTGGGTATCTTGTGCCAAATCCATTGCGGCATCTATTCCCGCATTTGTTTGAGCAGTACATTCCGTCTTTAATAGTTGACATGAAGGACTTCCCACATTGCTTGCATTCACATTCATACCGTTTTTCCCAAGCCTTACCCAAAGATTCGAGAGTGTGCTTCCTATGCCATTCCAACCCTTCTGGACTATGGTGCCATTCTGCTGCCTTGGGTCTGATTGCATCCAAGCTCGCATGTAATTTTTCGGCATATTCAGGATTCGCGTAGTTCCTCTTGCCATGCAATGAAAAGTGTTCCTTAGCTTCCAGCAACTCCAAATTAGAAATGTCGTTGTTATCCTTGTCAAAATCCTTGTGATGAATGTGATGCCCTTTAGGAACTTTTCTTTCGTTGTGAAACTCCCAAACAGCCTTGTGAAGCTGACTCGCCCCCTTTCTCCTTGAGTTAGGGAGTACGCAGAAATAATATCCTCCCTTGCCAGTTTTGACGTACCACTCGCCATTGAAAAAAACACGTTTCGCATCTGCCATCTTAGTAGTCCTCCTAATGACAGCGTATCACAACTACTAAAGCGTGTCAAGCTATCAAGAGCGGAAAACCCTAAAACATCCTTGTTGAATACCTTATGGGAAGGTGTCCCCTCCAATCCCATGTTAGCTATCACATCTCGTTCACCCGTACACCCACACGCACTGACACGATGCAACCCATCGGGAGTTACCACCATCTCCCCTACTGTGATCTGTTCGATAGGAATATTCCCGCGAATCGTAGCGATCATGGTTCCTGCTACGAAACAAGAGTCATCAGGCTCAGACCCTTCCCTCCAATCGACAATTTGTTCAAGATACATAGAGTCGGTATCCTTGGCAAACTCTATCATAGGGAATACATCATGCAGGTAATTAGTGATCTTGACGTGCTTTTTCTCGGTTTCGTGGTATTCCGAAGTCCATACCCCTGCCCGTCGCATGTCAGGATTCAACCCAAGGATGTCCAGAGAGAACCCCTTGTCGGCATTGGACTCACTGAATAATTCCTTCGCCCCGTATTTAATTATCTTACCAACTACGAAGGGCATCCAGTCTTTCATGTTTCCGGGGTAAGTGAACCCAACCACGTTGAACTTGCCATTGGGCATCCGTCCCATGATGCTCAAGGCACAATAATGGGAGCCCTTAAAGGCAGAGTCGATGTGCGCCTTAATGTCGGTGCAATCGTCATGCCACACGCCCATGTGCGGATTACGAAACAGCATGTCATCTTCATTCTCGAAGGCAAGGTCGTAGTTGATGGAGTAGAGAACGGGGGTGGTCTTAGATTTCTTATCCGCAATCTGTTCCTCGTTTAGGAATCCAGTGGAAGATACCGGATAGCGACGAATCTCTATTCCCTTACCGCCATTCGCGGGATGTTCCAGATCCTCCCATGCGTCATGCTTTGCCCATGGTGTGCCATTCATCATGCACCTGTGACCGGGATCTATGATGTTGGCACGATATTCCTGAACCACCATCTTGGTGCGTTCACGCTCCGCTTCGGAGATCCTATCGTTGAGGTCCACGAAGTCATCCAAGATGATATCTGTGGCATGCAAAGAGATCAGTGCGCTATCAAGCCCCAACGCCATGATGCTCGGTTCCTTGGTCTTGATCTTCTTCACACTCAGTTCAAGCTGACCTTCCCTGAGCATGGTGAATTTCCACTTGCAACCCCATACCAATTCAAGCAAAGGACGCACTGCTTCAGATTCCATCATCTGTGCTATGGTACGAATCTCACTTGCTGCCATCGTATACGTCTTTCTCACGATGAGTATGCGGCTTTCAGGATGGAACATGAGCCACCAGATAGCACCTATCTCGACAATAGCCGTGCTTTTGTAGCTTCCACGATGACCCATCAACCCTACATCCACCTTGGATTCCCACATATAGCGAATCCATTCACTATGTAGGGGAGTAAGCAGGGTCTTGCCACAGAGATGCCCTAAGAGATGTGGGTACTTTCGTATCTTCTCAACGTGGCTCCAGTTATAGATGTTGGCGATATATCTACCCTACCTATACAGATGCTTCATCAACTGGTGCTTCGTCATCACCCCCACATGCCGCACCAACTCCTCTCCCTTGTCATCATAGATCAGGATGGTAGGCAGGCTGGACACCCCGCACATATTCGCCTTCTCCACTTGCACCCCTGCATCCACCTCCTCGAATCCCACGTTGCTTTCCATGCACACGGCTTTCACTATAGGCTTGTTTGTCTTGCAGGCCACACACCAATCCGCGCTGAAATACTGAACCTTCACGCTTCCTCCTTATTCTTCCTACAGGCTGGCAAGGACTCGAACCTTGCACATGGATGGCTTTCCTGTGTTATCCCCATCCGTCCTACTGTCTAGGTGTGTCTACCCTTGCACCACAGCCTTAAACTCACTTAAAAAGACTGGCGATGATGCCGACGAGGACAAAAACACCCCCGATCACAGCAGTCACGGCAGCCTCACCCGTACCCGACAGGTACAGGGCCACGGAACCAAGCACCACAGCGGCGATGCCTCCCCACTTCAGCACGTTCTTGTTCATCAGAACTCCTTGCTCTCATGCTTCATTTCCCCAAAGGGAATGTTGGTGATATAGGGATTCAATTCCTCTCTGTCATCTCCTCTTTCACCCTGACCGACTGTACATTCGGCTGGATCTTCTCAAACCGTGAATCGGCATACCCCAATTCCTTCTTGAAAATGGGGTGTTGCGGATTGGTGATGCCCCATAGCCTCACTACGAACCTAGCCTTCTTATGTACATTCTTGTCGTAGTTCCCATCCGGTTCCGATATGGTGTCAATGGAACGGATAGTGTACATCCCTCCACACTTCAAGGGCTTCCATGGAGGGGATGGCAAATCGGAGGCGTCAATGCAGACTACGGCGTCACCTATGTTAAGCATCCTCCCCTCCCCTTACTATCAACAGGCATCAGGATATTCCAAGTCCGATGTCGGATGATACGGACCTTTTAGTTGCAGATCACCATCCCAGAGGATATGGATGTACTGCCCGTCTCCCTTGGCAACGGTTCCGAGGACGTTGTTCCTTGTATCTCGAACGCGCTTACCTCGCTCAAGGTTGAGTCCATAGGCCCTATTCACGTAGTCAAACTCGTTTTTGTTTTTCATAGCTCAGGCTCCCCCTTACTCTCGACGGGCTGGCGGGCGAGGGCTTCGCGAGCGATGGACGTATGTTCTCCCGCGTCGCAGTCATCCGCGATCTTCTCAAGCGCCTCCCGCAGCGCCTCGTTCTCGGCGCGGAGGCGGGCGATCTCGGCAGTTTTGTCGTCGTCTTCAAAATAGTCTCGCCTTGCAGGGATTATTGGAGCGGGGCATACCGTAACCGACTCATGGTAGCGACAGCATTTTTTGCAAAATACCATGTTCGTCTCATTCTCCTTTCCGGGCGAGGAGGGCGCGGGCATCATCCCAGAGCAAGTCAATCCCCGGTTCAGTGGCAAACACCGTCACAAGGCTCCGAATCAATGCGAGCATCTTTCCGTTTTCACCATCTCGTTTGTCGAGTTCGGCGTTGAGATAGGTCAAGGTTTCGTTTACCGCCTCCCCCTCCCCCGCAGTCTGGCGCGGCTCGGGCTTGTCGCCGGATAGCTCTTCCATGAGTTGGTCATAATCGACCGAGTTGAGACGATGCGTGAATTCAGCATCATCAAACTTGGGATCGGATGATTTCACAGCCGCAACGGCGATCTTTACTTTCTCCCGGAGCGAAAAAATCTCCTGCCACAAAAGATCATCAGTCTGGCGTGGCTCGGGGCGAGGGGCGCGGTCTGGTAGAAACTCTCGAACAATTGCGTCGGTCTCTGCGACGCTAAGCCACATCGGCCCGTAAGCCAATTGTCCCTTATCGTCATAGCCGACTTCCATCATGCCGATCTCGTGTTGCGCGGCATTCCGGGGGAGGATGTGCAGGTGGTGTGAAAACTCGAGAAGCGATTGCTCCACCGCCCGATCTATCGCCGCCTGGATCTCGTCACGGAGCACCGAAGGCCCTTGACCGTAGATGTTTCCCCAGTGCGCCGCGATCTCCTCGGCGTCGCTCATGCGAGGCTTTATGCATTCATCGCAACAATCTATTCCATTTCCGCTACACTTCTGACACTCTCTCATTTCCCACTCTCCTTATTAAGTAACACTTCTTGCACCCAGCAATCGGGCTTTTCCATATACACAGCAATGGGTGCGCCTGCCTCCCCCCACCACATATCCGCCTGAATCCTGACTTCAGGGGTCAGAGGCCGATCGCAGTGTACCTGTTCCGCACAATCAGCATAGAACGGGCAGAACGTCATGTCCTTATAGCACATCATTTGTCCCCTCCCATGCCAAACAGCCCCTTGAGCATGTCCAGATCGCTTTTGTCCTTCATTTCCCTCTCCAATTCCATGATTTTCCTCCGAAGTCGCTCGATTTCCATGATCTCTATCCGACTTTTCTCCCCACAATGAGGGCAGACGAAGTTGATTCCTGCCATAAGCTACTCCTTTACGCCTCTCCGGTCAAGGAAAAATCTAAACATCATAGTCATCCTTTGCAGTGTACCCTTCATCCTTGTACTTTTGCTTCCTTTCCTTCAGGCATTTCGGGCAGAAATCCTGATACAGGTAGTTATCCTTTGGCCTCCACCTAATGATAGCAACTTCGTCATCCGTAGCTCCACAATTGTCACACATTCTTATGGTCATCATTTACTCCCTATCCGTCAACCAAGATCGCGGAGAACGGACAAAAATCCGGTACGCATAACCGCTTTTTCTTCCTCGTTTCCATGCATAAAGGCAATAAGCATACATGCCTCTACAATTTCCTTGTCTCGGGCGCGGATTAGGGTAATGGCTTCCTCATAATCCAATAGTTTATCGCTATCTTCTTCGCGTATTGCCTTTACAACCTTTTCAGCATTCTGCATACGTTCCCCCTATTTACTGTCGGCCTTGGCGAGGGCTAATATTACTGCTTCTTGTGTTTCCCCGTCTAAATAATCCCAGTCTCCTGAAGCGTTCACTTTTACTAGCGCCTCATACATATCGGGAGCGGCAGAGATTAGATTCTGAAACGCCATGCTCTTTTCGCCCCACATCCATTCCTTACCGCTTGCATCGCAATCGGCCACTTCGCATATAATCAATTCGTCGGTTACTACGCTTCTATTTTCCTTGTACCAATTGTCTCCCGGCGTAAACTTGCTCATGCTTCCCCCTCCACAAGTGTCATTCGATCAAGCAGTTCTCGGCGCATATCATGTATTTCGTTGCTTTCGCTTATGATAGACACCTGATTGGCCCGTGTGATTAGTAATTCCTCGTTTGACCAATTACGCATATCCCAGGCTGTCATGCTTCCTCCTTACCCTAGTCTAGCAATCAAGCTATCGCAAGCGCGAATAACCATTGCTCCTTCGGCAAAACAGGGATTTGATTGTTTTTTGGTTTCTTCAAGCATTTGCCTGAAGAATTGGCTATACACCATGTCGGTCAATATGTTGTCTGCGTTTACGGAAGGATATCCAAACCCTTTCAGATTCCGAATACCCGCCTTGATTAGTTTATTCTCCATCTTATCCCCCTATTGCTAGTCTAGCATTGATCCGCTAAGGACGCAACTTCTTTCGACCTTCGATCTGTGAGTACCTAGCATACTACTCTAATCCTGCTTTGACAAGGATAAAAGGCCCCATAGGACACCCTTTTTGAATTTTTTATGGGAAAAGGAAATGAACAGGGTGCTTCTATAGTTCGTAGGTGAAAATAGGGTCAGACTACAGGGGAAATCACGTAAGTGCTTATAGCAACAATTCCGAATAGAGAGCGAAAATTGGTGGTGGGCCTAGCTGGAAGGTATGCTACACCACATAGGGGGTAGGGGGGGTCTCCCATCATACCATCCCTAGTGTCTCACCCGTTGTGGTGTATCCTTCCTTCACCACTACCTATAGCGCCAGCTCCATTCCCTGCCCTACTGTCTACAATATCATACTCTACACAATCCCTATATATTCAAACCCTAACGTAGACAGAACACCCGTTTAGCGCAGTACATAAAGTATCACATCTTACTGTCGAGTATTGTGTACATAGAGCAAGGGCTAGAGCTGATATATTGTACATTAAAGGATACTAATGGCATGTATGCTATATAGTGGAAAATGTATGCACGGGGAGGGAGGAACATTGCCAAAGTAAAACGCTTGTTTTAATCAACTGTATTGTAGAACCTATCATTATTGATACTATTGCATGGGCTAACATACTGGACTAACTAAGTGGACTAACTACTACATATATAGTCACTTACTTATAGTAATGTCTCCCACTTTATATTAAATAGATAAATAAGCATCTAATACACTTATGATCGTACATTGTCCAGAGTCTACACTGTACAGGATAGCTATAGAGTAGGCTTAGAATCGATTGCTAATGTCTTAGGGTATAGATTGAAGCTGAATAGGATAGCATCGCTCTATTGCCATTGTAGGACGACAAGGACAATAAAAAAGCCTAGACTGCTAGAGTCTAGGCTATGTGGTAGAAATGAAGGGAATTACTGCGCTATTTCTACGTTGCCATTGGAGTCTACATACCCTTTGTATGTAATAACCGCTGCATTATGGCAATGGGCTGCATCCCCATAACCGTAGTATACGTTTCCACATTGACTGCATTCATAGACTTTAACGGCCTTTTCTGAATTGCCAAATTGACAGGACGTTAGAAGAAACATTGCCAAAATAATTATTACAACACGCATAATCTCTCCTTATCTCGATTGACTTACCCTAAGTATAGCACATTATTAGAGCATTGCAGGTATAAATCAAAAAATAATTCTAAAAGCCTAAACTTCTACAGTCTAGGCCATATGGTAGGAAACCGCTTTTACGGCTTGCTGCGTTTGATATATAAAGGAATAAATCCGAGAAAAAACCATCCTATATATTTATATCGAGGATAAGATCTATTCCCGCCATAATAGCTATGCCATTCTTTGCATACGATCATTTTATTCCCTCCCTTCTATCACTCGATCAAAATGCCGGAATTCCCTGCATTAGGACTCCTCGCCGTCTCGATATCAACTAAAATGGTATCGACCGACACGTCAAAGATATAGGATAGCAGGGCTAGATTTTCCTCCGTTATCTCCCCAAAAGCAGCAAGGAAATGCACGGCGCGATTGTATGGGCTTAGCATTATTCCCTCCCTTCGATCACTCTGTCAAAATGCTGAAATTCACCGCATTTTGTCCCGTCCATGCGGATCTTGACATATAAGGTTTTTCCCTTTTTTTGGATCGTCCCGCCGATATTGCAGGATTCGGCACCGTAAAGGGCTTTACGTAGGTTTTCGCAAGCTGCATCCAACATGGCCGACTGTACGGATTCGTATTGTTTTATGCTCATTTTTTGTTGTCCTCTTTGCAGATTCGGCGGGCTTCCGAATACGTGCAAATAGTATCCATATCGGTGTACATGTTGTAATGATCGCTCCAATAATTGACGCGATACCGATTTTTTCCCACTTTGTGCATAGTCGTTTGTTTGTCCATAAAATCCTCCTCACATTGACTTACCCTAAGTATAGCGCACTATCTGAACCCTGCAAGGGAATTCTTAACAATTACTGATCTTGATACCGCCTTTCCGCCCTAGTGTTAGCTGAAAATCAGGATAATCGCCGATCATATTTCCACGATAGCAATTAGCCACTATTGCCCTTTCACCTTTCTCTCTCCAATTCAAGAGCGAATCTAGGCTATATATTTGTAAATGTAATTCCTTCCATGCCTCGAATTCCTCCTTACATTGCGTCAAGGTTCCTTGGAATACTTCCGATTCGGCATCGTAAGGATTCGAGAAACTGCCCGTTTCAGTCCAACATTGCATAGATATTCTCATTTTGTCCACCTTTCACCATTCATATATGCGGCAAGTCTTTTTCCGCTATTAGCATTTTTGCAGCGTGCATATATTTCGTCTTTTGTCTCATTGTAAACCGTCCCAATATCGGTCGAAATGAAATGATCGAATTTTGCATTACTTTGCTTGTATACTGTCTTTATTTTGCCTTGGCTGTCTTTGGTATCAATCCTAATGATGCAATGATCGAGAATTCCTCCTCCGCCTATTGATCTGCTATTGTAAATTAGTAGCGGTATTTTTTGACTGCCAGTTGAGCGCCCGACATGGCCAATCGTATAGAATTCCTCGTTCCAACAAATTCCCGTTTCGACATTGCCGTAAAATAGACGAATTCTTTGTTCCCTTTCCCTTGACGTTTCCAACCATTTTACCACGTCAAGGGACGTTTCGGCATGATAGCTAGTGCCATTTACTGTCTGGTATTTCATTTCAGACCTCCTCAAGTGTAGTTAGGGATAAATTCCCATGATCGGACAAATTCCAGACATTAGGCCAAAATTTCTCCCTTTCCATTTCGTCGCTTATGATCTTCTTTATATCGTCGCCGTCCTTTACAATATGCCGCCATGGCGGAGAGTCATTATATTTATAAATGACTATCCTACTGCCAGTACACTCGATTATATAGTCTCCTTCCTCGGGGCTTTCCTCTTCCTCTTCCTCTTCCTCTTCCTCTTCCTCTTCCTCTTCCTCTTCCTCTTCCTCTTCCTCTTCCTCTTCCTCTTCCTCTTCCGCGAAAAGGTCAGAGAATACAATCATATTTGACACGTCATCCTCG
>Ga0307375_10007129_pt1 | contig 10242 bp, 17 predicted proteins | sample TR1MG_FD_202531 | JGI IMG/M metagenome (GOLD analysis project Ga0307375, IMG submission 202531) | Soil microbial communities from Risofladan, Vaasa, Finland - TR-1 | ecosystem: Environmental > Terrestrial > Soil > Coastal area > Acid sulfate soil | place: Finland: Risofladan, Vaasa | collected...
CGCCCGCGACTGCTCCGCCTTGTGCGCGACGTACTTCGGGTGCGCGCTGGCCTCCTTGTCGGCCTTGGTCGCCGAGACGCCGCCGGCCTCGATCTCGCGGGCGCACTCGACGCGCAACGTCCCGGACCGGGAGTCCAGGTCGCTCCACTGCTTGAGCGCCTCGGCCGCGCGGCCGCCGCGCACGGCGCCGATGCGCTGCGCCGCCACCATCGCGGCGACCAACTCGTCGTCGGTCATGTCCGCCACCGACGCGCCGATCTCCGTCGCGGCGTAGTGCTCGCCGAACGTCGTCAGGCGCGCCTCGATCTCGAGCTTCGCCGCGGCGATGGCGTCGAGCAGGTCCGGTTGCCGCTCGGGGTCCACCTTGGCCGCGTCGATGATGAGCGCCCGGCGCCCGTCGGAACCTTCCATCATGGACACCAGCCCGCCGGCCGCCACCAGCGCGGCCAGGGCGGCGACGTAGGTGACCGCGGCGTCCATCGTGCGCGCCGTGAGGAACTGCGACGCGTGAGCCGCGGTCGGGATCGGCCGGGAATCGAGCGCGGCCACGACGGTCGTCTCCGCGTCCATCGCCGCGCCTTCTGATGCGTGTTGCATGGGTGTTCTCCTTCGTGTTCGGGTGGTGCGGGCTTGCCCGCCCGCGCGGGTCCTGCTATCTATCGGGCGTCCGGCCGTCGTCTCCTCGACCGGGCATCGTGTTCTCGGGTGAACCGCCGTGTCCTTCGGGATGCGGCGGTTCTTCGTTTGTCGGCGGCCGCGACAGACGATCGGCCAGCGCGACGAGGACGTAGATGACGCAGACCATCAGCGCCAGCAGCGCCGCCGCCCTCACGCGGCGCTCTCAGACTGCGGCCACATCGCGTCCTTGTCCGTGCCGGTCAATTCGCAGAACGCGTCCATGACGGCGTCGGTCTTCGGCAGCCGGCGGCGACCATAGATGCCGTAGATGACGGCGCGCACCGCGTTCGGCGAGATGGTGACGCCGTGCGCGACCAGCCGCCGGTACACGTCGTTCTTGCTGACGCCGGCGTCGATCAGCGCCTTCTCGCGCGCCTTCGACTCCTCCGATCGCAGCCGCGCGCGCCGTCCCGCGGTCATGACGGCCGTTCCGCCGGCCGCTCCCCTCATCGATCCTTTCGCCATATGACTCCTCCTGGTGGCGATAATATAGCGTGCGACATAATCGCCCCGCTACACCGCCTCCGGAAAGGCCGCGCGTAGCGCCGCGGTGATCGCCGCCTTTCCCGTGCCGGGCGCCGCGACGTATGCCGCCCATCCGTCGTCGACGCGCTGCCGGAAGTCCACGGCGTCGAACGTCGCGCGCGTGGCGGCGCGCGCGAGCTTTCGGTACGTGGCCTGCGCCTTCATCGGCAACCGCTGAAAATCGTCATGGTGCGCGGCGCCGTTGTCCGCCATCCACAGCGCGACGGCCACGCGATCCTCCGGCGGCAACGCGGCGTCCTTCCGCTGGCGCTCCGCGGCCGCCGGCATTCCCGGCGCCGCCAAACTCGTCGCGCGCCGTGCAAGGTGTTCCCCCATCGTGGTCTCCTTCGGTTGTCGGCGGGCCGAGTCTCCATACTGTCGCGCCCGACGAAGTGGTTTCTACCATCGCGATCAGCCCCGCCTCGCGAAGCTGCAGGAATGCGCGCACCGGGGCGATCGTCGCGTCGACGGTGCGCTCGGGGACGGTGAAGCAGAACAGGGCGCCGCCGGTCAGCGTGCGGCACTTGAGCACGTGACCGTCCCACATGCGGCGCATGACCGCCACGGCTCCCGGCGTCACGGAAGCGCGGCGAGCGCGCCGCTGCCTTCGCCGGCGCGGCACGTGAGCACGAACGCGCGTACCCGCCCGCTCCGCGGGTCCGGCGCGCGCACGTCCGTGAGCACGCAGCCGTTGGAGTATCGCTTCACGAACCGCACGTCGTATCCCGGGGTGTCGGCGACGACCGGCGCGGGTGCCGGTAGCTTCGCCGGCGTGACGTCGGTGATGCGCCCGGCCGTGAATGCGTACGCCGCGATTACCATCGCGATGAAGAAGAACGCGATGCCTTCTCCGAAGGTGAGGTCGCGCCCGCCATCGAAGCCACCCATCATTTGATTCTCCTGTGTGTCGGGTTGTGTTGTCGTCGGGAATGGCGGGACCGCGAGGGGTGGAGAGTCGACAGGGTGAGCGCGCGCGGCGCTTCTTTTCGATGCTCTCGACGTCGCCCTTACGAGCGCAGTGGCGTCAATGGCTCTGGAGCAATTCGGGCGTCGGCGCTCGCGCGCCTATCCTATAGACGGTTGCGCCCCGGTCTCCCGCAGGCGTTCCTCCCTATTCTACCGCTTTCAGGTCGTTCAGCAACGAACGCAGGCGGCGACAGTCGTCGGCGCCCCGCTCCGCCTCGCCGATGGCGCCGACGAGCGTGGGATGCAATCCCGTCATCAGCGTCACGTCTCCGCTGACGTGGCCGGCCGGCCGGCGACTCACCGTCCAGCGGTAGGTCGCGTCATCGTTCTGCGTGACCTCGAGCTTGAACCCGTTGCGCATCGCTCGCCAGGTCGGCACGTCGCGATAGGTTCGCTGAATGCGCCGCCATGCCGTCTTGCCGCGATCGGGGACGCTGCCGCCGCCGTCGCACCGCCCGCACAGCGGCTTTCCGGCGACGTCGTCGAAGGGCGCGCCCGGCTCCTCGCCAGTCCCGCCGCAGCGCGGGCAGTCTTTCGTCGCCATCAGACGTCCCTGCGTCGGAGCGATGCGCGGGGGAGGAAGCAGTGCGTGAGTCGTCCGGTGGTCCGGTCGATGTGCCGCCGGATGCCGTCCACGTCATGCCAGAAGTTGAAGTTGTCTGCCGCCAGCAGCTTCGCGAAGTCCATCGGGCAACCGTTGGCATGCGTGGCGCACAGGTCCATGTCCAGCGAGAGCGCGTCGATCGTCTTGTCGCCCGCTAGGGCGCGGTCCACGATCTTGTCGATGGTGTCCGCCTCCGACGTGCTGACGTCGAACCGGGGACCGTCGAATTCACATGTCTGCATGTTCAGCCCTCCAGTGTGGCCGTCGCCGGCGGCCGCCGTTCGGCGGCCGCGGCGAGTGGCCGTTGTCAGAACGCGATCTTCATGATCTTGCCGGCGGTGCGATCCAGCGCCACGCGGTCGTCGGTGTGCGGCATGTCGCGGGCGATCTCCGTGAGGCCGCCGGTGAACCCCCACACGCTCTTGGGGTCGCCGTACCACTCGGCATGCTCCACCGCGCGGTCGAACGCCTTGCCGGCGACCTGCCGCGTCAGGCGCACGCCGCTGAGGCCGAGCACGGCGTCCAGCACCGCGTCCTTGTCGTCGCCGAGCATCTTGACGCGGGCCGCGGTCACCTTGGCCTCGTCGGCGGACGCCGAACTGTCGGCGTACTTCCGAAGCTCCACCGTCAGCTTCGAGAACGCGCGCTCGTCCGCGTTGCCGACGTGGGGGATGCGCAGCTCCTGGACGCCGCTCGCCCCCCATACGCGGTGGTTGCCGCACACGTACTCGTAGTAGAACGTCATGATTCCGAAGCTCGCGGCGCCGACCTCGGAATTCCACACGAAGAACCCGCGCCCGAGGCCGCCGCCCTTCTCGGTCTCGAAGATGCGCCGATCGTTGTCGACCAGGAACGCGAACATGTCGTGGTCGCTCGCGTAGAGGCCGCGGCTGCCGTCGAACGCCGCCGGCGCCGGCTGCCACTCGGGCGAGCGATCGACGAGACGCAGCAAGCGCGCGGTGATGTCGGAATTCCAGATGCGGGTGTAGTGGTCGGTCACCGCGGCGCGGAGACGCAGCCCGCCGTTCTCGGAGAACAGCAGCGAGAGGTCGCTGTCGGCGTCGCGCGTCCCGAGTCCGTGATTGAGGTTGGTCGCCGCGAGCGCGGCGGGCAGTCCACGCAGGTACGCGGCCGGCGCACCGGCCAGTCGCGCCACCTGGCCAAACGAGAAGTGCGAGAACCGCGCGGCGTCGCCAGACGGTCCGACCAGCACCGGCTCCTGTCGCACCGTTCCGTCGTCGTCGAACTCACGCGTCGAAGCGACGAGGGAACGGGGATCGACGTGATCCGCCTCTCGCGAGATGTCCTGGTAGTGGGTGACGGCGTCGTGCAGCGACTGCAGGGAGTTGAACTTCTCGTCGGCGGGACGAGTGGACCACTGTTCTGATGCCTTCATGAGCGTCGACATAATCGTGTCCTCGTTGGTGATGCGTTGGTTGGTCGGGATGTCTCTCGGGGTCACTTCTGCGCGGCGTGCTTGCTCGCACACCGCGGGCACCACTTCTCGGACGCCGACAAGCCGAGTTTCGTCGGCGCCGCGTCCGGCTCGACCACGGTTCCGTGGACGAGGCACTCCATCTTATGGCTGCCGTCGACGCACGAGTGCACGACGGCGTTGTGCGTGGTTTTCGACCACGCGTGCTTCACGTACCCGGGGCGCGCCTTCGCGGCGGCGAGCGCCGAAGTTCCCGGGCGCGGCGGCGCGCCGTCGGGCCGCGGCTCGCGCGGCTTTCGGTCGGCGACCGATCCGCGCGCCGCGTCGTACTCCTCCTGCGTGAGCGGGACGACCATCGTCGACGCGCCCCAGTCGTCGGTGATGCTGGACGAGAATTCCACGGCGTCGCCGCCGTCCCCCCGCTCGATCGTCTTGGTGACGGAACCGAGCGCGACGCGCGCGCGGCACGGGTTGGCGTACATCAACGTGCCGACGCGCCGAATCGAGCCGTCGTCGTTCGGCAAGCCGAACGGCTGCCCCGGCGCCAGCGTCTCGAGCTTGACGGTGCGCGCCGTCATGCGCGGCCCGCCAGTCGGCGCTTGAGGTCGGCGGCCAGCCGACCGGGCCCGTCGTACACGCGGCCGTTGAGCAGCGCGCCGCCCTTGCCGTACGCGTAGAGCGAGCGCGTGCGGCCGTGCTTGTCCACGGCGACGGTGTATCCGCCGACCGTGACGCGCGCGCCGCCGTCCACGGCGAGAAGGATGAGCAGGAAAATCGCCTTGCGTGACATCGTCAGTCTCCGTTGTTCGGGTTGTGGGGTCGCGGTCTCGGGAACCGCGGCGGGCTACAGCAGACCGGCCTCGGCGAACGACGTGTATCGCGCATCCGCGACGATGACGTGGTCGTGCACCGGAATGTCGAGCAGGCGGCCGGCGGCGACGAGCTGCTCGGTCACGGCGCGATCGTCGGGAGACGGCGTCGGGTCGCCGCTGGGATGGTTGTGCGAGAGGATGATCGACGCGGCGCCGAACGCGATGGCGACGCGGAACACCTCGCGCGGGTGGACCAGCGACGAGTTCAAGATGCCGCGCGTCACCTCATGGAACGCGATGGCGCGGTGCTGCGCGTCCAGGGCGATGACGACGAACACCTCTTGTTCCTCGCGCTGCAGCCGCGGCGTGATCGCCGCGACGACGTCGCGCGGCGTCCGGATCGGGGTCTTGTCGGCGCCGGCGACGTAGGCGGGGTCGCGCGGTTCGCGCACGATGCGGCACCACGACGGGATGCCGGTCGGCTTCCGCACCTTCTTGATGAGGTTGTCCATGTTACTCGCCCTCCGTCGTCGGGAGCGGTGCGTGGATGTCGATCCCCGCGGCCTCCTCGAGCTTGGCACGCTCGTCGATCGCGCGATGCGCGGCCTCGATCAGCGCCAGCCCGAACGCGAGCGCCTTCTCCGGCGCGACGGACCCGATGGCCGACCAGTTGATTTCGACGCGCGGGATGCCGACGCCGCCGAAGAAGCTGCTGGGCGCCGCCGTCAACTCGATGAGCGACCTGACATAGGTCTCTTCGGACATGGGATCGTACTTGATCCGCAGCGTGCCGTCATCGTCGTCGCGGCTCTGCTCGGTGCGAAGCGCGCGTTTCGCGAGGTTTTCGCGACGAGTGGCCACGTACTCGGCGAGCTTCTCCGCGCGTCGCGTCTTCATCCACTCTGCGTGCTTGGCCTCCTCGGCTGCGCGATACGCGGCGCCGACGGACTTGAACTCGTCCAGGACGCCGGCCGCCAGGTCGGAAATGACGAAGACGTCGGGAAGCAGGGCGGCCGTGCGCGCCGTCTTGCCATCCTCGGTCACGAGGCTCGCGTAGCGAATCGCCTTGTCCTCTCCGGCGCGATGGTACGAACCGTCGAACACGAGCGTCTGTCCGGCATAGGACCCGGTGGCGAGCGTGACGCGCTCGCCCTTCTTGATGCGTTTCATGGTTTGCTCCGGTTGGTTGGTTGGTTGGGTGTCGTTCGGTGGATTACAGCGCGTCAACAACGTCGAGCCATAGCGTGAACTTCTCGAGCACGTCGGCGGCGGCGTCGGGCATCTCGTCGTCGACGAGCCCCTCGTTGCGGAGGGACGCGATGCGCATGGCGACCTCGCGCTGGTCGAGCACGCCGTCGAACGCGAACACCTCGGTCTCCTCGAACACGTCGCCGCCGGTCGGACACACGCGGGCGACGGTCAGTTTCCGCGCGACGTCGTCGTGCATCGGCGCGTCGCCGTCGGCGCGGAGCGCGGCGACGAGCGCGTCGCCCGACGCCTTCCACTCGGCGATCGGGCCGGTGAGGTATTGCTTGACGAGCGCCCCCTCGACGGGCGAACGAGGATCGTGCGTGACGTAGCCGAGAAGATTCTTCGCGGCATCGACGACGTCGCGGGCCGCGTCGTCGAGGCGGTCACGTTCGGCTTTGTGGCGTTCCAGCATGTTCGTCTCCTGGTTGGTGGTCGCTCGGGCGACCGTCGGACTAGCGATAGGTGCGGGCGATGGAGTGGAACGCGCGGGCGGTCTCGGCCATGCCGCGCAGGAACGGAACGGTCTTCGGATTCCCGGACGCGCGGGCTTCTCGGTATGCGCGCTCGTACTTGGCGGCGAGGTTGCGCGCGGCGGTTCCGAGTTCGCGCGGGGTCGACGACTCGTTGGCGCACTGGAACGTCACGGCGATCGTCTCGCGCCGCAGGGCGTACGTCATCATTGGTGCGGTCTCCGGTGGTGATTGGGGTTCGCCTATCGGCCGACGCCGAGAAGCGTGCGGACCTGCGACATCTTGTAGGCGGCGTAGTCGCGGCGCGGGCGCGCGACGTTCCGCTCGTCGAGGATGGCGCCGACGATCGGCGCCAGCCATTCGGGTGCGGTCTTGTAGAGGAACGCGAGCGCGTTGGAATCGGCGCGGCGCTGGTACTTCACGATCTCGTCGAAATTCTCGGATGCGGGAAAGTCGGCGGGCACCGGGATTTTCTTCTGCTTGGACATACGACGCTCCGTGATGGGTGGCGGGTGTGATGCACGGGCTTGGAACCGTGCCGCGCATTACGACGCACCGTGATCGGCGGCGCGCCGTCCTCTGCTGTGCACCATCGCGACTAGCTCTGATGACGTGGGCGCCTATGCGCCAATGGTCATGTGTGGGCGAAGGCTGTTCACTTACCGCGTTGCTATCCGCGGGGTCGGTGCCGTCGTTCGCGATGTTCGGTGTGCGGGTCTCGTCGCTTCCGGCTCGCAGTCAACTCGTCGAGCAGCGGTGCGACGTGTGGCGGGGCGCTGGTTGGGTGTGCTCCCGCGTTGTCAAAAAATTCTCCGCCTGCTGCGGGCGCCGTTTCCGGTTTCACTCGGCTGCGCGGCCGCTTCGGCTGGTGCTGTGGTGCTCCTACAATATAATGAAGGGAATATTCCCCGCGCCATAGCTTCGTAAAGGCATGGAAAACAAGGACTTACGGGGGGCTATTACGCGGCAAAGCCCCGGTCGGGTATGCCGACCGGGGCTTTGTACACAATGTTGAGCGCCGAACTAGTCCAGCACTAGAGTGCCTGTTCCACCCGCTTCGCCTCCGCGAGCAGCCACGCGCCGAACAGCTGCAGCGCGTGCAGCAGCCCCGCACCGGTCGTCACGTGCACCGTCGGCGTCCCGTGCACACTGACCTTCGGGACCGTCAGTCTGATCCCGTCCCCGACGCGCTGCACCGTGCTCCCGTCGGGGAGCGCCGCGAGCGGGTGCGACGGATCCAGCATCTTCGCCACCGTCTGGTTCCCCGTCGTCGCGACGAGGTTCATCCCGTCCTTCGTGACGACGGTGCCGGACGGCAACGCGTCGAGCTCGTGCGGCGCGTGGGGGTTCTCCGCGGCGAGCTTCGCGCCGACGTTCGCGGCATCGGCAATGCCGTGCACCGACGGGCCGACGGCCGGAGCGCCGGCGTCCGCGCTGTTCGGCGCCTGATCGATCGCCGGTCCGGGATCCGCGCCGCCGATCGCGGGCACGTCGATTTCCTCGGCCGCGCTCGGGTCGGCCAGGAAGTCGGACAGCTCGGAGCCGGCGACAGGGCCTTCCGCGATGTTGTTGTTGTCCTCGACGATCTCGAGTCCGGTCGCCGGGTCGTCGAACGCGTACGGTTCGCCGATCGCCGCCCTGGCGATCTTGAGCGGGATGCCGAGCGAGACGAAGTAGCCCGCATCGGTGCCGCGGGCGCGGACGATCGGCGGGAGCGGGGTGACGTCGTGGAGCGCGTGGACGGCGTCAAGCGGTGTCGGGGTGACGTTCGGTCCTGTCATGGGGACGGTCCTCGGTTACGGTTGGATCGCTGCGACGGTCGCAGCGCAGGCGCCGCCGGCGGCCACCGCGGCGGCGGGACCGGCGAACGCCCCAATATACGCGCAGCCGCCGGCGGCGGCTACGGTTAAGATTCCGCCAACGGCCCGGCGCAGGAACCCGGGGCGGGCCTTTCGCAGCGATTTCTCGTATGCCAGCTGCGACCGGTAGTCGAGCGAGTCGCGCCGGAACGCCGCGGAATCGAGCGCGATGGTGTGCAGCGCCGCGGCGAGGGCGGCCTTCGTCAGCGCCAACTCCTTCGCCGCCTTCGCCCGCTCGCCGATGTACGACGCCTTGAGCGCGCCGTCCGCGAGCAGCAGCGAGATGATGCGCGCGCGCAGCTCGACCGCCGTCGCGCCAGAATCCACGGCGGCCGCCTGGGCGGCGCGACGCGCGGAGTCGGCGGCCGCCATCGCCCGGTCGGTCCTCGAGACGGCATCCGCATGCGGCTGCGCGGCGGAGTCCTTCGCGGCCAGCGCCGCGTCCAAGGCCGCTCGAGACGCCACCGCCTCGCGGCGCGCGGCCACGGCGCTGTCGTGCGACGCCGCGGCCGCCATGCGCGCCGCGTCCGAATTTCGGGATCCGTCACGGCGCCCCATCAGGTACGCGCCGGCCACGATCGCGAGGAAGAACGTCGCGACCGCGGCGATGCGTTTCAGGTTGCCGGCCATAAGCAGAACCCCACGTGCGGCCCGATCGGCCGCGTTTTCTCGAAGACGCCAGAGCCGTCCCGATCGGCGGCGGTTCCCGCGGGCACGCTCGGCGTGGTGTTCGCGTCCACGCTCGTGACGAACTTCGGGGTAAGTGTGACGACGACGCCGATGTGCGCCCATCGTGCCAACGAGTCGAAGTAGAACACTACCAGGTCGCCGACCCGCGCCTGACGCACGTCGCGCGAGAAGAGCCCGTTGCGCTGGCACTCGGCCACCAGCGTCGCAACGGACGCCGTGAGCTTGAACGGCCACGCGCTACGCCCCACGCCCTGCACGCCCCATTGCGACACGCCGGAGCAGCAATACGGCGATCCGAGCGGGGCCGCGACCTCGGTGTTCCACGCGTCGATCAGCGTCGAGCGGTTGCTCGGCTTGCCGTTCACCATCTGCTCGCGCTTGCCGAGATAGCGACGCGCCTCGGCGATCAGCGCATCTCGCGGCGTCACGCGGTCACCTTCGTGCACTCGCTGGGCTCGCCGGCGGCTAGACGCGCCGCCTCCTCGAACTTGTTGCAGCCGTAGCCGTGGCGCATCTCCCAGAGGTAGCGAATCGGGAAGCTGTACGGCCATCGGTCCCACTGCGCGGTCATGTGGTAACGTTCGTGAATCCAGCCGCCGCGATTGAGCGTCGTGGTGCGGTCGTGCACGTAGCAGGTGTGCCAGAGCGTCGTGCAGGGCCTTGAGGACCCGAGCATCTGGCGGAGAAGCGGAGACATGACCGCGCCGTATCGGATTTCGTACGGCCGGCGCATACGCCACTCGACGACGCCCATGTAGACCGCGAGCAGCGCCAGCAGGGCGGCGATCGCCCACAGCGCCGCGGGCATCATGCGGTCGGCTCCGCATCGAATTCCTTGCCGGTCTCGCGTCGCGCCTCGATGGCGCGATACGTGTCGCCGGCGTTCACGCCGCCGACGCCGACGCGAGAGAAGAGCGACGTGGCCAGCGCCACGACCTCCTTCGGGTCGACG
>Ga0307375_10007132_pt1 | contig 10238 bp, 13 predicted proteins | sample TR1MG_FD_202531 | JGI IMG/M metagenome (GOLD analysis project Ga0307375, IMG submission 202531) | Soil microbial communities from Risofladan, Vaasa, Finland - TR-1 | ecosystem: Environmental > Terrestrial > Soil > Coastal area > Acid sulfate soil | place: Finland: Risofladan, Vaasa | collected...
TCCGGTCGTTCGACAGATCATGGACACTACTACTCTTATGCACGATCTTCGGAACTCCTTGATCCAGTGGTACCTTCTTCTTTGCGTTCTACAACTGATAGCGCTACTACGACTGCAATGATCACCAACACCACAACTGCCTCCTCCATGGCCGTCTTGCCAGCCCCCGCCGATGAAACTTTCAACGATGCACCGACATCATCATCATCATCATCCTCCTCCTCCTTAGACCGCCCCTCTGCTTCTATGTGGTATCGTTTTAATGACGAGGACGTGGCCATATCCTCATTTGAGTCCTTCTCCAAGATCACCAAGCACTTCCCCGCCGATGTCGCTTACATTCTCCTCTTCCGTCGCAACTCCCCCTCAAACCCTGGCCCTCGGCCTGGTGTGGATATCGCCATTCCGCAGCCAATCATGAAGCGAGTACAGGAAGACAATATCAAAGCTGAAGCAGAGAGGCACTCACTCTCCAAGTCCCATCGTCCCACTCGTCAAGCCCTCTTCAGTACCCGTTCTCGCTTCGATGATGGACCTGGAGGGAACCACGGTGGTGGAGATAGATACAATGGACCTGGATTCGGCTTTGGTGGAGGCTTTGGTGGTGGATGGGTCAGCTGACGCCTTCGCCCTTCCTCGACCTCTCCTCAGCCCTGTTAATCTGCTCTCATTCTTGGTATCTGACCTCTAAATGCCTATACTATGTACATTTGATGTAATTATGAGTGAAATACGGTCCATCGGATGAGAGTAAACCCTGTGGTCAGCGAAACGTGAGTGGGAGTAAATGTTGGTGTTATTGCACATGCTAGACTCCATGCAGCAGCATAGAAACGTAAGGTGGTTACGTGAGTCCAAAGAGAACGACAGTGGAGCTAAACATGAGTACAAAAGTAAGCGATGCGGCGAGGACGGGCCATCCAAAGAGCACACCAGTGATGCCGGAGCCCATTACGAAGCCCAGGCCAATCCAGCCAACTTGCTCTAACTCGGAGATGTAGCCCTTACCGGGCGTCTGAGCTTTATATGCCATGAACACCACGCCGAGAAGGACGAAGCCTAGAATTGCCAAGAAGCCGATGAAGCCCAGAAGCAGAGTGAGAAGCATGCTGATCCAAGTCTGCAGACAAAGATATGGGTCAGAAATCACCGAAAGACCTTCGAAATAGAGCGATTCATCGTACTATTGGGTTGAGAGGATGTGAGAGACGGAGGCTTGCAAAGGGAACTGATGGAATCTCCACAGTGGTTCATCAGAATGTTCCAAGTCCATCATTGCGCTTAATCCTCGTTGCGCCACTGATCTAATGGTAGGATCCATATGAAGCAGAGATAGTACACGGAAACTTCCCGTGAAATCCCAGAATGAGGTCCCATGTGGGGAGGGAGATGGGGCACAAAAAGCTGACAGGGAGACAGACGGAAAATCGTCCTGTGACTGGGAACAACTGCTACACTCTCCAACTTGGTACTCATGGAAGTATTTGGTGGAAAGCGTGTTGAGCACCCAAAATGGTGGGGTGGGGATGGCATCACCCAAATGAGAGCTTCTGAGGGGAAGTGGATGTTCGGTGAGTGGCGCTCGTCTCAATCTTGCAATGTCCTGTTCCCCATACATCAAGTGATTGCAGAAGCGGTGTCAAGGGGTAATATAACGGTAGTTGTATTCAATGGAACAATGTGGGGCGATTCTATCGCTCTCTACTTCTTGGCGGACTTGAGTTTGACGGCGGAGGGGTCGAACATGGGCATCATGCCAGGCATCTTCACAGCGCCCTTCGGGAGTGCTTTGGCTCCAACAGGTCTGGATGGAGATGATTCGCTGGAGTCAAAGGAAGGCGATGAAGAGGAAGGTGATGCAGAGGACGAAGCGGCTTGAGCGAGTTGCTCGTCCGTGAGTGGGGACTTGACGACGGCCTTGTCTTCGATTTCGCCTCTAGCAATGAGGTCAAGTCGGCGATCCTCCAGTTCTCGAGTAGAAAAGGCACGGCTAGGTGCGCGCTTGCTTCGGACACCCTTGCTCTTCTCTGGCAAAGAGTCCAACAGATGCGTCTTTGGTAGCTCAGACGCCATGGTTTCGGAGCGCGTGATCTTGGTACGTCCAGAAGCGGAATGGGTGGAGTCCTTTTGGGGGGAAGCAGGCTTCTGCTCAGCGGCAGCAGCGGCAGCGTCGGCTTCCTTCTTCTTGCGAGCATCCTCCTCTAAACGCATCTTCTCGGCAGCAGCAGCATCGGCCTCCTTCTTCTTGCGCGCCTCCTCTTCTTCCAAACGCTTCTTCTCGGCAGCAGCTGCGGCGGCCTCAGCTTCCTTCTTCTTGCGAGAATTCTCCGCCTCCTCCTGACGCTTCTTCTCAGCAGCCTCGATCTCCTTCTTCTTGCGCGCCTCCTCTTCTTCCAAACGCTTCTTCTCAGCAGTAGCAGTTGCGGCAGCAGCCTCAGCATCCTTCTTCTTGCGTGCCTCCTCTTCTTCCAAGCGCTTCTTCTCAGCAGCAGCAGTTGCGGCGACAGCCTCAGCCTCCTTCTTCTTTCTAGCATCCTCCTCCTCCAAACGGTTCTTCTCAGCAGCAGCTTCAGCCTCCTTCTTCTTGCGCGCCGCCTCCTCCTCCTTACGCTTCTTCTCGGCAGCAACTTCTGCCTCCTTCTTCTTGCGCGCCTCCTCTTCTTCCAAACGCTTCTTTTCTGCCGCCAATTCGGCCTCCTTCTTCTTGCGCGCCTCTTCTTCGTCCTTGTGCTTCTTCTCGGCAGCAGTGGCCGCCTCGGCCTCCTTCTTCTTGCGCACCTCCTCCTCCTCCAGACGCTTCTTCTCGGCAGCGGCAGCGGCAGCAGCTTCAGCTTCCTTCTTATTGCGCGCCGCATCTTCCTCTTGGCGCTTCTTCTCGGCAGCAGCTACCGCCTTCTTGCGCGCCTCCTCCTCCAACTCGGCCTTCTTCTGCGCCTCGGCACGCACTTGCACCTCAGCCGCACGCGGCTCTACTTGACGACGTTGGGCTGCTTCACGCTCAGCAGCATCGGCGGCGCGCACTGGCTGTCGTTGGGGCGCATTGGAGGGGCGAGCTTCGGGCGCCGCTTGAGGTTGGGCAGTTTGCGCTGGAGCATCATTCGTTTGCAAACCAGACTACATCCAAACATCCACACAGAAGCATAGAATCGTTTCACAAAGAGAATCGCCCAAAATAGCCAAGAGAGAAGCCAAGAGAAGGGAAAGCGTTAGTCACAGTGATTCTGAGGCGACACTTGGTGATCTAAGAGTCTCTGGGATAGGAAAGCGCTAAAAAGGAAGCCGAGATAGGGAAAAGAGCTAAGAGAAGGCGAAAGAGTGGAGGAGAAGAGCAAAACGTGACCGGTGGAGGCGGACGGATTTGCGTACCTGTTGTGTTTGCTGTGTCTGTCGTTCATTCAGATCAGGTGAGGAAACATGGAGAGTTAGGGATCGTGTACACAAATGCAGCCGATAAATCGGAGAAAGGGGGACAAAGACGCCCAGTACAGCGGTTGACCGAGCGAGGAAGGGAAAACACGCAGTCGCATCGTTCCTGAGTGTCATACAGCGTACATTGAAGCTAAAGAGTGACAAGAACCATGCAAAGAACTCTTGAACCGTCATGGTGGGCGGACGACGAAATAGGTGTAGAGATTGGACTGCTGAAATGTCTGCCCCAAACTGTGCTGCCACTGATGCGACAAGAGCGAAACCTGGTGAGCAATTTCGGCCTGCTACGGGCGTTCATCCATGCTATTAGGAATACTTGACATCCTTCTCGTATGTTTCCATGGGAATCGTGCCCCAGAGACCCGCCTGGGTAGCGTTTTCGCCCTATCTCGAGTCTTGAGCTTTGGAGTTTGGACCTGGGGGCGTGGCGTCTCTCTCCTCCGATTCTCAGAATGTCTTCAAGCTCGTTTTAGTACTAAGTCATCTCATATCCTCCTAGATCTCCCCCGTAACAGCTTCCCTCATTATTACCCCCTTTAAGGGGAGAAGTGACCCGCTGACCATATTCTCCCGTCGTTTCGCTCGGATGGACTCCCATAGACTTCACATGAGTTCATTCTAGTGCAATTTCATTGTTACATGAATGGTACATCGAATTCTTGCGTGGGTACAATGCCGTTAGCGACTGGAGTAGATGACCGAGTGTTCATGGAACGAACGGTCGTGCAAGTGGTGGATGGATTGGATGCAGAGTATGTGACATGTGGCCTCAGAGAGGAGAGGTTGCAGACGCGAGCCAAGTCTGTGCAGAGGGCGAGAGGAGTGGGGAGAGGGTGTGTTGGACCTTGGCGTGGTAGGAGTTCAGCCATTCAACGTCCGCGGCAGTGAGCAGTACTTTCTCGATGAGTCGTTTCGAAATGGGTGCCATCGTGAGTTGCTCGAATTCCAAGAAGGTGCCATTGGTGGTGTGGATCACAGGGGACTTGACGACGACGGCGACGTTCTCGATGCGAATGCCGAACTTTCCAGGCTCGTAGTAACCAGGTTCAATCGAAGTGCACATGCCAGGCGTCAATGCCAACTTGGAAATATCGTGTCCTCTCCAAATGCCAATGTAAGGGGGAGCCTCGTGGACGTTGAGGTAGTGACCAACGCCGTGACCGGTGCCGTGCTTGTAATCCATGCCTGCTTGCCAAAGTGCATTCCTAGACAAGACGTCGAGCGCGAAGCCATTAACGCCCTCCGGGAATCTCGCGCGAGCGAGGGAGATGAAACCAATGAGCACACGAGTGTACGCGTCCATCTCCTCTTTCGTCGGCTCACCAAAGTGCCACGTTCGCGTCACATCTGTCGTGCCATTGACGTACTGGCCTCCAGAATCGTTCAAGTAGATCTGATTGCGCAGCACAGGAGCACTGCCTTCAGCATGAGGACTGTAGTGGATGATGGCAGCATTCGCGCCGCTGGAACTGATCGTCTCGAAGCTCAACCCAACGAATCCTGCTCTCTTCTGCCGGAATTCAACCTCTTTCAACGCCAATTGATATTCAGTCAAGGGATTCGAAGCATACGAGGAACTAGTGATGGTACTGTCCAGCCACGCGAAGAACTCCACCAGCGCTGCGCCATCCTCAATATGCGCCTGCTTCATGCCTGCAATCTCCGTATCGTTTTTGGAAGCCTTCATATCAGCGATGGGAGATCGTTCTTCGAGCAAGAGACTCTTGGAAGTCGCAGTAGCCGTCGACACTTTCGAAATTGCCTCCTGAAGCTGTATCCACGTCCATGCGTTTGCCTTGGCAACATCAATCCAAATTGAAGGCTCAGAGGAGGCAGAGAGGAGGTCAGAGGAGATAGACTCGTAAAAGGACTCGTATGGTTTGATGACGATGTGTAGGTCTTGCAGATGCTTGACAACAGCCGCAGAGCTGAGCTTTGAAGAGTCAATGAAGAGGATCACTTTGGGAAGTTCTGAGTTGGGGTCTTCCAGGGAGAGAACGACGAAGGCGAAGAAGACGGGATTGAACGGGATATCTGCGCCTCGCAAGTTGAGTAGCCATGCAATTTCATCGAGCATACTGAAGATCAGGTGAGTAGCTTTGCGAGATTTCATTTGGGAAGCAATGGCGAGAAGCTTTTGGGGAACAGACCTGCCAGAGATGTCGTCGGTCATGAGAGCCACGGGCTGACGTGTTTGGTCCTTCAAGCGCTCCGTCCACACTTTATCGACAAAACCGTGGCACCATTCAAGATTAGCGCCAACATAAGAGCATGAAGTTTGATAAGAGCGCATATCGGAAACAGTAATGAGCTTGGGGTCCACGCCAAGTTTGTCGCCCTTGTGCAGGAGTCCAACCAACTTCTCGACCAATGTTGGGACTCCCTTGTCACCTGCCTTCATCAAATGCCACTCCTTAGGATTCAACTGTTGACTAGCTTGCAGCCAATAACGACCGTCGGTCCAAAGGTAGCTATCTCCAGGAGAAACGCCCACCAAAGCGGTACCAGCGCTGCCGTCGAAACCAGACACGAACGCCCTCCGCTTGTCCTGCGGCGCCAGATATTCGCTGTTGTGTGCATCAGTGCTCGGCACAATCAAGTACTTCACGCCATTCTCGCTCAGCAGATTCCTAATGCTCTCCATAACAGTTCAGGACAGAATGAGAGAAGGGCATCACCGTTCCTACCCAGTGGATGTGGCATGTGTTGCCTCGCTTTTACGGCGAAGTTGGGAGAAACCTCGGGAAATGCACTCCCTCTCGTCCAGTCCTCGTTTCCTCAACCCATCTGCAACATGAAGTTCTGGCGTCAGGCTGGTTTGTCTTACCTCCGTTATTTGAACTACTCCTCCAAGGTTGTTCGTGCTGCCGTTAAGGATGCAGTCCAAAAGGAGGGTAGGTTCTCTTCGAGGGAGACCGCTACTCTCACTTGGAGAACATGGACCGATGGCAAGAAGAACCCCGCTGGTACGCTTTCCATTTTGCATCTTCTCTTCGTTTTCTCTCCGTTCTTGGCAGTTTGGTTGTCATGGAATGTTACGGTGAAGCGAAAGATGGGCGAAGATCTTCCATGTAGTATTCCCCCCATTTCGGCTTTGGTTGGCTTCCAATCGCCGTACATTTGGTAGTTTTTCGATGAGAGGGTTTATTTAACGTTCTGTGAGCTGAGTGGCGCTTGTGATCGGGTGCAAAGTACGAGTTGTAGCTGACGATGTGTATTTGTGTGTGTTCAGAGGTCGTCAAGGTGGATCAAGTGCTCCAGTAAGCAGTCGGATATGCCTGTTGATAGGCGATTGTAAAAAGTGCAATGGGTTTGTGATGTTCCCAAGTGTGGTGCCATCTGCAGGCCTGTGATGTATAAGGAAAAGTCGTTCTCAAAACCCAAACCTCCTCCTCCATCTATGTTGTTTCAATGTATGGATATTCAACCCAACTGAGCCGGTTCTGGGATGAGCATGAGTGCGTTTATACAAAAAATACGATGAAGAGGATCATGAACACGATGAGGACGGCAAAGATCTTGAGGTAAAGCCAGCGATTTCCAGTCACCTTTGGGATGTACTTGAGGAGCTCTGAGTAGGCCCGGTTTACGTGCAGCTCTGTGTTGGAGATGTCTTCATCGATGCGCACGATGAGCTCGTCCTGTTGGCGGGCAATGTAGGCAATTTGGGTCATGATGCCGCGCAGTTCCTCAACGGTGCGCTCCACCGCTCGGATTGATTGCGAACGGTTCTCCAGGAACTGCTCTCGCGTCTGCACCATCGGCAGGGTAATAGATACTTCCTCAATCACATCTTCTTGCCCACTCTCACTAGCAAACAGACACCACACGCGTCAGAGATCACATTCCAGCACTACAAGAGGCTTCAACCAAACCCACACAAAGCGAGACAACAACACGTACTCTTCCAAGGAGGGGTTAAAGGGCTGATACAAGACAGGCGAAGAAGACATACTACCGCCTCCAATGAACTTCTCCTTGCGATCTTGCTGCGTTTTCAGGTTCTGCAACGAAACGAAAGGTCAGACTCGTCCTACAACCCTTCCATGGACTCAAAACACCACTCTCGAAGAAGGAAAACTGGAACATACCTCTGTGCGCAGCTCCAATATCTTCGTAAATTGCATCGTCGTTTGGCCCAAGTTGCCGGTCAGCGTCTCCATGACCACGTCGCTGTGGGTTGCGGATTGTGCGCTCTGACGGCCTTGGGAGTGAACCATGGACTCCATTGTCTTCAACTTCTTACGTATAGCTTGAATGTCCATCTTAATGATACCTGTCAACTCTTCAATCTTGTCCGCAGGGTCATCAAACAGGGATTTACTCTGGGCCACTATCCATTCGCCACACAGAGGAATGCAAGGACGTTAGACAGCTATCGCCATATCGATTTGATAGAAGAGCATAATGGAAGGGTGGAAACGATATGTCACAGGTGGAAAGTTGCACATGTTCCATGGAAATATTGTTTGAAAGGATAGGGGCATCGACAAGCGTCGTGTGTCCTGTAGCAGACGTACATCGAGTTAATACTGCTAATTTCTGAGCTGTTGCATGAGTGTCTTTACCAATCTCATTCGCCAATCGGTTCAAGTTCATGCGCATGGTATAGATGTTCTCTTTCCGTCGGACAGCGGGTTTCATGCCCTTGTTCCGCAATGCCTGAGCAATCGCGGCGAATTCGGTTGTTCTATCGCCAAACGTCATCATTACAGGGAGGCCACTTGCACGGCTTGGATGTGTGAGAAGGACTGGTCCGGGCAGGCGGGGCTCAACCAGAGTCTGGGCTCAACCCAACAGCGGAGGTACCCCTCTGCGTAGGAGCCCCGTCTCAGTCATCTCCCTCTTAGCAAGCGAGATTGCGAATAGACCCCCAATTACAGCCTGTGGGAGAGAGGAGGGGACCTAGAGCCCCGGCAGAGTTCGAATTGGTGGAGCGGCAACGCCGGTCCCTCCTGCAGGAAACAGTCAGATTTCGCCATGGCTGACTTCCAGATTAACCTGTTCAGTGCGTAGAACCCACCCTCCTCGACGTTGGCACTGACACATTGTGATGAGGATGCAGAATTGGTGCCAATGCAGGGCAAACTCGATCGCCATGGACTGACATCCGATCTCCTTCTTTAGGCTGCTTCCAGGACCTTGGCGTCTGCCTCATTGGCTGCTTTGTTCCCTGTTAGTACGTATTTCTGCAAAATACTAGACCCTCACGAGCATACGCGCTAACATTCGAACTTGCGATCTTTCGCCGAACAGCCTGACCGCTGTCAACATTGCACGAGTAGACAACCGTGAATGTATGCAAAATAGAGACAATGTCACTTCCTTGTTTGGCTATGACGGTGCAGATTGCAGCACATCTTGGTGCAGAGCCACAGAGCTGTAGCCCCGGCGCTCTATCTGCTCCCTCTGCAACATCCTCTGACTTCTCCTCTTGTCCTTCCTGCCTCCTAGGCTCTGTGTGTGATTGCTGCTGTCAGATGGCCCCCAATTGGATCGTGCGCAACCGCATCCGCGCCAAGTATGGCCTCCAGTACCTCTTCTGCAATGGTGCGTGCCCGAATCCACAGGGAAGATCAGGCTACCGCATCCGCACACTGCGCTTTGCATCTTGCTTTGCATGCCTTCAGACTGTATTTACCCCACCCCCACTGACCCCAATCATCGTTGCATCCTATTAACTGCATGTGCAGATTGTCTTTCTGTTGCCTTCTGTGGTTGCTGCACTGCTATCCAACACGCCAACGAGATGCGCGCCAGAGAATCCCTCCTCGCTCACTGAGCATGACTGCATGGGGGCAGCTCTCTCCTCTAAATCTGCTACAGCCACAACATAGACGATAGATCGCCTCCGCCGATGCCATACAGCGCGTCCTTGAGTTCCGGTACAGTCAATGTAAGCATCCCCCGAGGAATCTGACCAACTTCCCCAGGCCGTGATCTCGTGTTACCAGTGGGTCTCTCTTGGCGAACATTTACACAGATATACATACAAAAATGATATGGACAGGCGGTTGGAAGTGGTAGGAAGTGTGGTCTGAGGCAAGTTTAGCGCTTGCGGCTGCTGAAGAGGAGAGAAGTTAAGCCGCTGAGGACACCGCCTTCGCGCTTCCTCTTCTTGTCTCCCTTTTCCTTTTGCGATGTGGAAGAGCGAGTAGGGGTGTAGGAGGACTCATTCGTGTGTTCAGGAAGGTCGCGTCTCTGGCGAGTGGCGAATCGGGGGGAATCGAAGAGCACACCCTCGTGCTCATCCGCAGGAGTGAGGGACATGGGGCTGCTGTACTGTTGGCGGTGTCGACGAGATCGGGACCCAGATTCTCTGTCGTGTTGCTGAAGTTCTTCTTGGTGGTGTGGTCGGGGGCGGCTTTGGAGGTGCGCCTTAGAACGGCGTGAAGATCTCGAGGCGGGCTTGGGCATGTCGTAGACGTTTTGCTCCAGCGATAACGATGATGACGATGTTGACGATGTTGATGATGGTGGTGGAGATGATGATGATGATGACGACGATTGAGAGTATTGGGAATCGCACGCTTCGTAATCGTCGTTGTCGTAGTCGAGTTCAGGACGGCGTGTGGGGATTGGGAGGGAGCGCCGCTTGGCTGGAGGTGTAGAGAGGTCGTGTTCCTCACTGCTGTTGTTGTTGGCGTGACTGTGTTGTTGTTGTTGTTGTTGTTGTTGTTGGTGGTGTTGTTGTTGTTGTTGTTGTTGTTGTTGTTGTTGTTGTTGTTGTTGTTGTTGTTGTTGTTGTTGTTGTTGTTGTTGTTGTTGTTGTTGTTGTTGTTGTTGTTGTTGTTGTTGTTGTTGTTGTT
>Ga0307375_10007133_pt1 | contig 10236 bp, 9 predicted proteins | sample TR1MG_FD_202531 | JGI IMG/M metagenome (GOLD analysis project Ga0307375, IMG submission 202531) | Soil microbial communities from Risofladan, Vaasa, Finland - TR-1 | ecosystem: Environmental > Terrestrial > Soil > Coastal area > Acid sulfate soil | place: Finland: Risofladan, Vaasa | collected...
GAGGGAGCACACGGACCATTGCGATTCTACCAACCGTTTCCAACTTTCACCGGCGCCTACAGCAAGGGGAGTGACAGCACCGATACCTGTAACAACAACGCGCCGAGAGAGGAGGGGAGGAGGTGGAGGAAGGGAGGAAGAGGAAGAATGGCGTACGGAACGCACCAGGCGGTGGTTGTTCGCGGGCTTGGTGCTCACGTAGGTGTCAGATACATTCTTCCGCACGAAACGGGTTGAGTGAAGCATATGAGTGAGCAGAAAAGGGATTTGGAAGGAGGCCAAACAGCTATCGGAGGAGAAGAAGAGAGGAAGGCGGCAGCAGAGAGGGATGAGACCGACAGAAGAGGCCCAAGTGGGTTCCAAGAACGAATGCCTCCGAAGGCTCTTTGCACGCTCTCTCTCTCGTCATCTCACCGCTTTTCGCACTCACCCTGACGAGCGCATTCTGGGCTGCAATGGACTCGCCTTCAAATGACTCTCCAGTCATTCCATCTGTTGAGATCAAGCCATACACGACAATTCACGAACTAGACTCCGTCACTGATGAGCCGGAGGTGCAAACCGAGGAGCTCGATGAGACGGCGCCGAATTGGGCATTTGCGTCGTTCGTAGCTGAGCGCGATGAGCTTCTATCACTGTTTACACCCCTCAATCCCGTACAAAACTCTCAGAGAATCACCATCATCGTACGTTACATTGCCACATGCTCCATTTGAAGCTTGCAATTGACGATTTTTGTCTTCCTTCTGCTCCGTACGCATTTCGTTTCTGTGTTTTCATCCTTCTAACCCCTTGAATCTCTGCCGTATAGGTTCAAAAGTATCAAGAGCAACCTCAACTATTGGATCCGCATTTAGCATTCATGACAAGCACTCTCTTTGATGCCATTCGTCACTTTTTGAGTGGAAGCAGCAAGCTCTCCGATACCGACGCTACTCACCTGCTGTACCTGGTCTACACCCTCTGCAAAGTTCGTGGATACAAGACTGTGTCCAAATTATTTCCTCATTCTGTGGAAGATCTCGAACCAACCTACAAATTGTTGGAGAAGTTCCGTGACTGTGCGCGAACTTCCGAACCGACTACTGTGAATGTTGACGACCATCAGCCTGTTCATCCTTTGATCTTGCAAGCTCAACAATTTGCATTGGATGAAATCGAGTGGAGAGTGCCGTATGTGCTGTTGTTGTGGCTGAGTGTGATTGGTTTGATTCCGTTCGACCTGAACGCTTTGGACAACGATTCTTCCGGTGTGCCGCTGAAACACAAGCTACTTGATATTGCGCATCACTTCTTGAGGGAGTCTAGCATCACTCGCAATGCTGCCGCCGAATTGCTCTCCACTCTGCTTACGAGGCCGGACATGAAAGCTGAGCTGGTCGACCTCGTCCAAACTGCCGTTTCTACCGTCAAACGCCTCTCTACTGGCCCGCCTAGTGAACTCCTCATCTCTACGAATCAATATCACGTTGCTGGACTGTACATGACCCTGGCATTGATCTTCCAGAAGGGCGAAAGAGAGCAATTGGTGCCGCACGTGATTCCTATCCTGAACGCCTTCTTCCCAGCTGAACAACATGGATCGGCACCGAGTGAGGGTGGTGGTACGATGTATGATCTCCCATCGAATGCACTCATCAACAAGAAGCTGTCGGTGAAGTTGGTCCAGAGACTCGGTTTGGTGCTCTTGCATCCTCGCATCCCAAAGTGGCGTTATCAGCGCCGCTCTGTGTCTCTTCTCCACAACCTCTCAGTAACAGTATCGCGGGCCTCTTCTACTACAACTTCTACCAATGTTCCACATCGGTTGGAGGGCGATGACGATGACGAGGACGAGGACGAGGAGTACGACATTCCCGAGGAGCTGGAGATCTTCGTTCAGTTGCTCTTGTCAGCGCTTCGAGATAAGGATACTGTTGTGCGTTGGAGTGCCGCAAAGGGCATTGGTCGCTTGACACATAGGTTGCCTCAAGCTCTGGCAGACGAGATCGTGGGTTCGCTGCTGGAGTTGTTCGATTCGCGCGAGACGGATTGCGCCTGGCACGGTGCGTGCCTCTCGATTGCTGAGCTTGCTCGCCGCGGTCTTCTGCTGCCGTCTCGCTTGAAGGAGTTGTTGGACAAGTTGAACACGGCGCTGCAATTCGAAATTCGCCGCGGCTCGCATTCGACGGGGCATCACGTGCGCGACGCCGCCTGTTACGTCGCGTGGGCTCTCGCTCGCGCTTACGATCCCGAGCTCCTCAAGAACTACTTGGCCGTCTCGCTCGCCAGTTCCTTGCTCATCACCGCCTTATTCGATCGCGAAGTCAACTGTCGCCGCGCGGCTGCTGCCGCCTTCCAAGAGCACGTCGGGAGACAAGGCTCCTTCCCGCACGGCATCGAAGTCATCGCTCTCGTCAACTTCTTCACGCTCAGCAACCGATCGGAAGCCTATCTCACACTCGCACCACAAGTCGCGGCATTCAAAGACTACGCCAAACCACTCATCGATCACCTCGCTTTCTCCAAATCACGCCACGTCGACCACACCATTCGCAAACTCGCCTCACAGGCTCTGGGCAAACTCGCGCTCCAACCGGCACATCAACATTACATCGTCACAAGCATCGTTCCGAAACTCATCCCGTACGCCACAAACCCGGACTTTGCAACGAGGCAGGGCGCCATCCAAGTGCTCGCTGAAATCGTACTCAGCTTCGCTTCTCTCACTTCAGACGAGCTCAATACAAAAGCATCGTCTCATTCCACCACACCATCATCAACCTCACCATCACATACCACCTCATCCTTCTCTTCCTCTTCCGCTGTCCATGTCACCACCACCCAGAGCGCAACGTTAGATGATCACACACATCACATGGAAAAGAGAAGCGACATCATTTCGAAATGGATTGCTACTGATATCCAAGAGAAGCTGTGGAACATTCCAGCTGATGTTGATCGTGCTCGCTTGTATCGTGGTCGAGGTGCCGAACACCTTCGTATTTCTGTTTGTCATATTATTAGTGCCATTTCTGAACTTGGTCTCTCGCTCAAATCTTCTGGAAAAGCATCGAGCACTGCGCCAGGAGCAAAGTCGACTGCTGTCCGCGGTCCTGCCATCGCACAACGTCTCGCATCTGGCACTGGATCTACAAAAACTGGAAAGGACACTTTGACCTTCTTTATCGAGACATTGGAGGAGAATCTGAGACAGCCATTGGAAGATGTGGTGAACGTGGCGGTGGAAGCCACGCGAAGTTTGGCCTTGCGCTACCTCCCATCATCGTCTCATGTCACCGATGCGCTCATAGATCGTTGGATGAAGATCATTGCTTCTGATACGAATCAAGCAGCGAGGCGCGGTCACTGCTTGGCCATCGGAGCCCTTCCCCTCTCTTCTCTGTCTCCTTCCCGATTTCCTCAGGTCGTCTCATGTCTCCTCGTAAGTATGAAGATCATTGGCAATAAGAGCTATTTGGACGATGCGGAAGTACGAAAGAATGCCATTGTGGGCATGTGTGATCTCGTGAATCGAGCGCCGCTGGAGCGCGACTCTCCTCCTTCATCGCCACCAACGTGCTGCCTCACCGACGATCACATAGTGGAGATAACCAACGCGTATACGGCATCTATGGACGACTATACGACAGACAATCGAGGCGATATTGGCTCAGTGGTGCGCGAAGCGGCGATTTCTGCGTTTGGCTGGCTGCTGCTGAAGCTTTGCCCCGCTCCTCCACCTTCTTCTTCTGGTGATAGTTCTTCTGGCATTTCTTCCTCTCTCTTGACAAAGGAAGTGATGATGTCATTTGTGGGCAGATTGGTGCGATTGGCTCTGGAGAAGATCGACAGAACGAGAGAGCGTGCCGGCGTGATGCTGGAGCAACTTGTGCGATGTGCTGTTGGCGCTCCGTCCACTGCTAGCCTGCATCGTTTTGCTACTTGGAGTCAAGTGAGTTTTGAGAATGCATATTTCGGTAAGGATATGGTTTCACAAGTAGAGGAAGTGTGGAAGATGATCGATGTTGCGAGCCTGCCCGTCGAGTCGCGTTCAGTGATCACCAAAGGTTTGAATTGGGCTTCTGGTCGTATTGTGTTCCCCCTTCTGGTGCCTTTGTTGCAGTTCGAAGCGTATCGCTACTGGGTAGTCATTGGAATCGTTAGAAGTGTAGGCGGTGCGAATAATGGCAAGGAATTGGTGGAGTACGCGACCAACAGCCTGATGACCTTCGTGCGTCACTTGCACACTCCAGAGGCTTTGGAACAGTTCGCACAATCGCTCATTGTAGTGATGGAGAACAACGTGGGCAATGAACAAGTCATCACTGCATTATGGGTCACAATGGATGTCGTACTCGCATCAGCAATCTTCTACAACGGTCTGCCCTCCAACTCGACCTTCGCCTCCAACCTCTTGGCTCTCAGTCGCGCTGAACTCAGACTTCCCTCCTCCATCTCCAAGCTACACGCCTCTGTTGCCATCTTCGCTCACCTGCTCTCATTTCAGGGGGCGACTGACACTGCAAACACACGAACTCAAGCTCTCAGGATGATGCTCTTCTTCTTGGGATACAAGTTCCCAGTCATCAGGAAACTGGCTGCTGAAGCCCTCTACCTACAACTAGAAATGTCTCCTCGTATCCTTGATGACGAAACGAACGCCACCGATGCAACCAAGGAAGAGAAACTCGAGAAGGCAAAGGAAGTCTTGTCCACCATCTCCTGGGCATGGGACACCGAATATCAAGCCGCCAAGGACACATTGACCTCCTTACTCGTTGGAAAATCGAATGCAAGCTAAATGTACCCTGTCAATAGCTAAGAACAACACACCTTTGCACCAGTCTTTCATTCAGTTCGTTCGCAGGGATTTAGCTCGTTGTATCTGGCACCCTCCTTCGGCAACACTCAACAACGGCGGTATACAGAGTATTCATCCCTATTCATGGAGCTTCTTCCAACTTGGCCTCTGCGCAAGTCAGCAACTGCCTACACAAAGTGTTCCCGCTTTTAGACTCGCTCTACTCGTCTGTTCTGATCGGATCTTGCAATATGACCCCCTCATCGTGTGCCTCTCGTGAATGGGAAACATAAGTGCTCTTCAAATCCACTATAGGAGGTGCATTGGAGCTGTTTCACTCCATTCATCCTACCAGGACTCTCCGAGTCGTCGTTCTCTGGTACGCATTCATTATTCTGCTTCATATGGGCCCTTCTATGATCTGCATGAATCCTGTTAACCTAATTTCCGCGCGTTCTCTTCACTCGAAGTCGCTTCAAACTCGAACCTGTCGCCTCAAATGCTATTGTCTCTGAAAACCTTCCTGTGCCGTCTTCCTTCGAATTGAACGTGCCAACAAGTCATACAAGAGTATCATTATGCATCCCTGTCCTTTCAATTGCATGCACATCTCCTCTTGGACAAAACTGCTTCTGGAATCCACCCGTCATGTGCCTCTCGGAAGATGATCTTCGGCTACATTCGTATTGAACTGCAATCTAGACTCCTATTTGGGTAGGTTTTCATCTGGAACTTCGTCACGATGCTCGGTTGTTGGGGTGCTATCATCCATCGATTTCGTCAAGACAATGACATGTGACTGGCGTTGTAATGCCGCTTCTCTAAGCGTATTAGGAGACACCGTTGATGTACACACTGAGTTTCTACTGAGACTGTAACCGAAACTTGAGCTGAAAGGGAGCTATCAGGTGGCAGTTTTCGAGCTCAGATGTTGCTCAATTCCGAAGCGTGCTGTTGCGTGCATTTCCGTCTCTCGTCCCTGTCAACCGACTATATCTTCAATAACAGGAATCGTTGACGTGATTCTGCTATATCAGCATGTCATATGGCCATGTGGGTATGTTGGTCAACCAGTCTGTTCTCTGTACACTGTATGTCGCCTCCTCGTCTCTGGTCACATCTTCGCAGTCCCTGAAATTCGAGAGAATCTATTAGTAGCGTATGGTGAATCACGATCACGAGTATGGGCCCGTTTGGTGGCACAATCAAGGTGCACGACTCAGGTCTCCAGGAAGGCAAGCTCAGGTGAGAGAAGAGCCAGGACGATCTGAGCGGCGCAACTTTCCCACACACACGGTTCTGAATGATGTCCGTATCCCACTTCTTTCCTTCACGGTGACTGCAAACATCAAATAGGAGCACACTCAGCCCATTCTCACCCCCCTGGTCAGGACATAATAGGAAGTTTCATGAGGATTCGTAATTTCGATCCGTCTCTTGACTGTTATGCTCTCTTGGTCGTTTCATCGCTGGAAAAACCTCTTAGGATGCGTGATAGAGCGAATCATGAAGTGCTACAATGCTAAGGGCCCATCTATGAGAGCTGCATGAGATGACGCCCTCGCGTCCGAGAACTGGAGGCTTCTATTTCACTTCTTGGAGATGAACAGCCACCAAAACCATGTCTTCTTTTCAAAAATCGATCATTCTACCCAATGCACACATATGGACCCGACAGTTTTGGGGTTTACTTCGGTTACGCTCGCGAATTTGGCACTGTGGATCTGTCCTCATTCTGGCAGCAAATGGAGTATCACGACCTGATATCCATACGCCGTAAGACATACTATGATATTCTGATTGAGATGACGCACTATGCTTCGACGTTGAGATGTGGAAGGAAAAGTTCTTCAAGGGAAAGAGATGAGCACTGGATGGTCCTCCCTCATTGAGATTACTTCAGTACCATCCAATGGACCGAAGGCGCCAGAATTCTGCAATGGCGTTGCCTCAACATGGAAAAAGACGTGTCTCGTGATGTACCTTCCAAATCAGGATCTTTCATGTCTGATCGGCCGATCAGAGCGATTCTCTAGGGGCTGTTGTAATGGGCAAAGGGCGTCCGACACGCTGCGGGCTCCATCACTCTTGCAATGGTCGTCTGACTTTGGCTCCTTCTGTACGTCACCCAGATCACCAAGTGTTGAGTCCATGTATACACACTCCAAAAAGCATGTTTGCATCACAAGAGATCACTAACAGGTTCTCCAACACGTCATCTTTGATCCTTTTCTGGATGTGGCTTCTTCCTGAGCTGTCAGTCACTATTGGCCAGTTTCTAGGTCAAATCCTAGTCTCCAATAATGCGAAAATTCCTTATTACTCCTTGTCAGAGTCGTACTTCGTGCTGATTCCGTCACCACTGAAATCTGGCGGCCAGCCTCATCTTTCGCTTCTCCTCTCTCTGATCAGCGCCTCTCTGGTTCTCTCATAGTCGAAACTTTTTGCCCATACGTATACAATCAGGATCATCCTGATTTTGAGTGCATCACGTTCTCAAGAACGACGTACCAGGCGAGAAGATTTCGCGCCTCCTCGCACTCCTCCCTGCGGCCCTGTTTCTGCAATTACATCTCTTGAATCGATTCTATGTAACATGTTCTCGAGACCGTCTTCTGATATTACCAGCCGATTCCAAGTCCTGTGTCATTAACAGCAGTTTCGAACTTGGACTCATGTTCTCGTCTGTTTTGAGAGCCATCGCTTCAGAATCTAGTGTTTGCCTCGTTATGGCATGGCACTTGTCTGTTTCATCATAATCATCCCCAAATATCCAGAAGTGTTCGGGAGGAGAAGGAGGCGGGGGTGTTAGAGCTTTGGAGCTGGTCTTCTTCCTCGTCTTGGCGTCGTGGTTCCCCCTAGTGTCCAATGTAAGAGTATAGAAGTGTTGCGCGATCGTTTTTGGCGACTTTTGGGAGTTTATGAGGGGAGAAGAGAACCTACAGGATATAACAATGTACAGGACTAGTATTCAAACACCAATGTACAGGCGAGCCTAAGAAGTAATACAGGATGCGAGAGGGTGGGAGGAGTGTGTCGTAGTGAGGAGTGAGGGGGATTCACGACGAGAGTGATGGGGAAAATGCCTCTCAATTCAGGACAACCGGAGAGAGGGGAAAGTGTCGTCTACCGCGGCCCTATCGAACGCAAACGTTGGTATTCTTTAAACGCGTTGAGTAGGGATGTTGGAGACGGCAGCAGCGGATGTCTGAAGAGAGGAGTACTCCTGAGAGCAGGCGACGGCGGGGGTTTCGACGACTGCGGACGACGCAGCACCGGCGGGGCTCGTGCCCGCGGCCAACGCCTCTTGCTTGAAGGATGGATCCGAGCTATCATACAAAATCTTGATCTTTTGGGATGTAAGGAACTTGACCGTCACACTTCCGGGGTCGACCCACATCACCACGGCCTCAGCGGGCAATCTGCGCTCGAACTGAGAGATGAAGGAACTTTGCGCTGCGTTCGACAACACTCGGTCACACGTTGTTTCATCGAACAGAATCGCTCTACAAATGATTCAAGGGCATCAACAAACACCAAATGAAGTCAGATGGGGGCAAATCGGAACGAAAACCGTCAAACCACCCTCTGGATCTCGCATTGGGTGTACGTGTGTGCAAGATGGCCTCTCTATCGGGGCTGCCACCTGAAAAGGGCAGGCCCACACACAACTCGCCATCTCCACACCTTCCACCACCGCCGATCTCCTCCAAACACCCACAATTTCGCTCATCACTACTCCATCTGTTCAATCTCCTCTCACATCACCTCTCTCGCAGTGCACCCAACACATAACTAGCACAACTTCTCTCAGAACACAGAAGGCAACTCCTCTCACTTGTCCACGTACCTATATGCATTACCACGCATCGGATTTTCCAAACACCAATGACCACGATACTTTTCGAGCAGCTTCTGACTCAAATTGTCACGGAACAAGCCGGCTTGCTCAGGCGAAAGGTCTCCAGTTCTCGATGCCCACCAAGAGGCCGCAATGGTGAGTTCGACCGGCACAGGGTCCTTTTTAGAGATGGCACCAGACTGCGCTTGCAATGAGGATTTCATGTCGGAGGGTTCAGGGGATGAGAGGGGACTGGGCGGTTGACGGCAGTGTCCGACGAGGTCTCGGCTCGGACACGGGAAGCAAGCAAGAACGCCGAGCTGGCGTATCTCTGCCTCTGCCGGCGCCATACGTTTCCAGGGGCTTCTCAACTCGCACCATATTAATTCAGGGACCCCGACCAGCGGATGACTTCCCGGTATTATAGGGCAATTTCTCTATATTTAACCGCGCTCTCCGTAGCCGTTCCACTTGGTTCAGATTGCTTTTCTACATTACAAGTACGAATATGTACACGTTCAGGAGTTACTGGTGCCGCGAGGCAGAAGTTTGGTAGCGAGAAGGCTTTGGTGGAGTGGGAGGAGGATGAGCGGCTTGAGAAGGAGGCTTTGCTTCAGGAGAAGTTGACGGCATTGGGCCATGGTAACTCTTTGTTGGGGAGGCTTGAGCAGGTTTTTGGCGCAAAGGGGGAGGCGGGAGGGAAGAAGGAGATGCAGGGAGACTTCGAATGTCTTCCAGTCCTCGTTGCGGTGGCGTGCTTGCTCCATCCTGATGATCTTCCACATGATACTCATCGTCTTGAATCAAGGCACTGTCTTCCTTTCCGTCTGCTCCGTGGTCAGTGTTATCTTCGATTGACGTGAAGAGGGCGCGACGAATGGGTGCTTGTCTGGCAGGAGAGGAAGGCAGGCTACCACCCTCGTGGCTTGATTCGGGAGAGTCGAATGACTCCAGCCGAGTCGGAGGAGTGGCTTGGGCGAGAGGCGATACATAGAGTGCATTGCGAGTTGGGCTTTGAGCGAAGGGGTTCTTGGGGGGTAGCTTGGGCTTTGGAGGCGTTCTCTTGGGCACCGGGCTTTCCCCATTGTGTGATATGGGTAAGGCAGCCATTTGATGAGTCATGGCGCTTCCATTACGACGTGATTCTTCGTTTGAGGGTAGTTGGGCGGGAGATGGTAGCAATTGGGGATCGCCGCAGTTCGCTTCCTCTGGTTCCTGCTCTTGGCACTGTTGCTCGTCACCACCAATATTTGCGTACAAGACCGGTTCCTCGGAGTCGTCTACAGAGCCCTTATTGCCAGTGGCAGCCAGAGGTGGACCGAATGCTTCCTTCTTCGTCGTCGCACCTGCCTCGTTCACAGATCGCTTCTTCTCTCCATCACTCGAAGCCATCGCCTCTCCAACCTTGGGTTCTTCTTCACCTTCGACCATGAACGTCATTTCGATCTCGTTCTCACTATCACTATCATAGTCTTCATGGCGATGTGCTGCGACGACCTTCTTCCTCCTCGCCGGCATACTCTCCTCTATCGTATCTCCTTCCTCCTGTCCAACGTGCTTGTGATGATGTCTGCCCTTCTTAGTGGACGAACTATCGCCTTTCTTCGCGGAT
>Ga0307375_10007134_pt1 | contig 10235 bp, 8 predicted proteins | sample TR1MG_FD_202531 | JGI IMG/M metagenome (GOLD analysis project Ga0307375, IMG submission 202531) | Soil microbial communities from Risofladan, Vaasa, Finland - TR-1 | ecosystem: Environmental > Terrestrial > Soil > Coastal area > Acid sulfate soil | place: Finland: Risofladan, Vaasa | collected...
TCCCGATCGAGGAGGTGCGGCCCGCGGCGAGCCGCCTCCGGTTGGTGCCGTAACCAATCGATCAGTTGACGCACCCCAGAACCACAGTGGGGTCCTGAGACCTGAACCCGTCAACACCCGTGCGCGCTGGGGACGGGTCAGGTCCGCGAGCGGCTGGCGTTCGGGCGTTGGCGGCCCCATTGCCAATCGTCGAGTCGCCGTAGCCTCGGGCTGTCAGTACAGCGATTGGCCTCGAACTGGCACCGCGAGTAGCGACTTGCCGTCCGTCGGTGAACCTACGCCGCGAGATCGAGCGTCATCGACCGCACGTCCTGACCGCAGTAGACGTCCGCTGTGAGCTTGATGTCGGTATGGTCGAGTAGCCGCGAGCATACGAGAAGGTTCCGGCGTGCCCAGTAGCTGCCGAACAGTCGACGGACCGTGTGATAGCCGAGCGCTCCTTCGATCTTCTGCAGTACGGCGAGGTTGATTGAGAGTGACACCGCATGCCGGGTGACAATGCGCTTGAAAGCCGCGCTCAATCGTGTGCGCCGCCAACGCCCGGGCGCGGCGTTCACCTTTCGCCCTTTTGCGGCGTGCCCCCGGACCGGCGGCCGGCCCCGCGCCGTCCCATACTCGTCGCCAACGGCGTCCGGAAAGAGCCACGGCACGTCCTGCAGCGTCCGGCGGCCGGTCCGAGCGTCGACCTGCGTACGGCACGCATCGCGACCTCCTCCTTCCATGAACCACAACTCGAACAGGTCGCGCCGCAGACGGTGTTCCCGCATGGGGTCACCCTCTCGCTCCGGCGTCCGCACGAACTCAGCCTGGATGAGGCGGCCAGGAAAATCTCGCTTCGACTTCATCTTGCGTCCTGGCACATCGATCCCCAGCTGGCCTTCCCAGGCCGCTAGCGCCCCCATGTTGGCGAGCGCTTGCTGCGCGGGGCCCACGGGAAGGTTGAGCCATTCGGGCGTCGTCAGCCGGACCAACGTTCCCGCACGGAGTGGGAGGCGCTGGGCGATCAACAACACGACCATCATGCGAAGGGTCTTACCCCACTGGCTTCCCGGATTAAAGCTGCCGGTTCGAATCGCACCGATCTGATCGGCGATCGACTGGCCACCGGCGTGGCCGACCAGTTCGGCTTCCATGCACTCGACCAACTGCTCGAGTTTGACGAGCCCATCGACACCATCACCGCCCTTCCATCCGTTGGCGATTGCAAGCACATGCGCGGCGACCGCTCGCCGGTCCAGATGTTTGGGCCGCGGCAAACCCGCGCAGATTGACTCCAGATCTCGATACCACACTCCAAGTTGCTCCACCCGCTCGCTATCACCGACACGCTCCGCCTCGCCGGCGAGGAATCCATTCACGAGCCACGTAATCGTTCGCACGCGCTGAGCGAGCGAGTTGTAGCGGGTTCCCCGCGAGTCTTCTGGCAACTCAAGCATCCATCGCATGAAGTCGTCCACGAACTTGGGATCGGCGAGCACCAGCAAGCCCGGCACGTTCTCATCCGTCCAGTCGACGCCGCGCATCTTTGCCGCGAATCCCGCCATGTACGCGAACATCGCGAGCCGCGACCGAAGGGTCTCTGCCGACACGCGGAAGGGGGCCGCCCCCTTTCGCCGGGTGGTGAGCGAGGAGGGCCACTTCCAGACACGCGCAGCGAGCGGGGGATTACTGAGTCGCAACTTGAGATCTTCCAATGTGCTCCACGCCGCCCACCGGCGGAGGCCATACCGCCCCTCAACGAGTCCAGCCGCGAACCGGCCGTCCGGCAATACCCATCCGGAGAAGTCACGGTCTCGCTCCGACGTGTCCGGGTCGGCCGCGGCCTCGATCGCACGAGCCCCGACGAGCGTCACGGGGGCCGTGGACTTTAGCGCCCAAGTATACTCGTCCCCGAGGCCCAACCGGGGCCCGAAGTGCGCGACGACCGCGCGCCACACCCAGCGGGCCGCGATCACCCGGTGCGTCGGGAGGATGTGTTGCGCGCCGTCCGTGAGGATGAGGTCCCGAACGGCGAGCCAGTCGGTGCTACGCAAATCCACCCCGCCGAGCTTGGTCGCATAGGTTGCGAGAACCCGTGCACCATGGCTCGCCCGCGACGGATTCGTCGCGCCGCTGTATCGTTTCATCCAGTGGACGACCCGCTCCAGGATGGGGATCCATCCCGGCGAGTACATGTAGGGCCCACCGGCCTCCATGGCCGGGGCGCGTGAAATCAACCCGTACGTTGCCGCCAGGTACATGAGATTCTGCGCGGCCCCAACGTTCTTGCTGACCGATTCCTCGGCCATGTCCGGCTGCCATGGCGTCTGACTGCGCTTCGCCACGTGCTTCTCGCGGTGCTGGTCTCGCGTGAGGTTCCGCACCGTTTCGACGAGGGCCCACTCCCCTTGACCGCCCCGGGCCTCGGGGGCCCACGTGAGCAGCGCCCCTGTGACCGTATACAGGTTGCCGTGCGCGCCGGGCAATCGGGACGCCACCAAGGTAGCCATTCGTTCGATGTCGTCCCACTGGGCGTTGGACAACACCCACACCTCCCGATTCGCATCGAGAGCCTTCCGCCCCTTCGGCGCCGCGTAGGTCGGGTCCGTGTGTTCGCGCGCGATGTCCAGGAGCGCGGCCAGCGACGTCGGCATGAACGCCCGGTGCGGCGCCGTCGCCAATACCCATCCTCCATGACCGATCATCTGCCGGATGGCCCCGCGGTCTGCCAGCAGCTTGATTGCGCGGCGAGCAGCGTTCGTTGAACAGCCACAGACGGACCGGAGTTTGCCGATGTGGATGGGAAGGCCGCGCTGTGCCTGACGCTCGGCATGCGCCAGGATGCGATCCTCCAACGGCGCGTCGGCCAGATCGGTGAGTGCGGGCGGTTGGGGAGCGAGTACGGTGGTCATAGTGTGTTGCCGGTAGCTGGGGGTGGCTGAAGGCTTCTTTTCTGTTTATTCACGCAACGGACCGGTGCCATTCTGTTGCCTGCGAAATGGAAATCAGCTGCGGGACCGGTCGGCGGCGCAGCGTAGGCTCTTCGCCGGCCGATGGTTGGAGCCGGTAGCCATCGGTAGCCACCGGCCGCCGCCTTAGAGAAAGGCCCGGCATGGCGTTCCGGCGCGAGAAATTAGAGAATCCGTTTGACGGCAAGTACTTAGCTACGATGGACGGGGTGGGCGCAGGACCGACTACTAGGGTGGCCCGGAGCTGGGCGCGGGCGCCGCGAGCCATTGTTTCTATTTCCACGGCGCTCATACGGCGGCCCCCGCGTGTTGCATTCGGCCGCGCCACGTGCGGCAGGCAGCGAGCGAGTAGCGCCACTCCCCGCCCGGCGGCCGAACGCCACCCCAACAGGGGACGCGCATCCACTGCGTCTTCGTCCACGCGATCCGCTCGGTCCGGTTGGCGAGGTACCCCTCGCGCTCATGCGCCGGCAGTTTCGCGATTTGAGCGCCCGTGAGGTATGGAACAGCCAACGACGCCGGCATCTGCACGGTCTCCTGACTCGCGGGATCCACGAGTTCCTCGAGGCCCCAGCGGAGTCGGTTGAATTCCTCGGAGTAGCCGAGGCCGCATGCTTCCGCGGCGCGGGAAGCGCTGATCAGATCGGGGTCGCGGTGCATAGGATTCTGAGGACGGTGCTGTCGGTGGGATGGCCGTTTGCATGAACGCGAGGCTCTACGACAGCAAGCCGGCTCGTCGGGGCCCCCGTCAAGGCCCCCCGCGCGAACGGGCGCCGCCCCTGCTGCGGCCCCCTTCTGCTGATCCCGGAGTAGGTGCTCTCCCGACTATGCCTCTATATGAAGGGCTAGCGCTGGGCCCCCCACGTCGCATACACGTGAATGTGAAGGCCGAAGGGTCTCACCCGGCCGCGACTCCAACCCAAGCCGCCATGCCACATTCATCCAATACGAAAGCTCGCGAGCGCCGTCGTCACCGCCGGCGCATTGTGCTCGCGATTGACCCCGGCCTGACCGAGCCAGAGTTGCTCACGTTGTACCACGCCGCGGCGGGGGACCGGGTGCCGTTTGACTTTCTTGCGGCGTTGGTAGCTCATCCGTCTGCCGGCAGCATGCTGCTCTCCACAATCGTCCGCACGCTCTGCCGTGACGACCGGGCCGGATGGGATGTACTCGCCACGGCGCGAGCCGCGCAGCAGGATCCTGAAGTGCGCCAGCACGTCGTGCTCCATGCAGGGGTGGACGGCCTCAAGGTTCTTGCGCCCTTCTGCTCACGGGACGACTGGCGCCAGATCTTCCGGCGTGTCGCGGACCCGGCCAACCCCGTGTTGACCGCGTCCGCGCAATACATCCTGGCACTCGCCACGCCGGATCAACTCGAGGGCATCACGCGCGCGGATTGGGTTCGGGCGGCCCTGCAGCGCGTCTCGATGCCGGGCCTTGACCTCATCGCCTATGTCCCGGACGCGTGGTGTGACCCACGTGTTCGCGATCGCCTCGCGGAATTCTGCGACCCCGCGGCGGTGCCCGGCATACTCGCCCATACGGATGACGAGCAGCTCGCCCGGCGCCTCTTCTGGCGCCTGCGGACCGCGAATCCGCGTGCTGCGGCCATCCTGGTCCGTGATCGTCCGGAGGCCACCGCGAAACTCTGGCGCGCCGACCTCGCGCCGCTCCTCGCGTCGAAGGATGCTGTGGTCCGCGAGGCGGCGTTCGACGCGGTGCGGCACCTAGGACCCAAACGCGCTCATCACCACGAGGACGTGGGCTGAACGGAGCCCGACCCAGCCTCAGGATTTCGGCGAACTCGCGTTGGCCGGCGTGACATCCCAGCCCCGGGGATTGGCCTCCGGCGCACGGTGGGGCCGGACCGCGTAGTCGCTTGTCGGGGCCAAGCGCAATGGCGACGGCCATCCGCAATGACCTTGCCTTCCCCACTACCCGGGTGCGTTCGGAGTCCGGTATTGCTGTGAGTGTCGGCAATCGCCGACTCGCGATCGCCGCCGACCGAAATTCGGGCGTCCCCGGCCTCGCCGTCTCTGCCCCCCTTCAAATGATCGACAACGCGTTCAACGGCCCGATCCCCTCCGCGGAAGGTGCCTCGTGACCCGCGCCTCTGATTCGCGCCCGACGCGGCGCGTCCTCCTCAACCTCGATGGCGTGGAGCTCGTGGTCGAACTGCGCGCCCGCAGCATCACGATCCGCCCCCTCGGCACCCGGCGCGGGGGTCCTGCAGAGGTTGTGCTCACCCCCGGTTCGATCTATCTGCGCGCGCTGATGGACCGCATCGACCGGGACCGGAGCGAGAAGATGGCCCGCCGGAAGCGCCGGCGGCGGCCGCGCAATGGCCAGCGCCGCGGGCGCTAGGGCGAGCCGCCCGACACGCCCATCGCGCGAATAGACATGTCCATCGAGGCCTACTTTCGGATGCAGTTCGAGCTGCTCCCTCCCGGGGAGCCGCTCGTGCTCACCCGCGACCGGTGGGACTGGATCCTGTCCACTCACGGGAATGGCCCCGCCGGGGCGTCGCCCACCGCAGCCTAGTCCGGAACGCGCTCTCGGCCGGCGGTGTACGGCGTCGCCGCGCTGGCGCAGGAGTTCGGCGTGCCGGACAGCTCGATGAGGGCACTCCTGAGCCGCGGCCTCGCCGGTCGACCCGACCAACTCCAACCCCACGGTCCCGACGAGGCATATCGAGTTCCAGCTCACATCGTAGCCCGCGTGCGCGAGTTGATCATCGAAGGGCACGCGCTCGGGACCTGCTGTCTCCATCACCTGACCCCGCCCTGGCCGGATCCCGGCCCGCCTGGGACGTCGACGCATCCCGGATCGAAGCCAGAACCCGTAGCCGAAGTCGAACCGCATCCGGTCCAGCAGAAGTCGACGACCTGCGCCCCGGACGCCGTTCCCACGGCTCCTCGGAGTCCAGAACCTCATGTCCAGAAGCCGCCGGAGCCGCCGGCGACCCGTCGCCCGACGACTTCCCGTTCTGTGCAAGGCGCGGCGACGGACCTCGGCGGATGGCGGCAGGTCGTGGCCAAGCGCGGGACCGCCACTCCCACGTAGTCCCCGCCAGTGGCGGAGAGCGCGCCCGGCCAATAGCGAGATTTCGGATTCGTCAAACGGCCGGTAGACTCCAGCGTATGACCAACCGCGAACCCGAAGAGCCTTCGCCCCAGATGCCCCAGGCCCCGGACCAGCCCGCGCTCGACGATCTCGCTGGCCAGTTCGACGCGATGCTGTAGCAGATGCAGGAACCTGGCGCTCGGGAGGCAGTCGGCCGCGCACTGCGTGCGACCGCCGAGGAGATGGGCCGCGCGGCCGTCGAGGGGGCGCGAGGCGGGGCTACGCCAATCCTGATGCGGCACCGGATTCGCATGCCGGTGGAAGTCCAGACCGCCCCCTCGCAGATCCGTATGCCCCCGGCGCTAACGATGGATCCCCGGCCTCACATCCTCGGGTCGGGCCGTCGGCGGCGATTCCCGTCGCGCCCACCGGCGCCACTCCTCAGGGTCCGGACCGCTATCGCTTGACAGCGCTGCGGATCGGCTGCACCATGTCCACTAACCTGGTTTGTGGAGTACGAATGCCCCGCTCGGCGAACGATCTCCTCCACGGCACGCTCGACGTGCTCGTCCTCAAGACCCTCTCGTGGGGTCCGATGCACGGCTACGGCATCACGACGTGGATCGAGCACCATTCGGGCGATGAGCTCGAGATCGTCGACGCGACGCTCTACAAGGCGCTGCACCGCCTCGAGGCTGCGGGCGCCGTGAGCGCCACCTGGGGCATCTCCGAGAACAATCGCAAAGCGAAGTACTACGCGCTCACGGCCAAGGGCCGACGCCTGCTGCAGGCCGAAATTGCGACCTGGCACCGCTACGTCGCCGCCGTGTCGGGCGTACTGGAGCCCTCATGAAGCGCCGCTTCGGCACGGACAAGCTGCCGCCCGGCGTACGCCGCGTCTTCAGACTCCCCTGGAGCCGTCAGGAGATGCGGCGGGATTTGGACGATGAGCTCCGGGCCCACCTGCAGATGCGCATCGATGACCTACGGACGCGTGGACTGAGCGAGCAGGAAGCCGAAGCAGAGGCGAAGCGGAGGCTCGGGAACGAGGCCGACCTCAAGGCGTACTGTTCCCGCGTCGACGAGCGCCGGGCCCTGCTCGATCGCACCATCGGTTGGCTTCAAGATTGGACCCAGGACCTCCGCCTCGCCGGCCGACACGCGCGAAGTGCCCCAGCGTTCACGCTGATCGCGGTCTTCACGCTTGCGCTCGGGATCGGGGCCAACACGGCGATCTTCACCGTGGTGCACCGGCTGCTCATCGCCCCGCTGCCGTACCCCGACGGCAATCGGATCGTGATGCCGGTGATCCAGGGGAAGGACGGCACGCGATACGCCGCCAGTGCCCCTGTCCGGCGCGCGTGGGAGGACCGAGCACACCCGATTGGTCCGCTCGCCGGCATGGTGGTCGACGCCATGGCCGTGCACGAACTGGCCGAGCAGGACACGGTGCACGCCTGGATCACCCCGAATTACCTCGACGTGCTCGGCATCCGTCCCGAACTCGGGCGGGGCTTCACGGCCGCCGACGCGGGAACGGGTGCTCCGACGGTCGCGATGATCACCGACCATCTGTGGCGCAGCCGGTACAGCGGAAGCGCGAGCGCGATCGGCTCCACGATCCGCGTGGACAGCGTGCCATACACGATAGTGGGCGTCACGCCGCCGACGATGGGCGACCCGGCGTCGGTTGGCTGGCCCGGTGCGCGCCTGCACGAGGCCTCGGCCAGCATATTCCTGCCCGCCAAGCTGGACTCGATGGGCGAACCGGACATCTTCGCTCGCCTGCGGCCGGGCATCTCGGCGGACGTCGCCTCGCGGGAACTGCAGTCGATCTCGGCCAGCGTGCAGGTGCCGTCGCGCCCCCGTGGCTTCTCGCCCCCCCGCTGCTGCGTACGCGCCCTTCGTGCACAGGACCTGCTCGATCCGGGCGAGGTCCAATCGGTGAAGCTGCTCTTCATGGCAGTGGGCGTGCTCTTGCTCATCGCCTGCGCGAACGTCGCCAGCCTGCTCATGTCGCGCGCGTGGTTACGACGACGTGAGTTTGCCGTGCGCATGGCACTCGGCGCCGGACGCGGACGGCTCGTTCGGCTGATCCTGACCGAGAGCATGACGCTTGCGATGGTGGGCGGCCTGTTGGGCGTGGCGCTGGCATGGGGCGCACTACGAGTCATCATCGCGCTCCGCCCACCGGCGCTCGACGGGCTGGCGGGTCTTCGGCCCGAGATGCCCGCGCTCCTCTGGAGCCTCGGCATCTCGCTCGCGACCGGACTCGTCTTCGGCTCGGCACCGGCGCTCTTTGCCGGCGGGCGAGAGGTCGGCGACGTGCTGCGCGGTGGCGGACGCACCGCGTCCGGAGATCGCGGTCTGCGCCGAGTGCGCGCCGCGTTCATTGTTGTTGAGATCGCGATGTCGCTCGTGCTTCTGACGGGCGCCGGCCTGCTCGTCCGCACGTTCGTTGCGCTTCAACAGGCACCATTGGGATTCAATCCCCACGGTCTCGTGGCGGTTGAGGTGATGCAGGGAAACGCCACGCGCGGCAAGTCGCTGGCCCAGAAGAGCGCGCTGGACGCCGACATCCTGCGCAGACTTCGCAGTACGCCGGGCGTCGTCGATGCCGCGGTGGGGACGATGCCGGGGGATCCGTGGTTCACGGTCGGTCGTCTTGGGACCGAACCGGATCCGACTGGCGCGGTGCATGTCCTCTCCGCCCACGGGCAGGTGTTCGCGACCCCTGACTACTTCCGCGTGGCGGGCATCCCGATCGTCGCCGGCCGTGTGCCAGCGGGACCCAACTCCGGAGCTGACGGTCAACTCACGGCCGTGCAGGAACCCGCCGGGGCGCCCGAAGAGATCGTCGTGGATCGGCGGACGGCGGACCTCCTGTGGCCAAGCGGGGACGCCGTGGGTTCCGTGTTGCGCCAACAGAATCCGCGGTCGAATCAACAGGCCGCGTACATCGTGGTGGGTGTGGTCGGCGACGTCCAGTTGCCGGCTGCGGCCAACGTGCGCTTGCCGACCGTTGGCCCGCCGGGAGCGGCACTGATCTACCAGCCGCGGGTCCTTCCAGGGGACATCAGCTATCTGGTTCGTGTGACCAGCTCGCCGGCGGCGATGGTCCCGGCGCTGCGGCGCGCCATCGCCGCGGTCAACGCCATGGTGCTCATTCGGCGGATCACGGTGGGCGACGCGTTCATCCATGATGTCATGGCCCCAAGCGAGTTTGCGATGGCACTCCTTGGTGCCTTTGCGATCGTGGCACTGGTGCTTTCCGCCGTCGGCCTCTACGGGACGATCGCCTATTCCGTGAGTCAGCGGACGCGCGAGATCGGTGTGCGGATCGCGCTCGGTGCAGATGGCCCCGCCATCCGGTGGCTCGTGGTGGGTGATGGCGTGCGGCTGGCGGTGATCGGCGCGGGCTTCGGCGTCGCGGGATCCGTGGCCGCCGGCCGCACGCTACGCGGCATGCTCTACCACATCGCGCCGTCGGACCCGGTCACGCTGGCCGGAGTGGTCAGCCTGGTCGTGGTGATTGCGCTCCTTGCCTCGTACCTCCCGGCGCGCCGGGCGCTGCACATCCATCCGACCGAAGCGTTACGAGCGGAGTAGGGGCCCGGGTCCCCAATTGCTGGCCCACTTTTCAGGGACCCAGGCCCACCCAAGCCGGCCCCACATGGGGAGCAACGGACAAACGCCGTTGAAGAGGCTCGCCCCGCTGTGAACAACGTCCTGATCAATAACAGCTAGGGGTCGGTTCTCAAGAGGAAATGAACCGAGCCTCATCTCATGGAAGAACCCGACTTGTTTGAACATGGGAACGCTCGTAGCGTCCAACAGACTGGATATCCCAAGATGGTCGAACGGGGGCCACGCTTATGGACAGCGTATGGAGGATCGTGAAGCACCCCTCGATGGTCGCCGTCGCCCTCGTCGCCGCGACTGCGTGCCGAGCGCCGGAGACTCAGAGCACCGACACCCGAACGGCGATCGTCTTCCCGGCGGCGGGACGGGACGCGGTCCTGGCCGAGATGCGCGCCATGCTCGTCTCCGTCAACGGCGTCCTCAGCGCGGCTACGCACTCGGACACGGCCGCGATCCGCCAGGCGGCCGCCGCTTCGGGAATGGCGATGGCGGCGGATCCAAAGTTCGAGCAATACCTACCGCCGGAATTCCTGAAGCTCGGCCTGAATACCCACCAGCAGTGGGACAGCCTCGCCGCCGCGA
>Ga0307375_10007135_pt1 | contig 10234 bp, 9 predicted proteins | sample TR1MG_FD_202531 | JGI IMG/M metagenome (GOLD analysis project Ga0307375, IMG submission 202531) | Soil microbial communities from Risofladan, Vaasa, Finland - TR-1 | ecosystem: Environmental > Terrestrial > Soil > Coastal area > Acid sulfate soil | place: Finland: Risofladan, Vaasa | collected...
AAGGACATCCTGATCTGCAACTCACCTTACTTGGAAATGGAGATCCGGGGACCGAAATCAAAACAGCGGATTATGTCGGAAATGAAGCAGCTCCTCCTGGTAAGAGGACTGGTCTTGCCGCTTTTGAGGAGATTGATAATATCAGTATTATTTGTGTCCCTGATGAAAATTCAGTTAACCTGGCAGGTTTAACCAGTGACATTGTCGGGCACTGCGAGAAGATGAAGGACAGGTTTGCAATATTGCAGGCAAAACAGAGTGCCGGGGATGTTGGAAAACTTGAACCACCGTTAGACTCCAAATATGCGGCCTTTTATTATCCATGGATCAATGTGATCGATCCTGTTACCAACAACAAGATGTTGGTCCCACCAGGAGGACATATTGCAGGAATTTATGCTCGAAGTGATAATGAAAGAGGTGTTCACAAAGCACCGGCAAACGAAGTTGTCAGGGGAGCACAGGAGTTGCAGTTCAACCTCAAAAAAGCAGAACAGGATATTCTGAATCCAAAGGGTGTGAACTGTATTCGTGCATTTCCGGGAAGGGGAATTCTAGTATGGGGTGCCAGAACGACATCAACCGATCCGCTTTGGAAATATCTCAATGTACGACGGTTGTTTTTGTACATAGAAGGATCCATAGAACATGCCACACAGTGGGTTGTTTTCGAGCCAAATAATGAAAGGTTATGGGCAAGAGTAAAGCAGTCCATCACCCAGTTCTTAACAACAGTCTGGAGAGATGGTGCGCTTATGGGTTTGACACCTGATGAAGCATTTTTTGTTAAATGTGACAGGACAACTATGACTCAGGATGATATAGACAATGGCAGGCTTATTGTTATGATAGGTATTGCTCCGGCCAAACCGGCAGAGTTCGTAATATTCAGAATAGCCCAGTGGACAGGCGGATCAGAGTAGAGGAAATTAGGTGAATAAACATGGTAGATAGAAAAGATCCTTACAGGAGCTCCAGATTCTTGCTGGAGATCGATGGAATTGTTCAGGCAGGATTTAGTGATGTTACAGTCCCTGATATCAGCACAGACCCTATTGAATACAGGGAAGGAAATGAAGACACAACTGTCCGGAAACTACCCGGGCTGACCAAATATGGAAACCTTACTCTAAAGTGGGGGATTACCGATTCAATGGAACTTTTTAATTGGCGAAAACAGGTAATACAGGGAAAGACTGGCGAGGCAAGGAAAAATATTGCTGTTATTCTTCAGGATGAGGGAGGTAATCCGGCAGCTCGCTGGGAATTCAGGAAAGCATGGCCTATTAAGTATGATGCTCCGGATCTTAGCGCAAAGGGAAATGATGTCGCCATTGAAACGATTGAGATCGCTCATGAAGGAATGGACAGAGTCCAATGACGTTCCAGACCGAATTTGAATTTTCACTTCCCCAGGGCTATGTTGATGAGGATGGCAACCTGCACAAGGATGGGATTATGCGTCTGTCCACTGCGGCAGATGAGATCTTACCTTTGAAGGATCCAAGAGTACAATCGAATCCGGCTTACCTGAGTGTTATTTTGCTATCCCGTGTTATCACAAAGCTGGGTAGTTTGAATTCCATAAATCCACGGAATATTGAAAATTTGTTCATAGCCGATATGGCCTATCTGCAGGATCTTTACCAACGGATCAACGAAAACGGTTCAGACATGATAAAAACCGTTTGTCCCAAATGTGAACACACATTTGAGGTTAAGGTGAATGAACAGGGGAAATGGTAAGCTACCCCCTCGATCATTTGTTTGAGGAGGTAGCATTTCTGGCTTATTATTTTCACTGGGACTATGAAACCATCATGAATATGGAACACAGGGACAGACAACGCTGGTGTGAAGAGATCAGTAAGATAAACAGGAATCTCAATTCGAATGAAAAGAGTATTCTGGATATGTAAGACTTTATTCAGGGAGGAACTGTGCTGGTATGTCATTTAAAAATCTGAGGTTAGATCCTTATGCTGCCTATAATTTTATAATAGAGATTGAAGGAATTATCGCAGGTGGATTTAGCGAGGTCTCGGGTCTGAAAATTGAGACAGAAGTCGAATCGATAAGAGAAGGGGGAGCTAATGATGTTGAATATAAGCTTCCTAAAGGTACAAAATACTCAAACATTACATTAAAGCGTGGAATCACCGATTTTGATCTCATCTGGAGATGGTATGATGATGTCATTAATGGAAAGATAAAACGGAAAAACGGTTTGATAGTTCTGTATGATCAGGCTGGGTTAGCACTGGTAATATGGGGATTTGTTGATGCATATCCGATCATGCTGGATGGTCCATCACTTAATGCCACATCCAATACCATTGCAACTCAGACCCTGACTCTGGCTCATCACGGTCTTAAAAGAGTTGTATGAGTAATAATCCACAAAATGATGTATTAACATGATTGAAAATTTACATACAGATTGTAGTATATTGCCAAATAAGCTGCCAGCAGAATTGTCTAAAACAATAAAAGTCCGTGGACCTGATTTTTTTAAACAAATTGTGCAAAGATATACTATTACCAGAAAATCAAACGGTTTTCCGTCATTAATATTGCTCAGATTACTGGAAAATGTCAGTGGTACAACAAAATTAACAAATATTAATATCAACAATATCAAAAAAATATTGAATACCAGCATCAGGCAATATATAAATTTGTATGCAACAATCCAATCAGGACAAAATGTAATTTTGCGGGGATCATATATTAAAAATGCATTGTCATCCGGAAGATATGTGCCTGAACAAGAGGTAAATTTACAAACATATCCTGCAAAAGATACAAAACACATTGTAATCCCACGCTTGATGAGTTATTTACAGCGAATTAACGATCAAGAAACTGGTTATGGATTCCAGCCTGTATCAGCAAAGACTTTAGCAAAAACAGAATTAATGAGAACACTGCCTGAAAGGATAGTATATCAAAGAGAAAGAAGCGGAAATACAGTAACACTCTCAAATAACCAATATCCTGAAAATGACATCAGGGTTTTAAAGCATACATTGCAACCTGTCATGGCAAGAACATCACAGGAAAAAACACAATATAAAAACAGAGTCATGTCAAAGAATGCAAATCTGTCAAAAAAGTATCTGGATAAGGTATATCATTTTGTCTCTGCAGGCATTAATGAATACACCAACCAGGTGGTTAAGGATATTTCTGGAGTGAGTGAAAATCCAATTCTACTCTCAAATAACGAATATCCTGAAAATGACATCCGGGTTTTGAAGCATACATTGCAACCTGTCATGGCAAGAACATCACAGGAAAAAACGCAATATAAAAAAAGTGACAGGTCAAAGAACGCAAATCTGTCAAAAAAGTATCTGGATAATGATGATAATTTGGTCTCTGCAGGCATTAATAAAACGAACGCAAGCGGGACACTGATTGACAAAACAGGAAATTTTTCAGAATTACAGCATCTTAATATGCCAGATATTCCTCTCTTTGATGAATACAATAACCCATTCGTTGCTGATATTTCAGGAGTGGGATTGAGTGACAATACAAAAACCAGAGACATTATTGGGCATCCTCTCACCCATACGGAAGAGAATATTCCAAAAATAGATGCCATGATGGCACATATTCAAAAAAGAAATAAACTTGTGTATGAAAAACATGAGGATTTTAGCAAGCAAACAACAGATCGATATTTGGCTACTGAAAAAAATAATATTGCAGACAAGTCGATTTCAAATACACATATTGCAGGATCGAGGATGGCAAAAATGGGAGCATTAGCTGGTGAAGTTACAGATATACCTAACGTGTCGTCCAATCAGCATAGTATTTTTTTACAACATGCCGGACATGTGCAAACAGGCATGAGCGGAGGATTTAATTTACTGTCAAATAATATTGTCAGAAACCCTTCTGATCTGGTTCTCAGAAAGCTTGCTGTTCATAATAAAGAAAAAGGACTTGAAAACACAGATAAACCAGATATTATCAAAACTGAAATAACCAAAATTAATGTAGAAAAGGAAGACATTATTGGGCCGAATATCCAGGCAAAAGGAAGTATTGATGACATAGCTATCATTGCAGATAGGGTGTATAAATTTCTTGAAACAAGAATTTCTATTGAAAAGGAAAGGAGAGGTCTCAGGTGATGGAAAAAGCCAAAATACATGTCCTGGAGGGCAAGGGTGATCTCAAAGATAAACTCATAGAGGTCATGTTTAATCCGACTGATTATACAAGCACCATAAATGCAAAATGGGAAGGGGGCATGATCCCTACATTTACAGAAACAACTTTTGGCACATTGACACTTAATTTGTTTTTTGATACCTATGAACTCCGTGCTGATGTCAGAGAAGATAACGAAATTAGAATTTCCGGCAAAAAAGTTGCCGGAACAAAAAGAATTATGGAACTTGCTGTTCCAACTGTTGAGGGCGAAGTAACAAAAAGACCTCCTGTATGCTTATTCAGCTGGGGAAAATTTAATTTTAAAGGTGTTGTGCAATCAGTAACTCAAAAATTCACAATGTTCATGTCAACCGGAATTCCGGTACGTGCAACGTTGACCGTCATAATGAAACCTGTTGTGAATGCACAGGATATAGTAAAGCTAAAAGGTGTTGAGGCATGCAGAAAGATCAGACAGGTCAAACAGGGGGAAAGGCTGGACATCATAGCAGCAGAAGAACTTAAGGACCCATTTTTATGGCGCAAGATCGCTGAGTTAAATGATATTGATGATCCACTCAATTTCCCTGGTCCTGATGACATTGGAAAAATAATAATAATCCCTGACTAGGAGCTTAGATTGCCAAAAAATGAAGTTTCCACAGTCCCGATATTTAAAGTCAAAGTCAATGGTATCGAGCTTTCAGCAGATGCCATGGCATCTATTGAAAGTGTGATGTTCGAAGAAGAGCTCAACACAGCATCCATGTTTGTTCTTAAGCTGGCGACATCCGATTTTAAAAAAGGGGCATGGCAGTATGTTGACCTTAAAGTCTTCCGGCTGGGGGGTGAGGTCACACTATACATGGGCATGGACAATCTGGTTCTGATGATTGTGGGGGAGATTACCTCTCTTAAGCCATCTTTCAGTGAAAGTACCTCGACAATCGAAATTAGAGGTTATAATAGGCTGCACAGGCTCCGTTTTGGGTTAAAGAGGCGTACATTTATGGATACAAAGGATAGTGATATTGCATCTACGATCGCTGGGGAATGGGGGCTTGGTGCAAAGTCAGAAGATACAGTGACTGTTCATTCACATGTTTATCAAAACAACCTAAGCGACCTTGAGTTTATATTACAAAGAGCAAAACGTATCAGGTACGAGGTGTTTGTGGATGATAAGATATTACATTTTCAATCTCCAAAAGAGAGTGAATCAGCATCCATGACCCTTGAATACAGTGTTGATCTAGAAGAATTTTCTGCTGAGCTGAGTGCAAGATATGAAGGTGACGAGGTTGTGGTGCAGGGATGGGATTTCATGAATAAAAAGCAGATATCTGCAATGTCAAAAAGGGGAAATAGGATGTCAATGATGAATGCTAAAGATACGGGAACAAATATGACTAAATCGGCATTTGGAACTTTCTCATCATATATTGTAGATGAACAGTTTGTGGATATTTCTGATGCAGAAAAACTTGCAGTCGCCAGATATAATTCACATCTTTCAGGATCCGTAACCGGAGAAGGAAAATGTACTGGTATTCCTGAATTAAGGGCAGGCAAAACCATTGAGATAAAGGGAATTGACAGGTTTAGTGGAACCTATTATGTCACCTCAACATTCCATGTAATTGACTCCAGTGGTTATACCACATCGTTCAAAGTGAGGAGGGTTGGGATATGAGTTTACTGGATTTGCTCGAGGACAGGGACACTGATTCAAAGGTCAATGGTGTTGTCATAGGAATTGTGACAAATAACAAGGACCCTGAAGGGCTTGGAAGGATAAAGGTAAAATTCCCGTGGTTGAGCGATAAGGACGAGTCTAACTGGGCGAGGGTCGCATCACTTATGGCTGGCAAAGAACGGGGAATTTTTATCCTGCCGGAAATCGATGATGAGGTTTTGGTAGCTTTTGAGCACGGCGACATAAATATGCCATATGTTATCGGGTCGCTCTGGAATGGGGAAGATGTACCTCCTGAAACGAATAGCGATGGTAAGAACAATATCAGGATGATAAAGTCTCGCAGCGGGCATGTGATAAGAATTGATGATACACAAGGTAATGAAAAAATAGAAATTGTGGATAAAACAGAAAAAAATACCATCACAATTGATACAAAAGACAATAAAATATCCATAATGTCTGAAAAAGATATTGAAATGTCTGCACCGAATGGAAAAATTACGATCGATGCACAGGATATTGAGATCAAATCGTCGAATGCCACAAAGATCGAGGCAACAGCAGATATGGACCTGAAAGCGTCAGGTAACACGAATGTAAAAGGGGCTACAATTAATCTCAATTAATGGCAGGTAATTATGGGAATGCCAGCAGCAAAACACGGAGATCAGGTTATTGCAACAGATATTCATATAGTTTTAATACAGGCTCCTCCCAGTCCACCGATTCCGGTTCCTGTTCCTCATTCATTTACAGGTATCATAGATGGCAATCTCAGCCAGAATGTATTGATCGAAGGAATGCCTGCTGCAACAGTTGATTCAACGGCTACTAACCAGCCTTCTCATATTCCACAGGGGGGCCCCTTTCAGAAGTCTCCCTCAAACAAGGCAACAATAAATATGGGAAGTGCAACTGTAAACATAAATGGGAAGAAGGCAGCAAGGAATGGAGATACAGCAATAACATGTAATGATCCTTCAGACATGCCGATCGGAAAAGTAATTGCAGCAGGTATTGTATTGGTGGGGTGAAGAAAATGGATATGGATTTTCTTGGAGTTGGCCTGGGTTTTCCATTAAGGGTTGAAAACGGAAAAATGGCCTGGTCAGAATATGAGGATTCAATCAGGGAATCAATAATGTTAATCCTCGGTACATCAATAGGTGAGAGGATCATGAGACCTGATTTCGGATGCGGTCTTCATAATCTGGCATTCTACACAAATGATACATCCACTGCATCCTATGCAATATTTCATGTTGAAGAGGCTTTGAAAAAATGGGAACCCAGGATAGAACTTATGAAAGTTGATGCAAATGCTGATGAACAGGAAGTGAACAGGTTGAATATCAGCATTGAATACCGGATTATTTCGTCGAACACAAGGTACAATCTTGTGTATCCATTTTACATTGAGAGTGAATAGATGGTTATTGAAACTCCTGTTCTTGATAATAGAACTTCTGAGGACATTTATGAGCAGGCATTAAAGCTTGCGAGGCATTACTGTCCGGAAATGATTATTCCGGAAAAAGTAGGTTATTTTGATCCGGATGATCCCGGTCTGGTAATACTCAAGCTATTTTCAGATATGGCTGAAAATCTCATAATCCAGTTTAATAAAATACCCGACAAACATCGTCTTGCATTCCTTGATTTTATGGGAATGGACGTTCTATGTGCAAAGTCATCAAAGGTTCCGTTAACATTTTATCTTGCAGAAGGTTCTTCCGGCAATTTTGTTCCACAAGGCACTCAGGTAGCATCCTCGGAAGAATCTGATGTGTTTTTTGAAACAACACAGGGCTTGAGTGTGGTTCCTGCAAAATTGAATGCTATTTTTTCTTTAAATCCCTGGGAAGATAAATATACCGATCATTCAAAAGGTATTTTAGCTAAAAAAGAGAAATTCAGGATATTTGGAGGAGATGATGATGAAAAACTTCTTGATCATATCTTCTATCTGGGTGATGATATCCTGTTGCATATGCAAAACCTGCCATCAGAGTTAACGTTCCATTTTGAAGGAGAGAACCTTTTCGAAGAGTATTTTCACCATTGGTATGATGGCAATGATAATTTGATTGAAAATCTTGAGATCATATCTGATCAAGATGCAAAAAAACTCGATATAACCTTTAATGATAATACTCGTGACATTCAAAATATTCAAAAACTTGCTAGATCATCAATTGACGGAATAGAAAGCTTCTGGTTACATGTCAAACCGTATGATACTAAAATAGTTAACGGGACAGATTTGCCTGATATATCGAATATATCCATGGATATAACAGTTGAAAATATCGCACCGGATGCAACATTTTTCAATATTGTTCCGATAGATATAAAAAAAGGATTTTACCCTTTTGGAGAAGGACCAAAAAAAAGGGATACATTGTATATCGGATCAGAAGAGGCATTTTCAAAAAAGGGAGCTTCAATAACATTCGATATTGTATTTGAAGGTAAGATCGAAAATATTAATTTAGTACTTCAGTGGGAACACTGGAATGGAAATGGATGGGGACCATTAAATGTTATTGACAATACTGAAGCTTTTACAAAATCGGCTCAGGTATTCATTGAAACCTGTCCTTCCATACCAGCCATAGAAATAAACGGACAGTTAAACAGGTGGATCAGGATAAGGATCATATCAGAAAAGGTTTATGAGACTGATGGAAGAGTCGAACCTGAAGAAGTGCATCATGCTGCAGGATCACTATATGATATACTGAAAAAATCAACACGGAAAATAAGAGATAGCCTGGGTGAAACTGATATCAATCCCTGGTATAAATCACCTGTTTTTACTCCCCCATTCATACAGTCTATTGACATTTCATATAGCTATAAAGGTGTAGAGATCGGAAAGGTCAGGTCATTCAATAATTTTCAATATAAGGATCTGGCTCCGGAAAATCCAGGAAAAATTTATGAAGCATGTCCGGATAAAGTGCCTGTTTTTTATCTTGGTTTTGAAGAGGACATAGCAAGATTGCCAGTAACGCTTTTTTCTGCAGTTAAAGAGAAGCTTTATGGTGAAGAGCCAGTAAGGATCAAACATCCTGATTATCAGGATGATTTTAACAATATTAATGAAGCGACCAGTCTTGCATGGAAATATTATAATGGCATCTCCTGGAAAGAATTAAGTGTAGAGGACGAAACCGATTCTTTTAGAACAGGTGGTGTCGTACGTTTTTTTGTTCCGCCAGACATTAAGCATACATCACAATTTGGAAGGGAACTGTACTGGATCAAAGTGGAGATCAAAGATGGAAAGTGGCTTTCTTGCCCTGGATTAAAAGGTATTTTCCTGAATACTGTCTGGGCTTTAAACAATATAACAATAAGAGATGAAGTCCTTGGTTCAGGAAATGGAGAACCAGATCTAACATTTACTTTTTCAAACAGTCCTGTACTTGAAGGCCAGATCATTGAGGTAAAAGAAGTTAATATTCCTTCTAAAGACGAATTGAAGATGATAGAAAAAGAAGTATGGGTATCATGGGCAGAAGTGAACAATTTCACATTGTCTGGTCACTCAAGCAGGCATTATATTCTGGATCGGGAAAACGGGATGATCATTTTTGGTGATGGGATCAGAGGCATGGTGCCCCCTAGAGGTAAGAACAATATTATTGCAAGGTGCTATGTTTCAGGAGGCGGTTTACGAGGTAATGTGGCGTCAAAGACTATTACTTCGTTAAAGAAAACAATTCCGAATATTGATAGGGTTATCAATCACATCCCATCAACGGGAGGCATGAATATGGAGAGTCTTGAAAGCGTAGTTGATCGATTTCCTCATATCATTAAAAACAGAAACCGTGCGGTTACTAATGAAGATTTTGAATGGCTTGCGTATGAGGCTTCACAATATGTATCAAGAGCGAGGTGTATGATAAAAAATGATACAATAACAGTTATTATCGTTCCAGAATATGAGGGTGAAGCACCTCTTCCGGATTCAGGTCTGTTAAATTCGGTTGAAATGTATCTAAAGGAGCGGGCTTTTTTTACCATTCTTCACAAAATAAAAGCCGCAGGTCCTGATTATACGCAGATAAATGTCTATGTGAAGGTCAGGCCAGTATCATTGAAGGATAGTATTATTGTTTTTGAAAGGGTCGAAAAAAAAATCAATACATTTCTGCATCCTTTGAAAGGAGGTCCTATGGGAACGGGATGGGATTTTGGACAAAACATATCCATCTCACAGTTGGCTGCTGTAATCGAGGACATTGAAGGAGTGGATTATGTCTATGAAATTGAGTTAACAGAAGGATTGTCGGGACAGGGGAAAGAAGAGTTGTCCGGGGTAGAACATCTATTGATGGAACCGGATGCCTTGCC
>Ga0307375_10007140_pt1 | contig 10231 bp, 9 predicted proteins | sample TR1MG_FD_202531 | JGI IMG/M metagenome (GOLD analysis project Ga0307375, IMG submission 202531) | Soil microbial communities from Risofladan, Vaasa, Finland - TR-1 | ecosystem: Environmental > Terrestrial > Soil > Coastal area > Acid sulfate soil | place: Finland: Risofladan, Vaasa | collected...
CAACCGCATGGGCGAGCGTATCAGGGTGTTCAGCGCCTCGGCGCACATTCCCTTGCTCGTGCTGCAGCTCGGCGCAGTGGGCTGGATGGCCGGTCCCGGCTGCGTCATGCCGCGCGAATGCGTGCGCTTGTACGACTTGTTTCGCGCGGGCGAATGGGAGAAGGCCTTGCTGGAGCAGCGCCGGCAATGGGCCATCAACGAGGTGTTCGCGAAATACGCGCTGGCGGCGTGCATCAAGACCGCACTGCAACTGCAGGGCTTCGACGTCGGCGAAGCGATCGCCCCGCAGCAGAAGCTCAAGCCTGAGGCGGTGGAAGAGATAAAACGCGCCTTGGCACAACTGTCCCCCTAGGGGACGTCCTTTGGTGTAGGAGGGGCGCCCTCGCCCCGACCAGCGCCGGTTTCGAGCATCGATCGCCCCGGGGCACCCCCCTGCGCCAATCGAACGTCCTCCTGCGGCACAAAACCGGCAGCAAGACGCCGCTATTTCATCTTTGCCAGCTTCTCCAGCGCGGCGCCGGTGACCCGCACCAGTTTCCATTCGTGCATGATGGTCGCGCCCAGCGTTTCGTAGAAGAATATCGCCGGTTCGTTCCAGTCGAGCACCGACCACTCGAGCCGCCCGCAATTGCGCTCGGCCGCGATGCGCGCCACGCGCAACAGCATGGCGCGGCCGAAACCGCGGCGCCGGTGTGCAGGGCGCACGTACAGGTCCTCCAGATACAGGCCCTTCCTGCCGAGAAAGGTGGAGAAGTTGTGGAAATACACGGCAAAGGCGACGGGTTCCGCCCCGCAGTAGGCGAGCAGCACTTCGGTCTGGCTTTTCGGCCCGAACAGTTCTTCGGCGATGACTTCCTCGGTGGCTTCGACCAGATGGCTCAGCCGTTCGTATTCGGCCAGCTCCCTGACGAAAGAGAGCACCAGCGGCACGTCCGCGCGCGTCGCTTGGCGTATCGACAGGGATTGCGCGTTCATTTGGCTTGATCGGCCGATTTCACCGCCTGCGCCAGCTCCAGTACGGCGGTGGCGTACATGCTGGAGCGGTTGTAGCGGGTCAGCACGTAGAAGTTAGTGAAGCCCACCAGGTACTCGCTAGGCTCGTCCGGCGTCGTGAGCTCGATCAGGGCGCAGGGCGCGTCTGCCGCGGCGCTGCCCGCGGCGCTGACGCCGAAGTTCGGCAAGTCGCCGAAGCGGACGCCGGGCTTGATGCCGGCGTCGATGAGCTTGCGGTAATCGTCACCTTGTACCTGCGCCGGGTAGGCCACCGGCTGGCCGGTTTCCCAGCCGTGCGCCTTGAGAAAATTGGCGACGCTGCCGATGGCGTCGGCGAAGCTTCCGGAAAGGTCTTCTTTGCCGTCGCCGTCCAGGTCGACGGCGTAGCGGCGGTAGCTGTCGGGCATGAACTGGGGGATGCCGATGGCGCCGGCGTACGATCCTTTCAGGCTCAGTGCGTCGATGCCCGCGTCGCGCGCATACAGCAGGAAGTCCTCCAACTCGCCGCGGAAGAATTCGGCGCGCGGCGGATAGTCGAAAGCGAGGGTGGAGAGCGCGTCGATCACGCGGTAGTTGCCGGTGTTGCGTCCGTACACCGTTTCCACGCCGATGATCGCGACGATGATTTCTTCGGGCACGCCATAGAGCGCGGCTGCGTAGGCGAGCGCCGGGCGATGCTGTTCGCTGAACGCGACCCCGGCCTCGATGCGCTCAGGCGTAAGGAACAGCGCGCGATAGGCCTGCCAGGACTGGGCGCGCGGCTCAAGGGGCCGAGTGATCGCCGCGATAATCGCGGGCTGGAAACGCGCGCGGCTGAACAGCGCGCGCAGCTTGCCGCGGTCGAAACCGTGCTTTTGCGCCATCTCGGAAATGAACTGGCGCACATCGTTGCGCCCGGCGTAGCGGCCGGCCGCATCGGCGCCGACGCTCAGACAGGACGCCAGCGCGACTGCGAGCATCAGCGCCGCGAGGCGTGCCGGCCGGCTCATACGCTGAACTCCCGCACCAGCAGCCGCAGCTCGGCCAGCATGCGCGCGTCCGCCGCTTCGCCGTAACGCAGCGCGATGTAGCGCGCGCCGATGGCGCGAATCTGCGCAGCCTTCGCGGGAAAGCGCGAGGCCGTGCGCGCCACGAAATCGGCCGGGCCTTCGTACGCCGCGCGCGCGCAGCCGCGTTTGCCGAGCTTGCCGCAGAATCTCAGCCACGCGCGCTGCACCGGATCGGCGGTGCGCATGCGCCGCAACAGCCAGGCGGTGAGCAGCGCCAGCATGCCACCTACGACCCAGAACAGCGTCAGCGCCATGTTCTCCCAGCTGGGTTCGCTCATGCCCATGCGGCTGAGAAATTGGCGCTGGCGTTCCGGGTTGTAGCCCAGCACCAGCTGGTTCCACTGGTTGGCGAGTGCATCCCAGTTGTCGCGCAAATCGAGCAGCCAGTGAAGTGTGGTGCGCGCCATCAGCGGCAAGGGGTCGGTGGCCGGCACCGCTGCCGCGACGCCGTCTTCCACCCGCATCGGCGAGACGGCGGCGGTGGGATCGAAGCGCACCCAGCCGCGGTTCTTGAGCCATACCTCGGCCCAGGCATGCGCGTCCGACTGCCGCACGATCATGTACTGGTCCACCGGATTGATCTCGCCCCCCTGATAGCCGGTGACGACGCGCGCGGGCACGCCCGCAGCGCGCATCAGAAACACGAAGCTCGACGCGTAGTGCTCGCAAAAGCCGCGCTTGCTGCCGAACAGAAAATCGTCCACGGAATCGCGACCGAGCACCGGCGGTTGCAGCGTGTAGACAAAGCCCTGCTCGCGGAAGTAGTTGAGCGCCTTCTGCGCGATGGCCGCGCCGCTCGCGCCGTCCGCTGCCCACTCCTGCGCCAGCCGGCGCGCGCGCGGATCGAATCCGGCAGGCAGTTGCAGTCCCTGCCTGAGGTCTTCCGCAGAGTCCTCGCCGCGCTCGGTGAAATGCGTGTAGGAGCGCATCGCGTAGCGCATCCGGTTGCGCACCGGCCTGCGGGCGAACAGCACGTGATCGCCGCTGATGCTCGCGTCGGGAGGAATTTTCGCCGCCTGCTCCAGCGCAAACAGCCATCTGTGGTTATTCGGCTCTAGCGTGACCTCGTAGTCGTAGGGCTGGCCGCTGACTTCGAGCTGGATTTGGGCATTAGGGCGCACGTCGCCAGGGCGCCAGGTGCGGCCATCGAAGTTCCAGAATACCGGTCCGCGCCAGTATAGTTGCGGCTTGGGCGGCGGCGCCCCGCTGAATTTGACGCGAAACGCGATGGCGTCCGACTGGGACAGCCGGCTGATGGTGCCGGGCGACATCGAGTTCGACAGCCCGGTGATGCCGCTGTAGGCATCCTGCGGCAGCCCCCATAGCGGACCCTGTACCCGCGGAAACAGGAAGAACAGGATCAGCATCACCGGTCCCGCCTGCGCCAGCAGCACACCCGCGGTTTTCAGGTTGGCCAGCAGCGCGCGCCCGGGTGCGGCGAAATTCACCAGGCTGGCGGTGTTGACCAGCGTCGAGACGAGCATCAGCGCTGCGGTGGGCAGCGTCTGCGAATAGAAGAAATTGGTGAGGGCGAGAAAGTAGCTGAGCAGGACCAGCACGATGGCGTCGCGCTCGTGCTGCAATTCGAACAGCTTGAGCGACAGGAACAGGACCAGCAGGGCGACGCCGGAATCGCGGCCGAAAACGGTGTGGTAGGTAAGATACACGCCGAATATGCCGCCGACAACCAAAAGGGCCAGCAGCCATTTTTGCGGCAGCGCGCGCTCGCCCCAGGCGAGATAGCTGCGCCAGGCGAACAGCATCAATGCGATCAGGTTCAGCCACCAGGGCAGGCGCTGCATATGCGGCGCGACCACGAGCGCGAGGCCGGCGAGCAGCCAGAACAGATGGCGCAACTGGATGCTCGAATTCGCTTGCCGATTAGAAGCCATACAGCGCGAGTTCCCGCAGGCAGGCGAGACGGTGTGCTTCCCCGGCGTCCGGCGCCAACTCCAGCCCGGGCAGGCGCAGGCCGTAACGCAATCCCTCCCGTTCGGCCGAGAGTACCCAGCTCGTCAGGCGCGACAGCTTGGACTCCAGATCCAGGTTGGCGGGCAGGCTGTTCCAATCCAGCCATAATTCGGCGGCAGCGCGGCCGCTGAACACCTTGGTTTGCAGCCCCTGACCGCGTGCCGCGGCCTTCCAGTGGATATGCCGCGGCGAATCGCTGGCCTGGTAGGGGCGCAGGCCGGCGAAATCATCGCTGCCGCCGCCGGCGACGCGCTTTTCGCCGGCGCTGCCGGAGGGATCGGGCAGGGGCAGCAGGCCCTCGTCGGGTTTCGGATACACAAGGCAGCGCATGTCCGGCTGAATATAGCTCCAGGCGCGCAACAGGCCGATGGGAAAGCGCGTGTCCAAGGTGATGCGTGCCGGCGTCAGCCAGCCGCGCCGTTCGGCCGCGACCGGGACGCTTACCGTGGCGCCGCGAGCGGACGCGACATCGCACTGCGTCGACTTGCCTTGATGCCACAGGCCGATGGAGCAGCGGTCGTAGCCGGAGCGGTTTTCCACGAATAGCTCGAACCAGGCAAGTTCGCCCGCGAACACGGGCTCGACGCGGCCCGGAGTGATGTGCAGATGCACCAGGTTGCGGAAGGTGTGCAGAATCGCGACCAGCCCCATGCTTCCGAGCAGAAAAGTGAGGATATAGCCCAGCGACAGGTTGTAGTTGATAGAGCCGATCAGCATCACGCCCAGAGCCATGCCGAAGGCGAGCCCGGGGCGGGTGGGCAGGATGTAGACGCGGTTTTGCTGTAGGAAAATGCTGCCCGGCTCAGGCGTGCGCGGACCGAAGAACGTGCGATAGAGCCGCGAGCGGCTCAGAATCTTTTCGAACATCACGCCGGCGCGCACTCAGGGTTCCTTTCAATATGGGGGGATACATCCCCCCATACCCCCCTATATCGGGGGCCATTTCGATGATGCTGAAATGGCATTTTAGTAATCGACGCGTTTCAGGGAATCGGCACGGCCTCGATCAGGGCGGCAGTGACCTCGGAGGAACGTTTGCGCGCGCCCTCGTGCGCCGGCGCGAGGCGGTGGCCGGCCACCCCGGGCAGGATCGCCTGTACATCCTCCGGCAGCACCTTGTCGCGTCCTTCGAGCATGGCCCAGGCCTTGGCTGCATGCAGCATGCCGAGCGCGGCGCGCGGCGACAGGCCGTTGCTGAACTCGGGTGCGCGCCGCGTGTGCTCGACGATGGCCTGAACGTAATCGAGCAGTGCCGGGGCCGCGTGCACCTGGCTGGCGTTTGCCTGCATCTCCATCAGTTCGCCCGGCGCAAGGCAGGGCTCCAGCGTCGCGACCAGGCTGCGCCGCTCGACGCCCTGCAACAAGGCGCGCTCGGCGTCGCGGTCCGGATAGCCGAGTTCGATGCGCATGAGGAAACGATCAAGCTGCGATTCAGGCAAGGGGAAGGTGCCGACTTGGTGCGAGGGGTTCTGCGTCGCGATGACGAAAAACGGCTCGGGCAGCGGCCGGGTCTCGCCCTCGGCGGTGACCTGATGTTCTTCCATGGCCTCGAGCAGAGCGCTCTGCGTCTTGGGCGTGGCGCGATTGACTTCGTCGGCCAGGATCAGCTGCGAAAAAATGGGCCCCGGATGGAACTTGAATGCGCCGCTGTCGCGGTCGAATACCGAAACCCCGATGATATCGGCTGGCAGCAGGTCGCTGGTGAACGAAATGCGCTGGAACGCCAGGCCGAGCAGCCGCGCCAGGGTGTGGGCGAGCGTGGTCTTGCCCACACCGGGCAGATCCTCGATCAACAGGTGGCCACGCGCGAGCAGGCAGGCGACGGCCAGCCGTATCTGCCTCTCCTTGCCGAGGATGACCTTGCCTGCGTGCTCGATGACGCGGTGGATGGACGTATCGTGTGCGGCAAATTTCGTTTCAGCGTGTAGCAACAATCAAGTTCTCCGTGGTTTTTGCGCGAGGGACGGGTCGGAAGCGCGTGATTCCGCAAGGTACTCGTCATATTACGTGGATTTGGGCTAATATTCATTAAGTTCAATTCCGGCAACAGGATTCATGGCCACCGCTTTTATTACTCACCCGAAGTGCCACGAGCACGACATGGGCGCCTATCACCCGGAGTGCCCGGAACGGTTGACGGCGATCGACGACCAGCTGATCGCTTCCGGCATCGGACAGTACCTTGCGCACCATGAGGCGCCGCAAGCGAAGGTAAGCAGCCTGGCGCGGGTGCATCCGATGGAATACATCAGCCATATCCGCAGCAGCGCGCCGCAAAACGGCACGGTGCATCTGGACCCGGATACTGCGATGAATCCGCACACCTGGGACGCGGCGCTGCATGCGGCCGGCGCAGCAGTGCTCGCGACCGACCTGGTGCTCAAGCGGCAGGTCGAAAGCGCTTTTTGCAGCGTACGCCCGCCGGGACATCACGCGATGCGCAGTCGCGCCATGGGTTTCTGTCTGTTCAACAATGTCGCCATCGCCGTTCGGCATGCGCTGGAGGAGTACGGCCTCGCGCGCGTCGCCATCGTCGATTTCGACGTGCATCACGGCAACGGCACCGAGGACATTTTCCGCGACGACGCGCGCGTGCTGATGGTGAGCACCTTCCAGCATCCGTTCTATCCGTACAGCGGCACCGATGATCCGGCGCCGAACATGGTCAATGTGCCGCTGCCGGCCGATGCCGGCAGCCAGCCGTTCCGCGAAGCCGTGACGCAGTACTGGCTGCCGGCGCTCGATGCGTTCAAGCCACAGATGATTTTTTTCTCCGCCGGCTTCGACGCCCATGTGGAGGATGACATGGCGATGCTGCGGCTGGTGGACGCCGATTACAGCTGGGTCACGCAAGAGATCAAGGCGGTGGCCGACAAGTACGCCGAAGGCCGCATCGTTTCGGTGCTCGAAGGCGGCTACAACCTGTCCGCGCTCGGGCGCGGCGTCGTCGCGCACATCAAGGTGCTGAGCGGCTTATAGGAGGTTCGCTCCCGGGTCGATGTTGTAGGAGGGGCGCCCCGCCCCGGAGCCGTAGGACGGGCACCCTCGCCCCGGGGTTGTAGGAGGGGCGCCCTCGCCCCGATCAGTGCCGGTTCGAAGTGCGATCGGCCCGAGGGCGGGCCTCCCAGTGCTCTCACAAAATCGGTGCTTGGCTACGGCTGCGCTAATCGCCGCAGCGCCGCGGCATCGGTGATGCGGATCTGCTCGCGTCCGAGCGCGACCCAGCCTCGGTCCTGGAAGTTGCTGAGCAGGCGGCTCACCATTTCGCGCACGCTGCCCAGCTCATCGGCCAGTCCCTGATGCGTGGTGCGCACGAGTTCACCCTTGCGCAAGAGCAGTGCGGCGAGCCGCTGGTCCAGTTTGTGGAAGGCGACCGCTTCGACCAGGGCCATCAGGTCGGCCAGGCGCTCGGAGAACAGGCCGAACACGTAGTCGCGGAACAGCTTGTGCTCGGCCAGCAGCCGGTGGAACAGCGCCGGCGGCAAAGCGAGCAGCGTCACCGCGGTTTCGGCGATGCCGGTCGCCGAGTAAGGGCTGCCGCCGAGCAGGCAGCTGCTCGAGAGCAGGCAGCTTTCTCCCGGGGTGATGCGGTAGAGCTGGACTTCGCGGCCGTTGGGCGCGGCCTTTACCACGCGCACGCTGCCTTCGAGCAGCATAGGGAATCCTGTGCACGGACTGGCCGCCTCGAACAGGATGCTGCCTGCAGGCGCCTGTCTGGCCGTCGCACTGTGCACGATTTCTTCCACCGCGGCGGCGGGCAGTTGCTGGAACACCGGGAACAGCTGCAGCAGGCGGGATTTCAACTCCGGGTTATTCATGCTTGCGCCTCCGCGATCAGTTGCGCCGCCAGCTGCTCGATCGCGGCGGAATCCAGTTTCGACGGCCGCAGCACCTGCGCTTCGGCCAGGTGGGCAAAGTTCCTCAGCGTGGCGCGGCGGTAGGCCGGGTCATAATGGTTGGCGAGCAGGTCTGCGACCAGCTCGTCCCAGCGCTTGTCTTCGATCTGTTTCATCCAGCGCGCGAGCGTGTCCTTGCTGTGCAGGGCGGAGAGGCAGTCGAGCTTGGATTTCAGGTCTCGCGGGTCGCCGAGGAAATGGCCGTATTCGCCGACGAGAAAGGCGACGCGCTCGGCCAGCGGCGCCTCGATCAGCACGCAGGGGCTGTCGCGCATGCGCGCGAGCAGGGCATCGGGCACCTGCAACTGGCCGATTTTCCTGCTTTCTCCTTCCACATACACGATTCGGTCCGGATCGAGTTTGCGCAAGGCGTCCCACACCAGGCTGTCGAACATTTTTTGCGCGGGCTGCGCCTGTTCGGGCAGGTTGCCGAGTACCGAGCCGCGGTGACTGGCGAGGTCCTCCAGGTCCAGCACCTGCGCGCCGCCCGCGGCCAGCGCCTGCAGCAGTCGGCTCTTGGCGCTGCCGGTGGTGCCGCAGACCACGCGATAGCGGAATCTCAGCGGCAGCTCGGCCAATTGCGCCAGGATCTCGCGCCGGTAGGCGCGATAGCCGCCTTCGAGCTGCGCCGCATGCCAGCCGATCTCCGACAGGATGTGGGCCATGGCGCCGCTGCGCTTGCCGCCGCGCCAGCAGTACACCAGAGGACGCCAGTTCCTGCCATGCGCGGCGAAGCTTTGCTCGATATGGCGCGCGATGTTCTTCGCCACCAGCGCCGCACCGCGCTTTTTCGCGTCGAACGGAGAGACCTGCTTGTACAGGGTGCCGATCGCGGCGCGCTCGCCGTCGTCGAGTACCGGACAATTGATGGCGCCGGGTACATGGTCCTCCGCGAATTCTGCGGGCGAGCGCACGTCGATGACCTCGTCAAATTCGGCCAGCTGTGCTACGGTTACGACGTTAGGAAATTTCACCGATTTTCCGAGTAGGCCGCGTCGAATACGCGGCTCAAGAGCCTGAGAATCAGGCGCAAGTTTACACGCAAACACCGCACCCCAACCGACTCCCGCCGCCATGGACGCACCGATCGCTCCCGCCTTTCGCCTTACCCAGTTCTCCCACGGCGGCGGCTGCGGCTGCAAGATCGCGCCCGGGGTGCTGACCGAGCTGCTCGCGGCCACGCCCATGCGCGCGCTGCCGAAGGACCTGCTGGTCGGCGCCGAATCCAGCGACGACGCCGCGGTCTATCGCCTGAACGACTCCCAGGCGCTGGTCGCGACTACGGATTTTTTCACGCCCATCGTCGACGACCCCTACGACTTCGGGCGCATCGCGGCGACCAATGCGCTGTCGGATATTTACGCCATGGGCGGACGACCCTTCATGGCGCTGGCCTTGGTCGGGATGCCGCTGGACAAGCTGCCGCTGGAAGTGATCCGGAAAATCCTCGCCGGCGGCGAGTCGGTGTGCGCCGCAGCCGGCATACCTATCGCCGGCGGACACTCGATCGACGTGCTCGAGCCGATTTACGGCCTGGTCGCCCTGGGGCTGGTGCATCCGAGCCGGGTCAAGCGCAACGACCGCGCCAAGGAGGGCGACGTTCTGATCCTGGGCAAGCCCCTGGGCGTGGGCATCCTCTCGGCCGCGCTGAAAAAAGGCGCGCTGTCGGCAGCAGGCTACGAGCAGATGATCGCCGCCACCACCCAACTCAACACGCCGGGCACTGATCTGGGGGAATTACCGGGGGTGCATGCGATGACCGACGTCACCGGCTTCGGCCTCGCTGGCCACCTGCTCGAAATCTGCCGCGGCTCCGGGCTCGGCGCGCAAATACGCTTCGCCGACCTGCCCATTATCCAAGAGGCACTGCACTGGGCAAAGCAGGGCACGGTGACCGGCGCGAGCGGGCGCAACTGGGGTGGCTACGGCGATGAGGTGCATCTGCCCGACAGTGCGTCCGACTGGCAGCGCGCGCTGCTCACCGATCCGCAGACCAGCGGCGGGCTGCTGGTCGCCTGCGCGCCCGATACCGAGGCGCAGGTGTTGGCGGAATTCAGCCGCCATGGCTTTAGCGCCGCGCGCCGCATTGGCAACATGGTGCCGGAGCAGGGCGTCACGATTCTATAATTGGAAACAGCCGCTTGCGCGCGGCGCAACCGATCCGGTTTCGAGTTTGGCACGCAACGCAGAAAACTTGAGAATAAACGTTGCCAAGACGTTGTTTTTGAGAGAGTATTGTCTCGTGGCTGAGGTGCGGTGGCCGGAAAGCGGCCGTTGTTGCGCGGCTACCGGGGAGCGGGCCAATGGCAAGAATCGTTGTAT
>Ga0307375_10007142_pt1 | contig 10230 bp, 11 predicted proteins | sample TR1MG_FD_202531 | JGI IMG/M metagenome (GOLD analysis project Ga0307375, IMG submission 202531) | Soil microbial communities from Risofladan, Vaasa, Finland - TR-1 | ecosystem: Environmental > Terrestrial > Soil > Coastal area > Acid sulfate soil | place: Finland: Risofladan, Vaasa | collected...
GCAACCTGCCTGTCAGCATCTCGGCAGGTGCTTCAGGCATCAACTTCTTATGGCGCCGCGCGGACTTCCCCAGCTGCGGCGCGAATTACCACTCGCAACCACCGGATCTCGGAATCCTCAAAAGGAGAAACTATGGCAAGCAAGGCAAGTGCGGTTTGGACAGGTTCACTGAAGGAAGGCAAAGGCACCATCTCCACGGCAACGGGCGTGCTCAGCAACGCCAACTACTCGTTCGCCACGCGCTTTGAAGGCGCAGACTCCGGCACCACCCCTGAGGAGCTCATCGCGGCGGCCCACGCCAGCTGCTTCTCCATGGCGCTCGGCGCGCAGCTCGGCGGCGCCGGCTTTACCCCGGACAAGATTGAAACCCACGCGGCCGTCACCCTCGCCAAAACCGACGCAGGCTTCGCCGTGACCAAGATTGCGCTCACCTCCACGGCCACCGTCCCCGGCGCCACCCAGGAAGCTTTTGACAAGGCTGCCGCTGACGCCAAGGCCGGCTGCCCCATCTCCAAGCTCTTCGCCAACAACACCGAGGTTACCCTCGACGCAAAGCTCGTCTAAGCGCAGCCGGCTTCAGGGGCTTCCCGCTTGCGGGAAGCCCTTCGCGTTTCCGGCGCTGCTCGCCTGTCGCTCCGCCCCTCCGCCGCTTCGGTAAGGACCTTTCTGCTTGACAGCCCTCCGCCGCCCGCGCCAGAGTTGCAGTCGCGGCGCGTCTGGCTCGTCGTCCCCTCGGCGAGCATCCCGCCCTGCACTCCAGTCAGCCATTTCCGCGCCCGAGGAGGCGCTTCCATGCACCATCTCCATCTGCATCTCCTGCCGCTCCTTGTCGCCACCTTCATGCTCTGGTTTCTCGGCGCTGCCTGGTACTCGCCCGCCGTCTTTGCCAAGCCTTGGATGGCCATGCTCAAGCTGGAGCGCGACCCCACCCGCCGCGGCAGCATCTTCTTTGCCATGTTCGCTTCGCTGGTGGGCGACTTTCTGGTCGCGCTCGCCCTCGGCCACTTCGTCGCCTGGTCCGGCGCGGATTCTCTCGGCTGGGGCGCGCTTGTCGGCTTCATCGCCTGGCTCGGCTTTTTCGCCGCGCCCAACTTTCCCCAGGGAATCTATGAGCGCCGCCCCTTCGGCGTCTTCCTCGTCAATAACGGCTACTGGCTGGTAGGCCTGCTCGCCGTCGGCGCCATGCTTGGTGTCTGGCGCTAGCTCCGCCGTCCCGCGACCCTCATGGCCGTCCCCAAAAAGCCAGGCGGCGGCCGCACGCTCTACAATCTCTCCATGAGCAAATCCGTCATCGCCGCCAACGGAGCACCCGCCGCCATCGGTCCTTATTCGCAGGCCATCCGGACCGGCAACCTGGTCTTCACCGCCGGCCAGATTCCGCTCGACCCCGTCACCGGAAATGTGGTTCCCGGAGGCATCTCCCCGCAGACCACCCGCGTGCTGGAAAATCTCAAAGCCATTCTGGAGGCCGCCGGCACCAGCCTGGAACGCGCCGTCAAGGCCACCGTCTTTCTCAAAGACATGGGCGACTTCGCCGCCATGAACACCATTTACGACGGCTACCTCGCGCCGGATGGCGCCATCCCGCCCGCCCGCACCACCGTGGAAGTGGCCCGACTGCCCAAGGACGTGCTGGTCGAAATCGAAATGGTGGCCGAAGTCTAGCGCCCAAACTGCCGACGGGCCCACTTGCCCGCTCGGCCCTGTTTTGAAGAGGAATTCGAAATGAGCGATCCACCGCACGATCCATCGCACAATCCGCCGCAGAAGCTTGTAAGGTCAAACGCCGACTGGCGCGCCATGCTCACTCAGGAGCAGTACCACGTGCTGCGCGAAAAAGGCACAGAGCGCCCCTTCACCGGACAGTTCACTGAGAATCACGAAACCGGCAACTACCACTGCGCCGGCTGCGGCGCACTGCTGTTTCTTTCAGACGCCAAGTTTGACTCCCATTGCGGCTGGCCCAGCTTCATGCTCCCTGCTGACTCCAATTCCGTGGAAGAGCACGAGGACGTGAGCTTCGGCATGCGGCGCGTAGAGGTCACCTGTGCCCATTGCGGCGGCCACCTGGGCCACGTCTTTCCCGACGGGCCTGGCCCCAACGGCCTCCGCTACTGCATCAACTCCGCCTCGCTCTCCTTCGCGCGTCCAAAGTAGCCCGTCCCGCGTAGCCCGCCCCAAGCAGGCCCGGGCAAAGCGGCCTTCGCGTCGCGCGGTCGTGCCGTTTACATTGTCTGCATGAGCTTTCCCTGTCCACCGCGCCGTGTGGCGCTTCCCTGCGCCCTTGCCCTCGCCCTCATCGCACCGCTCGCCGCCCGGCTGGCCGCGCAATCCCCAGCAGCGAAGGAAGACCACGCGCTCGACCGGCAGATTGCCGCCATCGCCGCTGCGCACCACGGGCACATAGCTCTCTTCGCTCAGAACCTGCGCACCGGCCAAACCGCATCGCTCTCGCCCGACCTGCCCGTCCAGACCGCGTCCGTCATCAAGATGGGTATCCTGCTCGACGCGGCCGAGCAGATTCGCTCCGGAACTGCGTCCTTTTCTGACAAGCTGGTGCTCACCAAGGCCAACCAGGCGCCCGGCTCCGGCGTCCTCGGCGTGCTCACCCCGCCCATCACGCTCACCCTGCGCGACACCATGATGCTCATGGTCGTCCTCAGTGACAACACTGCCACCAACATGACCATTGACCGGCTCGGCCTGGACCACATCAACGCCACCCTGCGCGCCGCCGGCCTGCATCAGACCGTGCTCTACAAAAAAGTCTTCGAGCCCGCCACCGAGCCCATGCCGCCCGACCAGCCCAAATTCGGCCTGGGCAAAACCACCCCGCGCCAGATGGCTTCCATCATGGAGCGCTTCGCCCGCTGCCATCTCGCGCTGGGCGGCTCCGCGCCTCTGCCCGGCGACGGCCCGCTCTGCGGCGAAATCCTGCACATGCTCCGCAATCAGCAGGACCGCGATAGCCTGCCGCGCTACCTCGAGTCGCTCGACACCAGCGAGCACGGCTCCGCCATTGCCAACAAAACCGGCGCGCTGGACAAGGTGCGCAACGACGTCGCCCTGATCTCCACCAAGGCCGGCCCGGTCGTGATTGCCGCCTTCACCTTTGACAATGCTGACCAGCGCTGGACCGGCGACAACGACGCCGAAAAGACCCTCGGCATGCTGGCGCAGGCCATCGCGCATCGCTGGTCACCCGCCGGCCTGGATGCCGAGGCCTTTCCCTGGGATAACCCTCTGGCCCCGCCCGCAAAGGCCGCTCCGCCCGAGCGCTAGCGACGTTTTTCAGGCACAACAAAACCCCGTCCTGCGCCGGACGGGGCTCTGGTGCTTTTGGGTTTCTTGAATTGTTGCCGGGGCTGGCTTAGGCCTTGGCGATCTTGCCGGCCTTGATGCAGCTGGTGCACACGCGGATCCGCTTGGGCGCGCCGTTGACCAGCGCCTTCACAGCCTGCAGGTTCACGTTCCAGCGCCGCCGCGTCACGTTGTGCGCGTGGGAAATGTTATTGCCAAACTGCGGACCCTTGCCGCAAATGTCGCATATCTGTGCCATTGCTGAACTCCAAACTCGATGGTGTTTCGTGCCGCCTCGGCCGTCCTGCGGCGCGTATCTCTCGCACCCATCCCGCGTGCCGCCTTCCCAGCCAAAAGCCGCCGGGGCAGCTGAGGCGGAAAACCTGCGCGCAGGTACGGCCCTCGGGGCGCCAAATAGACACACCACCCCTCGGCCTGCCGAATCACCAGTATACCCTGAAGCAGCCCCTCAGGCCAAGCCGCGGCCGCCTTCGGACCGCCCGCTACGGCTTCGCTCCCGGTTCCGGCCCCGCGCTGTCCGATTCCGCCTTTCTCCGGAATCCGGCCCCAAATCCGCTATGATGCTGCCTGAAGCAGCAGGGCCGATTCCGCGCGCAAGGTGGCTCCATGACGAACTCCGCACCCGCCGCTCCCGAACCCAGGTCGCAGTTGCGAAAGACCATGGGCTTCTGGGACGTGCTCCTGTTCAACATTGCCACCGTACTGGGCCCGCGCTGGATTGCCGCCGCCGGCCACAACGGAACCTCTTCCATCAGCCTGTGGGGGCTGGCCGCGGTCTTCTTTTTCGTGCCCGGCGCGCTGGTCATCAATGAGCTGTCCTCGCGCTTCCCTCAGGAGGGCGGCCTCTACTCCTGGTCCAAGGAGGCCTTTGGCGACTTCCACGGCTTCCTTGCCGGTTGGACTTACTGGATTTACACCGTCTTCTACTTCCCCGGCCTGCTCTTGGCCAGCGCCTCCATGTCGGCATATATCTTCGGCGGCCGCGGCATTGCCCTTTCGCAGGATCGCGCCTTTCAGCTCTGGGTTTCCATGGGCCTGCTCACGGTGGCCGTGGTGCTCAATCTCATCGGCCTCAACATCGGCAAGTGGCTGCAGAATGCAGGCGGCGTGGGCACCTACGTGCCGCTGGTCATGCTGGCGCTCATTGCCGCCGTCGTCTGTTTCTACCATGGCTCGGCCACACACTTCACTGTGGCCAACATGATGCCAAAGTGGGACTGGAACACGGTCAACTTCTGGTCGCAGATTGCCTTCGCCTTCACCGGGCTGGAGCTTGTCTCCGCCATGAGCGAAGAGGTGCGCGATCCGCGCCGCACGCTCCCCCGCGCCGTCTTTGGCGCAGGCGCGCTCATTGCGCTCATGTACATCGTGGGCACTTTTGCCGTTCTGTCGCTGGTCCCGGCAGCCAACATCGATCCGCAGAGCGGCGTCTTTCATGCCATCACGGCCGGCTCCATGGTGCTGCGTGTGGGCTTTCTGGGCATCCTGGCCGCCGTGCTGGTCACTTTCGGCAACGCAGGCGGCGTGGGCTCCACAGTGGCCGGCATCGCGCGCGTGCCCTTCGTGGTGGGCATTGACCGCTACCTGCCTGCGGCCTTCGGCAAAATTCATCCGCGCTGGAAGACGCCCTACGTCTCCATCCTGGTGCAGGCCACGCTCTCCGGCGCCATTCTGCTGCTCAGCCAGATCAACGCCACCACCATCCGCGCCTACCAATATCTCATCGACGCCGCCATCATCCTCTACTTCATCCCGTTCCTCTACATGTTCGCCGCGGTCATCAAGCTGGCCTATCGCAAAGACCGCAAGGAGAATAAGCAGGCGGTGCTCGTCCCCGGCGGCATCGTGGGCGTGTGGATCTGCGGCCTGCTTGGCTTTTCCGTGGTTCTGCTGGGCATCGTCGTCTCCTTCATCCCGCCCGGCGAATTCACAAACAAGAGCAGCTTTGTGGAACTGCTGGTCATCACCACCTTCTGCACCGTCTTCCTCGGGCTTCTGCTGTATTGGCGTGGCGCGCGAAGCAAGCAGCGCCCGGCATAGGGAACCATCTTCGGCGCGGAGCATGACGGCAGGCGTCGTTCGTTCCTTCATTCGGAGACTCCGCACTTGAAGGAACAGCGAGCCGCGGTGCATGATGGGGGTTCCGCAATCTGCGTCCGATTCAGGGCGCCAATCCTCCAAGGAAGGTGCTTCAGCCAATGAAACGCTGCATGCTTAGCGGTCGAATCTTGAGCGGCTGGACCGTGGCTGCGCTCTGCCTCTCTCTGGCCATTCCGCTTGCCTTTGCGCAAGGCTCCTTCGCGCAAGGCGTCTCAGGTCAGGATGTCTCGGGGCAAACAGTCTCCGAGCAGGGCCAGTCCAGTGTTCCCGACGAGCGCAAAATGTCCGGCGACGCGCCCGCCGATCCCGGCCCGCTGGCACATCTTTCCGGCAGCATCCGGCCCGGGCCTGTGCGAGCGGCCATGCGCAGGGTGGCGGACTGGCAACTGGCGCGCGTCCAGAACGAATCTAGCGAAAACTGGACCTTCGCCACGCTCTACCTCGGCATGCTCGCCGCCTCTGATACGCTGCACGACACGCGCTACAGCGACTTTGTCCGCCGCGAAGACGAGCATTATGACTGGACTCTCGGCCCGCGCAAGATTCATGCCGACGATCAGATCATCGGCCAATCCTATCTCTGGTTTTATGCCCGCGACCACGACCCGAAGCAGATTGCGCAGATGCGTGCCCAATTCGATGAAGTGAGCAAGCTGCCCGACGATCCGGCCACGCCGGTCTGGTGGTGGTGCGATGCGCTCTTCATGGCTCCGCCCGCGTGGGCTCAGCTTGCCGCCGTCACGCATGACGGCAAGTACATCGACTACATGGATCGCGAGTGGCACATCACCTCCAAGTTGCTCTGGGATCCGCAGGAGCATCTCTTCTTCCGCGATGCGACCTTCCTCGACAAGCGCGAGAAGAGCGGGGATAAAGTCTTCTGGTCGCGCGGCAACGGCTGGGTGCTGGCCGGGCTGGCGCGCGTGCTCACATTCCTGCCTCAGAACGATCCGCGGCGCCCCTTCTACGTGGAAAAATTCCGCCAGATGGCCGAAAAACTGCGCAGCCTCCAAAGCAAGGACGGACTCTGGCGTCCGGGCCTTCTGGACGCGAAGGATTATCCCTATCCCGAGGTCTCCGGATCGGCGTTTTATGTCTACGGCATGGCCTGGGGCGTGCGCAACGGCATCCTCAACCGCAAGCAGTTTCTGCCTGCAGTCGCGCGCGGATGGAGCGGCCTCGTCACACACATTTACAAGGATGGGCGCCTCGGGTCCATGCAGCCCATCGGCTCCGAGCCTGGCGCCTACACGCCGAGTGCCAGTTATGTCTTCGGCACAGGCGCGTTTCTGCTCGCCGGGTCGGAGATTGTCCAGTTGGATCATCACCGCTCCGCGAAGCACAGCGGCCTGTAAGCCGGGCACTGCGCGAAGCAGCCTCAAGCAAAAGGATGGAAGGATGAAGATTTTGCAGATGGCGGACGCAGTCCGTTACCGGACCATGACGACCGAAGAACTGCGCGAGACATTTCTCGTGGACAATCTCTTCGCGCCCGGCGAGCTCGCCCTGAATTATGTCGATCTGGATCGCACCGTGATTGGCTCGGCCGTTCCGCTGGCAGAGCCGCTGCGCCTGCCCACGGATGACGCACTGAAGGCCAGCTATTTTACGGAGCGCCGGGAGCTGGGCGTGCTGAACATTGGCGGCCCGGGCAGCGTGATGGTGAATGCTGAAGAGTTTGCGCTGAGCCAGCTGGATGCGCTCTATGTGGGGCGCGGCAACGAGGATGTCCGCTTTGCCAGCGCGGACCAGAGCCATCCGGCGGAGTTTTACCTGCTCAGCTATCCGGCCCACGCGGAGTATCCGACGCGGAAGATTACCAGCGCCGAGCTGGAACGCGTGCAGCTTGGCTCGCCGGAGTCAGCCAATGCGCGCGAAATTACCAAGCTCATTCATCTGGAAGGCGCGCGCAGTTGTCAGCTCGTGATGGGCTTTACGCAGATGGCATCCGGCAGCGTGTGGAACACCATGCCGCCGCACACCCACATGCGCCGCTCGGAGGTGTATCTCTACTTCCACCTTGCCAAAGGCGAGCGCATCATGCACCTGATGGGCCCCGCGCACGAGACGCGCCATCTAGCCGTGGCGGACAAGCAGGTGGTGATTTCTCCGGGCTGGTCCATCCATGCCGGCGTGGGTACGCGGAACTATTCCTTCTGCTGGGGCATGGGCGGCGAGAACCAGGTCTACAGCGACATGGACCCGGTCGCCGTGGCGGAACTGCTTTGATGCGGCAGGAAGGGTGCGTGCGGCCATGACGCTGGAATCGTTCCAACTGACGGGCAAGGTGGCGTTGGTCACCGGCTCCTCGCGCGGACTGGGCGCGGGCATTGCGCTCGCGCTGGCAGAGGCTGGCGCTCACGTGGCGCTGCATAGTTCCCGCGCTGTGCCGGAAGCGGTTTCCGCGCGCATTGCGCAAACCGGCGTACAAACGGCGGCGGTGGTGGGCGACGTGAGCGACGCCAAAGTGTGTGCGTCGCTGGTTGAGCAGGTGGTGCAGCGCTTCGGCGCCATCGACATTCTGGTTAACAACGCGGGCACCATCCGGCGGGCGCCGGCCGTGGAGCACTCCGACGAGGACTGGCAAACCGTACTCGACACGAATCTTTCCAGCGTCTTTTATCTTTCCAAGGCCGCAGGAAAGCACATGCTGGCACGCGGCCACGGGAAGATCATCAACATCGCTTCGCTGCTGACCTTCCAGGGCGGCATCACTGTGCCCTCGTATGCCGCGGCAAAGGGCGGAGTGGGCCAGCTGACCAAGGCCTTTGCCAACGAGTGGGCAAGTCGCGGCGTGAACGTGAATGCGATTGCGCCGGGCTACATGGAGACGGACAATACGGAGGCGTTGCGGGCCAATCCGGAGCGTGCACGGCAAATCCTCGAGCGCATTCCGGCAGGCCGCTGGGGCACGCCGCAGGACCTGGCGGGCGCGGCGGTGTTTCTGGCTTCCGGCGCCAGCGACTATGTGCATGGACATGTGCTGGTGGTGGACGGCGGTTGGTTGAGCCGGTAAGCGTGCAATTCGACAAAAGGAAGCAGCTGCACATGAGGGGCAGCGGCAGGGAGGGCGAGAAAATCATGAAGCTCAAACCGGGGCCGGCCGTGCTGGCCGCCACTGCAATGTGCCTGGGCATTCCAGGCGCCGCGCAAACCGTGAAAGTGGACCAGCTGACGCAGGCGCAACTGGCGCGCAAGGCGCAATCGCTTGCCGCCAAGGCCGAGGCCGGCGACGGAAGCGCGAGCATCAAGCTGGCTGACTACCCAAACCACTTCACCATGATTGCGTACCGGGAGAAGAGCGGCGGAGCAGAAGTGCACGAGAACTTTGCCGACTTTTTCTTGGTGGTCAACGGAAGCGCCACGCTGATTACAGGCGGAAAGGTGCAGAATCCCAGAACGACGGGGCTGGGAGAGATTCGCGGAACCGCGGTGCAGGGCGGCACGCGCCAGGCGCTGAAAAAAGGCGACGTGGTGCATATTCCCGCTGGCGTTTCGCACCAGCTCCTGCTGCCCAAGGGCAAGACGTTCAGCTATTTTGTGATCAAGGTGAAGGAACAAGAGCTAGCGCCTGCTCGATGAGATCTGCCGCGCGCCCCGGTCCGTCCAGCTGCCGGATGGCCCGCTGCAAGCCCTGTGCTGCTTCACGGTAACTCGCATCCTGAAGCACGAGCAGGACTGCTTTGCGGAGCCTCACCGGGTTCAGCCCGTGCCGGGAAACCACCACGCCTGCTCCGCGCGCCCTCAGCCGTGCCGCCACTCCGGGTTGGTCGTTGCCCAGGGGCAGGGCCACCAGCGGCACTCCCTCGGCCAGTGACTCAAGCACTGTGTTGACGCCGGCATGCGTGATCACCAGCGTGGCCCGCTTCAGAATCTCCAGTTGGGGAGCGAAGCGCACCACCAGCGGGTCGCCGGCCAGCTTCCCGAGTCTTGCCGGATCGAGCCCGCCACCCAGCGAAATCAATACTTGTGCGTCGAGCCCGGCACAGGCATCCGCGATGGTTCTGAAGATGGCTTCCGAGCCGTTCTGAAACGTACCCAGCGATGCATAGATGAGCGGGCGTCCATCCAGGCGCTCCCAGGGAAACGCAATCGCCGGACGCTGCTGGCTGTGTACAAACGGCCCGGTATAGTGGAGCCCCGCTGGCTTCGGGTTGCCGACGTCGAACTCCAGTGCCTCGGGCAATTGGGTAATGCGCGCCAAGGGCGAAAGCGCCTCCTCGGGATGCCGGAAGGGCTTTAGCCCCCACGCTTTGCGCTGCTGGTTCACTTGCCGGAAGATGGGGCTTGCAATCCGCGAAAGCAAAAGCATTCCAAGCCGGTTCCGCATACGGCTGAGCCGATCCTGGCCCGCCGCCCAGCCGAACCAGAAGGGAGGAAACCGGTCGTCTGGAATCAGTGGAGGCATAAGGGCGATGGAGATCCATGGCAGGCCCAGATAGTCTGCCACGCTTCCGGCAAACTCCGCCTCATCCACCAGCAACGCATCGATGCGGGCCGCACGCACCGCTTCCGGCCCGTCGCGCAGGACCATTTGCGCGGAATTCCTCACTCGTTCCAGCGTGAATCGAAGGGCAGCGAGCCCGCTTAACCGGGCAATTCGTTCGTCCAAATTCTTGAGAGTGCCGGCAGGAAAATCTTCGGCGCCGATCCGATGAAACTCGATGCCCGCGGCGCGCACACGCGCCTCTGTGTCCTCGATTCCGAAGATCACTACCTCATGGCCTCGGATTTGCAGGGAATGCGCCAACGCGGTCATCGGGTTGAGATGACCGGTTCCCGGAAAACAAAATGCCCCAAATCTTGCCA
>Ga0307375_10007143_pt1 | contig 10228 bp, 8 predicted proteins | sample TR1MG_FD_202531 | JGI IMG/M metagenome (GOLD analysis project Ga0307375, IMG submission 202531) | Soil microbial communities from Risofladan, Vaasa, Finland - TR-1 | ecosystem: Environmental > Terrestrial > Soil > Coastal area > Acid sulfate soil | place: Finland: Risofladan, Vaasa | collected...
ACACCACCCAAATTTGCCACTTTTGGGGCGTTCGACCGGTTGCAATGCGTCCTTTTGAATTATACACCGCACGCCCCCTGCCCCATGGTAGATCGAGACCACAACTGTTGCTGCGCGACCAGAATTGACCACGTAACGCGAATTGCGCTGACCGCCTGATTTTCGTCTATTTCGCTTTCTCGTCAAGCGTTCGAAGATGATCTGCCCTGGTCAATCCAGTCGCGCAGTCTCGTCAATCCACATCGCGCAAACAACACCAGACTGACAGTGAACTCTGTACCTTAGTCGTATCCGATGTGCTCGGATATTCTGTGCAGTCTTATCAGGCGCGATTGTCACGATTCTTATCTGCGTACCATCGGTGCCGGCGAACCGTCGATCAACACATTGATACAAGCCGGTTTGCCGCTGGCGATTGCGCGTTCGATGGCTGCGGGTAGCTCGTCAATACGGGTAACAAATTCGCCATGACCTCCCATGGCAACGGCGACCAGGTCATAGCGTGTTGCCGGGCGCAGTGTGCACCCATGTGCGCGCGCTTCGCCATAGGCGCGTACTTGAATCTGGTATTCCGCATTCCAGCGCGCATCATTGCCGACCACGGCAATAAGGGGCAGGTTTTCACGCACGGCAGTATCAAATTCAGCCATATGGAAACCAAAGGTGCCGTCACCCATGACCGCAATCACCGGACTTCCCGGGTAGGCCAATTGCGCGGCCAGGGCAAACGGCAGCGCCGGACCAATCGCGCCGCACACACCATTGATCACCCGATGCGGTGCGTGCAAACAGGCTTGTGCCCATTGTCCGACTTCGCCGCCATCGCTTACAAATACGGCGTCGACATGCCGATCGAGCACAGGCTGCAATGCGCGGCACATCTCCGCCGCATGCATGGGTGCATCGGCATTGCTCATGGCGCCTTGCCACTGCGCAGGGCGGTAGCTGACGGCAGCTTGCACCTCGGCAAGCCATGCCGCATGGTGAACGGGTTTTTCCTGGTTCTTGGCGGCGGCGGTCAAGGCCAGCAGCGCATTGCCCGCATCGGCAAGCGCCGAGAGCACCAGTCGCTCGCCCCGGCCGCGTGCGGCGCGCGCGATCAGGGCGGTATCGGGATCAATTACGATCCAGTTGCAGCTTGCAGCGACAAACGGAGCAGCACCGAAGCGCAGCGTGAAATCCAAAGGTTTGCCGAGCAGCACAATCAGATCTGCCTGGGCGAGCACTTCGGCAAATGCGCCCAGGCTGGGGTCGTTGACCCCGCGCGGACTTTCCATGCCAATCACAGGAGCGCCCAGCGCGGCCTGCAATTGCGCGGCCAGCACGCGTCCGGGCGTGGTGCAAAGTCCAGGCGAAGCAATCAACAAGGGCCGCCTGGCCTTGTGCACTTCAGCCACAACCATGTCTGCGGCCGCGCTGGGTAAATTCATGGGCGCAGGCAGATAGTCGAGCGCGGTCGGCGGCGCGTTCAGATCGCTCGCGGCCAGCGCCTGCTCAAGCAGATCGGAGGGCAGGCTGATATGCACGGGGCCCGGACGACCCGAGCGCGCAAGCCGGAAAGCCCGAGCCAAATCTTCGCCCAATCCGGCAGCCGAGTGCGCAGTCCATGAGGCTTTGCAGACGGGTGCCGCAATTGCGGCCTGCGGAAATTCCTGAAAGGCGCCCTGCCCCAGCTCGTTGAGCGGCGCGTGACCGGAGAGCAGAATCACCGGGGTCTCCGACGCCAGCGCGGTGCACAGCGCGCCGATGGCATTGGCATGGCCGGGACCACCGGTCACTATGGCGATACCGACTTCGCCCGTGAGTCGGGCCCATGACTCGGACATATGCACAGCCGCGCCTTCATGACGCACATGAATGAGCTGGATCCCTCGACCCAAGGCCGCATCGTAGATGGGCATGATGTGATTGCCCGACAGCGAGAAGATTTTGCGGACACCAGCCAGCTTGAGTGCGCTGATTAAAACATCGGCGCCGCGTCTCTTATGTACTGATTGATTCATGTTGCAAATGTGAGCTGATCGCTCTTTTGTGCCAATTGAATTGAGACTTTACCGCTATTCGTGTGGTTGCTCCAGCGAGAGCAATCGCGGTCCACAAGTAGCTGGTGCAATGATCCGGCAAGGCATCAAGCCACTGCGAGATTCCATGCCACCCGCATTGGTTGGCGCGGAGCCGATCCGCGCCTGGGCATTTGCATGAGTCACGCGACAGGAGCACAGGCCGCTTGTGCTCACGGTGCGTGAGACGCTTTTGCACAAGTGACACCTCGGTCTCATGGCGTGGGCAGCCGACTACGGCGCGGCGATCCTGCCGCCGATGCAGGCTCTCTGTCACAAACCCGAATCGATCATAGACATCATCCACCAGAGCATCGGCAACGCCCTCGACAAGGCTGGGATCGAGCGCAACTTGCTCAAACGCCGGGCCGGATACGGCCGCAATGTGCAAGGCAAGGAGTCGCTGCGCGTCGCCAAATAAGCCGGCATCCGATTAACCTCCAGTCGTCCGCGCCGGTTGCGCGCGCGAAAATCACTCGGAGCCGAGTTGCAGTCGGTTCGGCTGCCGCTTTTCGATCGACCATTTGAGCAGCGCCGCGGCGCGGTAGACGCCGTGTGCGAACTTGCCATAAGGCAGCGTCAGGAACAAGGCCATCACAATGCCGAGATGCAGCGCGAGCAGCGGCGCCATCGCGCCGCTGTTGCGCCATGCGAGCAGCGCGATGCCGCTGGCGCTGGTGAGCAGGAGCAGCGCGATAAAGCCGCGGTCCATCGGCTTCTGTGCCGCATCGCCGTGCAGCGGGTGACGATGGACATTGAGCCACAACAGCCCGGCTGGCCCGATCAACAGGCCGATGCCGCCCGCCATGCCGAGCAGCACCGGCAGGCTCGTCAGTGCATAAGGCGCATGCCAGCCGAACAGGTAATGGTAGAGCGTCGCCGTGGATGTCGCGGCGAAGCACAGCAGGAAACCGTAGAAAGTGAGGTGGTGAAAGCGCCGGCGCCACAGCGTGAAACGGTCGTCGGCCTCGTTGCAGCCCTCGCCGTGGCCGCCGTCGAGATATTTCAGCAGCAGCGCGTCGCGCGTCGCCTCGGCCGCTGCGGCGCCCAGTGCATCCTGTTGGCGCTCGCCCGGCGATATGTCAGCCCAGAATCCGCGCACGCCCAGCGCCAGCGCTAGCAGCGCATACAGAAAGACCGGAGCGAATATGGACACAATCAGATTGTGCGGAAACACGCGATAGAAGTTTCCGGCCACCGGCCCCTGCCACAAATTCCCGTTAACAGCGATCGCCAGCGCCAAAAACAGCGCTAGACCGGCGGCCAGCGCGAGCGCAAGCGCCGGGCCATTGTGTCGGTACAGGCGCCCGAGCGCCGGCGGCCAAGCATAGTCCGAGTAATTCTGCACGCGCACTCTGGCCATCACCTGGGGGATGTTGACCGCGAATTCATGCGGTGGCGCATACTGGCACGCATTCAGGCAGGCACCGCAGCTGTGGCACAGGTTCGCCAGGTAGCCGACGTCGGTTTTGCCGAATTCGAGCCGGCGCGTCATTGCCGGGAATACCGCACAAAAACCTTCGCAATAGCGGCAGGCATTGCAGATTTGCAATTGGCGCGCCGCTTCCGTTGCGGCGTCGCCTTGGGCGGCAGCGTTTGAGCACGAACCGTCGGACTCGCGCGCGAGCGTGTCAAGCGGCTGCACTCGTTGCTCCTCCTAGCGCTGCCGCTGTCGCCTGGGTGCCGGCGATACGCCCGAAGGCGGTGCCGATGGACATGCCGACGCCCCCCGTATAGCCCTTGCCGAGCACGTTACCCGCCATGATTTCGCCAGCAGCGAAGAGATTTGAGCTGGGTTTTCCCGCAAAGTGCACTGCGGCGTGCGCGTTCACCTTCACGCCAAGGTAGGTGAAGGTAATGCCGGGCTTCAGCGCATAGGCGTAGAACGGCGGTGTATCAATCGGGCGCGCCCAATGCGTCTTGGGCAGAGCAAGGCCCTCGGTATGGCAGTCATCTAGGACCGCATGATCGAAACTACCGACGTGGCAAGCCGAATTATAGTTTTCGAGCGTTCGCATGAAGGCGCTCTCGTCCAGGCCAAGCTGGCGCGCGAGTTCCGGCAGTGACTGCGCTTTCTCGCCCGGTAATACAGGCGGCATGAAGCGCCCGATGGCTTTGGCGTCTATGATAGAGTACGCGATCTGTCCGGGTTGCTGCGCCACCAGCCTGCCCCAGATCGCGTAGCGCTTGGGCCAGAAATCCTCGCCTTCATCGTAGAAGCGCGCGGCATGCTTGTTCATCACGATACCGAGCGACACGCAGTCCACGCGAGTGCAAATGCCGCCGTCGTACAGCGGTGCACGCGCGTCGATGGCCACGCAATGGCTCTGTGTCGGGTCTCCGACGGCATCGGCACCGTTCTCGATCAGGAATTTCAGCAGCACGCCCATGTTAAAGCGCGTACCGCGGATCAGGAAATTATCGGCGACCCATTCGCCATTGATCTGGCCCCAGGCTTCGCGCATCCATTCAATGTTCGATTCGAAGCCGCCGCTCGCGACCACGCAGGCGCTCGCCTCGATGCGCTCGGCGCCAATGCAGGCGGCTTGGAACTGGCCGTCGCGCAGTTCGAGCCGGTCTACCGGCGCCTGATAGCGGATGTGTACACCGAGTTGTTCCGCGCTGCGATAATAGGCGTTGAGCAGGGCTTTGCCGCCGCCCAGGAAAAAGGCGTTGGTGCGCGACAAGTGCAGAGTGCCGGATAGCGCTGGCTGGAAGTGCACGCCGTGTTTGCGCATCCAGTCGCGGCAGCGCGACGAGTCGCGGATTACCATACGGGCGAGTGCTTCGTTGGTAATGCCGCCCGTGACTTTCTTCAGGTCTTGCCAATACTCCTCTTCTGGATAGGCGTCGGTGAGAACATCCTGTGGAGCTTCATGCATGCAGCGCAGGTTGCGCGTGTGCTGCGAGTTGCCGCCACGCCATTCGCGCGGCGCCGATTCAAGCAGAAGCACGCTGGCGCCGGCTTCCCGCGCGGTGATGGCTGCACACAGTGCGGCATTGCCGCCTCCGATTACGATTACATCGTGCTTTGTTGCTGTCATGTGGAAACGATCCCGGTTGGGCATCGATAGCCCTATTCAAATGGCGTTGTGCTCAGCACCATCCCGTTAAATAACAAATAGATTAAACCGGTATGTTCCACGGCAACCAGCATTCTCATCTCTGAGTCACTATCTCAACATTACCTTGACATAGCCTTGTCGACTTCGACCGACAAGACGTCTGATGCACGGAATATGCACTGCCAGCGCGGGGTCCGCGGCGTAGCGGGTTTGGGAAATATGGATCACCCCATTTTGGCACGATGCCGGATGGTCGATCGCTACCACGCTCACTTTGCGACGCGTGCTCCACCACCGGTACCCTTACGCTCTCGCTCATGCGCCGAGAGCACTGCGCAAATCGCGGCGTTACCGGTTCGCTGACAACAAATACATCATTCCTCGGCTCTTGATTCCAGATACGTCTTCTACCTTATTTCGATTTCATGTAGATCGGATCAATGTGCTTCCCTTGGCGGGCGCTTGCCGTCCCTTCTTAAGCGTCCTCTTCAGTTTCGCTATCTGATCATTGGGTAAATATTGCTGGCGCAGCGAAAGCAGCGCCGGACCAAATGTTTCGTCAAGTTCCTTGCCGAAATGGATAAATATTTCAGCAAGATAAATTTCATGCCGAATCAGGCTTTCCGCTATATTCACGACTGGCCGACTGCGGGTGAACACGCCATAACCGTCGCTCCCCATTGTGGCAGTCATCGCTTCTTGGAAATCGGTAGTCAGCGTCAATAGCCTGTCGCTCATGCCGACCATCATTCCACTGCTTTCATGTAGATAGATTTTGACGGTGGGACTGAACTCATACAATGGGAGCTGTGCCGGTTCGCCAAACAGAATAATCAGTAGTTCGACGCCGCGCTCAGCCGCCAATTTCAGGTCCCCGACATGCGGGCTGAGCAAATGATGTGCGGCCTTGACCCAGACATGCTTTCTGGACTTGGCTATCATGTCGGCCATCTTGGCGTGGACATTGTCGTCACCGCTCAGTGTCCAGACAAACTCGGTGGTTTCCACCGCTTTGGTCGCGCTCAACTTATCTACCAGATCATTGCAGCGGCTGGTAGTTTTGCGTGCGATCCGGTCGAGCAATAACTTCGGATCAACTGACACATATCTCACCGGATTCTCATTGACGGGTTGAACCGCCAATTTCATGGCTAGCCTTTCCAGCGCGTTGTAGACATTCGCGCGAGCCAAGCCGGTCTGTTTACTGACTTCATAGGCGGTTGCGGGCTGATGCTGTAGCAACGCCATGTATACGCGCGCTTCATAGCCGGTAAAGCCGAGGCTCTGCAAATCCTCGACACAACCACCATCCGGGGCGATATCGATTACTGCTCGTCGCTGCAACTCAAGTCTCCCTTACCTCAACAAAGAATAGTCCACCGCGCGCCCTATTCCTCGGCGCAAACCTTCGAGCCTCAGACATTGGCCGGCTGTAATATTTGCCAGATTTACTTCGGACCCGAAATCCTTCAGCAATTGCGCATGCTGTTGTGGAAAGCGATACGGATCGGCCTCCACTATCACATGGGAAAACCAGGACTGGTCCGGCAGGGCCGCAAGCGCGTCGGGCGAAGATTTTGCGATCATGTCGATTTCGCTTTGTTCGATGATCACATGCTCGACGTTGAGTTCGTTCATTTCGTGCACCAGGTGTGACAGGTTGTCTAGACTAAAGGCACTGGTCGGATTCTTCCGGCCAAACTCATAGATAACATGAAAGCCGTGATCCTGGGCCATGCGTATGTAATCCCGGCGCTGGGACGGTTCCAGTGTGCGGTAATTTTCCGAGATTTCCATTGCGCCTATTCCCAGGCCCTTCAAATGGTGCAACATGTTCGGTACCGAATGCGTGTGGCAGGCATACTCAAAAAGTATGCCACCTGAGTAGCATTTTACGCCCGCATCCTGATACAACCCAATCACGCGCTTGATCGTTGGTTCGGGCACCAACAACGCATTCATCGCGTAAATTTTTGCGAAATCGAAATACGGAGCGGCATAGTCGAGCAAATCGCGCACGCCGCTTTCCCCGGTCCAGCCGAAGGTATCCGGTCCGAAATCGATCACCGAAGTCAAACCACAGGTTCGCGGTTTCGCTGAACGCTCAGGAAGTTTGAAAGCCAATTCTCCTGCCTCCTTCATATTGTTACTATTTTGCGCAGCGCCGCGATGCGACTCGTGGACAGGTATAACTGGCCCGCCATGATCAGGCGCGCAGTGCGCTCAATCTGTGCTTCCAGGATCTGATATTCACCAGCCTTGTCGCGCGTCACCTGTGCGGCGACTTGCAGTACACCGCTTGGGTGACCGAGCCGTGCGCGCCCTGTACCCGGCCGCCTGCATTCAGCCACGACGCTGCCCTCGATCGCCGATGCGACTGCGGTACAAACGCTGCCGACCACCGCCAGCGCCTTATGCGGCCGCTGCATTGCCAGCTGACGCACAGTAAGATCGACATCGTCGGCCAATACTGAACGGCCATCAATTGCGCGATATTCGGCCGGCGGCGCGACCATGATTACCCTTGGTATATTAGGCGTCTTTTCTGCGGCCTCCGCCGGATCGCTGACTCGCCCCATGAGTTGGGCGGCCCAGCCGCGTACTTGCTCCAGCCGGGCCATCAATGCCGGATCTGCCGAAATTTGCGCCGGCGATTCGGTTCCGTTTGCGCCCAGATCCGCGGCACGCACGAACACAAAGGGCGTGGCAGCATCGACAAAAGACACTTCCACCCGACGTTCGTCTATTGTCAACACGTCGCGTGGCGATCCGGTTGGCAGTAGTTTCCCGGTCATGGTGCCGCTGCAGTTTCCGAAATCGAGCATGATACGAGCCCCCGACCCGGGCACGCCGGCGATCACGCAATCGCCTTCGACTGCTGGAACTTTTCCATCCATAGGCACATATGCAGTGACTATCTGTTTAGTATTAGTCGTGTAAATCCGTACCACAGTTTGTTTTGGCTGCGGCTCGATCAGTCCGCGATAGATCGCGAACGGACCCACCCCAGACAGCATGTTGCCGCAATTGCCGCCGGTGGACACCTGCGCCCGCTCTATGCCGACTTGGCAAAAGGTGTAATCGACATCCGCGCCAGGATGGCTGGATCTATTGACTATGGCGGCCTTGCTGGTGAGGGCATCGGCGCCGCCGATGCCATCGATTTGCCGCGCGTCAGGCGAACCATAAGCGGCCAGCAGCCACGCTGCGCGGTCCAGCGGATCGCTGGGCAAGTCTTCCGCCAGAAAAAAGCCGCCGCGGCTAGACCCGCCCCGCATGAAATAGCAGGGCAGGACTTGTTGGACGAGTTGGTCGCCTGACATGGGATTACGCGGCCAGCAAAGATGGTTTGCCGCCTTCCACCGTGGTCAAGGCTGGTAGCGTTCCGGCGCTCGGATCGCGTTCCAGGGTCATAATGCGGTCATCAAGGCGACGTACCAAAGCTTCATCGGTCAACACCATGCCCGCTAAGCTGCCAAACTTGCGCTCCAGTTCTTCCACGGTCAGTGGATTGCTTGGCTCGCCCTTCGGTAGTTCCGAACTGTGACGCAGTACGCGGCCATCGCGGCAACGGATTTCGATCGCGGCCTGTCGTCCACCGAGGCCAAACTCGGGCTCGGAAACCAATTTCACGCGCTTTGCGGCGACATCATGTACTGCGGGATTTTTATAACCACTCCAATAGTCGCGCAGACCATTGCCACCGCAATCCAGCGCCAGCGCCACACCGAACTGGGTGCTGCCCATGGCAGCATTCAGGTTCGGTAGTTTTTCCTTCGAAGCTTGGCGGATCGCCAGTTCGCTCATAAATACGGTGACCTCTTCGACATCGGCCGGGCGAACGCCTTCCTTCCAGTACATATGCTGCGCTAGATCAATAGGACCATGGGCGTAACGGCATGCAGCATGCGGTTTGAATCCGACTTCCATTATTGCGTATTCGGTGCCAAAACCTTTCAGCAGATCGGCGACGCGCACCGAATCGGTAAAGGCGTTTAGGAAGCCTTCTTTGCTTTCCAGGACTTTTTTCGGACCGCTGAAGCCGCGGCTAGCCATGATTGCCGCCAACGCGCCGTTGAAAGCCGATTTGCCAGGACTAAATGGTTTAGCGATGCATGGGTCATCCAGATAAGATTGGATACCGGCAGCCTGCATTCCGGCCAAGCCGATTGCCCAAGCGATTTGCTCGGCATTGCAGCCCAAGAGTTTCGCGCCCATGGCTGCCGCCCCCAGCAGGGATACGGTGCCGGTCGTGTGATAGCCGCGCTGGCGATGGCCCGGGTTGATGGCTTTGGCCACGCGCACTGCGATTTCATAACCAGCTACAAAGGCAGTGATCAATTCCTTGCCGGTGGCACCCTTGTGCTCGGCGATCGCAAACGCTGTGGGTACTAGCACCGAACCCGCCTTAATTAGTCCAGAGCCATGCGCGTCGTCGAGTTCCACGCCATGCCCCATCATTGCATTGCACATCGCAGCATGCGGCACCGGCACCTTGAAGCCAAAGCCGACCACAGTACTTTGCTGCGCGCCACCCCATTCGCGAATCAGTTCCACCATGCGAGCGGCAGGCTCCCCGATCGCAGAGGCGGCGATCTGATTGCCGATACCGTCGCGCAGAATCAGCTTTGCCTTGAATACGACTTCTTTCGGCAGGTCTTCATATTTGAGCTTGGCCGTGTGATCGGCAAACTTCATCGTCAATCCCTCGAGATCTTCGCGGGTGTAGGTGTCGGTCATTTCTAAATCTCCTGTTTAAAAAGGTGTTGCCAGCAATAAGTAAGTACATAAGGCTGGATTGGTCGGATCTCTATTTACGCTTTCGATTGATGGCGGCGCCCCTGGCGGCCCGGTGCGACTTGTGCAGCCGGGCTATCGCAATGCGGGAGCCGCCGCCTTACTTGCTTGAGCCGTTCGGTACATTAGGGAATTTTGCTAAAACTTGGCATTGACCACTTTGGACTGGGCGATATTGGCTGCCGACGAGTGGGACGCCTCGAAAACCGAATTGGGCGGAATCGACTGCACACCTGTTCTGGTTCTTGCCAGCTGCTGTGCCGTTGCCGCAACGAGTATGAGAAAACCGAATACCACAGCACCTAT
>Ga0307375_10007144_pt1 | contig 10227 bp, 11 predicted proteins | sample TR1MG_FD_202531 | JGI IMG/M metagenome (GOLD analysis project Ga0307375, IMG submission 202531) | Soil microbial communities from Risofladan, Vaasa, Finland - TR-1 | ecosystem: Environmental > Terrestrial > Soil > Coastal area > Acid sulfate soil | place: Finland: Risofladan, Vaasa | collected...
CATTGATTTCAATTTATCCGTCGGGTATACAATAGAATTTTCCAATTCCTTCAGGCGGGCTTCTAAAGGGACAGATCCTTTAATTAGCGAATCTAAATGGAAGGCAAAGTTTTTAATGAACCCCTCTTCCCCACAAAAGTAAATGCCGTATTCCAACTTAACTGGGTTCGATGGATTGAAATAACTTAGACACAATGACTCATCATCAATTAGGTGGATGATTATCGAAGTATCTTTTGTATAAGGCGAATGGTAAATTTGCACTTTTTCAGAATACAACTTCAAGCAACTTTCCCAGTTTTTCGCATGGACATTGAGGAGCAGGGTAACTTTTTGTCCTACATGATTCTTTTGAGAGAGTAGATCAAATGGGACGATCCGGTCATCTGTAATTAGTTGAGGAAGGACTGCCATGATAAATATTTTCTTCTGGGAATTCCTCAACAATTCGGAAATCAAATTTCGCACGGCTTCATCATGATTATAGGAATAGATTCCTTTGGCGCGGGGATAAAAGGTCTGGGAAAGGAAGAACTCGTGAATATTGTCTAATGCTTTTTTTTTCCGATCAATGTTGGCTTCGAGCTCCGAGAGTACGAGGTGATGATCCGTCGCAGAGTATATCGGACGTCTGTGCCTTAAACTCTGGGTTATAAACCCCCTATCCACCAGACGTCTCAGTGAATCATAGACCCGAGGACGCTGCACTCCGCTAATAGCAGCAATTTCGCTTGGACCTGACGACCCTAACTCGAGTATTGAGAGATATATTATGGCGTCATTATGAGTTAAATCACATTCTTCAAGATACTTGATTAATTTTTCATTTAAGAAACTCAAAATAAATCCACTCATTCAATTTGATTCTGACTTGCCTCTGATACACGTAGTTATATTAAGGTTCCTAGTATATTACTTTATATTATTATATTAATAGGCATTCATTCTTCCCGTTTAAAGGACTCAAGGAAATTAATCAAATCGCGTTCGATCTCAACGACCACCTCTTCGAGGCGGGTTTCATTCCGGAGGATTATTGTAACACTTTCTAGTTGATCGGAGGTGAGGTTGGTGGAGGCTGAAAGAATTTCTGCGAATCCCTTGACACTCGTGAGGGGCGTCCTTAGACTATGCGCGATTTTATGCTTTAATTGTTTTAATTTTTCAAATACATCCTCTTTATATAAATTCCTCTGCAAGGCATCCACCATTCGCTTGAACCTCGTTTTATCCGCTGTATTCCCTTGTAATTGGGTCCTTTTTTTCTAATTGAGATAGACAAAAAATTGTTTTGTAACTATGTTGCAAACGTTTATAAATATTTTACGTAATTTTTTTGGACTGCATCATTGAAACTAACCGCTACATAAATGAAATTGCTATGCGCGATAACATATTTGTTTCGGCGTAGGTGCGTTTAATAAAAAAAGAATGGAATGAAGTGTTTATTCCCAACGTTTCCGAAGCCAATTGGGTAATACCACTCCAAGGTATGCCATAACGATGCCAGTATGCGCACAAATCCACCCAAGATAGTAAAAAGCAGAGAAATTTCCACCGAAGTAAGGCGTTAGAAACTCATCGATGACGAACATAATGTTGGTAAGGGCAAGACTTATTCCAAGAATACTTATCAGTTGAAGTCCACGTTTCTCTACTAAAGGTCGATCTTTCCGGGAATCACGTAATGCACAGTAGGTTATTAAGCCGCCTGTAAAGAAAGTAAAAAGCGCATGGCCAAACCATATCATTTGGAATAAATCGATATAAGATTGTAGTGGTTCACCACCAATAAGAACTGGCGTAGGAATAAGAATCATGAGTGCTGCTGCAATAATTGCCCCGACTATTATTACAATTGCCGTAAATTTTTTACTGGCATTAAAAAAGATATGATTTGCAAAGAGTAGAAAAAGTACGTCCCCAAAAACGTTAAAAACTAAAGCTAGAGGAATCCAGACGAAAGGGGTATATTGATAGCCGTGATAGGCTGGAGTAATCCCTGCCATCAAAGCTACTAAGCGTCCTAAGCTAGAAATTAAAATTCCTAGACCCACTGTAAGAATTGCCACTGCCAGATAGAGTGTTGCCCTTCTTCGCCTTTCTAAGTATCTCTTGAAAACTAAGTAAAAAATAAGCATTAAGAATAGAGCACCGACTAATTCAAAAATAAAGGCAAAGGTTACTATTTCTTGCGTCGCCATTTTATTCACCTTTAAATAAATTATTACGCAATAATTACACTTCTCATTTATTATTTAAAAAAATTAGCTTTACTTTTTACCAAATAGAATAGGAAAGTTCTGAAACAATTTTCTTAGAAGTATCTACATTATAGTATGCTTTAATTAATTTCTTAAGGAGTGCAATCTCTTCCAGTCGTAATTCTAAATTATAATTTTCCCGAACTTTTTTGATGAGATCCGTCTCAACAATTACCTTCTCCTCTTTTTCTGCAATATTCATAACCGGCTCAGTAAGAAGCACGAGGCGTTCAAATTCCTGATTCAGCTTCAAAACTTGTTTTTGTTCATCTTTTTCTTTTAATGCCTCTTTCAAAATCTCTGCAATTTTATAAAATTTCTCTTGAGGATATGGCTCATTCAATACAAAATTTGTCGCAAGATCAATTATTAAGAAATCCTTACATTTTTTCCAATCCTTATAATATTCCGCAGTGGATAATGTTCGAATATTTGTTTCATATTCTACATTTGGAAAGATTTTTTTCAAGAACTCCGCTATTCGTTCTCCAATCTCCTTTAGACTACTTATCTCGTCAATAATTAAAACTCCTGAATTTAATAATAACGCATGGAAGATATTGCAAAATAGGTCTTGACCAAAAAACCTTAATAAATTTTCTAAGGATAATTTAGAAAAATCAACGGTGTCCTCACATTTAATGAAATATTCAATTGGTTGTATTGCTATTTTGAGTTTCTTATCAATAAAAACAGTATATGTGTGAATACATCCTCTCTCTGCTATCTGTATTCTTATGTAATCCGATGGACATTTGTCAAATAACACCTTAGGAATAAATATATAATTTTTAATTTTACAATTTGGACAAGTCAATGAAATCAAGTGGTTATCCGGAAATTTAATCCACCCTTTCTCATCATATTTTATTAAAATTTTTATTATATCTGTGTTATTTCGCTGGATCTCCTTTGAAATTTTACTAATGGAGTTATTACCATTGCATTGATTTAGAATTACTGCTTCCTCCATAGGTAATTTCTCCTTTCCAGATAAATTTACTGAAAAAACTGGTTTTATTTTCCAGGTATCTCTCTCATATACTAATTCCAACGGTATTTTTTTTACAATTTCAAACGGTACAACCGCTGAATCTAAAGAGCTCTCTCCCACTATTCCATCTACTTCTGAGCTATACTGATTGAATTGACTTTTAAAAGATAATAATTGCCCGTGGCGTCCTTTTGGAGTATATAAAGCAATAATGGCATTCTTTGTCCGAAAAAAAACCAAATTGCTTCCCGACATAGGAATTGAATGATCTCCAAATTGTAAATAGTGAAAATTTGATTTTACAAACGTTTCTATTATATTTAAGAAGGGAATTATTCCGTCTTGCGATATCAAAGCTTTACCATTTGGAGATACAATTGCCGCATACACCCTTGCCCCAACAATTGCGCCCATTTTATTGCCAATACTAATAACAATTTTTTCTAAATCAGCTTCCATTTCAAATAACTCTTATTCTAATTCAATTTAAATTTAACTTATTTTAAAAATGAGCCCATTTGTGGCATCCACTTGGAGTTTATCACCCGTTTTAATAACATTAAGTGGATTCCTCTCCAAATCGAATGGATCTCCTACAGTCGGAATATTTCCTGCAACAGCTGCTAAGGCTGTAAGTGAATTTATCTTTCCAATAATCATAGCTTTTGGCGCATTACCCATTAAAGTCAATACATGAAATATTAGCGAAAAACCTGATGAACCTTTCCCATTCGGGAAAATTAATATTTTTCTTTTCACAAATTCACCCTTTTGCGGATGTCTTGTTTCAATAATCTTCCCAGTATTCGGATCTATACCCCCTGCGGCACTCAACGCCCGTGTGCATACTAACGCAATTCCTGATTTAACACCTGGAACAATACATCTGCCTTTTATGATAAGATTAGCCTTTTCTTCATCACTCATTTCAATCACTTTTTATTAATTGGTTATTTTAAAAACTAGTCCCTTGGAAGCATCGACTAAAAGGTGATCTCCTGGTTTAATAATTTCTATTGGGTTTTTATTCATCTCATAGGGGCCGCCAACAGTTGGAATATTTGCAGCTACAGCCGCCAGGGCTGTTAAGGAATTCACTTTTCCTATTACCATTGCCAGCGGGGCATTTCCGGTAATACTCATTATATGAAAATATAAGGAAAATCCGGAAGATCCTTTTCCATTCGGAAAAACGAGAACCTTTTTCTTCACAAACTCTCCTTTCTGTGGATGCCGGACCTCCATAATTTTTGAAGTGTAAGGATCTATTCCTCCAAAGGCACTAATGGATTTGCTTAATACGAGGGCAATACCTTTTTTAGTACCTGAAACAACGCATCTCCCTTTTAGAAGCAAATTTGCGTCTGTATCATTCTTAGAGTCACTCACTTCATCATTCCCCCACTTTATGAACTCAAGATGAATCCCACTTCCCTGAAATCGCAGCCTTAAGGCAGTCCATAGTAGTTCCGAACCAAGCTGAGACCTCTGGTATTTCCGCAGTATAATAATGGATCTGTTTCGCACTATCCGATGCGATGACATTAACTTCCTCGGGTTTGAACCGGAGCAGCGCAGGACAGGTATCGACTAGGAGCATTCCACCCGCCTTTTCAATAGTTTCACCAAAGCCTAACGTCATTGCTAGATCCTTCAAACCTGCCGGAATAAAAATCCATAACTTTACACTGGGGTTTATCTGTTTTCCCTCTAAATACAGTGCGATATCCTTAAGTTGATTTAATGAATAATGCGGACATCCGAGAATGACTAAATCTATTTTCGAATCCGTTGCAGTGCATAATTTCTTGTAAGTATTTTCGATATTTTCATCAGTAACTTTAATTTTCTCCGTCTTTGCTGGATCGGCTAAAATATATTCCATTCCCATACACGCCTCTGGTGTTATCCCCTCAACATGATACAATTGAACAGCCCCAGAGGTTGCCATCGCCGCCCCCATTCCTTTAAGAGTATCTTGGGTTGCTTGCCTTGGATTCATACCCGTTAAAAGTGGAACTTCTAACCCCATACCAATATTCTCAAGATCTTCTCCAATAAAATATCCCAATGCATCAAAATCTGTTCGTTGCGTTAATTTTGCATCAATTTGAAAAATTACCTTGGCTTTTCGGTTCTCAGGGACATGAAATCCGGCGTAAGGTATTTTTCCCGTCAGCCCTGCAGCAATCGTGCTCTCAATTCCTTCAATATTCCCCATTGCCCCAATTACTGAATTTGCATATACGACCGCGGACGATTCCATCCACGCGATATGATTACCCTTGACTGGAATATTTCCAACTAGATATGGCGTGCAGGTGGATGTGAAAATGATCCCTTTTTTTCCATAATGGTTACGAACTTCTCTATTCGCCTCCAAAATTTCCTCACTTATACCAAACTCTTTGTAATGGTAAGGTTCGATGGTACAGACGTGTGTGGTAGTAAAAACTTTCATATTTTCCAAATTAAGCGGTTTTTTACTTCCCAATAACACCTGATTTAAGAGTGCATAATTTCCCTTGATCATACGGGCTAATTCCGCTGGCGCGGCAAGGGCGGTGTGAACACTCTGCACATCAACAAGCCGTTCAGCTCCCAGCGCATCCCCATAGCGGATAAGTAATTTTAGAGCTTCCTGTTGTGTATCTCCATACTCTCCATTAAGAATTTTTTCCTCCTCTTTGGTTAACTGCATTTTTTCCCATTTCTCCCTATTCTTGGTTGATTATTACATCATTTTTTTTAAATTTCATTTCCAAAAATTTCAAAATTACTTGTAATGAAAGGATAATTGCCTACTATGATTTCATATGCTTTTTGCATTCTTCGATCAAATCCTCAAGTTTTTTTTGTTTATCTTTAAAATTTTTCAAGAATTGACATTCTCCAGCCCAAGTCATTATGTCTTCTTCATCCCCCAGCTCCCCTTTACTATATTTTTCTATGAATTGAACGGTTGGCATTGCATATTTCTTCTCAAATGCTTCCAATGTTGCTTCTGATTTCTGAATTTCCGATTCCAATAATTTTTTTTCCCTTTGTAAAGCAGAAGCGATGATTGATAATTCTTGTAGATTTTTCACTTTGAATACAATTGCAGTCCTATGTATCACAACCACTTTCCTTTCAAAAAATTAATGTAATTCTTTGACTTTAATAATTATAATAACTTATACAAATTATCTCATAAGTTTTGATTTCTATTAATTCATATCCGGAAATAATTCCGGGTTTTTTCTACTTTAATTACTCAATTTCATCTTTAAACTTATGTATTTTCTTATATTTGACTAGTTTTTCATCAATCCATCTCTTCTCGTTTTCTTCCGATTCAATTACTTGAATTTCACGTTGTACTTTTTTCATTTCGCCATTCATACCAAGGATTTTAAATATTGAAAACGCTTCTTTCAAATTTTTGAGCGCATCCTTTGTTTGATCAGTATCCGCTTGCTCCATTCCCAGTTCATAGAGCGTCAAGGCTATCTCTTTCTTATTTCCAACTTCGCGTTGAAGTTTTAGAGCTTCTTTTAGAGTCGAGAGGGCCTTCAGATGGTTCTTTGTAAGGGAGTAACACGTTCCTAGCGACCGCATAACTTCCGATTTAACCTGATCATTTGAGCCCTCTTTGATCTTCTCTAGACATTTTTCATGACATTTAATTGCTTCTGCATAACTCTTAGCCTCTTGACAGACATTTCCCATTGTCTGGAGCAATTTTATTTCGCAATCTATATCCTTTAATTCTGCAGCGACTTTTAGCGCATTAGTATATTGGACTATCGATTCTTTAATTTGCACCAATTCATGATTAATGTCACCCAATGCGGTATAAATCCGCACTTGTTGTTGTTTATCTTCTGTCTGCAATGCTTTGGTAAAAAAATCAATTGCTTTGTTCAAATCCTTCTCGGATAATGCCCTTTGGCCCAGTTCAAAATACTTCACTAAATCGCTCATATTTTCACTTCCACCAAGATTCCTATCTACATCTATTTAATGAATTTTTTTCTCCCTATATATTCGCCCATCCCTCCGCCCCAACTAAACGGACAAAATAGACGGAATATCTGTGTAAGTTCTTCTTTTTCCACTTTTTTTCGCTTATTCTCGTTAATCGGATGAGGGATTGAAACCTTCGAAATCGCCCAACGGGCATAACTAGCTGCCCTCCTACTTTCAATTGACGCGTCAAGGAAGGGGGCACCTTTTTTGCCGAGGCGGTTACCAGAATCCGATCAAAAGGTGCCTCTTCAGGTAACCCCAATGTCCCATCGCCACAAATCGTGGTTATCTTGTTCTCTAAGCCCGCCTTTTCTATATTTTCCTCTGCAAATTGGGCAATCTGGGGAATGCATTCGATGCTATAAACATGTCCTGCTCCCGCATTCTCGGAAGGTGCTACTAATAACGCACATAATGCAGCTTGATACCCTGATCCCGTCCCAATTTCAAGAACCTTCTGTCCTTCTTGGAGATTTAATGCTTCCGCTAAAATGATTTGCATATAAGGCGCCGATATTGTAGACCCATCTGCTAAATGATATGCTCGACTGGTATAAGCCCGCGATTCTAAGCCTGCTGGCATAAACAATTCCCTTCTTAATTTGCGGAAGGCATCTTCAACTACCTGTAAATGTAACACGCGCAAAGGACCCCATTTCTTATACCTCTGAATTAATTCCTCCTTCTGCATTTCCAGATCCATTTACCTTTCCTCAATCTCTGTGTTACAAATAACTTATTAGGGGCGGAAAAAAGGCGCAAATCTTATAATTAACCATAAATTACAATGATTTCGGTTATTTATACAAGGAATTTACTATATTTTTATTCTTTCAAATCTTCAAACATTGCTTTGAATTTTCTTCCATTCTCAACATAGAAAGTCAGACCTGTTTGAAGCAATCGCACATCGCTCTTTTTTACATCTTTTATTCTTTCTGCTTTAACTTTCCCTGCATACATTGCCATAGGTTCATAATGTCCTCGCGCGACTGCGCCAGCTGCAATAACCACGCCGTCTTCTATTTTATGCCCTTGAAGTACCGTTGCCGAAATTCCAATCATTACATTGGATCCAATGGATCCTGGCCCATGCACCATTGCACAGTGGCCCATTAATACGTTGTCAGCGATTGTTAACTCCGTTCCAGGCTCAGTATGAATTACAATATTCTCTTGTATGGAACAATTCTTTCCAATTTTTATCTTCCCTGCCTCTGCTCGAATTACTACGTTAAACCATATATTAGTATTTTCCCCAATTTCCACATCACCTATAATCGTGGCGCTTGGTGCGATAAATGCAGAAGGATGAATTTTCGGTGTAGCTCCATTAACAGGACTTTTCAAAATTCTCGGTTTTTCTGACATTTTAGGTCAAACTCACATAATTCTGATTACAAATTGATTAAAGATATAATAAGATTTCTTTATGAAAATCTTTTAATGAACTTATTTTAATCTTATTTTTTAAGAAATGAAGTCATTAGGATACAAGGCAAAAGATTAGGTTCTAATCATAAAAGATTTCTAATGGTTTGAATTTCTTCCATTAAAGAATAAAGTTCGGATGGGGAAAGGTTTTTTAATGGTTGGATATTCCAGTCTGGATTTACTTTTATGAGTTTTTGACTGATATCAATTTCAGGAACCAACTGGATTTCTCTCTCTTGCAAGAATCCCTTTACTGCTTTAATAACACATTTATTTTTAAAGATCATTACTCTTTTTAAGAACTTAATAAATTCAATACGATGATCGAATTCACTTTTTCCTGGACACAAGACGGCTTTTGGTGTGAATCTCACTACTTTCAAGTTGATTCGGGGTTTTGGGTAAAATGCAGAAGCTGGAAGGTCGCGAATAATTTCCACGTTAAAATAAAAGCTCACAAGGACTGAGATGAATGTATAATGAGCGCGCCCAGCGGTCGCAATAAGATGGTCCACAAACTCTTTTTGTAAAATAAAAAACATGCGTTGATACTGCCAGGTCTCGATCAAATGGATGAAGATCTCTACCGAAATTTTGAATGAGAGATTGGCAATGATGACATCAACTTTTGGAAGGGGCAATTCCAACACGTTCCCTTCCGCGATGGTGATTTTTGTTTTAATGGAAATACTCCCTAAGAATTTTATTTGGCGGCTTTCAATGCGCTCCGTGGCATAGTGTGCCTGAAAATGACGTTCCAAGAATTTAGCAGATTCCGTATTTTTTTCGATAAGAATGAAATTACGGGACCTTTTTGCTAATAGATCTGAAAATGCACCAAGCCCAGGTCCTATCTCTAATACATCTTCCTGATCTGAGAGAATTTGAGCATCATCTACAAAAGTTGAGCATATCTGAAAATCTATCAAGTAATTCTGCCCTTCCGCCTTTTGCGGAATGATCTTTAACGATTTTAACTGCTTAATCAATTGATCTTTCATTAAAAACGGCATAAACTGATTCCTTTGTATTTTATTCAATTTCAAGAATATCTGGATTGTGCAAAAATAGCTCATATACTTTTTACTTAAATTATTAATTATAATAAAAAAAAGAGAAGAGAATTTGATATCCTTACATAGTCAGATGATATATAGTATGTTTTCGTGGGATTAAAGCAATAGTTATCGCAATGAAAAGCCCAATCAGCAGAAACTCCAATCCAAACCCAGGAATTCCACCAGGAGTAAGAGAATAATCGGGGGTAAATTTTAAAAGAAGTATGTCGAAGTTAGGATCTCCAAGTCCATCTGTAGATCCGATCACAAATACGTTTCCTATGTTATCTATGACAAGATCTACTCCCAATAAAGGTTCTGTTTCCCCACTATCCCAAATTACTTTGTCTAAGTAATCTCCATTGGTATTAAATTGAACTATAAGCACGTTATATCCATAAGGAACCATCGGTGTAGTGTTCAGTATCATCCCAGAAATAATCAGACTGTTGTAATAATGTGCAAT
>Ga0307375_10007145_pt1 | contig 10226 bp, 7 predicted proteins | sample TR1MG_FD_202531 | JGI IMG/M metagenome (GOLD analysis project Ga0307375, IMG submission 202531) | Soil microbial communities from Risofladan, Vaasa, Finland - TR-1 | ecosystem: Environmental > Terrestrial > Soil > Coastal area > Acid sulfate soil | place: Finland: Risofladan, Vaasa | collected...
GGCCCCATCCAGCGCACCGAGCGCAGCACCTTGACCTTCTCGTCGCGCACGGCGTCGGCGCTCATCGTGACCGGGGGCTCCATGCACGTGAGCGCGAGCAGCTGCATGAGGTGGTTCTGGAACATGTCGCGGAGCACGCCGGCTTCCTCGTAGTACCCGCCACGCTGCTCCACGCCCACCGTCTCGGCCACCGTGATCTGCACGTGGGCCACGGACTGCCGGTTCCAGAGCGGTTCGAAGATGGCATTCGCGAACCGGAATACGAGAATGCTCTGGACGGTCTCCTTGCCCAGATAGTGGTCGATGCGGAACAGCTGGCACTCGTCGAACAGCTCGAGGACGAGCTGGTTGAGCTCGCGCGCCGTGGCCAGGTCGTGGCCGAACGGCTTCTCGATGACGACGCGCCGCCAGGGGCGCTCGTCGGCCCCGCTCGCCTTGGGGGCGAGCCCGCTCGCCGACAGATGGCGCACGATTTCCTCGAACACGCTGGGGGGCACGGCGAGGTAGAACAGCCGGTTGCGCGCCGCGGGCGCGCGCGGCTGCTCGAGGGTCGCCAGCCGGTCGCCGATCTCCGCGTACGTCGCCGCGTCGGCGAAGTCGCCCGACACGTAGTGCAGCCGGTCGGCCATCCGCTTCCAGACGGCGTCGTCGAGCCCTTCGATCTCGTCGGATTGCGCGAGTTCGTCGTGCACGAGGGTGCGGAACGCATCGTCGTCGAACGCGTCGCGCCCCACGCCGAGCAGCTCGAATGGGTCGGGGAGCAGGCCGTCCTTGGCCATCTGGTAGAGCGCGGGCATGAGCTTGCGCCGCGACAGGTCGCCGGTGGCGCCGAGCACCACCATGGTGCCGGGTTCGGCCACCCGGCGCTCCGGGCCGATGGCGCGGAGCACCTGGCTGGGGCGGGCGGCGACGTGCGTGGACTGTGCCGTCATTCCGCCTTCACCGCGTGTCCGCCGAACTCGTTGCGCAGCGCGGCGATGACCTTGGCCGAGAAGCTGTCCTCCTGCCGCGAGCGGAATCGCGTGAGCAGGGAGAGCGTGATCACCGGCGCCGGCACGTCGAGGTCGATGGCTTCGGCCACCGTCCAGCGACCCTCGCCGGAATCAGCCACCCAGCCCTTGATGGCGCCGAGCGATGCGTCCTTGGAGAAGGCGCGCATGGCCAGCTCGTTGAGCCACGACCGCACGACGCTCGCGTGCTGCCACACCGAGGCGATCTGTTCGAGATCGAGCCCGGGAAACTTCTTGGACGCGTGCAGCACTTCGTAGCCCTCGGCGTACGCCTGCAGCAGCCCGTACTCGATGCCGTTGTGCACCATCTTCACGTAATGACCGGCGCCGGCCGGTCCCACGTGCGCGAAGCCGTCGGGTGGGGCCAGCGACTTGAAGATCGGTTCGCAGTAGGTGACGGCGCGGCGCGAACCGCCCACCATCAGGCAGTATCCGTTCTCGAGGCCCCACACGCCGCCGCTCGTGCCGGCGTCGATGAACTCGATGCCGCGCTCGGCCAGCGCCGCGCCGCGCCGCATGGAGTCGTTGAAGTTGGAATTGCCGCCGTCGATGATCACGTCACCCTTGCCCAGGTGGGGGACGAGGGTGTCGATCGTCTCGTCCACGGGGGCGCCGGCGGGCACCATGATCCAGATCACGCGTGGTGCCTTGAGCTGCGCGCACAGATCGGCAAGGTCCGTGGCCGGGGCCGCCCCGAGCGCGACCGATTTCTGCACGGCGTCGGGGCTGCGGTCATAGACCACCGCCGTGTGCCGGTCGCGTATCAGTCGTTCCACCATATTGCCGCCCATGCGGCCAAGGCCGATCATCGCCAATTGCATGCGTGCAGATACCGGAAAGAGAAACGGAGGATCGCGGGATCAGGACGCGAGCAGCACGGCGCGCGCCGGCGCTCCGTCCAATCCCACGAGTCGCAGGGGCAGGCAGTGCAGTTCGTACACGCCCGCCGCGGGCTCGCTCAGGTCGAGCCCCTCGATGATCACCACGCCATGCCCCAGCAGGACGCGGTGGGTGCGGTGGTGGCCGGAGTGGAACTGCTCCACCGACAGATAGTCCACGCCCACGAGCTTCACCCCGTGTTCCACCAGATATTCGGCGCCGTCGGGCGCGAGGTAGGTGAAGTCTGGGTGGAAGGCGGGTTCGCGGATGAATGCCGAATTGCGGGTCTGGAGGAGCACCCGCGACACGTGGGTGAGGTCGTACGGCGCCAGCAGGTCGGCAGTCACGGCCATGACGTCGGGCGGCATGGCGATCAACAGCGCCGGGCCCATGAGGACGTCGAGGGGCAGCGTATCGGCGCCGGCGCCGTCGTCGAAGAAGTGACGCGGCGCATCCACGTGCGTGCCGGTGTGCGATCCCATCGCGATGTTCGAGACGTTGGAACTCGCGCCCTTGGCGATCGCCTGGGCGAGTGCAATGCGAATTTCCGGATTGCCCGGATACACGAGCCCGCCCGATTTGATGGGTACCGAGATGTCGTAGATGCGTCGCATGTCACTCCGGGCGTGTAGGCCAATCCAGCAGGGCATCGGGCACCGTGTAGCCGTGTCCCTCGCGTATAGACCTCGCCACCGTCCGTCGCGTTTCATCCTGCAGCGACTGGAGCGATTCGCGCGCGGCGCGGAAGCGCAGCCCGGCCTCCACCGCGAACAGGTCGCACAGATCCACCTCGTGGGTACAGGCCGCGATGCCGCGTTCCGCGATCAGCTGCTGCGTGCGCGCCAGGACGGCCGCGGTGGCGAACAGTTCCACGGCCATGTTGGCCAGTCGTTCCAGCTCCTGCTGGCGGTCGGCGATGTGTTCGCGGTATGCCTCGAGCAGCCGTTCGGTGGCCGCGCCCAGTTCGCCCACGTGGCGTTCCAGATACTTCCGGTGTCCCTCGAGGCGCGGGTGGAGCACGGCGTCGAGGGTGCCGCTGGCGCCGAGGTGACTGCGCAGGCGCGACGCGGCGAAACCGCTCACCATCCCCAGGTGGCGCAATGGATGCGTGAGCGCCGCCGCGAGTTCGCGCAGCCGGCCGGCCGGTCCCTGGACGCCGTTGAGGGCGATGAACAATCGCAGGATCTCGTTGGTGCCCTCGAAGATGCGGTTGATGCGCGCGTCGCGCAGCATGCGCTCATAGGGATACGGCTTCACGAACCCGCGGCCCCCGGCCACCTGCACCATCTCGTCGGCGGTTCGCCAGAGCAGTTCGCTGGCGAACACCTTGCAGCAGGCCGCCTCGAGTGCGTAGTCGCTGGCCGGGTCGGCGGCCATGGCCGTGAGCGCTCCCAGCATCGCATCGGCCGCGTACGTATCGGCAGCCACGCAGGCCAGCTTGCGTTGGGTGATCTCGAAGTCGGCGATCGGCTTTCCGAACTGTACGCGCTCCTCGGCGAACGCGGTCATCTGGCCGAGGATGTGTTTGGTGCCGGCCGTGCAGCCGGCCGCCAGCGACAGGCGGCCGCCGTTGAGCACGTGCACCGCCACCGAGAATCCCTTGCCCACGGTGCCCAGCACATGGTCGCCGGGCACGGGAAGGTCCTCGTACAACAATTCGGCCTGCGTGGACCCACGAATCCCCAGCTTGTGCACGGTGCCGATGACCTTGAATCCCGGCATGTCGGGGCGGATGATGAACGCCGTGGGCCGCGGCACCCGCTCGCCGCGCCGTTCCACCAGCGTCTGGGCGAAGGTCACGATCACGCCAGCCCGGTGCCCGTTCCCGATCCAGTGCTTGTGGCCATTGAGGATCCACGCGGCGCCGTCGGGCGTTCGCTCGGCGCGCGAGCGCACGTGCTGTGCGTCCGAGCCGGTCTCGGGCTCGGTGAGCGCGTAGGCAGCGAGCGTGTCGCCGCGCGCCAGCGGGGGCAGGTAGCGCGCTTTCTGTTCCGGGGTGCCGAACTGCACGATGGCCGTGGCGCCGAGCCCGCAGTGCACGCCCACCAGCACCGCCAGGCTGGCGTCGATGCGCGCCACCTCGCCGAACACGCGGGCGTAGCCGCCGGGCGACAGGCCGGCACCGCCATACTCGGCGGGGATGGTGAGTCCGAGCACTCCCGCCCCGGCCAGCGCCCGGATCACCGGTTCGGGCACCGTCTCCTGCTCGTCGATGGCGGCCGAGTCCACTAGGTCGTGTTCGATCTCACGCAACCGGTCGATCAGAGCGCCCACGCGGCGTGCCTCGCCGGGGTCGCGGCGGTCGAGGGGCGCCGGATACGGAAAGAGCAGCGTGTCGTGGACGGCACCGTTGAAGATCCCGCGGACGAACGACGGGTGGAGTGGGGTCATGACTGGAGTTTGCCCGATTGGTGCACACAGTCAAGGCGGACGGCGTATGTTGCCACCGGTTGCCCCCCTGTAAGCCTTTGGTAAGACACCCCCCGCCGTCTGGCTGGCCCCGCGGCATGGCGTTTCATTTCGAACCACGATGTCTCCCTCACGCCCCTCCCGGTTGCTCGGTACCGTCGTCGTCCTTGGGCTCGCGCTCGCGGTCACGGCCGTGCTGGTCTATCAGGCCCAGGTCGCGGCGCGCGGACACCGGTTGACCGCCGAGCGAACGCTGCGCGACTACGCGTCGTTCGCCGATTGGCAGTTCGAGCAGCAGGCCAAGAGCGAGCTGCTCACGACGATGATCCCCTCGCTCGCGCAGGGGGCCATGCGGGTGGATCCCGCCCGGCTGCCGCAATCGTTGCTCGCGCCCGAGTCGGTGGAGTCGCTGGCGCGCGACTACGCGGGCTGGTGGTGCAAGTGTCTGGACAGCGCCGGGTACTTCTTCCGCCTCGACTGGCCGGACGGCGCGCTGCTCACGACGAAGACGAACGCGTCGGCGGACGACCGGCGCTGGGCGCGCGACACGATCATGGCGTACGTGAAGCAGATGGAGCCGCTCAAGGACATGCTCCCGAAGGCGTATGGCTCACCGGATCTCACCTCGCGTCCGCAATCGATCATGCGGGTGATCCTCACCAACGACTCGTACGTCTTGATTCTGGGCGGGGTCGACGCGCGGCCGCGGCTGCTCGTATTCCTGGTATCCCGGAACGCGGATGGCCATCCGATCGTGATCTACGGCTACGAAACGCCGCCCGGCCCCTTCCTGCGTCCGGCGTTCCAGTCCATCTACGAGCGGGCGGCGCTGCTGCCGCCGTCGCTGGTGGGCAATGCACCGCTCGATTCGGTGCTGTCCATCGCGGTCGAGGACGCGCGTGGGAACCAGATCTTCGGCACGCCGGGCCAGTACGACCTGGCGTACAGCGCGTCCGACACGCTGGAGGCGAACTTCGGAGGGCTCGTGCTGCGTGTGGCGCTGCGGCCCGACGTGGCCGGACGCCTCATCGTGGGTGGCTTGCCGCCGTCGCGGTTGCCGATGCTGATCGCGCTGCTCCTGCTCATGGCCATCCTGCTCGCCATCGCGCTCGTGCAGCTGCGGCGCGAACAGGAGCTGGCGCGCCTGCGCACCGAGTTCGTCTCGGGGGTGTCCCACGAACTCCGGACGCCGCTCGCGCAGATCCGCTGGTTCTCGGAGCTGCTCCATATGGGCAAGCTCCGCACCGAGGAGGAACGCACCCGGTCGGCGGGGATCATCGATCAGGAGGCGCGGCGGCTCACGTATCTGGTGGAGAACGTGCTCAACTTCTCGCGCGGCGAACGGCGGCAGAACCGCATCTCGCCCGTGCCCACGGATATCGAGAAAGAGCTGCGGGAGACGCTGGAGTTGTTCGCGCCGCTGGCCCGGTCGCGCCAGATGAAGCTGCGCGCCGAGCTGGAGCTCGGCGTCGTCGCGCTCGTCGATCGCGACGCCCTGCGCCAGGTGGTGCTGAACCTGTTGGACAACGCCGCCAAGTACGGTCCCCCCGGCCAGACGATCACCGTGGGGACGACGCGCGACCGCGATGGCGTGCGCATCTGGATCGACGACGAGGGACCGGGTGTCGAGATGTCCGACCGCGGTCGCGTGTGGGAGCCGTACGTACGCCTGGCCCGCGAATCCGATCGCGGCACGGGGGGCAGCGGCATCGGCCTCGCCGTGGTCCGCGAGTTGGTGGAGTTGCACGGCGGACGATGCACGATGGAAGCGTCCCCGAGCGGCGGCGCGCGCATCGTCGTGACCCTGCCGGCCAGTGAAGCCGACCTGGTGGAGGAACCGCCCGCATGAATCGCATACTGATCGTCGAAGACAACCCCGACCTGGCGTACGGCCTGCGCACGGGGCTCGAGATCGAGGGATACGAGGTGGACGTGGCGCCCGATGGCGAGACCGGCTTGGTACTCGCCCGTGAATGGGAACCGCACCTCGTCATCCTCGATCTCATGCTCCCGGGCATGGATGGCTATCGCGTGCTGCGCACGTTGCGCGATGACGGGCTGGAGATGCCGGTGCTCATTCTGACCGCGCGCGGCGAGGAGACCGACAAGGTGCTCGGCTTCCGCCTCGGCGCCGACGACTACGTCACCAAGCCGTGCGGGGTGCTGGAGCTGCTGGCGCGGGTGGCGGCGCTCCTGCGCCGCGCCCGGCGGTCCGAGGCGCGCGATGGCACGACGACGATCGAACGGTTCGGGGCCGTCGAGATCAACCCGGCGTCGCGCACGGTCACCCGCGGTGACGATGCGGTGGCGCTCAGTCCCAAGGAGTTCGATCTGTTGCTCACCCTCGTGCGCCGCCGCGGGGCCGTGGCGTCGCGGCTCGATCTGCTCAAGGAAGTCTGGGGCTACAGTGCCGACGTCATGACGCGCACGGTGGACATCCACATCGCGGAACTCCGCCGCAAGCTCGAGGACGACCCCTCCAAGCCCAAACACATTCTCACCGTGTGGAAGGCCGGCTACCGTCTGGAAGCCTGACGGCGGCCCGCACGATCCGCACGCAACTCCTCCCCGCTTCCCCGGCTCCCATGCGCCGACTCCTCTCGCTCGCCACCCTCGCCGTGCCCGCGCTGCTCCACGCACAGGCGACCACGCCCGCCAACGGCGACCAGGTGCTCGCCGCCATGCACGACCGCTACGCCGCCACCTGGTATCGCACGCTCACCTTCGTGCAGAAGAGTATCTGGTACAAGCCCGACGGCTCGGAGGCACGCGTCCAGACGTGGTACGAAGCCATGTCGTCGCCGGGCAAGCTGCGCATCGACATGGGGAATGGCCCCAAGCGGTCGGGGGCCATCTTCCGGAGCGACAGCACGTATTCCTTTGCCGCGGACACGCTCACGCGCGCCTCGGCCGCGCGCAACGCGCTGCTCATTCTCGGCTTCGACGTGTACACGCAGCCCGTGACGCACACCGCCGCCGTGCTGCGCCAGGAAGGGTTCGATCTCACCAAGGTCCACCGCGGCACGTACGACGGGCGCCCGGTGTACGTGGTGGGCGCGGCGACCGGCGATACGACCTCGGCCCAGTTCTGGATCGACGCCGAGCGCCTGCTGTTCGTCCGGCTCATCCAGCCCAACGCCGCGCACACCGCGGGACAGGAGATCCTGTTCAACCACTACGTGCCGCGTCCCGGCGGCTGGCTGTCCGAGCAGGTGCAGGTGCTGGCGGCCGGCAAGCTGGTGTACGAGGAGGATTACTCGGACGTGCGCGTGAACGTGACGCTCGATCCCGATCTGTGGAATCCCGCGGCGTGGGCCACGGTGCCGCTCTGGTGGCGGTAGGCTAGCCGCTGCGCATCCGGCGGAGCTGCGCGTCGAGCTCCGCCGGGTCGCTCACCGGCGCGTCGCACGCGTACGCGCGGCACAGATACGCCGTGGGCTGGCCCTCCCGCTGTGCGCGCCCGGCGAGCAGCGGCAGGTCGGCGTTCTCGTCGGGCGGGCCGCCGGCAATCACCAGCGACGGCACGAACCGGCGCGCGGCCACACGGGCCAGCGCGCGGAACGCGTCGTCCGCCGGATCGCCCACCAGCGCCAACTCCACGGCGCCGCGCACGGCCATGTCGGCGGCGCCGAGCAGGTTGCCGAACGCCAGCGGAAAGCGCGACATCGGATCGGCCAGCGCCGCCAACGTGCGTTCGGCGCGCCCGCGGTGCGCCTCGTCGCCGAACAACTCGGCCAGCCGCAGGGAGAGTTCGACCGCGAGCGACGTGCCCGACGGGGTGGCGTTGTCGCTCACGTCGCGCGGGCGCGTGATCAACCGCTCGTGATCGGCGGCGGTATCGAAGAACATGCCGGTGTTCTCATCCCAGAACCACCGCACGATCGCGTCGCCCAGCGTACGGGCGCGGTCCAGCCATCGCCGGTCGAAGGTCAGGTCATAGAGCGCCAGCGCCCCCAACGCCACGGCCGCGTGATCTTCCAGATACCCGGCCAGTCGGGTGACGCCGTCCTTGTGCGACCGCCGCACGCGACCAGCGCGCACCATCTCGCGGAACAGGAACTCCCCGTTGGCCACGGCCAGGGCGCGGTATCGCGGGTGGTCGAACGCGCGCGCGCCCTCGGCCAGCGCGCGGAGCATCAATCCGTTCCAGGCGGCGAGGATCTTCTCGTCGCGCGCTGGCGGCACACGCTCGGCCCGCGCCGCGTAGAGCACGCGCTTGGCGCGGGCCACGGCTTCCGTCAACCGCTCGACGCTCACGCCGGAGCGCGCGGCGGCGGTGGCGAGGTCGTCGGGCACGTACAGAATGCACCGTCCTTCGAAATTGCCGCCCGGCTGCACGCCATAGTAGCCGCGCACGAGCGGCGCGTCGTCGCCGAGCAGGGCATCCAGTTCGGCTGGCGTCCAGACGTAGAACTTTCCCTCCTCGCCCTCGCTGTCGGCGTCGAGCGTGGAGTAGAAGCCGCCGCCGGGGGCGGTCATCTCGCGCGCCAGCCAGTCGAACGTCTCCTCGCACACGCGGCGCACCTCGTCGTCGCCCGTGGCCTGCCACAGGTGCACGCCGAGGCGGGTGAGCAGCGCGTTGTCGTACAGCATCTTCTCGAAGTGGGGCACCAGCCACACCGCGTCGGTGGCGTAGCGCGCGAAGCCGCCGCCGATCTGGTCGTAGATGCCGCCGCGGGCCATGGCGTGGAACGACTTGGTGACCATTTCGAGCGGGAACGGCTCGCCCGTGCGGGCCCAACTGTTGAGCGCCGCCTCGAGCACCATCGCCTGCGGGAACTTGGGGGCGCCGCGGAATCCGCCGTGCCGCACGTCGTACTCGGCCGCGGTCAGGCGGAGCGCGGCCTCGAGCAGGGCGGGGTTGAGTTCGCCCGTCGGGGCCGCCGGCCCGTCGCCGGTGTCGTAGATCTGGCGCAGCGTCTCGGCCGTCTTGCGCACGTCGTCGCGGCGGGTGGCGTAGGCGTCGGATACGCCCTGGAGCACGCGGCGGAACCCCGGCATGCCGTGCCGGGCCTCGGGCGGGTAATAGGTGCCGCCGTAGAAGGCGTCGCCGTCGGGGGTGAGGAACACCGTCATCGGCCAGCCCCCGCTCCCGGTGAGTGCCTGCACCGCCTGCATGTAGATCGCGTCGAGGTCGGGCCGCTCCTCGCGATCCACCTTGATGCACACGAACCGCTCGTTCATGAGGGCCGCGGTGGCGGCGTTCTCGAACGACTCGCGTTCCATGACGTGGCACCAGTGGCAGGCGGCGTAGCCGATGCTGAGCAGGATGGGGCGGTCCTCGGCGCGGGCCCGCGCCAGGGCCTCGGGCCCCCAGGGGTACCAATCCACCGGATTGTGCGCGTGCTGCAGCAGATAGGGGCTGGTCTCGCCGGCCAATCGGTTGGGCATTGGTGCGCTCTGGGAAAAGTGGCTGTACCTTATCCTGTCGAAGCTTAACCGCTCGGCGGCTGGACTCACGCCCATCCACCCGGAACTGCCGTGGCCGCAAAATCTCATTCCGCTCACGCCTCGACCGCCGGCACCTCCGGTACCGCGTCGGAACTGCGCTCGGCGCTGCGCCGCGTGCCGTGGCTGGCCGTGATCGCCACGGCCCTGATCCTGCTGTCGGCCAACTTCATGGTCGAGCCCCTGCGCGATGCCAGCACCTACAAGTCGGTGCCCGAAGTGCATCTGGCGCTCTCGGCCGCCTACTTGATTCTGGCGCCCATCTGCAACGTGTTCGACACGCTGTCGCTGATGAGCCTGCGCCAGCATATCACACTTCTCATATCATTCGCGATATTGTTCGCCGGCTGGCAAGCTTGGCGCGGCGTGCGCCGGGGCACCAGCCCGTGGCGCGAACTCCGGGCGGCGGCCGTCGGGCTGGTCGTGCTCGTGCTCGTGTACGCGGCGGGAATCCTCCTGCCGCGGCCGATGGCGGCACTG